>Ga0208197_1004120_pt1 | contig 10997 bp, 12 predicted proteins | sample AD_JPNNA4_MetaG_FD_184444 | JGI IMG/M metagenome (GOLD analysis project Ga0208197, IMG submission 184444) | Active sludge microbial communities of municipal wastewater-treating anaerobic digesters from Japan - AD_JPNNA4_MetaG (SPAdes) (version 2) | ecosystem: Engineered > Bioreactor > Anaerobic... | reverse complement strand
AATATAAGATAGGCTAAAAATATGAAGATCACGGTTATCAATGGAAGCATGCGCCGGGGCAGCACATGGCATACTATGGATTTAATCAGGCAGGAACTGGCGAAATATGATGAAACAGAAGTAACGGAATTCTTCTTGCCAAAGGATATGCCGCACTTTTGCATCGGTAAAAAACGTAAAGAAACTTCCAAATCCTTTGTTTAGAAGCTTCTTTTTCAATATTATGGCGGGCATGCAGAAAAAGAATGACTGGAACAAAACGGACAGAACTCACTGGGAAACGTACGGTTGGCTAACCGGCGGCAGGCCGTTTTAAACATGAAGGCTATGTCACAACATATGAGATTTTTAGGGGGAGCAATAATCTCCTCTAAAAACTGGGATTTGTATCTATCCAAAGTATGGAATGACTGATTGATACACAAATGCAACTACAATTGATAATGCAAGTTCAATAGCAAGTTGTTTTGGTTTTCTGTACAAAATGATTATACCAATTCCCCATGTTACAACCTCCATTAAATGAGTAACATAGAATCCCTGGGTAATTAAGAAAGCCTGTGAGAATAAAACTCCAATAATTACACTGGATATTATGATTGAAATTATTCCTTCTCCTTTTGCATACCAACATATATATGCCATAAAAAAAGATGCAAAGGAAATCAGCATCCATATCATCATATAGGTTCTTGGCAAGAAACCCAATACATAATTACAATAAAGATAATAACCCGCCAACATGCTTATGAAAAACAAGAAGGTATTGATTGAAGCTCTGAATGGTGTTTTTGCATACACAGATATAATTGTTGCTAATAGAATCCATATAGCTAGTCTTCCAAAATAATTTCTTATATCAAGTTGCTGCAAAATAACTGGCAAGATATCATTTGATGAACCATCAATCCATTTTTGTAATAGTCCTAGCATAAATCCGCCAATTATGATTCCTATACTTACTAATATTTGTGTGCTCATGGAAACACTTCTGTCAGACACTCTTATTTTTTTTAAATGAGATTTCATGTTTCTCCTCGTTAAATTAAAATTCTATACGGCCAACGGAATTGCTGGTCTGTTAGACAATTCTCTGCATCTGTCAGTTTTTAATGTAACCAAATAGCCAACAAGAAAAAGCTAAACCAAGCCGTGAAACATCAGGATTGTTATTTCCCCATTAAGTACTTCGCATAAGGCGAATCTATGGGAAGTATGATTGTAGTTTTTTCATTAAAGGTATTTTTGTATGATTCAAGAGTCCTTATAAATTTGTAGAATTCCGGATCCTTATTGTAGCTTTTCGCATAAATTTTTGCAGCTTCTGCATCTGCTTTTCCTTTGATTTCTTCGGCGGCAGAATTAGCTTCTGAAATGGTTAATTCAGCTTGAATATCAGCTTCTGCTTCTATTTGGGAAGCTTCATTCTCCGCTGCGGTAATATACTGCTTTGCTATTTTTTCTCTCTCGGATTTTATAGTTTCATATACTGTTTCCATGTCATCAGCAGGCAGCTCGGTGCGCATGAGTCTTATATCCAATATATCAATTCCTGTGTTCTGAAGCTGTTTATTTACTTCAGCCGTAATATCGTCATTATAGTCTTTTCCTGAGGCAGCACCTCTTATGATTTCGATATAGTACAATTTACTGAATTTTTCCCTTAGCGCCGAATGGACCGAATTTTCTATTAAGGCTTCGGCGTTTTCTATATTTGCTATATTATGTATAAAGTTGTATGGTTCTGTTATTCTCCAGATTGCATAGCTGATAGCGATAACATTTTTTTTATCTTTAGAAAACACGGTTATCGGTCGAACTTCATAGTTTGAGAGCTTTTTGGTCAAGGAATCGGTATTCTGGATAAGAGGGAGCTTGAAATAGAGTCCCGGCTTGTCAATTATCTTCTCTATCTTTCCGAACTGCTTGATTACAACAAGCTCATCCTCTTGGACTACAAGTGTATTAGTAATAACAACAACTATGAATAGAACAAGCAGAAATATCATAAGCAGTTTTTTCATCAACAGATCCGGAAATAGCTTCTTATTTTTTTGGCCTGAATTATTGGAGGCATTCATTGCTCATCACCTCCGAATTCACTTAACGGGATATAGTTGACAGCGCCATCCCGGTTGTCCGCTATGTATACATTGCAGCCGGGAAGGACTTCCTCAAGGGTTTCAATAATAAGCCTTGTTTTGGTAACATCTTTGCTCAGCTTATATTCCTCATATAAACTGTCAAATTTTGCTGTTTCAGCTTTTGCTTTACTGAACTTCTCTTTCGAATATGCCTCAGCTTCCATTATAATTTTCTGTGCTTCGTTTTCTGCTGAAGCAAGTTTTTTATTCCTGTATTCTTCAGCCTTTGAGATCAAAATGTTTCTTTGGGCTACTGCATCGGAAACATTATCAAAGGACTCCTTGACCTCAGCAGGGGGATGAGCCTCCTGAATTTTCACATCTGAAATTTCTATACCGATGTTATATGCTGAAATAAGCTTTCCCAGCTGTTCTTTTGTTTTTATCTGTGCATCAATTTTTCCATTGCCCATCAATGAATCAATAGTTGAATTGCCAATAACTGATCTTATGGAAGCAATTATTGCATTCTCAAGTATTTCATCCGGATTCTCCGCATTTACAAGATATGACTTCGGATCTGATACTCTCCACTCGACAATCATATATACCCAAAGAATATTGCTGTCTTCTGTCATATGCACAGAGTTTTTCTGCAGGTTTTCATTCTTCCGCTTCATATTGTTGACGCCTACTTCTACAATATTTACCTTGTTGATATTTATTACATCAGCTTGCTGTACAGGATAGGGAAGCTTAAAGTGAATACCTGACTGGGTTATTTCGGTAATACTTCCAAATGTGCGCAAAATGCCTATCTCGCTATCTTTGACGGTATAAACCGAGGTAAGAATGCAATAAACCAATATTAATGCAATAAATACGGTTATTATTCTTGAAAAACTTAATACCCCGGTCAAAGCTGCTATTACTTCATCGCGCTTCACGATTTCACCCTCCGCAAAGTGTATTATGCTTATTAAATTATAGACAAAAAGTATAGTATTTATCAACAATTATCTCAGAATAGTCATATGATTTCATATCAGCAACAGGCAAGATTCGTCTAAATGTTTCAACAAGGCGGGGGATTTCGCAGAGAAGGGAACATTTTTTATCTCTTCGTTATATTGCATGTAATTGTATGTTAAAATATCTTATATCAAACTATTAGCATAAGGGTGATTATATGGAAAATACGACAGGTATCAAGAAGTCGTTATTGAAAAGGCTGGAGGCTCTTAAAGAATCGACAGTTGAAAAATATCAACTGGCTTCAGAGGAGATAATTGCGGAAATCTGCGATATTACGGAAGAAACCGGTAAGGAAATTGCAGTATATATAGACAGAAGAGGCATGGTTCTTGATGCAAGCATCGGAGATGAAAACACTGTAACCCTGAAGGATTTTAATATCAGAAGGTCGGAAGAAAGCTTAAGCGGGGTCAGATGCCTGCACACACATCCAAATGGCTTTGCCGGGCTTTCAGAGGTGGATATCTCTGCTTTAAAACGGATGAAATTTGACATTATGTCGGCAGTAGGGGTATCCGATGGTAAAATGACCAATGCCACTATGGCTTTTCTTGGGGCTGACAGCGATAAACAGCTGCGGGCAGTTGTCATGGGGCCATATAGCTTGAACAGGCTCATGAAGATAAATATCCTTGATATAATCAATGAGGCTGAAGCAGCCATGAAGGACATTAGAAAATCAAGCAAGGAGGTTGACAGCGATTCAGAACGGGCAGTGCTTGTAGGAGTAGAGGATGAGGAAGCCCTGGAGGAGCTTGGGGAGCTTCTGAAAACGGCAGGTTGCTGCGAGGTCGGCAGGATGGTTCAGAGCAGAGATAAAAAGGATACCGCCTTTTTCATAGGGAAAGGAAAGCTTAAGGAGCTTATGCTTCTCAGTCAGGCAGTGGAGGCAAATCTTGCGGTATTTGACGAAGAGCTTTCCGGTGCCCAGATAAGGAACCTTGAAGAAGCCCTTGGACTTAAGGTGATAGACAGGACACAGCTGATACTGGATATATTCGCACAGAGGGCAAGATCCAGGGAAGGCAAGCTTCAGGTAGAGCTGGCGCAGCTAAAATACATGATGCCGCGTTTAATCGGATTGGGTCAGCAAATGTCAAGAACAGGAGGAGGCATCGGCACCAGGGGCCCCGGGGAGAAAAAGCTGGAGGTGGACAGAAGGCGAATAAGGGACAGACTTAACGATCTGGAAAACGAACTTAAGCAGTTAAAAAAGCATAGGAATCTTCAGCGGGAAGGCAGGATTTCAGGAAAGGCCTTTCAGGTATGCCTTGTAGGATATACAAATGCAGGTAAATCTACGCTGCTTAACAGCCTTGCGGATGCCGACATATATGCCGAAGATCAGTTGTTTGCCACTTTGGATCCCACCACCAGAAGGGTAACGCTGGGAAACGGGAAGGAAGTGCTGGTAACTGACACTGTCGGCTTTATAAGAAAGCTGCCTCATGATTTGATTGAAGCCTTTAAGTCAACACTGGAAGAGGTGGTTTATGCAGACCTTCTGATACATGTAGTGGATGGAAGCAATCCTGATTATGAAGACCAGGCAAGGGTGGTTATTGATGTCCTTTCAGAGTTGGGAGCAGGGGACAAAGCTTCGATTATGGCTATAAACAAAATTGATAAATGCCCCGGCAAATTCACTCCGGAGGAGTATGAAGATATGGAAAATACGGTGCTTATTTCTGCTTCCGAGAGGACAGGTCTGCCCAAGCTGCTCGCTCTAATAGAAGGCTTTGCGGCTATGCAGTCAAGGGCAGTGGAACTGTTGATCCCCTACGCCGAGGGCAGTGTGATTTCTGAAATTTATAAAAGTGCAAATGAAGTAACAGAGGAACAGTACGGAGAGGATGGAATCCGTATAAAGGCTGTGGTTGATGAAATAAGCTTCGGAAGATTAAAAAAATACGTTATTTAGTAATGGGGGTTATTCTTTGAACAGGAATAAAGTGGGATATGTTTATGTTTTATTGGCAGCATTTTTCTTTGCATTAATAGCTGTTATAGGCAAGACTGTGATGAATAGCGGGATCAAAATTTTTGACTTGCTCGTATTGCAGTATACGGCATCATTTGTTTTTATGCTTATATATTTTGTTATTGCGGGTATAAGAAAGCTCAGTCTTCCGAAGGAAAGCTTAAAGGCGGTTCTGACACAGGGATTGATTGGAAGCTCGTGTACGACAGTTCTTTTCTATCTGGCACTGGAGAAATTGAATGCGGGAATTGCTTCAATGCTGCTGTTTACCCATCCTGTGCTGGTAAGTATTTACTTCATGGCTACAAAAACCAGGAGGATTACGCGCACGAGCAATTTAGCATTACTGGCTGCTTTTTTTGGAAGTATTATGGTTATTAATGTGTTCAATATTGGTATTGCAGGGACTCCTCTTATCGGATTTGTGTTTGGAATTATGTCCAGCTGTACTTATGCTTTTTACAATATTTATGCTGATGTGAAGCTTAAAGACCTTGAGCCTTTAGTTATTGCTTTTTATACAAATCTCACAACTTTGGCAGTTTCAATGATACTTCATCCGGGTTTTTTCAGGTTTGAGTTTTTAATGACTTCAGAGCTTTTGATATACATTTTTGAGCTTGCAGTGGTTTCCGGGATACTGCCCGTTATATTCCTTTACAAGGGCATAAAATTAATCTGAGCGGATAAGGCAAGCATAGTTGCGACCTCAGAGCTTCCGATAACTATATTGCTTTCATTTCTTGTGCTGGGTGAAAGAATGGGGCTTGTTCAACTTGCCGGGATACTGCTGATAATGGGTTCAATAATAATACTTCAGTATGAGGGCAAATTGGAAGGGGGCTGATTTAATAGTTTCCTCTTCCGTCCTTTTCATCATCATCACATCTGTAATAGTTTTCGCATTTTTCGAATTTATCGGCAGGACTGTTCTGCCTGCTCCGGCGGTATTTCATCACGCCTCTCGCCAAAGCATAGGCAGCCATCAATCTCCTGATCTTCATCTGCAGCCCTCCTTTCCGGTCTTAGTATTTTTTTCTTTGCTCTTGGAGGATATTTCATATATTCCCATTATAAGCAGGAATGCTCCGAATACCTTTTTTAAAATACCGGAGTCCAAATTAACTGCAACAAGGGAGCCGATGACAGCCCCTGCACAGCCTGTGACTGCAAGTTTAAAGAGCAAACCTTTTTCAATATTGCGCTTTCTTGCATGTACAAACAGGGCTGCTGCGGCAGAGGGTATAAACACCAGCAGGTTTATGCTCTGGGCTACCTGCTGGTTGGTGCCTATAATAAAAACCAATGCGGGTATCAACAAGGTACCTCCCCCTATACCCATACCGCTTATTATACCCGACGCAAAGCCTATAAGTACCGTAAGCATCAAAACACCATCCTTATGGCTGCAAGTATCATAAATATGCCGAATATTTTTCTGAGGGTATTTATTGGAACCCTGTTTAAAAGAAAGGAGCCGAATAATGCTCCAAGGACTGAACCGGCAGCAACCTTAAGGGTAAGAGAAAGATCCGCCACATCGTACCTGAAATAGATAAATGAACTGATAAGTGATATAGGAAGTATTATAGAAATTGCAGTTGCATGGGCCTTGTGATCTTCAATGTCCATGAGGAATACAAGACACGGAACCAGAATAGTGCCGCCTCCGGAACCGAATATACCATTGACAATACCCGCAGCGAAGCCAATTAATGCAGTTTTTAGTACATTCTTATTTTTCATAATTGCTCCAATTACATAATGAATCTGATATTTACTTATCGTTCTCAGTATTAATCTCTGCATTACCTGCTTTATTATTGCATGTAAAAATTCTCAGTGAGGAACACTTAGAGCATAACAAATGTCTGCATTATACTATAACAAATGTTTGCATTATACTACATGGATTATTTGCATTATACTACATGGATTATTTACATCATTTTTTATGAATGCTATTATAATACTTATAGATAGAAAATAACTGCGGCAATGATTGAAAAACTATTGTTTTGATGGAGGTACGCAAATGATTAATGCTGATACAGTGATAAATGAAGCAGTGGAATGGATAAGAAACACGGTTGAAGGGGCAGGTGCAAAGGGTGTTGTATTTGGCCTTTCAGGGGGCATAGACTCTGCGGTTGTGGCTGCACTATGCAAGAAAGCATTTCCTTCCGATTCGCTGGGAGTAATAATGCCCTGCTACAGCAATCCTATAGATGAGGAGCACGCAATTGCTGTAGCTGAAGCTATAGGACTGGAAACAAAGACTGTGGTTCTTGATAAGGCTTTTGATTCTATGAAATCTGTGCTTGGAGTACAGGAAAGCGATCCAAGGCTTGCAGTAGCAAATATCAAGTCAAGGCTTAGAATGATTACATTATATTATTATGCAGGATTAAGAAATTATCTGGTGTCCGGAACAGGGAACAGATGCGAATTCACTATAGGCTACTTTACAAAATATGGCGACGGGGGAGCAGACATCATGCCTTTGACCAGCTTCGTAAAAGGCGAAGTAGTAGAGCTGGCATATAAGCTGGGTATTCCGGAAGCAGTTATTACAAAACCGCCCACGGCAGGCCTCTGGGAGAATCAAACCGATGAGAATGAGATGGGTATGACTTATACTGAGCTAGACAATTACATACTTACAGGAAATGCAGCGGAGCATATAAAGAAAAAAGTGGATGCCATGAATAAGAGAAGTGAACATAAGAGAACGATGGCACCAAGGTTTGTACCATCTGAAAAGCAGGATTAGGGAAGTTTTTGCATTAGTGATAGACTCTATGATATAATATGCGCGGGCGCATATTATATCCTTTATTTAAATGCCCGTGCGATTTTTTGCTACGCAAAACGCACATGGGCGGATATCATAAATTCTAAAGAATTTATGATATAATAATAACGTTTGATTTTATGAGCAGGGAGGTTGTTTATATATGTCCGGACATTCAAAATGGGCAAATATTAAACATAAAAAAGGCAAGGCAGATGCCATGAGGGGCAAGATATTCACTAAGCTTGGCAAGGAAATTGCCATGGCTGCTAAGAGTGGTGCCGATCCAAGCACCAACAGCAAGCTTGCCGATGTTATAGCCAAGGCAAAGTCCAACAATATGCCTAATGATACGATACAAAGGGCTATAAAGAAGGGCTCCGGTGAGATGGAAGGCGTGGAATATGAAGAAATAGTCTACGAAGGCTATGCTCCCGGGGGAGTGGCAGTTATAGTGACAGCACTTACAGATAACAGAAACAGGACGGCAGGGGACGTAAGGCATATATTCGACAAGAATGGCGGCAGCATGGGAGTTAGTGGGGCTGTAAGCTGGATGTTTGATAAAAAGGGTATAATTATAGTAGAAAACGACGGTACAATAGACGAGGAAGAGCTTATGATGCAGGCTCTCGAAGCGGGGGCAGAGGATTTCACCGCTGAAGAGGACTCCTATGAGATAGTTACATCACCTGAAAGCTTCTCTGAGGTAAGGCAGAAGCTTGAAGAAGCGGGAATACCCATGGCTTCGGCAGAAGTGACAATGGTACCGCAGAATTATATCGAAGTTACAGACCCTGAAGCAGTAAAGAAAATAAACAAGATGATGGATATGTTCGATGACAACGATGACGTCCAGGACGTTTATCACAACGCAGAGCTGCCGGATGAAGAAGAGGAGCTTATTTGAGATGAGACTATAAATGGAGATAGCCATTTGGTTGGCTATCTTTTTTTTATGCTCGAAACTCATATTAGAAACATCTTAAGTGTAAATATTACCAATACTGTTCTTTTAAGGTATTTCAATATTTATGAAAATAATGTAAAATGTATCATAATACGCAACTAAATATGGAATGATCCGTCTAATTTGCAAATCCGAAAAATGAAATATGAAAGGGAATCATTAAATATGAGGGGTGATATCATGAAAAGAAAGCCTTTGGGGTTAATCCTTCTTACTATTCTGATTATCATAAGTATTATTTCAGCAGGCTGCAGCGGCAAAGCCGCAAATGAATCTGCACCTCAGGAACCATCAACGGCTGAATATGCAGCGGAAGAACAAAAAACAGCAGGTGGAATGCCGGCATCAGCACCTTCACAGACGCCGGACCGAAAGCTGATAGTCAAGCTGTCTATGGATATAAGGGCGGATGATATTGAAAAAAGCATGCTTGATGCTGAGGCAATGGCAGCGGCTTCAGGCGGCTACACCCGTGAGTCCTTTCAAAACGAATTCTCAGGCCAGCTCACTGTTATGATACCGGCAGGAGAAGCCGATACATTTGTTTCGAGCCTTAGAAGTTTGGGGAAAATTATTAACAGCAACAAAAAAACCGAAGATGTAACAGACAGCTATTTTGATACTCAGATTCGAATTAAAAATCTGGAAGCTGAAATTGAAACAATGCGCAGTCTGCTGCAAAAACCGGGCTGGAAGGTTTCTGAGATTCTGGAAATTGAAAGGGAGATACGGCGTCTTACTGATGAGCTCGAATCTTTAAAGGGCTATATTACTAACCTTGATCGTCAGATAACTTACAGCGAAGTCCGGATTAGGTTTGAAAAGAGCCAGATTTCTATTGATTCAGCCAGCCAGGACAGTCTCGGATACAAATTGCAGCTTGCATTGAAAAGAGGTACAGACCTATTAATAAATATTGTTATATCTCTTCTAAGCCTGATTGCATTTATGCTGCCGATATCACCATTTATAGCTGCTGCTTATTTCCTTTTACGCAAACCCCTTCGCCGATTCAAAAGAAAGGATAAGCAGGATCCGGGGCAATAATGAAGAATTATTCTATGGGCAAAGGAGCAGCATTAGGATATTAGTGCTGCTCCTTTTAGCTTGTTTCGTTTACTTCAGGTCGATGTTGTTGAAAACATAATCAACGTCTGTTTTATCACCGGTACTCATATCAAGATAGCCTTCCATGAAATCTCCATGCTCGACTTTATATGTACCAAGGTAATATGAATATCTGAAAAGCATAACATAATTCGGCAAAGTGTCAGGCCTTCTTATAGGTTCGGAAAGCTCACCGTTTTCTTGAATTAATCTATAGTATTCCGGTTCGAACTTGTATGGTACTGATATTTTGTAATCTATACTGCTTTGGCCTTCAGGAATTACTAGTTTGATTACCTTTCCGTATCCAAATCCGGCACCTCGTGCAACTACGGAAGGGTCGGTATTTGCATTGACCAAAGCTCCGATTTCAACAGTCAAACCACCCTTGGGGGCGACTTTTCCTTCGGGTATTATGACCTTTCCCGATATGTTACGGGATGCGTTTGATGTGATATTAAGTGTTCTTGCAGTAACATTCCATTCTACAAGATAGCCCATATACTGCAAATCCTCTGCCGATATCATTGTCCTCCCGCCAACATTTACCGATTCAATGGGTTTTCCATCAATATAGGTTTTAATATCGGTATAATAGATTTTCCCAATAACATCGCCTATTTTCAAAGGCTTTGCTGCAGCAGTTGCAGACACGGCAGCCAGCAAGGCCAGGATAGAAAGCAGGACTACAGATTTCTTCATAATAACAACCCTCCCGGTTTTTGATATGCTGAATATGAGTATATTCAAGTAAATTCTATCATGCATTGACAATGCATGCTTCAAGTAAATTATTCCTTTGCCTTATAGGACGGAAAAAGTAAGTAACAAGTTCATATAAGAAGAATAATGCGTCGTAGTTATAAGTCTGCATAACCAAGCAAGAGCTTGTATAGTATAGCAGGGCACACTTTTATGTATTTTGGCAACAGGCCTCTGATATGGCTTTGGTAAAAAGTTCGTGAAGCCGGCATGGAGGCCGGCTTAGGTGTCTCGGGTCATGGATGACCTTTTGACACCGCTAGA
>Ga0208197_1004113_pt1 | contig 11006 bp, 9 predicted proteins | sample AD_JPNNA4_MetaG_FD_184444 | JGI IMG/M metagenome (GOLD analysis project Ga0208197, IMG submission 184444) | Active sludge microbial communities of municipal wastewater-treating anaerobic digesters from Japan - AD_JPNNA4_MetaG (SPAdes) (version 2) | ecosystem: Engineered > Bioreactor > Anaerobic >... | reverse complement strand
GTCGGTGCTGGGCGCTCGCCCGCCCGGGCTCGCGCTGCGCGTCCACTCACCTGCTCCGGTCCCCGCCTAGAGTTGTCCGTATGCCGTCCGCCTCCTCCCGCACGTCGGTCGCCACCGTCGTGGTCACGTGGAACAGGCGCGACCTGCTCGAGCAGAGCCTCGATGCGATCCTGTCGCAGGAGCCTGCCCCGGACCGGGTCATCGTCGTCGACAACGCCTCGACGGACGGCACGAGCGAGTTCGTGGCGGAGCACTATCCGGCCCACCGTTTCCCCACACTGCAACTCATCACCTGCACCCAGAACACCGGTGGCGCAGGCGGATTCGCCCTCGGCATCGCCGCTGCCCTCGAGCCCGGCCCCGACCCCGAGCCCGACGCCATCTGGCTCATGGACGACGACACCATCCCGCAACCGGGCGCGCTCGCCGCTCTCGTGGCGGCCCGCGAAGGCTATGCCGCCGAGCCCGGTGGACCGCCCGGACCCCCCGTCGTGATCGCCAGTCGCGTCGAGTGGATCGACGGTCGCGCCCACCCAATGAACACCCCTCGCGTGAAGCCCGGCGCCACCCCCGGCGAGCGGGGAGCAGCGCTGGCCGTTGGTTGCGAACCCGTCCGCACGGCGTCCTTCGTCTCGATCCTCATCGACGCTGCCCGAGTCCGCGAGGTGGGGCTGCCGGTCGCCGACTTCTTCCTCTGGAACGACGACTTCGAATACTCGGCCCGGCTCATCCGCGGACGCCGAGCCCTGACCTGCCCGGCCTCGGTGGTCCGACACCACACCAAGGCCTTCGGTGGCACGGACGTCGACCCGGGTCCCCGCTTCTACTACGAAGTGCGTAACAAGGCCTGGACCTTCACCCGTTCCCCCGCGTTGGGCTCTTCCGAGAAGGCGTTGTATGCCGGGTCGACCGTTCGCCGGTGGGCGCGCACCATCGCGCGGTCCAAGGACAGGGCGACGCTCCTGCGAGGGCTGGCCCAGGGTCTGCGCCACGGCCTGGGGGGACCGCCGCGCACGACGGTCGAGGTGCTGACCGAAGCGGTCGCGGAACCATTGCCCGGCTTCGTCCGCGCGGCCCCCGGGCCAGGAGGAGCAACTGACGAACCCGCGGACGGCACCCTTGGCGCAACCGAGGGCTCGCGATGAGGAGCGACCCACCCTTCTCGGTGCTCATGGCCTGCTACCACGGTGATGAGCCCGACCAACTCCGTGACTCGATCCGGTCCGTCACGGTCGACCAGACTCGTCGACCCGACGAGGTCGTCCTGGTGGTCGATGGGCCGATCCCCGATGCTCTCGATGCCGAGATTCTGCACTCCTACCGCACCTCGCACGTGCCGATCGTCGTCCACCGGCTCTCGGCCAACCGAGGCCTGGGGCTCGCGCTCAATGCCGGGCTGGAGATCTGCCGGCACGAGATCGTCGCGCGCCAGGATGCCGACGACATCTCCATGCCGGAGCGCTTCGAGCGCCAACTCGAGGCGATCGAGGACGGGGCCGATGTCGTCGGCAGCGCCCTGCGCGAGTTCACCACGGATCCGGACGACCCGACCGACGCCGGCGTGGTCCGCACTCCGCCACTGCGGCCCGAGGCGATCAGCAAGGACGCCCGCTTCGCCCAGCCGATCTTCCACCCGACGGTCGTCTACCGGCGCTCCCTGGTCCAGGGGGTCGGGGGCTACGAGGACCTGCCGTCCTTGGAGGACTACTGGCTCTTCGCCCGCCTGATCCACGCCGGCGCGCGCTTCGTCAACATCGCCGAACCACTCGTCGCTTATCGCATCGGTGCCGGCGCCTACGCCCGTCGGGGCGGCACCCGTCTGCTCCGCTCCGAGATTGAACTGCAGCGCCGGATGCGCAGGCTAGGCTTCACGTCACCCGCCCAGTTCGTGCGGAATGTCGCCGTGAGGGGCGGCTACCGGCTCGTTCCCGAGGAACTCAGGCGCACGGCATACCGGCGAATCCTCGCCCAGCGCGCCCACCGCTGATCCCACATCCCGTGGGACCCGGCAGGCCGGTCACTGGCCGGTGGGGACTCCGTCGGTGCCGGGCATCGGCTCGGTCAAGGCCGTGTCGGCCTTGAGCGCATCGAAGAGGGCGGTCGCCTTGGCGGTGTCCCACTTCACCGCCATCCCGGCGTTCGTCTGGAGTCCTGGATCCGACACCGGCACGACCATCGACAGGCCTTGTCCACCGCTGATGTCGCGCATGGTTCGCACGACGGACACGGCCTCGAGGAGCGAGGTGTCCTCGCCGGCGCGCAGCCCCGAGGCCGATGCCATCGCGAATCCGTAATAGCGCCAAGGGATCAGCACGGTTGAGGGGGTGGCGGCCTTCTTGATGATGGCGGACAGGAACTGGCGCTGGCGCTCGGCCCGGCCGATGTCCCCGCGCGGGTCGGAGTAGCGGGCGCGGACGTAGCCCAAGGCATTCGGGCCGTTGAGGGTCTGGCAGCCGGCCTTGAGGGTGATCCCGGCGCGCTCGTCGTTCATGTCGAAGGGGACACACACCTCGACCCCATCGAGCGAGTCGACGACCTTCGCGAACCCGCCGAAGCCGATCTCCAGATAACCCTCGATCCGCAGGCCCGTGGCGAGCTCCACCGTCTGCACGAGCAATTTGGGTCCGCCGATCGCGAAGGCCGCATTGATCTTGTTGCGACCATGCCCCGGGACCTCGACGTAGGAGTCGCGAGGGATCGACACCATCGACGACTGACCACTCGAACTGCGGTGCACGAGGATGATGCTGTCGGTGCGCTGCCCGCCACCCTCATCCGGGCCGGTGGAGAGCTCTTGCTGTTCCGCCTCCGACATGCCGGCTCGCGAATCAGAGCCCACGAGAAGGTAATTCGAGCCACCGCCGGCCTCGGGGCGTGCCCCTGCAGGAGTCGAGTCGACCTTGGACACCGAGTTCCAAGCGTGGAAGGGCACCCACGCCAGGAAGGCGATCCACACCACGACGATCGCGAGCAGCACCCGGACCAACCGGCGCCCACCCCCGCCACGACGTGGCTTGCGAGCGGGTGGCCCGGGCCGCGGCGGCGGGGGAGTGGATGATCGCTCGGTCACTCGCTGCTGCTGGCCCTGCCCGCGTGCCCGTGGAGGGGCACTCGACGGGCGCGGGGCCTGGCGCGGTTGTCCCGCACCCGTGGGGACCCGCTGTTGGCCCGGTCGCAGGGGTCGCTCGCCCGGTGCGCCACGCCCAGCGGGAGGTATGCCGGGAGCCGGCTCCCCGGCATACCCTCGCGTGTCGTTGGGCGACCGTCGCGGGCGGGGCGATTCGCGCGGAGCCCGGCCACGGGTGTCGACGACGTAGACGTCCTCGTCGGGCTGGCTCACGGGAGAAGGGGAGCGCTGGGGGATCGGTCGGGCACGGTCCCTGGGCTCGGTCATGCCGTCCATGATGACTCACCCACCCGTGTGTGCCCGGGAGATCGTGGGGGTCTGGGAGGGTCCCGGCTAGGCTGACAGCGCTTGAGCTCCTTGCTCTGAGCGGCCAGTTGCCCGACCGAAACCTACGAACGGACCTGCTCGCGTGGACCCTGACCTCGTCATTGTCGGCTCCGGCTTCTTCGGCCTCACCGTGGCCCAACAGATGGCCGAGCGCGGCCGCAAGGTCCTCGTCATCGACCGGCGCGACCACATTGGCGGCAACGCCTACAGCGCGCCCGACCCCGAGACCGGGATCGAGGTGCACGTTTATGGCGCGCACCTGTTCCACACGAGCAACAAGCGGGTCTGGGACTACGTCAATCGCTTCACCGACTTCACGCCCTACGTCCACCACGTCTGGACGAGTCACAAGGGGCAGGTCTATCCGATGCCGATCAACCTGGCGACGATCAACCAGTTCTTCGACGCCGCCTACAGCCCGGACGAGGCGCGCGCCCTCATCGCCGAACAGGCGGCGGAGATGGACGGGATCGAGCCGAGCAACTTCGTCGAGAAGGGCGTGTCGCTCATCGGGCGGCCGCTCTATGAGGCGTTCATCGCGCACTACACCGCCAAGCAGTGGCAGACCGATCCGGAGCAGCTCTCGGCCGACATCATCAGCCGGCTCCCGGTCCGCTACACCTATGACAACCGCTACTTCAGCGACACCTACGAGGGGCTCCCGGTCGACGGCTACACCGCGTGGCTCAACCGGATGGCCGACCACGACAACATCGAGGTGCGGCTCGGCGTCGACTTCTTCGACGCCACGCAGCCCGTCCACAAGGAGGCCGTCGTCGGGCAGGTGCCGGTGGTCTACACCGCTCCCGTGGATCGCTATTTCGGGTATGCCGGGGGGCGGCTCGGGTGGCGCACTCTCGATTTCGAGCGGGAGGTCGTGGCCACGGGCGACTTCCAGGGGTGCCCGGTCATGAACTATCCGGACGCCGACGTGCCCTATACGCGCATCCATGAGTTCCGGCACTTCCACCCTGAGCGGGAGGCCCGGCACCCCAAGGACAAGTCGGTGATCATGCGGGAGTTCTCGCGCTTCGCCGAGGGTGACGACGAGCCCTACTACCCGGTGAACACGCCCGAGGACCGCGAGCGACTGCTCGGCTATCGCGACCTGGCCCGCGCCGAGAAGGATGTCCTCTTCGGGGGGCGTCTGGGGACCTACAAGTACCTCGACATGCACATGGCGATCGGCTCAGCGCTGTCGATGGTCGACAACAAGCTCGTGCCGCACTTCGAGTCCGGCGAGGCCCTCGAGGCCGGCGGCATCACCGACTGACCGATTCGATGTATTCAACGGCCGGATTCCGGTCGTTGAATACATCGAATCGGCGGAAGGGGCAGGTCAGGTCAGGTCGACGGTGAAGTCGGGGCCGGTGGCCTCGCGCACCTGCTTCTCGGTGACACCGGGAGCCAACTCGCGCAGGACGAGCCCGTCGTCGGTGATGTCCATGACGGCCAGGTCGGTGATGATCCGCTCGACCACGCGCTGACCGGTCAGGGGCAGGGTGCATTCCTCCACGATCTTGTGCGAGCCGTCCTTGGCGACGTGCTCCATGAGGACGATGACCTTCTTGGCGCCGTGGACGAGGTCCATCGCCCCGCCCATGCCCTTGATCATCTTGCCCGGGATGGTCCAGTTCGCGATGTCGCCGGCGACCGAGACCTGCATCGCGCCGAGGATGGCCGCGTCGACCTTGCCGCCGCGGATCATCCCGAAACTCGTCGAGGAATCGAAGAAGGAGGCGCCGCGGCGCAGGGTCACGGTCTCCTTTCCGGCGTTGATCAGGTCGGGGTCGACGTCCTCCTCGAGCGGGTAGGCGCCGACGCCGAGGATGCCGTTCTCGGACTGCAGGACGATCTCGACGTCGTCCGGGACGTAGTTGGGGACCAGGGTCGGCAGGCCGATCCCGAGGTTGACGTACGAGCCATCGGTCAGTTCCTTGGCTGCGCGCGCCGCCATTTCCTCACGGGTCAGAGCCATGACTCAGGCACCTTCCTTGGTCTCAGCCGGGTTGGTCACCGTGCGTCGCTCGATCCGCTTGTCCGCCGCCTGCTCCGGCGTCAAGGGGACGACGCGCTGGACATAGATGCCGGGCAGGTGGATGGAGTCAGGATCGAGTTCGCCCGGCTCGACCAACTCCTCGACCTCGGCGATGGTCACCTTGCCCGACATCGCGCAAAGCGGGTTGAAGTTGCGGCTGGACTTGTTGAAGACGAGGTTGCCGTGCCGGTCACCCTTCCAGGCCCGGACCAAGCCGAAGTCGGCGCGGATCGCCTCCTCGAGGACGTAGTCACGAGCCACCCCGTCGACCTCGAAGGACTGGACCTGCTTCTTCGGTGACGCGACCGCGACCGAGCCGTCCGCGGCGTACCTCCACGGCAGCCCGCCATCGGCGATCTGCGTGCCGGACCCGGTGATCGTGAAGAAGGCCGGGATGCCCGCGCCGCCGGCACGCAATCGCTCGGCCAGGGTGCCCTGGGGCGTCAATTCGACCTCGAGCTCGCCGGACAGATACTGCCGCGCGAACTCCTTGTTCTCCCCGACATAGGAGGAGATCATGCGGCGGATTCGCTTGTCCGCCAACAGGATCCCCAAGCCCCAGTCATCGACCCCGCAGTTGTTCGAGGCCACTTCGAGGTCGACGACCCCCTTGTCGTGAAGGGCCTGGATGAGCACCGATGGGATGCCGCACAACCCGAACCCACCGACGGCCAAGGTGGCGCCATCGGGGATGTCGGCCACGGCCTCTGCTGCTGAGGAGACGACCTTGTCCATGCTCGCCACTCTAGCCATCAGTGGGTCGACGACCCATGTGGGCCGGGCACATGGGTCAGGGCATGCAGTGTTCGCTGGCCAGTCGCTGGGCCAAGGTGGCCGCACTCGGTCGTCCCCGCGTGAGGACGAGCGAGCCGCCCGCCGCCCACACACTCAGGCAGGTCCGGAGGAAGGACTCGGCGTCCGGGTCGAGGAGGTGGAACCTCCCCTCCGCGTGGTGCCCCACCAAATCCGCGTATGCCGTGGAGCCGGTTGCCGAGACGAGTGCGGTGTCGCTGGGGCTGGCTTCGTCCCAGGCGGTGAAGGCGTCGGCGAAGGTGGCCAGTTCCTTGGCCTCATCGACGACTCCCGGCGACACCTCGACCGTGGCTCGGCGAGCAAGACCAGCCAAGGTCACGAGCACGGCGGGGTCGGCTGCGCCCGCCAGGTCGGGGTCATCGGTCACCGTGAGCGTGAGGTCGTCAGGGTCGGGCACTGGGCCCGGGCCGCTGCCAGGCGGACCGAGCACGACAGTGGCACCCACGGACCACGCGGCGAGCGCCCAATAGGCCGTGCGCCAGTGCGCGGGCAGCGCGAGACGCACGCTCGTGCCGACGCTGACGTCGAACTCGTCCTGCAGCAGGTTCGCCGCCTTGGACACCCAATTTGCCAGCACCTTGGCCGAGAACTCGAGCCGTTCACCCTTGGTGGGGGAGTCGGTGTCGTCGTATTGGGTGATCCGAGGCGCGGTCGCATCTGATCGGAGCATCGCGGCGAGGACATCTGCTGGCATCACGCCTTGCACCTTACGGTTGGGCCATGCCGCCGCAGGACTCCCGCCTGAGCCGAGTGCTCGTGAGGACCGTCGTCGGCGTGGGCCTCTGGGTGGTGGGACTCGGTCTGCTCGCCGCGATCCTCGGGAGCCTCGGGTGGTGGACGCCGTGGCTGGTTCTTCCCTTGGCGACCGTGCTGGCCGTGTCTCTCGGGATCGCTCTGACGCGACTGCCCCTGCCGCCTCGCAACCACCGTCAAGCGCCGACCCTGCTGCTGGTCGCCACGTGCCTCGCCTTCGGCGTCTGGGCTGGCGCCACCCATGCCGAGCAGGTCCTGCCGCGCCGCGACTCGGCGAGCAATTTCCAGGCCGCGATCTCGCTGGCCACCACCCATACCCGCGTGGTCGGGATCGAGCCATGGACCGTCGGCTTGCCGCAAGGCCTGTCCATGCCGGGACTCACGCTGGCCAGTCCGGCGTTCTTCGCCGTCGGCGATGCCGCTCATCCGGCCATCCAGCCGCAGTTCGTCGTCGGCCCGGCAGCGATCTACTCCCTCGGCGACTGGCTCGGCGGTCCCACGGCCATCTTCTGGATCCCCGGCTTCATTGGCGCCCTCTCGCTCCTCGCCCTTGGCCTGCTGGTCTCGCGCTTCCTCGGCACCTGGTGGGGTGCGGTGGCCGCAGCCCTCACGGGCCTGAGTTTCCCCATCCTCCACATCGCGCGATCCACCTACTCCGAACCCCTTGCCCTACTCACTCTTCTTGCCGGACTGCTCGCCCTGACGCTGGCGATCGATTCCGATCGGGACCTTGACGAGGCGTCCACCGGGTCCTCGCCGGGTCCCTCCCGCTCCGTCTTCCTTTGGGGGCTCACCGCAGGGGCGCTGATCGGCGGGACGGCTTTCGTCCGGATCGACGGCCTGCGCGAGACGATCCTGCTGCTCGTCGTGGCCGGCTTGGGGCTGGCTCAGGGTCGTCGGTGGCCGCGGCCCTTGCTCTTCGGCGCCGGGATCTCGACGCTCCTTGCCTTCGCAGCCGCCCTCTGGCTCTCGAACCAATACGTCGGCTCGATCGCGCGCAGTCTCATCCCGCTCGTGGCGATCGGCGTGGCCATGGCCCTGGTCATATGGGCCAGCCTGCGGCTCCGTCATCGCGGGTGGGGCCTGCCGAGCAGGTATGCCGCCCGCTTGCCTGCCGCCCTCACGGTGGCCGCTGCGCTCGGCGTGATTCTGCTGGCCTCCAGACCGCTCTGGATGACCGTCCGTCAGGACCCGAATGACCCCGGAGCCCGCTACGTCGCCGGGATGCAGGCACGGCAAGGGCTCCCGATCGACGGCGGGCGCACGTACGCCGAGCAGACGGTGAATTGGCTGTCGTGGTGGCTCGGCCCGATCACGCTCACCCTTGCCGCGGCAACGTTCGTCGTCCTCGTTCACCGTGCCACTCGCGCCTGGGTCGAGGGTAGGGAACCGTTGCCGTCGTGGACAGCGCCGCTCATCGTCGGTGCCGGCTCCACGATCCTCACCCTGTGGCGACCGGGGATCACTCCGGATCACCCGTGGGCCGAACGTCGCCTCGTCATCGCCCTACCGTTCGCCATCGTCCTGGCCGTTGTCGTGCTCCGGTGGGTGTGGGGCCGCCACTGGCCAATCGGGCCCAGTCTTGCCCCACGTGCCCTGACTGTCCTGCTGCTGTTCGGATGCATCGGATTCCTTGTGAAGGGGACGGCACCGTTGGCGACCGCACGGGTCGAGGTCGGCTCGGTCGCGGCCGTCGAGCAGGTCTGCGCATCCCTCGAGCCCGAAGATGTGGTGCTCATGGTGGACTCGCGCGCCGCGAACGAATGGGTTCAGGTCGTCCGAGGACAGTGTGGTCGGGCGGCGCTGGCCACGACGTCGGCCCTGCGCAGGGATCCGTCAGCCTTGGCCGACACCATCGCAGCCATGGCCGAGCTGGTGAAGGTGAACAAGCAGCGACTCGTCCTGTTGTCCGCGGACGACGCGGCACCTCAGTTCGGGTCCGACTGGCGCGAGCTCGTCGACGTGATGGTCCAGGAAAGCGAACACGCACTGGAGCATCGCCCCGACCGGCTCGATCCGCTCCCCATCCGGGTCCGCCTCGCCACTCCCTGATCAGCGGCGCGTGAGGGCCGCCCTCGCGAGGGGTTGCATGGCCGAATACGTGGCCGGATCGGCGGCCACCACCAGTCCGCGCACCTGCGAGCGGCGGGTGTAGGGCGAGCCGTCCGCGTGACCGAATGCCCCGCCCGCCTCGGCGAGCATGAGAGTGCCCGGGAGATGGTCCCAGGGGTGGCTGCGCGTGTAGACGATGTAGTCGCAGTCGCCCTCGATGAGGTGCGGGTAGTCGACGCCGCAGCACGCCCAGGACAGGCGCATCGTCGGCAGGTCACCGAGCCGTTTGCCCCGCAACGCCCAGGTCGAGGTCGCACCGACGGGGTCGACACCATCGGCCAGCGGCGGGCGTTGGACGCGGACACCGTTGCGCCACAGCCCATTTCCCCGCTCCGCGACCCAAGCCACCCCATGCTCCGGCTGCCAGATCCACGCTCGGACCGTCTCGTCGCCAATGGACTCTGACACCATGACGGCGTGGTCGGGCGAACCCTCGACGAAGTTCTTCGTGCCGTCCACGGGGTCCACGGTGAAGGTGTGCTCGGCGGCGAGATAGGAATCCATCAGGCCCGGGTCGGCGGCGAACGCCTCCTCCCCGAGGACGACCGCCTTCGAGTATGACGCGGTGAGGGCTTGCGTGATGAGCACCTCCGCCTCCCGGTCGGCGACGGTCACCAGGTCGCCGGGGTTCTTCTCGATCACCTCGCCATCGGCCAAGGCGCGGAAACGGGGAGTGATCACCTCTGTTGCGACCTCCTTGAGGAGGGTCAGCACGTCATCGGTCGCCAGGCCTGCCATGGGTCAACCGTGGCACACCAGTGCGGAGGCCGCGCGCAGGTAGGCTCGCCGGTGATGAACGAGCACCCCGAGACCGAGGTCATCCCGGTCCCCACCCCTGCCTCGCCAGCGTCGGTGACCGAGCCCATCGCGATCCGCGTCGGTGAGCTGGCGGGCCGCGACGTCGACCCCAATGCACGCCCAGCGACAGGGGAGCGGGCTCCGGTGACCAGCCACCCGGCATACCCGATCGAGGACGGTCCCAGCGGAGCAGGGCCCAAGCCGGAGGTCACGATCGTGCTGCCCTGCTACAACGAGGGTCCGCACGTGCTCAAGGAGATCGAGCGCATCACGACAGTGATGAATGCGAGCGAGTTCACCTATGAAGTGCTCTGCATCGACGACGCGAGCACCGACGACACCCTCGCGGTGCTGCGCGATGCTGCCCAGCGCTACGCCCACCTGCGGATCTTGCCCTTCCGGCGCAACGGCGGCTCCGGCACCGCACGACGGATCGGCACACAGCAGGCCCGCGGCGAGATCGTCGTGTGGACCGATGCGGACATGACCTACGAGAACGAACGCATCCCCGACCTCGTGCGGGTCCTGCGCGACGACGCAACCTATGACCAGGTCGTGGGCGCAAGGACGACCGAGGAGGGGACCCACAAGTGGGCGCGCGTGCCGGCGAAGTGGTTCATCCGCAAGGTCGCCGAATGGCTGACCAAGACCAAGATTCCTGACCTGAATTCAGGCCTGCGGGCCTTCCGTCGACAGGTCGCCCTGCCCTATCTCCGGTTGCTCCCGGCCGGCTTCTCGTGCGTCACCACGATCACGATCGCCTTCCTCTCCAACCAGCACGACATCAAGTACATCGAGACGAGCTATGCCAAGAGGGCTGGGACGAGCAAGTTCCACTTCGTCTCGGATGCCTATCGCTACATCCTGCAGGTGCTGCGGATGGTCATGTACTTCGATCCGCTCAAGGTGCTCATGCCGCCGGCCCTGTGGCTCATTCTCATCGGCGTGGTCAAAGGGGTCATCGACATGGTGCGGCACCCCTTCTACTTCCCAGCGAACACGGTGCTGCTCTTCGTCAGCGGGGTGATGATTGCGTCG
>Ga0208197_1004112_pt1 | contig 11009 bp, 14 predicted proteins | sample AD_JPNNA4_MetaG_FD_184444 | JGI IMG/M metagenome (GOLD analysis project Ga0208197, IMG submission 184444) | Active sludge microbial communities of municipal wastewater-treating anaerobic digesters from Japan - AD_JPNNA4_MetaG (SPAdes) (version 2) | ecosystem: Engineered > Bioreactor > Anaerobic... | reverse complement strand
ACTAAGGCGTTAAAGTGTCAAGGTCAAAATTCATTTCGGAAATTCTTTCAGGACCGACCTGATCATACCGATAATACGCCGTTTTAATATAGGAAATGATCATTTGCTCTAGTGCAGCAGCTTTCCCACTCGCTGCCAACGCAGGTTGTTTTCATCACGGTTCCAGGACCAGTAAATGATGAAAGCTTTTCCTTCCACGTCTTTCAGATTGACGAACCCCCAGAACCGGCTGTCTAAACTTTCGTCACGATTGTCGCCCATGACAAAAATGGATTTTTCAGGAACGGTCACAGGACCGAAATTGTCGCGCGGCTGCATGGATTTCGGTAAAATCAGGCTGTCACTGAAAATCCCGTAGGAGTCTTGAAACGGCTGATCGTTGATGAATATCTTTTTGTTCCTGATTTCAATTTTATCACCCGCGACGCCGATGACTCTTTTAATGAAGTCTTTCGAGCGGTCATTCGGAAAATGAAAACAACAATTTCTCCTCTTTTCGGTTCGCTGACGGGGATAATGGTTCTTCTCAACAGGGGAATTTTTACACCATAAATAAATTTGCTGACCAGAATATGATCTCCAACCAGTAACGTGGGCACCATGGAACGGGATGGAATTTTGTAAGCGCAGATGATGAACGTGCGGATAAACAGAGCGATTAAAATCGCGATGATGATTGATTCAACATATTCTTTGACTTTTGATTTCGGTTTTTCTTCTTTTGTCATGGACAACACAACTCCTAGGAATAAATATTGGACAGAGAAAAAGCAATCATGCAAAGGGAGATAAATCCTTTGACCATGTTTTTCCCGACCATATTAAAAATAACACTGTTGAGTGTTCGGTTGGGAGGTTTCAGTTGATACTGCCGTATCATTTCCACAATTAAAATACCGGCCAGGCCGCCTAAAAGAAATCCTGTCCACATGCCCGGTCCCCAGAAAAACGGCGTCAATAAACAAGCCCCGAGCAACGCTCCCAGTGCCGCTGCTTTAAGAGATTTTCGGGGATGAGACGTTTGCTGTTGAGGTGTTTCGCTGACAACCCAGAAAAATTCAATGGTTTCTGCAATGGCCGCCGAAAAGAAAAGAAATAAAATAATCTTTAGTCCCACATTTTCAAAGCCGGTGAAAAGCGCATAAAGTAAGACATCGAAAAAAATGACAACCGTTCCGGGCAGTCCAAACAAATTTAGAAAGATTCCTGAGAACAGGATCAAAATAAAAATGGTGAATCCCGCGGCTGCGAAAAAAGACAACTTATTTATCCCTCTTCATTTTAGCAATCTGCAAATTTTCAAAAAACAGCACAATGGTGCAAGCGATATAAATAGAAGAGTAGGTGCCGATCACAACACCCACCAGCAGCGCAAAGGCGAAATCATGAATGACTGCTCCTCCGAAAATAAACAGGGCAAGAACCGTCAGGAAAACAGTCAGCGATGTCAGGATGGTTCTGCTCAGCGTCTGGTTGATACTGACATTAATGGTATCTCTCAGGTTTTGTTTGGGAAAAAGTTTCACATTTTCTCTGATTCTGTCCAGCGTAACGATGGTATCGTTAATCGAGAAACCGATGATGAAAATCAAGGCTGCCAGAATGGAGATGGTAAATTCCATATTCATGATGGAGACGGCGCCGATGGTGATAATAACATCATGAACGAGGGCAACAATTCCTCCCAGCCCGTAACGAAATTCAAAACGCCAGCCGACGTAAATGAGCATGGCCAGCCAGGAAAGAACAACCGCAATGATGGCTTTTTGTTTAAAATCGGCGCCGACTTTGGAACCGACAACTTCCACGCGGCGGATTTCGAAATCCTTACTGAACGCGGCGGTTAATGGTTGTTCGAGATTGGCAGCCAGTATCTTTTGATCGGAAAATGATTCCGATGTGCGGATTAAAAATTCATTGGCTCCAAACTGCTGAATGGTGCTGCTTCCCAGCTTTGTTGATTGCAACGCCGCCCTAATCTGATCGGCGGAAACATTTTTGGCGAACTTGACCTGAATGATCGATCCGCCGGCGAAATCAATACCCGGATTCAAACCGCCGTGATAAATGACTGATGCGATGCTGATAATAATCAGAGCGACTGAAAAAATAATCGCGTATTTTATTTTTCCTACGAAATCTAAATTAATGCCGGGTTTTACCAACTCCATGCTCATAATGTATCTCCTGCTTTCGCTTGAATTTTTATATGCTCAACTTTTTAATGTTAAAGTTTTCCATAATATAATCGAACATTACCCTGGTGACGAACACGGCCGTAAAGAGACTGGCCAAAAGCCCGATAATCGTTGTGACCGCAAATCCCTTGATCGGGCCTGTGCCGAAAATGATCAGGAACGCGGCAGTCACTATTCCGGTAATGTGGGTGTCGATAATGGTGATAAACGCCCGATTGTAACCGGAATCTAAAGCGATCCGTACGGTTTTTCCTGTCCTCAGTTCTTCTCTGATTCTTTCGAAAATTAGAATATTAGCATCCACTGCGACGCCGACGGTTAAGAGCAGACCTGCTATACCCGGTAAGGTCAGTGTCGCCTTAAAAGCCGCCAGAACGGCCAAAACAAGAAAAATATTTGTGATCAAAGCCAGATCGGCAACGGCGCCGGAAAGACGGTAATAAATCATCATAAAAAGGATAACTAACAGGGTACCGATTGCGGTAGCCATAATGCCTTGTTTGATGGAATCATTTCCCAGTGACGGTCCGACGGTTCTTTCTTCGAGGATGTTGACAGGAGCGGGCAGGGCGCCGGCGCGCAGAACGATAGCCAAATCACGCGCTTCTTCCATGGTGAAATTTCCGGTAATCTGAGCCTGGCCGCCGGATATTCTTTCCTGGATAACGGGGGCGGAATGTACCACGCCGTCCAGAACAATCGCCAATCGCTTGCGGACATTTTCCCCGGTAATTCTTTCAAAATCAACCGCGCCCTGAGAGTTGAATTTTAAGCCGACGGTAACATCGCCGAAACGGTCAGCAATTTGAACTTTGGCTGTTTCCAGTGAAGCGCCGGTAAGCAGCGCCTTGTCTTTCAGTAAATAGGGAGAAGAACCTCTTTCCCCCGTGGTTCTGTCTGCGCGTAATCCGTAGGCAACAACATCGCCTTCGGGAACATTGCCGCGGAGAGCTTCTTCCAGAGAATTTTCATCGTCAACAATTTTGAATTCCAGCAGGGCGGTTTTCCCGATCAGGTTCTTGGCTCTTTCCGGATCTTTGATGCCGGGGAGTTGAACAATGATACGATTCTCTCCTTCCGGAATAATTTCCGGTTCGGCAATGCCGAACTGGTCAACTCTGTTTCTGATGGTTTCCAGAGAGTGTTCCACGGTCAGTTTTTTCATTTCAACCGCCCGTTTATCATTGACTTTTAAAGTGACAAACTGTCCACCATCACGTGCACTGGTGGAATCTATTTCCAACTCCGGAAATTTATCGCGCAGAACCTTTTCCAGAGTGGTTTTGCCTTCCGCCTCTGTGAGTTCCATGGAAATCGTAGCCCCTTTGGCTTTTTCCAGATTACGGAAACGTACCTTTTCGTCCATTAGTGATTCTTTTAAATCATTGGCGGTTCTTTCCAGCATGGTTTCCATAGCTTTATCAGTATCGATTTCCAGAACAAGGTGTGTGCCTCCCTGCAAATCAAGACCCAGATGAATCTTGTCCTTAAACATATATTTACTCCAGGACGCCGGAATATTCGGAAAAAACGTCGGAATCAGGAAGTATAAAGCACCAAGAAAAACAATAAATGTGATGGCTCCTCTGAGCTTTAAAGATTTGAACATGAGATACCCCTTTCTTCTATATTATGACTTTGTTGAAGCTGTCGGAGCCGCGGATCCTGATTTTTGAATAACAGCTCCAATGGCGCTCCTCGCTACCTTAATTCTTACCTTGTCGGCAATTTCCAGCGTAATGACAGCATCCGCCAGTCCGGTGATCTTGCCGTGAATGCCTCCGGTGGTCATGACCGTGTCACCATAAGCCAGATTATTCAGCATCGCCTGAAGTTCTTTCTGTTTTTTTTGCTGAGGACGAATCATGAGAAAATAAAAAATACCGAAAATCACCACCATCATGACGATAAAACTCCAGTCTCCGCCTCCAGCGGAAGGCTGGCCACCCGGAGCTGTGCCCATAGCGTATGCTAACGAAATCAATTTAAGTTCCTCCTTAAAAATGTCCTCTTTATCAGATTTTTCTATAAAGTCATCTTTTTATTTAAAAAATCTTCTTTAAACTGAGCAAAACAGTTATCGCTGATCGCCTGTCTGATACCCTTCATCAAGCGCATGTAATAATGAATGTTGTGAATAGTATTCAACACCATAGCCAATATTTCACCGGCAACATAAAGATGTCTTAAGTATGCCCGGGAATAATTTTTACAGGTGTAACAATCACAATTTTCATCAATGGGATTATTATCTTCCCGCCAGCGGGCGTTTTTTATAACAACATTTTCTGAATTTGTAAACAATAATCCGTGACGGGCGCATCGGGTGGGAATAACGCAATCAAACATGTCAATTCCGCAGGATATGCCAAAAACAATATCTTCCGGCGTGCCGACTCCCATCAGGTAACGTGGCTTATTCGCGGGTAGCAACGGAGCGATGGAATCGGTTATTTTATACATAATATCCTTAGGTTCGCCTACGCTGACCCCGCCCAGAGCATAGCCGTCAAAATCCAGCGGGACGGTCTTTTCCAGTGATTGTTTGCGTAAATCCAGGTATGATCCACCCTGAATAATGCCGAAAAGCGCCTGCCCGTTGCTTTTTTTATAATTCTTACACAAGTGAGCCCACTTTGCCGTCAGATTTAATGATTTTTCCGTTTCCGCGATGGTCGCGGGATAGGGCGTGCACTCATCGAGGCACATCATAATATCAGAACCGAGCGCTTCCTGGATTTCTATCGCTTTCTGCGGTGTCAAAAAGTGTCTGGAGCCGTCAATATGAGAACGAAACATAACCCCGTCGGGTGTAATTTTGCGCAGAGCCCCCAGACTGAAAACCTGAAAACCGCCGCTATCGGTCAGAATCGGTCCCGGCCAGTTCATGAATTTATGCAGGCCGCCAAGATTCTGAATGATTGTGTGGCCGGGACGCAGATACAGATGATACGTGTTGCTCAAAATAATTTCCGCCCCGCAATTTTTGATTTCTTCAGGTAACATGGATTTGACGGTGCCCTGCGTACCCACAGGCATGAATGCCGGTGTTTGCACCGTTCCATGCGCTGTCACCATCCTGCCCAACCGGGCGGAAGTCGCAGAATCTTTTTTTATTAAATCAAATTGAAAAGGCATTTTGTTTTATTCCTGAAGTACCAGCATGCAATCGCCGTAACTGTAAAAACGGTAGCAGTTTTCCACAGCGTGCCGGTATGCTTTTTTCATGAAGTCCGTGCCGGCGAAAGCGCAGACGAGAAGAAATAACGACGATTGCGGCAAATGAAAATTGGTCACCAGCCCGTTCACTCTTTTAAATTTGTAACCGGGATAAATAAAAAGGTTGGTGAAGCCGGATTGAGCTTTTATATAACCGTTATCGTTGGCGACGCTTTCAATCGTTCTGGTGGAGGTCGTTCCCACTGCGATCAGGCGCCTTGCGTTATTCATCAGCCGTGCGCTTTCCGTGCTGATTTCGTAGTACTCGGATTCCATAACGTGCTTTTCCACATCATGGACTTCTATGGGCAGGAATGTTCCAAAACCGACGTGCAGGGTTACAGGAGCTATTTGAATGCCTTTGGCCTTCAAATTTTGCATAACCGTATCTGAAAAATGCAGGCCGGCGGTGGGAGCGGCAATGGAACCGGGATTTTGCGCGTAGATCGTCTGGTAACGTTCCAGGTCAATCATATCGGGCGAAGCATTTTTTTTACGCTTGATATATGGGGGGAGAGGTGCTGTACCGAATTTTTCCAAATACGCATCAAAACCATCCGGCGCAAAAAACTCCAGCAGCCATTTTTTATCGGATATGCGGGCTGAAACCCTGGCTTCACCGTGATGAGCAAGATGGATCGAGTCGTTTTCACGCAGTCTTTTGGCCGGTCGTATCAGCGCTTCCCATGTTTGAGAATCTTGCCCTGAATTCTTTCTGGTCAACAACAGGATTTCCATCAAGGCGCCCGTCGGCTTCCTGCCGAACAGACGCGCTGGAATGACCCTGGAATCATTAATCACCAGGACATCATCACGGGATAATAAATCAGGCAGTTGAAAAAAAGATAAATCGGTCAGCGCTTCTGTTTTTTTGTTCACGAAAAGCAGCCGCGAATGGTCGCGCTCGGCGCAGGGATACTGAGCGATAAGTTCGTCGGGAAGATGATAGGAAAAGTCTTTTAATTCCATAAGGCTACTTGTTCATGAAGAAGTGACGGCAAATAAGCAGATAATGATTTCTGTGTCAACGCTATTATTTCATCTCTTTCCAAAGTAAAGGATAATCAGCCCGACAACCATGGCGGTAATGCCTAAAAATCTTAACGTGGAATCCGGCATGGTGATGATTTTGGCAAGATAAATTTTTAATCTTTCCGGGAAAAGGAAGTACGGAAGTCCTTCAATAATAAAAATCAAACCTAATACGCAAAGAAAATCTTTCATTTTTAATCCTTTGATTTTGATTCATCCCAGAGGGCATTCATCTGCACTGGAGTTGCTTCAGCAGGCGTTAGACCGACCGCGGCGAGTTTTTCTGTCACATAGGCAAAACGTCGCAAAAATTTATCGGTTGTTTTTGATAAGGCGGTTTCCGCGTCAATGGCGCAAAAACGGCTCAGATTGACAATCGTAAAAAGCATGTCGCCCAGTTCATCCTCGATGTTGTTTTTGTTTTCCGTTTTGAACGCTTCATCGAATTCCCGCAACTCTTCCTGAAATTTCTCCAGAACGCCTTGAGTATTTTCCCAGTCGAAACCAAAAGTAGCCGCTGCGGATGTTATTTTCTGCGCTCTTTTTAAAGCCGGCATTGAGCGCGGTATGCTCGAAAAAATATTTTCCTCATTTTTCTTTTTGTTGCGTTCCTGAGCCTTGATGCGTTGCCAGTTGTCTTTTACATCCTGAACGGAATTTACTTTCCAGTCACCGAAGACATGCGGATGCCGCCGGATCATTTTTTCCTTAACTTCGTCCATGACATCACTCAGGGAAAACAAACCAGACTCAGCGCATATCTCCGTCAGAAATAAAATCTGGAAAAGCAAGTCGCCCAGTTCTTCTTTTAAATCCTCCGGGTCTGCTTTATCCAGCGAATCCATGACCTCGTAAGCCTCTTCCAGAATATATTTGCCGAGGTCTTCCTTTCTTTGTTTTTGATCCCAGGGGCATCCGTCAGGTGCCCGCAGTTTCCTGATGAGTTGAATTAATTGTTCAAGTTTATTTACATCCCGGTTCTCTGCTTTCATTTTTTAAAATCCTGATATGTGCACTGGAAAAAATTACAAGAGGTCAGTAGCATATAAAGAAAATACTGACAATATTGCTGTTATCTGAATAAGAGTGAATGACCTTCTGAAATCTCACCGACAAATTAGATGATAGGGCGGAATAAAATCGTATATATCTCAATGAAAACAGTATCTTAATTATTTTATCCCCGTGATATTCATGGTTATTTATCGTCGTTTGAGAATAATTATAAAATGTTTATGTTTTTGCTTGACAATGGCGAAAAAAAGCGTATTCTCACCGGTCAATGTTAAGGCTTGGCTGATAAGCGTTAAGCGTTACGAAATCTTTGAAAGGAGGTTAGTCGTTCATGAAAAAAATATTTGCCATTTTTGTCGCTATGCTTTTTGTTGCTTCTTTATCTCTTTCAGTCGTTGGCTGCAAAAAAGCTGAAGAACCGGCTCCGGCAGAGGCTCCCAAAGTTGAAGCACCCGTTGCTCCGGCACCTGTTGCTCCTGCTCCCGAAGCAGTTCCCGCTCCTGCACCTGCTCCTGAAGCAGCTCCTGCACCCGCTCCTGCTCCTGCAAAATAATGGATTTCCATCAAACAGCAGGATAAATTTATCGGGCATTCCTTCTCGAATGCCCGATTTTTTTATTCCCGTAGGGTCAAAATTATAAAAATATGTTATATTGTCAATAAAGAAGCAAATTGAGCAAATGTGATGGATTTGCGTTTATCAGGTAACATTGTTGTCAAAGAATCATGTTTTGAAACTTATCAGGAGGTGTTTTATGTCAGAGAATAATAATGATTTATTAAAAGGATTGTTTATCGGCGGCCTCATCGGCATAGCCCTGGGTCTTTTATTTGCTCCCAAGAGCGGTAAGGAAACACGTGAAGATATTACCCGCAAAGCCAATGATGTAATGGCCAAAGCCAAAGAGGAATATGAGAAGGCGGCGGAAAAAACCAAATCAATTTATGAATCGTCACTAGATAAGTTGAAGAATTTGAATGTAAGTGCAAAAGAAAAGGCCGGGGAGCTTGAAAACAAAGTCAGCGAATTAGCCCAGCAGGGAGTAGAATCTGTGCAGAATAATAAAAACAGGCTGCAGAAAGCGATTGACGCGGGGATGAACGCGTACAGAGAAGAAGCCGGAAAAGAGAAAGTTTGATAGCGAACCCGGGAACAGGTTCAATCACAATTAGAACCCCCTATGGTAAGGAGATGAATAATGAATCTGGATACAGCCCTGTTAATTTTAGTCGGCATTCTGATCGTGCTGGTGATTTTTTGCATTCCGCTGCTTTTGCAAATCTGGCGTGTATCAAAAGATATTTCACAAACTGTGCAAACGCTCAATCAGAGTCTTCCCCTAATACTGAAAAACCTGGAAGACATTACCAACAATGTCAACAGTTCGTCGTCTGTCATCAATAAAAAAATACAAAATTTTGCCGGTCCCTCCAGCGGCTCCGGTTTGCTGCTGAACGATCTTATTAATAACATACAGTATATTGCTCCGTTGGCTTTGAAATTACCGATTTTTCGAATAGTCAGAAACGTGATGGCGGTTGCTGCAGGCCTGCGGGTTTTTGTGGAAGTGTTATTAAATAAAGAGAAAAATGAAACCTTGACGTGATGAACATGGCGAAAGTAACGTTTTCCAGTAAATGGGGCAGTGTGAAGGTTCAGAAGAAACCGGCGTCATCTGCTGCCGATGCGGAAAAATCGGCCGCGGATGTTGTACGGGAAATCAAAATGTCCCAGAAATCAACCGCCGGAGAAGACTACAGAGAAAAATCACTGGCCATCAATGGTCTGGTTTGTGCGCGCTGCGGGCGGGAATTTACCGAGGCGAAAAGACATCTTTTAACCGTGCACCACAAAGACGGCAATCATCATCATAACCCCGCCGATGGCAGTAATTGGGAAAACCTTTGCGTTTATTGTCACGAGGACGTTCACAGCCGGGAAGTATTGGCGGAATATCTGGACGGTGATGTTCGCGGGAAAGAGGTAAGCGTGGTTTATAATGATGCGCAGGGCACTGTTGGCTCAGGACTGCTCGCTGAAAAACTGAAGAAAGCTCTGCAAAAAAACGAACAGGAGCAGTAAATTCAGCGAATGATCAGTTTGGAATTTCCGCCATCTTTGACGAGTTTGTCGCCGACGGACGTTCCACAGTACACACAGGTGTAATCATACTTTTCCCCTTCCTGGAGAATCAGTAACAATCTTTTCCTGACGGCAACGGCTCGTTGGCATCGAGGACAGAAGAGTTCCGTGGCATCGAAATCTTTATAATTTTCTCTCATCTTCTTTTTTCATCCTCGGGGATATTTTCCCAGTTTTTAAGCCAGATGGCCGCTTCACTGTCGCTGGGGGCGCGGTAATCGCCACGAGGTGAAAGCGATCCTCCGGAACCTACTTTGGGACTGTTGGGCACACAGGATCGTTTATACTGCGACGTTTTGAAAAATCTGTACAAATAAACGTGAAGCCATTTTTTTATTTCCTTTAAGCCATATTCATTCCTTTTACCTTCCGCAATATGCGGCCAGAGGCCTTTTGTCTTGTCTCTCCACGCGTGATAGGCGAGAAAAGCTACTTTAGTGGGCAGGTATCCAAAACGGGTTATATAGAAATTATTAAAATCCTGCAGCTCATAAGGGCCAATGGAGTCTTCTGTTTTCTGAACGTGTTGACCTCTCTTTTTACCCGGGATCAGTTCCGGCGAAATTTCCGTTTCCAGCACGTCAATGAGAATTTCGGAAACCTCTTTTGAAAATTGATTCGTGTGCGCCACCCAGCGGATTAAATGCTGGATGAGCGTCTTGGGCACGCTGGCGTTGACATTATAATGCGACATATGATCGCCGATGCCGTAAGTGCTCCAGCCCAGCGCCAGCTCGCTTAAATCTCCGGTTCCCACAACCAGGGCATGGCGCATATTGGCCAGACGGAAAAGATGTGCCGATCGCTGACCGGCCTGAACGTTCTCAAATGTTATATCGAAAATTTTTCTGCCTTTTGCGTAAGGATGCTTGATGTCTTTGAGCATTTGCAGACATGCCGGTCTGATGTCGATTTCATTGGTTTCAACACCGAGCGCTTGCATTAATTTCAGCGCATTGTCATACGTCTTCCTGGAGGTTGCGAAGCCCGGCATGGTGTAGGCCTTGACATTTGAACGGGGCAATCCGAGAGAGTCCATCGTTCTGGCGGCAACAATCAAGGCGTGTGTGGAATCGAGGCCTCCGGAAACACCGATAACCAGATTGGGTATGCCGGAGGCTTTTAAGCGTTTGGCCAGGCCCTGAACCTGAATATTATAAGCTTCGTAGCATCGCTGATCGCGCTTGGACAGATCGGCGGGAATATAGGGAAAACGCTGAATTTCCCGTTGCAGGAGAATCGATCCGCCAGGGATATTGATATCAAACTCAACCTTACGGAATGATAATATCCTCTCTCGATGATCGACGGCGTTTTTGCTGAAAGACGTCAAACGCATTCTGTCTTGCGCCAGACGGTCAAGGTCAATGTCACTGTATATGATCTGAGCCTGTTGTGAAAAG
>Ga0208197_1004097_pt1 | contig 11036 bp, 7 predicted proteins | sample AD_JPNNA4_MetaG_FD_184444 | JGI IMG/M metagenome (GOLD analysis project Ga0208197, IMG submission 184444) | Active sludge microbial communities of municipal wastewater-treating anaerobic digesters from Japan - AD_JPNNA4_MetaG (SPAdes) (version 2) | ecosystem: Engineered > Bioreactor > Anaerobic >... | reverse complement strand
AGGTGGCAATAACCGCATGTATGCGAAAGTTCATCGTGATCTTGAACACAATGCTAAAAACTGGTGCCCCATGGAATGACATGTTGGTTGCCGAAAATCCTTGACAAGAATCACGGTTGCTCACAAGAAACACGACAATCATCCGCATACTTGATGCCGTGCGTGCTGAGCTTGTCGAAGCACGAATCCACTCGCCCTTCGACAAGCTCAGGGCAAACGGCTGTGCCATGTCGGTCTGGAGGAATTATATTTTACTCGTGATAGCTGTTGCCTACCATATGAGACGAGTAGTAACACCACAGAGCCACAGAGAAATCTTATGGAAAGACTCCACATGCTGATGAAGGGGCGGGGTTTCATACCCGCCCTCGTCGCGCATGAGGCTGATTCCTTTCGACCAACGCTGTCGTTCGTTGTCTCTTCAGAAGAAATGCGAGCTGACGAACTGGAAGAGCGGCATGACGATCTCGATGAGAATCAGGATGATGATCATCATTTCCAGGGCCGTGGCCCGCGACATATCGATCCGCTCCATGATCACTCGCTGGGCCGAATCGATCTCGTCGATCTTGTCACGCACCGACTGGAACCAGGAACTGACCTGGAAGGTATCGTTCAGGTTGCGATACAGCGTCGCGAAGAACGGGTCGTCCGTCACCTTCGACGTGTTCGTGATGTCCTTCACCAGATCGACCAGGTCCATGCGGATCTCCGTCAGACGAACCACGTGGCTGATGCGCCGCTTGTAGTCGCGACGAAGCCATGACACCGGCAGAATCGACTCTTCCCGAGGAAGCTGGTCGAGAAACTGGTAGGTGTTCTCTATCGCACGATCTAATATATAATCATAGATTTTTAATTCGTACAGCTGGACCCGGGAAAGCTCGAGAAAATTGAGAAGGTCGAGACTGTCGGGAATCGGGGCGATATACGCGCGCTGGCCGAGCAGGAACATGTAGTCCCGCTCTTCCCCGACCGATATCTGCGAGATGCCGTGCCGGCGGGCGGGGGCCGAGGGGTCGAACATCTGCGGCAGCAGCAGGGAGACGGCCTGGTCGGGCTCTCGCTGGGTGTCGTCGAGGTACGCGACGAAATGATCGTTGAACGTCTTGAACTCGTATTCTTTGCGGACGCATTCCCGAAGCACCGCTTCGATCCGGGCCAGGTCTTCTTTGAACAGAGCGTCGAACGTCTGGTGCCCGCGGGTTTCGAGATTGATCGCCGTGAGTCGCGCCATCTCCTCGATCGTCAGCAGGCCGCCGTCGAGCGTCAGCATGTATTCGAACAGCACGACGCCGTAGCTGAACAGCTTCAGATGCGTCGTCAGCTCGGCCGTTCCCTTGTCGAACCGGACCTTCTCGACGCTGCGCCTGATGCGCACGGGGGCCAGGCCGGTCGCGACGAAATAATCCGAGTAGATCTTCGAAACCGGCTCGGGAATGGCTTCGCCGAGCTTCTGGGGGAGCTCCTTGAAAAGGTCGCCGGTAAACTCTCCGCCGAGGTCCCGCAGAAAGGCATGGACGATTTTCATGATGAATCTCCCTTCAGCGCCTGTTTATCGAACCCTGCATGCCATAAGTCTGCTTCACGTGTACGTTCTGCTGAATCTGTCGAAGCACGATATCCCATTGTATTTCTGTTCGTGCTGAGCTTGTCGAAGCACGATCACCCTCGCGCCCTTCGACAAGCTCAGGGCGAACGGGTGGGGCAAGACTCAACAAAAGCGCTCCGGGCGATCACCGGTGTGACCGCCCGGCTGTCCGTCAGAGCTCCAGCCCAACCTTGAGGCCCTTCTGACCCTGAAGTTGTTTCAGACCGAGGAAGATGCCGGGCAGGAAGGATTCCCGCTGGAATGAGTCGTGGCGGATCGTCAGGCACTGGCCGACGTCGCCGAAGATGACTTCCTGATGTGCCGTGAAGCCGGGCAGGCGCACCGAGTGAATCGGAACCAGCTTGTCCGGGTCTTCCTCGTCGATGCCCTGTTCTTTCGTCTTTTCCGACTGGCGGAGCGACTCGATCATGCCCTCGCGGGTGCGAAGCGCGGTGCCGGACGGCCGGTCGAGTTTCTGCGGGTGGTGCAGTTCGATGATCTCGGCGCGGGGCATGTATTTCGCGGCCTTCTTCGCGAACTCCATCATCAGCAGGGCGCCGATCGCGAAATTCGGCACGACAAGAACCGGCGTCGCCATCTTCTTCGAGAGGTGGGCGAGTTTTTCGACGTCTTCCTGCATGATGCCGGTCGTGCCGACCAGGACGGGCACGCTTTCCTGGAGACAGGTCGCCACGTTCGAGGTGACGGACGAAGGGGTGGTGAAATCTATAGCGATATCTATTTTTGCATCCGAGAGGATCGTCTGGAGATTGGCCGAGATGGGGATATTGATATGGCTGAGATTGAGCACCGAGCCCAGGTCGTCGCCGATGCGCGCGGTATCGACGCCGGCGGCGAGCTCGTAGTCGCCGCTCGCCAGAAGGCCGCGGCTCACGACCTGACCCATCTTTCCAAGGCACCCGATAACGCACACTCTGAGCTTGCTCATCTTCTTCTCCTGAATCCTCTGCCGGCGGGATGGTGACTCGGGGTGCTTACTCGCGAACGCCCCCGGTATTCATCGACAGAATCCCGGTGGAACCGAACCCGCCCTCGCCCCGCTGCGTCGCGGCCACGTCTTCGGCCCGCTCGAACTCGACCGACGTCACCCGTGCGAAAACGAGCTGTGCGATGCGCATGCCCGGCTCGACGGTGAAGGGCGTCCGGCCGTGATTGATCAGGATCACGCACACCTCGCCCCGATAATCGCTGTCGATCGTGCCGGGAGCGTTGAGCACCGTGACGCCGTGCTTCGCCGCCAGTCCCGAGCGCGGCCGGACCTGCGCCTCGTAGCCGTGCGGGATCTCGAGCTTCAACCCCGTCCCTACCCGGCCGAAGGCGCCCGGCGCAAGCGTCAGGGCTTCGCGGGAACAGACGTCGTATCCCGCCGCTCCGCTCGTGGCCTGGTTCGGCAGCGGATATGTCGATGCGTCGATCGAGGCGACGCGGACGGTCGGTCGGGCGGGGGCGGTCATGCCTGAGCGTGCGCGGCTTTCTCGGCCGGGCGGCTTTTTCCCTTCTGCTTCTCGACCTTCTGGAACTGCCTGATTCCTTCGCCGAGGGCCGTCATCGCACGCCGGAGCTTCTCGACTTCGAGCACGTAGCTGATGCGGATCTCGTTGCGGCCCATGCCGGGGGTGCCGTAGAAGCCGCCGGCCGGGGCGACGAGCACGGACTCGTTCTCATGGCTGAAGTCGGTCAGCAGCCATTTCGCAAACTCCTCGGCGTCTTCGATCGGGAGCTTCGCGATAACGTAGAACGCGCCGGTCGGCACCTTGCAGACGACGCCCGGGATCTTCGCGAAGCCCTCCATCACCGCATCGCGGCGGCGCTGATACTCGTCGAGAATCGGCCGGAAATACGACGGATCCATCAGGATGCCGGCCCGGGCGGCCCACTGTTCGACGGTCGGCGAACTGAGGCGAGCCTGGGCGAGCTTGAGGACGGCGGCCATGACGTCCTTGTTCTTGCTCGCAATGAGGCCGATGCGGGCGCCGCAGGCGGCGTACCGCTTCGAGATGCTGTCGACCAGGATCGCATGCTCGGCCATGCCGGGCAGCTGCAGGACAGAAGTGTGAACGAGGCCGTCGTAGACGAATTCCCGGTAGACTTCGTCGGCGATGACGTACAGGTTGTGCTTCTTCGCAAGGAACGCGAGCCCCTCGAGCGCCTTCTTCGGATACACCGTGCCCGTCGGGTTGTTCGGATTGCAGATCAGGATGCCGCGCGTGCGCGGGCCGATGGCCTTCTCGATCGTCTCGACCGGGGGAAGCTGGAACCCGTCTTCCGCATAGGTGAGAAGAGGCTTCAGATGCACGCCGAGCTGCTGGGCCATTCCGTTGTAGTTGGTATAGAACGGCTCGAAGACGATGATCTCGTCGCCGGGGTCGCAGATGGCGTGGAACGCGAAGAAGATGGCCTCGCTGCCGCCGGTGGTGACGATGATGTCGTTCGCGTCGAGTGCGATGTTGTTCTGCTTGTAATACCCCGCGAAGGCCTCGAGCAGGTAATCCTCGCCGGGGGATGGGCTGTAGGCCAGCACCTTCTGGTCGAACGAGCGGATCGCCTCGCGGATGGGATCGGGGGTCGGAATGTCGGGCTGCCCGATGTTCAGCGGATACACGGTGACGCCGCGCTTGCGAGCCGCCGTCGCCAGCGGGATCAGCTTCCTGATCGGCGATGCCTGCATCTGGTCCGCACGCTTCGAAATCTTCATCATGACTGTTCGGTCCCTTCCTTTCACGACACCGGCGCGGTCCGCCGCGTCCGGCTGAAAACGTCGCGCGTTTCCGACTACATTACCCCTTTCCGCCCTCTCATGCAACCCGCCAGAAACCCCGTATACGGTATCTGAGCCTATCGCTGTGTGTGGAATTACCCCGTGTATTGTAGGGGCGGTTCGCGAACCGTCCCTACGGGATGCCGTTGCAATCGGCATGTAGGGGCGCATCGCGATGCGCCCGGTGGTGCATCATGCATATTCGGATTACCGCGAAACCTGCCGATAACCGATGACGCATGGACCAGATGAAACAACGAAGATGGCTCGTCGTGTTGGTGCTGGCGGCGGTTCTGTTCGCCGCCCAGGGATGTCTGCAGTCCGAAAAGCAGAGCAACGGAAGCCTGCGCGGCACCGTCGTCGACGGAACCGGGCGGGCGCTCAGCGCCGTGCGCGTGTCCGTCCCTTCGGCGTCGACGTATACCGACTCGACGGGCGCCTGGACGCTCGAATCGCTTGAGCCTGGCTTCTATACCGTGACGGCGGACCGCGACGGCTACGAAACCCAGTCACGGCAGGTCGAAGCGCTCGCGGGCCAGACGGTCGAGGGCATCACGTTTTCCCTGCTCCAGAAAGGCTCGATCTACAATCTGCAGGCGATCAACGTGACCTCGTCCGAAGCAACGATCGAGTTCAACACGCAGACGATGTGCATCACCCACGTGGAATACGGCCCGAACGTGCTCTACGAGAACAGATCGCCCGACGTGGCGACGTATGCGCTGTATCACAGCTTCACCCTGACCGGCCTCACCCCCGCGACCACCTATCACCTGGTCGCCGTCGGCGTGGATACCCAGGGCCGGACCTTGAAAAGTTCGGATTTCACCTTCACGATGCTGACGACGGCGCGGCCCAACCCGCCGCAGGGTCTGACGGTCGGCCTCGGTTCGGTCTCCGGCCAGGTCGAGATCACCTGGAACGCCGACACGGGGGCTGATCTCGCCGGATACAGGCTGTATCGCGCCGACGCCGAAACCGGCCCTTGGACATCCGTTGCGACGTCGCTTCTTCGGGAAAACCGTTGGATCGATACGACCGTTTCGGCGGGCCAGAAGGTCTATTACCGCGTCACGAAGCAGGCCGGAACAGGCGAGGAAAGCACGCCGACGCCGGCCGTCGCGTTCCTGGTGCCCGGCATCACCACGTCGAGCCTCGTCTGGACCCCCGATCGCGATCCGTACATCCTGACGGGAGACCTGACGATCGCCGCCGGAACCGAACTTCGAGTCCTCGCCGGCACCGAAGTCCAGGTCGAGTCGGCCGACCGATGGAACCTCGACCCGCTGTCGGACGGGAAAATCGAGCTCAAGGTGCTCGGCACCCTGGTCATCGATGGCGCTTCCGACGTGCCGGTTACGTTCGCCTCGAAAGCCTCCGCGCCGCAGGCTGGCGACTGGACGGGCATCACCTTTGCCCCGACGAGCAATCTGTCGGCATCAGCGATAACGGGACTTTGCCTTTCGTTTGCCCGCGATGGAATCAACGGCGAACGGGGACTTCCCCGTGTCGTGAGCGACTGCGTGATTCGCAACTGCAGCGAATCGGGAATCGAGTGCCGTGACGCCAGGCAGGCCGTTACGGTGAAATCGTGCATGGTCGAAACCTGCCACTCCGGTATCAACATTGCATCGAACAGCCAGACGGTGGAAATCGCCTCCTGCACGATAGATCGTTGTTACTATGGAATCATCGCGCGCGACAACACGAGCGCCCAGGTGCTGGACAACATCGTCAGGTTCTGGTCGGTCTCCGGCCTCGACCTCGGAAACATCGGCAGCACCTCGCTTGCGAAAGGCAACCTCGTCGCTCCCGGATCCAACGGGACGGCCGTCATTCTCCGCGGGAAGGATATGCTGCGCCGCAATACCCTCCAGGGCCAGATCGGCATCGAGATCTCCGGCGCGGCCCAGGCGACGATCTACAGTAATCTCGTTCTGGCGGACCGGAGCCGCAATTCGATCGGCCTCCTCTATCGCGGCGATACGACGTTCAGCAATCTCGTCCAGGTGATTTCGGGGAACTGCATCTGGAACGTGACCGATGCGGCCCTCCGGTATCGAGGTGCGGATGGCCTTGCCCTGGCGGTTGGCGGGATCGACGTCGTTCTCGCGGAAATCGGTCTCCAAGGCGGAAATCCGTTCCAGGAGCTGACGACTTCCGGATTCAGCTACGTGCCTTCTTCGGGAAGTCAGTTGGAAAACCGCGGCTTCGGCGGCGAGGATATCGGAGCGTTCGATGTTCCGTGACAAGGCCTTCGTCCGACTGCTTGTGCTGGCGGTGCTCGCCCTGATCACGACCGGCACCGGTTGCGGACTGCGCGAGCCCCAGACCGGCTCGGTGTCGGGCAGGGTGGTGGATACCGCCGGCAACGTCGTCGCCGGCGCCCGTGTCTACTCGATTTTCAACGAGGTCGAAAAGGTCTACACCGGGACCGACGGCACGTTTTACATTGCGGAGCTTCCCGCAGGCCGGAACCGTCTCGTGATAGAACATGCCGAGTATGACGTCACCGAGCTCGGCTGCGACATCGCCTCGAACAAACTTACGGATCTGAGTATCGTGAAGATCGAAAAATCCGGCCGGCAGAGGCGCATCACCGACCTGAAGGTCGAAAGTGTCGGCTCCACGAGCGCCGTGCTTGTCTGGAACACGTATCGCTCCGTCATCTGCTTCATCGAATACGGAACGGGCGACGGCTACACGAATACCATGGAAGAGACCGGGCCGGCCGAAAACCACCGGTTCACGATCACCGGCCTGGAACCCGAAACCCTGTATCATGCGCGTGTCCGCTTCAATGAAGACGATGCGACACCTCGTATATCTGTCGATATACCCTTCAAGACCGGCGTCGGCGCGATGCCTGAAGCTCCCGCCGCGGTCCGAATCCGGCCACTCGAAGCGTATGGCACCGTCACCATCGAATGGGATGGCTCGATATCTGCCTCGGCGGCGGGTTATCGGGTCAGAAGACGCGAAAACGGCGGCGAATGGCTTGTTCTGACGAGCGAGACCTTGTCCGACGACGTGCGTTCGTTCACGGATCTCGGAGCGAACGGGGGCGGTTTCTACGAATACGCCGTATCCGCCGTGAGCGAGTTCGGCGCGGCTTCGGCCTGGACGACGTCCGAGCGCGTGTTCATGCCCGGTTTTATCAATCACGACCTCACGATCACCGCGTCTGACTCGCCCATGGTCCTGGTCAGCGATCTGATCGTCGGCGTCGGGGCCAACCTGTATGTCGAGCCCGGCGTCGAGTTCAGGGTTGCCGACAAGGACGCGTTCGGCCTCGGGGAAGACCGCGACCGCGTCGAGATCCTCGTGAACGGCCGTGCCGTCATTCTCGGGAAGAGCGGCGTTCCGGTCAGGTTCACTCCGCTGAACGGAGCCGGCGTGCGCGACCACTGGGCCGGCATCCGTTTCCGGAAAGGCGGATCGGGGGTTTCCGAAGTGGGATTCGTCGAGATGTTCGGCTGTGCCGGCCCCGCCGTGCTTGTCGACCGGATCGAGGCGAACGTGCATGATCTGACCGTCAGATACAGCGCAGGCGGGTATCGCATCGAAGGCGTGCGGCTCGTTCCCACGCTCTCTGATTGTATATTTACTGATATTGCTTCCGCGGCGGTCGAGGTATACGGCTGCCGCAGATTCGACATGAAGCGGGTCACGATCAGCGATGTCTCGGTGGGCTGTCGCTTCCTGAAGGACAACCCGGAGGATCGCATCACCATGCGCGAATGCCGGATCGACGCCTACAAGATCGGCATACTTGCCGACGTGGCGAGGTCGGTGTTTGCGAACAACCTCATCGTCACCCCCTACGGAACCGGCGTTCGGTATGAGAACGGGGGCATTGCCGACAATTATCTCGATCACTGCACGATCGACGCCGCCATCGGAGTGGCCATCGCTTCAGGATTGCCCGAGATCAAGAACAACATCATATGCAGCACCGCCGAGGACGGAACGGCCGGCATTTCCTACGAGACGGCGGGAAGCCCGCAATACGATTACAACGACGTCCACGGTTTCGACACGGCCTATCGAAACTGCATCAAAGGCCTCGGCGCTCAGGAAATGAAACCCGACTTCGTCGGCGGCAACCCCTACGATTACCGCCTCCTGCCCGCTTCCCCTCTCAAACTCCTCGATATCAACGGCCTCGAACTCGGCCGCTACGGCCAGTCGTTCCGCTAAAACCCGGTATCCGCACCCATTCATGCAATTGCGCGCATGGCCCCATGCGCACCTGCGATTGCGTTATGTTTCGGATGATTGTGGTATCTGGTGTCGGGGCGCGTCTCAGGCGCGCCCGTCCCGTATATGACGTGTGTTGTCTCCCCCTGTTCCAAATTCACAAAAATCTGTGCCATCTGCGTAATCTGCGGATGCCCCCCGATGTTCCCGTGCCTAATGTTTTCCCCGGGGTTTTCCGATGTATGGGGTGACGTATGACACGAGAAGACACCCGAATGCCCGGCCGCCGGCGCCGGCGCGAAAACCGCCGCAGTCAGATAATCCGCGTTCTTCGCGCCCAGGCTGCCCTGACGGACGAAGCAAAAACGCAACTGACAGGCACCGCAGATATGAACGAACCGAAACGGCCTGAATCTCGCATGAAGAACGGCCGCTTTGCCGCCATTGCCGTGCTGTGCCTCGTCGCCCTCGTTTCCTTCGGCCTCATGGGCTGTGAAAACGAACAGAAAATCCGGCGTGGCGTCGTTTCTGGCGGCATCAGCGATACCGCCGGAAATAGAATAGCAAATGCGATAGTTACGTCGCATCGTTCCCTGTTCACTGCGGCTTCGGGCGAGGATGGCCGGTATGCCTTCACGTCGCTCGATGCCGGGACCCAGCGCTTCACCGTGACCCGGGAGGGTTTCAAGACGGCCTCTCTGACCATGACGATCGAAGAGGGGCAGGTGTACGGCAACGTGAACTTCTGCCTCGAACCCCTTTCGAACCGGATCACCTGCACGGTCTTCAAGCGGGAACTCGACACTGTTCTGTTCGATGTGTTCCCGGCCGAACCGATGAAATGCACGTTCGTCTACCAGGGCGAGCATCTGCCCCAGATCAGGACCGAACCGACTGGCCTCGGCACCGACCATCGGTTCGTGATCAAGCCCCCTGTTCCCGGCATCGTCTATACGTACTTCATCGAAGGTGTCACGGCCGATGACCGGCATTACCTTACCCAGACGGCAACGTTTACGACGCTGCCGGCCGGCGATATGCCGGGCGCTCCTCCCGCCCCGACGGTTCCGGCTGTTGCGCAGACACCGAACGGGCCGAAGGTGACATGGTCCTACGACGGCGCCGATCCCTTGAAAGGGTTCCGCATCTGGCGCGGCGAGAGTGATGCTGTGTTGTCCCTCTGGAAAACGGAAAACGAGGTGTATTCGGCCGAACGCTTCTGCGTCGACGACCAGCCGAATCCCGGTGTCAGAACGCGGTATGCGATCGAGGCGGTCGATCTCGACGGCAACGTCTCGTCGCGCACCGCCGAGCTCGTGATTCTGCCGGCCGGCACGCTGAAGCAGAGCGTGACCTGGGCGCAGGCGTGGAGCCCCATCGACCTGGGTGGGGATATCGAGGTGCCGGCTCTGACCACGCTCACGATCGAGCCCGGCACCGTGATCCGCGTCAACCCGACGGATCTGTCGAAGCGGGGCATCGACCCGGCCCGGTGCGAACTGGTCGTCGACGGCCGGCTGATCGTCGCCGCCTCCGGGACCGCCGCCGTGCGCTTCCTGTCGGCGGCCTCGCTGCCGGGCCGGGAAGACTGGCTGGGCATCAGGCTGCGGACGCTGCCGGACCAGCCGTCCGGCTCCGAGATCGCCAACCTCGAGATCGTGAACGCGCGGGACGGGCTGCATGTGACCGACGGACCGCTCCAGCTCTCGGGTTTCGGGGCGCGTATGTGCGGGACCGGCCTGCATCTGGAAGGCGCGAGCGGCACGGTCGTGACGCATCTCACGTTCAGGGACTGCACGACCGGACTGCTTGCCGAAGGCACTTCGAACGTACAGGCGAAAACGATCGTCGCGCGGGGCGGCGATGTGGGCGTGCATCTTCGCGGCAATCGCGGCGCGTTCCTGGGTGGTGTCGATGTACGTGCCGTCATGGATACGGCGCTGATCGTGGATGACACGTCCGCTCCGACCGTCCGTGGGGCGGTTCTCGATGCCGCCAGGCTGGGCCTGGCCGTGCGGGGGGCTGTCGCCGACGTGCAGTATCTCACCGTCGACGCCCCGAACGGGATCTTCATCGACGGGGCCGACCAGCCGCTGCTGCGCAATAACATCCTCGTGAACCGCCGCGCGCCGGGCACCGGCATCGGCATCGAGGAGCGCACCGCCGGCCGTAGCTATATCTATAACAATATATTTGGGTTCTACGCCGCGACATCAGGCTGTGACCAGTCGGGCGCGCCGGTTCTGAATATCGACCCGCGCTTCGTCGGCGCCGCCTCGGGGGAATACGATTACCATCTGGGCGCCGCCTCGCTGCTGCTCACCTCCTCCGAGACTGGCGGCCAGATGGGCGCCTACGGCTGGGTCGACCCCGACACCCTCGCCGCCGAATAACCCCCTCCAGAATTCAAAATCCTCCGTGCCCGTTGTCCGTTTTCCTTCGTGTCCTTGTGTAGATGATTCATCT
>Ga0208197_1004095_pt1 | contig 11037 bp, 9 predicted proteins | sample AD_JPNNA4_MetaG_FD_184444 | JGI IMG/M metagenome (GOLD analysis project Ga0208197, IMG submission 184444) | Active sludge microbial communities of municipal wastewater-treating anaerobic digesters from Japan - AD_JPNNA4_MetaG (SPAdes) (version 2) | ecosystem: Engineered > Bioreactor > Anaerobic >... | reverse complement strand
TGTGCTTTATCTTTTTTGCTTTTTGCAGTCTTAAGTTTGCCTTTTAATGCTTTGTTCTCTTTTTTACTCTCTTCAAGAGCCTTTTTGAGATGTTCTATTTCGATGTCTTTATCTGTCATAATTCATTATTTAATAATGTAAATTTATTAATAATCAATGAATTATGAAATAAAAAATGAAAATATTTTATATGAAAAAATATTAAATGCTAATCTTTTTGCGGGACTTTTTGAGCAAGATTTTGAATCAAGTTTTGAGCACCCTAGCCGAATGGGCAAACATAAAAAAAGCTGTGTTTACACACAGCCTTCTATATTTTCAATTCAATTCGTTATTAAAACTTCGAAACGTAATCATTAAAGAATGCGTCGCGGTAACTGTTTCCAATAGGGATCTCAAAATTCTTGATAAAAATATCATTGTTATCGAACGAATCAATCTTGGTTGTATTGATGATATATGACTTATTCACACGCATAAACATATTAGAAGGCAGCAAATCTACTATTGCCTTCATATTCATACGAGTAATGATTTTCTGACCCTCTATCTGAATAATCACATAATCCTTCAAGCCTTCCACAAATAAAATGTCGTCAAATCTCACCTTATGAAATTTTCGGTCAGACTTCACAAAGAAAAACTCTTGAGGCTGATTGGAAACTTCAAGTTTTTCCTTCTCTTTTTGTGATAACAACTCATGATAAATCAATGCTTTTTCTATCGCTTTTTTGAAACGAGCCTCTTCTATAGGCTTGATCAAATAATCCACCGCATCAACTTCATAACTATCCATTGCATATTCAGCAAACGCTGTGGTAAAGATCACGAGCGTCTCCTTCGGAATTCTACGAGCAAATTCCAAACCAGAAACGCCTGGCATCTGAATATCAAGAAAAACCAAATCCACATGATTATTAGCCATAAAATCACCAGCAGTTTCAGCGTTATTGAAACCTCCCAATAAGCTCAACTGAGGAACATCTCTCACTAAAAGTTCAACGGCCTCTCGTGCCAGAGGTTCATCGTCCACAATGATACAATTCATATCTTTATGTGCATTTTAATTTTACAGGTCTCCTCCTTATCTTCCACTTCCAACGAATGGGTAGTAGGATATAACAATTCCAACCTCCTTCTGATGTTTGACATACCTATTCCTCCAACGTCTCTTTTCTCAAGATTTTTAAACTTGGAGTTTTCGCAGACAAAAGACAATCCATCATCGTCAACCCTAAACGAAAGATAAACGGAAGCACCGCTGTCAGGATTATGCTTTACTGCATTTTCGACAAAGGTAATAAAAAGAAGTGGAGGTAGCATTACATTATCAACATCACCTTCTACATCGATCTTATATATGAAGCTGTCTCGTCTCGACTTTTCCAAATTTAGAAAATCATTCAAATAATTTATCTCAGAGCTTAACTTAACCAGCTGTTTCTGAACACTATTGAACTGATGTTTCAGCAAACCTTCCAATTTCAAAAGAATAAACGAAGCTTTCGCCGCATCTCGCTTCAACAACACATTAGCATTATTCAACATGTTGAAAAGGAAATGAGGGTTTATTTGATTTCTCAAAGTTTTCATTTCAGACTCCAAAGTAGCGGCCTCCAACTCTTCCATTCGGGCATTATCCTTTATCCAAACCACAGCAAGGGCAAATGCAGAAACTCCTGCCACCAACATACCGTAAGTCACATACGAAGAGAATATGCTCACGACAAAGAACATGATGCTCTGCTGTTTTGACATTCCCTCAGGCGGACTGAAATAGTAATGTAAACCACTGACCACCAAAACCAGCACTGTAATTAACAATAAGTTCCAAAAGATATAACTGGAAAGTTTATCTTTCAGCATTAACTTTGGAGTTACTATGTAAAGGTTGATATACATCGCTATATTCATAGAGATGAAATACGAGATCCAACCTCTTACCAAATTAGGCTCAAAAGAAATCACCCCCTTCTCTCTGTCAAGAAACACAAAAGAGGTAACCAAAACGATCATCAGTTGAAGCACAAAATGCCTCAACACTCTAGTCTTTGGGCTTAAGCACAAGAACGATACTATATGATTATCTTTTTGCATTGACATCAATCTTTAAATTCAGCATTCTATCCTTATTCTCAACAAACCAGCCGTCAGAAAATAACAACGATAAACGTCGTTTAATGTTAGCAAAAGAGATGTTCAATTCATCTGCCACAAATCCATGTTGACATGCGAAATGAAGCTGTTTATCTTTCACTTCCAACGTAAAATCCACATGCCCGTAGTCTTTACAACCTTGAGCCTCCTTATCATAGATATGCTCGGCCAACACCTGAACAAAAAAGATGAGCAACATCGGTGGCATAAGTACCATATTTAGATTGCCTTCTGTATGCAAAGTATAGTCAAACGTATTCAAACGATATTGAACCAAATTCAAATAATTCTCAAGAAATTTCATCTCAGAAGTAAGCAGCACTCTCGTTCTATTGCAATCATATAACTCATAACGAAGCACTTGTCCCAAAAGCATCAGCATTTCACTTGCCTTTTCCGGATCGTTCTCAGCTTCATTTCCTACCTTATTCAATATTCCCAAAAGCAAATCAGGACTCACCTGCTCTTTCAATGATTCCAACTCGGATTTTTTCTGGGAATTTTCCATTCGAAGAATGTGCTTTTTCTCTCTAATCCAGTTCTTCAAAAGAAAAATAGACATGCCACCAAATATACAGACAAGTATCATTGTATATTTAGCAATCCATTCCAATATGGTTGCAGAACTGATGCCCAAGCTCATAATGCTCGGTATAGCAAAATGCTTGACCACAAAACTCTCAATAAGAACCTTCAGTGCTACAGAAACAAACACAGAACCTAAGACAACTAGCAGAAAATAGAAATATCTGTTCCGAAACAACAATTTCGGAATTGCCCAAATAAACAGGCATGTTGATAAAAGGAAGTTATTTATGAATGTGATTAAAATCAACAACAACGTCAATCCTCCCAACACTGCCAAGCCACCCTGATAAGAAAAAACGACTTCTCTTAAGGTGATAACAAACATTAAGACCGCATAAGCAAACCATCTCCATCTCCCATACCTGGGATTCATTAAAAAATCATATAGAGGGTTTCGTCTTTTGCGTTCTAACATAATTCTCATTTTAAACTACAAAATTAGAAATTTAATATTAAAAGACCTCTATTTCTCGAAAAAAACATGAAAAAGAAACCATGAAAAGGCTAAAAAAGCTCCTTTCATGGAATTCTTTTTTTCACTTCAATAAGGCAAACAAAATTGACTGTTTTTTTTATTTGAATCTTCACATTATCTATTTTCTATAATTTTGGTCTAGTTTTTCTTTGCCTTATTGAATAAACAATTTAAGTCAAAAAACGCAAATGTGAAGACCACTATTTATTATATATATGTTTTGGTTTAGCAAATGATTTAAGAAATAGTAAACAATCTATTAAAAACCAAAAGCCTGATTAAATGTATATATATTATGTTTAAAACATCAAAACTATTCAAAAGTACACATTATTGTATATCACCAGAAAAATAGATACTAAAACAAGGGTTTCATATACGAAAGTGTGATTTTGTGATACATTCACTCTGACGACATTCAAAAGTCTTTCTATAAAAAGAAGGGGTTTCTTTTCTCTCTGATTTAGTATCTTTGCAAAAAAAGAAAGAAGTTATGCTCATCGCTAGACAAAAGAAACAAGAAAACATTGCCGAATATGTACTATACATGTGGCAGATTGAAGATATTATAAGAGGCTACCAATTCAACTTGGAGACCATCAAAACCAACATCATCGAGAAGTTCAACCAACCAGAAGAGGTTAAGAAAGACATGACGGATTGGTATGACAATCTCATCGCCATGATGAAGAACGAGAAAATCGAGGAGAAAGGTCATCTGAAGATCATCAAAAACATTACAGACGACATGAACGAGCTTCACATGGAGCTTTTGCAAGATTCAAAGGAAATTCAATACAACGCCATGTTTTTCAAGACGCTCCCCTACCTCATCGATTTCAGAAACAAATCAAAAGCAGGTCAGGAGACCAACGATGTGGAATTAGCCCTGGGCGCTCTTTACGGCATCCTGATTCTACGATTGCAAAAAAGGGAAATCAGCAAGGACACAGAACAAGCCATCAAACAAATAAGCATCTTTTTGGCTCATTTGGCTGCAAAATACAAGGAAGACGAGGAATAACAGATCAAGTAAAAAAAGTGCGTGGAGAGTTTTTAACCACGAATTAGCACGAATTATCTTATTTCAGGTCAAATAAATTCAGGAATAAGAGTTTGTTATTATGGACAGTAGGTGTGTACATGTTCCAGCGGAAGGGGAAAAGCAGGGTCCGTCGAGCAAGGACAAACAATCGGATAATCATATTACATGATCGTGTACAAATGTTTTTAAGATGGATCCTTAATTGAACCTAGCCACGGGCTTTTGGCCTTGATCCCTTTATCCAAAATCAAGTACCGTAAGCATCTCCTCACGTACCCAAGCCGCACCAGGACCTTTAGCCGCGTCCAATTCGTTTGCAAACTTTCTCATCTTATCGGCATCCAAGTTGCAAAGTTCTTTTAAAAAGCGCGAAACACCTGAATAGACTGCCGACGACTGAGAATAGACATCTACCATTGCCTTCTCCTCATAAGCAGAGAGAAAAGAGGCTTGAGCACCCTCCTTTTTCACCTGTAAAGATGCCAAAATATAAGCAAATGCCTTCATATATTCAGATGAGTTCTCGTCCTTCAACTTTATCAGCAAAGAATCGGCAAAAGGCAAACGAGAACAAAGGTTACGTGAAAGCTGCTCTGCCAACTCCATATTCTTACACTCTTTCAACCACGACAAGGCCTCCTTCTCCGTAAACTCATCGACAGGCTGAAGATAGGTAGCCATGATCATCATCTCCCTGCAGCCGGAATGCCATAAGCAACGGGCCAGCTTTGAACTACCCGTAAATCGAGCAGACAACTCCTTGATACGCATCAACGAAACGCCATAACTCAACTTGTAACCCAAATGTTTCAGGCCACTAGACACCACTCCATTCATGGATGCAACCAAGTATTTGCGGATAGATCTCATCTGTTCATCTACCTCTTTATCGAATCTAAAAAAGTGCAGCATAATGTACGAAGTTTCATAAAACAAAAAAGTCTTTCGAGAAACCCGAAAGACTAAAAAAAGGGGGTGAAGAATGGGTCTCGAACCCACGACCTTCGGAACCACAATCCGACGCTCTAACCAACTGAGCTACCCTCACCATTTTTCTGTTTTGCAGTGCAAATGTAATTCGTTTTTTCAATTCATGCAACCCTTTTTACAAAAAAAATGAAAGTTTTTTCTTCCTCTTTCTGCTTCAAACTGCGCATTGCTTCAAACATTCAACAAATCAACGAGATAAAACCCAAGTGGGTGGTTTCTTTAACCATAAATTATTATTCGCTACCAACGGAACAAATCAAAACAACGTTTTGAAGGAAGCACAGATTAGACAAACGGGGAACGTTCCGTCCAGTAAGTGACCGACCTTATAGCCTAGAGTGCTCAAAATTTGATTTAAAATCTTGCTCAAAAAACAAGGTGCTTTAATGTGAGTTTGAATAAAAATAGGACATCACGAAATTAACATATAAACAGATTTATAATGTCCTCGCCGGACGGGCCCTACTTTTTCCCTTCATCTGGAAAAAGTAGGCAAAATTTCGTAAGGTCGAGCGCAGAATGGAGCTTGCTCCGATTATGCCGAGACCGAGAAATTTGGATGAAATCAAAAAGAGCCGCCGCTGTGAGTGCTCTTCTTCCAAAAGTGACGCACTGTCTGGCTAAACAGTTTTAAACGCGCTCGTACCTCGCTTGAACGGTAAAACTGTTCTTTACGCCATCCAGCACGCCACTTTTGGCGAGCCATCAAGGCGTATTGGCACATTTACTCAGCCTTTGTGATATGTGAGAGTAAAAAAAAATCTTCATCGTTTCGCTTTATTATTTCATTATTAAATTCTTCGTTTACGAGAATTTAAAGATATAATTTTTCCTGGTAATTTTTGACGAAATATACAAGCATAAAAAAAGGTCGTCACAAAGTAACGACCCTCTCTATTCATTGAATTTTTGTTTTTATTTATTTGCTTTCTTTGCTGATTTATTATCTGCTTTATAATCACCAAAACGAAAAGTACATAAATTTAAAACGAAAAGTACATTTTTCGGGCTTTTTTTCAAAAACAAATGTACAATCTTATTCTGGATGCCCTTTGTTTTTAATACTGTTTAAATATCATTCGTCAGACGTTTAAATCAAATTTCACATCTTATTGTCCTGATAGCATTTGTTTCGTTCGCTCAATGTTGCTCTCATAAATGTGCACATTGCCAAGATTGAGCGTGATTGACTTTAGAGTAGTTCTATTTTTTTTTAAAAAAATCAACTATTAAACAACTCCGGGCAATCAATTCTCGCGCGTGCATACATTGCAGCCGAGCCCAACACATTTGGATGATGATAGATATTTTGGCTTTCGCTAATATTCTCCCACCACATCTTATCCGTGTCTACGGTCACGCCATCCTCCGCTAGCGAAGTGGCCTTATCAAAGTCGACCCCTTTTATGCCATACCTTGCTCGAACTTGATCTATTACAGCATTTACAGCAACCTGCGTTCCTGACTCATTGCAAGGTATATGATTAATAATAGCCGTTGATCCTAAACTTTGGATATACTCAACTAATTCGCATAGATTTTCATACGTATTTCCGCCATTCGTGCCAATCGTAATCATCACATACTTTGAACGAATAAAAGGTAACTCGTTCGAAATTCTAGTCATTATTTGATTTATCGTAGTACCTCCTCTACCTGAGCATATTGCTTTCCCTGCACAATTGGCAATAAACAGTTGAGTCCATGCTTTTGAAAAGTCAACGGTAGGATAGTATCCTTCTGGCTCTGTGATTGAGTCGCCATACATCGTCAGGAACAAATCATACTTTCCAGCTTCTACAATGATCTTTTTAAGGAGTATCTGATCTGAACCAGAAGTTACAGTTATCATATAGTAATCATACTGCATTCCTGTAATAATTTCAGTTCCTACGGCTCCTTGACCTTTTCCTCCTGTTCCGTTGCGTGTATAAGTGTGTGAAGTTGTCGCTCCTGTATATACATCAGTAACGGAAACTATCTGATCTTGATAGTTCTTGGTTATAGCAATCAAATACTGATGAGAATTATCAAAGTTTGGAATCGAAACTAAACTTAATCCATTAAGATCAAAAGTGCCATTGTTATAATCTACTGATATTATTGTATCGTCTGAGCTGCTTTTAAAATTAGCAGTTCCTCCAGCCGAACCAAACTTCACTAAATATTTAACCGTTCGATAACCAAGGCTATAATATTTGTTCAGTTTTAACACCTGCCCAGCTGATAATTGATATCCATTTGACGTCAATGTTCCTTGGTTAATATCATATTCATACATATCTGAGGTATCATTGAAATTCTTTTCATATAATATAGCTTTCTTCTCTGATTTCTCAGATTTCTTAACAGCTTTTTTCTCTGCTTTTTCAGCTTTCTTAGCAGCTTGTTCGGCTTTTTTCTGAGCTTTCTGAACATTTTCTTCAGCCTCAGCTGCCTCCTCATTAGCTTTTTCGGCTTTTTCATTCGCCTTAGCTATCCCTTCTGTTCCTTTTCGTACTCTTTTGATGAGTTTCTTCATGTCCTTATCAGATGTGATTCGAACACCCTTGTAAAAAGGCATTGAGCTAGAATTCTTGACCGAAACACCTTCTGGTGAAGCAATGATGAAATCAAAATTTCCATCTTTCTTTACGTTAGTGACAATACCACAAGTTTTGTCTGTCTTGCCATCCTGTCCTTTCAAAATAACTACATCTCCTTTCATCATCAACTTTGCTTTCTTCAAAACCTTACCAGACTTAAGAAGTCCTTTCGAATCTGTAGGAAGTTCATAACCTGCCTGAAGAAAAACATACTGTACCAAACCACCTTCATCAAATTGTTCAGGACCTACAGCTTCTAGAGCATAAGGTTTACCCACTTGTTGGGACGCGAAAGCGAGCAAGTCTTTCATTGTATGAATTGGTGCATTAGCAACTTTGGCCTTATCTACGGCCATCAGGGTTGAAGCCGTGATTAAAGCGACAAACATCAATAATAATCTTTTCATTTCCTTTTTTTATTTAAATCTAATGACTTTAAATTTACACTTCAAATATATAAAAAAAATGTTTATTTCGCCGAATACAAGGTTTTCTCGTTAAAAGGAAGGACATTTCCCTTATGTTTATGCAGTAAAAACATTCTTATTAAGATAGAAATTTCATTTTCAAACCCTACTATTAATGGGTAATCTTACTATCTTTACTGAATCTAATAAAAAAATAAGCAACTGAAAAAAACGCTATGAATACAAAAAACAGAAATCCATGGGCTTGGGTGCCCTCTCTCTATTTTGCTGAAGGAATTCCTTATGTGATAGCTGCTACCTCGTTTGCCTTAATCATGTACAAACGCATGGGCATCTCCAACGCAGATGCTGCCCTCTATACAAGCTGGTTATATTTACCATGGGTCATCAAACCCTTTTGGAGCCCATTTGTCGATATTATCAAAACTAAAAGATGGTGGATCGTTGCCATGCAGTTGCTTATAGGAGCCGGCTTGGCAGGCGTAGCCTTCTGCATACCGACAACCTTTTTCTTGCAATCAACACTGGCCATTCTTTGGCTTATCGCCTTTAGTTCGGCAACGCACGATATCGCCGCAGACGGTTTTTATATGATTGCGCTCGACGAAAACAAGCAATCACTTTTTGTCGGGATCCGTAGCACATTCTACCGTGTGGCCATGATTGCAGGTCAAGGTCTGCTAGTCATCTTAGCTGGCCTTATGGAAAGCAGCACAGGCTTGGAACCCGTAACCATCCACGTTACTACAAGCACCACCAAATCTTCTAAAGTAATGGAGGCAAAGCCTGGCAACGAGCTGTTTTTTAGCTACGAAAAAGAGATCCATCTCTCAACCAAAGAGATAAGCGCAGACTCTTCGGTCAACCTTATCTCTTTTGCTAAGGAGAATAACATAGTTAACGGATTCTGTCCAAAAGAGGTGAACAGAACCCAAAAGGAACAGAAAGAAGATTCGAGTGTTTGGACTGAATATGTGTCAGATCCTCTGAAAAATTTCTTACAAGAGACGTTTAATCCAAAGCCTAAGATTGAGACTTCTAATTTTGCGCACAACACCAAAGCAATCGCAATCAAACTATCAGGTAAACCGGAAGAAAACATTGTATTGAATTTTTCTCAGACAGAGGGAGACAAATCTTTCTCCATCGTAGGAAATGACAGATTCACTTTTTCTGCGGACAACTGGGATAAAGCAGCTTATTTAACCATCCTTGTAGACCCTAAAGCCAAAATCGGCAAAGGTGCAACATTTACCGGAACGTCAGGAAACATTCCTTTCTCATGGAGCATCACATTTTTCATTTGTGCAGGCTTATTCATAGGGTTTGCCGTTTATCACTTCTTTGTTTTACCCAAACCTGAAAACGACAAACAAGTAAAAGAGAAAAACTCTATCAGTGCTTTTTTCTCTTCCTTTAAACTGTTTTTTACCAAAGACAACATTGGAATCGCAATAGCATTTATACTTCTCTATCGATTAGGCGAAGCCCAACTGACAAAATTGTCAGCTCCTTTCCTTCTTGATTCTATATCAGCAGGAGGTTTGGGACTATCAACCGCACAAATCGGTTTTGCATACGGAACAGTGGGCGTCATAGCCCTCACTTTAGGAGGTATTTTAGGCGGAATAGTTGTTGCAAAAGATGGTTTCGGCAAATGGTTATGGCCAATGATCTTATGCATGAATGTGCCTAACCTTCTGTATGTATACATGTCATTTGCGCAGATAGACAACTACATACTCATCTGCTCTATGGTAGGAATTGAGCAATTCGGTTACGGATTCGGATTTACTGCATTCATGCTTTATCTTATTTATATCTCCCAAGGCAAATATTCCACCTCTCATTATGCCATCTGTACAGGTTTCATGGCACTCGGAATGATGCTTCCTGGCATGATTGCAGGTTGGATTCAGGAGTGTGTAGGCTACCTCAACTTCTTTATCTGGGTATGTATCTGTACTATTCCAGGATTCATTTTAGCTAAAAAACTGAATATGAATCCAAACTTCGGAAAGAAAGAGGAGACGGCTAAAACGGAATCAAAAACGGCAGAATAAAAGAACCACTAGAAAATGTTAAAATAAAGATTGACTCTATGATTTTAAGAAATAAAGTTTATCTTTAGTAAGTATTCTCAAGAAGAGAAAGTAAACTAATATCAATCAAAAAACGTATTACTATGACAATGGAAGACTTATTAATGGAAATCCAAGATTGCGATGAGTTGCTTTATACCTCACAAGAAGCTAATCTAATGTTGGAATATAGAGATGCAGTTAAAAGATTTAACCCTAAAGCAGAACAACAAGAAAACTGCAATAAGCTTATTAAAGACTTCGAGGCGCTCAGTTCATTAATTAAAGAGTTTGAGGATAGAATCCACCTGACAGCTAACAATGTAGTAGAACCTACTAAAGGTGAAATTCAAGAGTTAAAAAAATTGTTCGACCAAATCGAGAGTCTAGATTTTTCTACATCAGAACAATATGAAGCAATTTTAGGAACTCAAGCTTAAGTATAAAAACAAAAAATTAATTCAATAGAAAGAGGTTGTATCTTTGATGCAGCCTCTTCTTTTTCCTACCTGTCACGTCCTGAAATAGCGTTACAACAAAAAAGTAACGAATATGAAAGGAAAAGAAAGACAGTACGTTAGACGTTCACAAAAAGACTACCCGATGAGCTTTAAGCTTGCGGTAGTAAGAGAGTATGAAGAAAATAAGATATCTTTAGGATCTCTTCATCGGAAGTATGGCATACAAG
>Ga0208197_1004085_pt1 | contig 11065 bp, 10 predicted proteins | sample AD_JPNNA4_MetaG_FD_184444 | JGI IMG/M metagenome (GOLD analysis project Ga0208197, IMG submission 184444) | Active sludge microbial communities of municipal wastewater-treating anaerobic digesters from Japan - AD_JPNNA4_MetaG (SPAdes) (version 2) | ecosystem: Engineered > Bioreactor > Anaerobic... | reverse complement strand
AACATTTGGGGCGCTGAACCTAACTTGGTAAATTCCCTTTTTCAAAGTGCTTACACAATGGCTCCAATATTTATTTTCCAATAAAGTATCAGAGAAAACAATGTTTTTGTTCTGATCTAGCATTGTTAACCGCCCATTACAACGAGGGAATATTGGATCTAATACAATGCTGTCAAACTGCATTATGCTGCCATATAGAATAAAATGGTTGTGAAGCCCAAAATATCTCTTTAGGGCTGTAGGAGATTCATTTTCTAACCGGGCATACATTTGCCAGTCCGTATATAACTTGTTGACCTTGACTAGCAATACATTTTGGCCTTGCTTAAGTTTTATTGGTATAAATTGTGTATAGCTGCCCAGAGGCTTTGAATAATCTGTTGAACATATCAATTTCCCATTTATCCATATTTTCTCTGCACCAGTACTTGAAAAATGTAACCTTGTACTGATGTTTTTCTTACTCAAAATCAAACAAGCACAATATACATTGCCTTTGAGTTTTTCTTTGTTAACCTTCAATATTTCATTAAAATCAAGAGGAATTTTTCCTGAAAACACAAATTTGTTTTGAAAACAGGAATCCAATCTTATTGTATCCGAAGAAAGACTTCTGCTACTGCTTATTCTCATAAAATCCAGAAAAGAAATGCCAGATTCTTTATATTTAAACAATTGCAGGTTATCCTCATTTATAAAATGCTCTTTATCGTTGGATGAAAAGGGGCCTAACACCTGCCATTTGTTCAAAATCACACAAGTATCAGGTATGTCATTGACTTTTATTATTGCAACATTAGATGTTTTATTCTTATTGCAAGCAACTAAGGCAAAAACAAATAAAAGAAGTAATATTTTTCTCATTTTATCTTATGTTAAGAATGACACTTTTATTTTCGAAAATTAAAAGTTTTGTCGAAATAGACTTTTAAGTAATATATAAAACCGCGAAGAACACAGAAAATTAACGCAGAGAACCACAAAGGAGGTTACAGATCTTACAGATCTCTGCGTTTAAATTCTTAGCTTCGCCACAACAGATCAGCGGTTAAATGCGAGAAACTTGTATTATTGATTAAGAGCCTAATTTGATAAGTTTAATTCAGCTTTTTCAATTATGGACTCAACAATTGCCGATTTTACTTTAATCTCCTTTTCAACAATCTTTCTTGCGATTTCATTTACTTTGTTTTTTTTACCATTCTTTTCATAAATTTCCATTTGACAATAAAGCGGTAAAAATCGACAAGGTATCATATTTTCAGCACAACAATATATTCTAATAGCATTTATAGTGTCTCCAATTTGAAAATAATTATCCGCCAATAACATTTGTAAATCATAATCATTGTAAAACTTTTGACATTCTTTAAGTATGATTATGCTTTTATCATATTGTTTTGCAATATTAAGTTCTGCACCATAATTATAAAGAAAGTATTCATTATGTTTTAAAAATGGATATAATTTTTCATACTGAGGAAGCATTTGTTCTGTTTGTCCTTGTAGCGATTTTACCAAAATATTTTTCCATTTTAATTCCCATACAATACGAGATGAGAAAAAGATAATACCTAATAAACAAAAAGCAATAACTGCAATTTTTGTAATTAAAGAGATTCTTATGTATGGTATCCATTTAGAAAATACCACTAAAGAAAAATAACCAATTAATATCCAAATTGAAGAGTAGCAAAATAAATATGAAAAGCAGGAAATAATAATAAAAGTAATAAATAATCCAACCAAAATACTTTTATGCTGATGTTCAAAATTTAGTAACATCCATATTATAAAAGTAAGCACAAGTAAATACAATGCTAAGCCAATTACTCCAAAACTTATAGCAATATTGACAAATTCATTAAAAGGATGTATAACGTTATCTGCTAACTGCTTAAATTTTGATTGTGGATTCTTTTCAAAATATTTTGCCTGATAATCCATATAATTTGCTTGAAATCCTTTGTACCCAAAGCCAAATAATGGTTTATCTTTTATCATCTCAGTAGATACTTTCCATATAAGTAATCTGCCATTAGCAGAATCTTCTTTATTCTTGTATAATAAAAATAATATAAATAAAACAGTCGCAATTGAAGAACATATAATGAGTCTATAATATTTCAATTTCTTGATTTTTAATAATAATTGAAATTCTATACTAAGGATTGTAAATGTTGAGAAAAAAACAGCAATAATACCTGTTCGTGAACCTGTCAAAATAATAGAATAAAGAATTAATCCCAAAGAAAAGAATATTAAACGTTGCTCTATTTTTTTTGATTTGATACACCAGTACACCCCTATTGAAAAAAGAAAAGACAATACAGCTATAAAGCCTGCAGGATTCTCAAAACTACCTGTAATTGCAAAAGCCTCATTATTAGACGAATATTTGCCAATATATTGTAAAATTCCATATATAGCCTGTAATACCCCTGCAATATAGAATCCTTTCAGAATTGAGAAGGAGGTTAGTTTCTGTAATTCTAATTTTAGATTATTACTATTAAAGCTCACTATAATTATCCCAACTAATGCAGCAAGTATTGTAAAATAGAACTTAATAGTATTTTCAGTATCAACAAATTTCTCGGAAGTGAGAAACACACTTCCGAGAAAAACTAAGAAAACAGATAGCTTGTATCTCATATTGCTACCTTTTATTCATGTTTAAAATTGTCGTCATACCAAATCTGTTTACTCAGCAAGTTGATATATTCATCTTCTCTTTTCTTGCCTTCTTTTGTAAAAAGAAGCTTAATATCTATAGTACCCCTATCTTTTTTAATGATAAACAAGCCTGTACAGTACAGGTATATGTCCTTACGCATTTTTTCTAATGATTCGTCCAAAAAACAAACTGAATCCCCGCCAGGAATGTCATAAATATAAATGGAATCTGCATTAAACATTTCGCGTGCTTTTTTCCCTGCAACAATAGTTACATAGCCATTAAAATCCATTCTTGCTGAATCATTATTTAAAGGGTGTCCATAACCGTAATACAAACCAAGGGCTGTTTTAATCTCGGCAGTAATCTGACTCCGTGGAAACGAATTATTCATAGTACCTTGTGACTCAACCGACGTTGTAGTATTATTCATTATATCATTTATGGCTGCTGTTTTTATGTAAATCTCCCTATCTTCTTTTGAAACATACCAGGGTTGTGCTGGATACATCAAAATACATTGTTTGTCATTTGATAAAAATATCGGGCCATACACACTACCTATATATTTAGCATCATCCATCCGAACCTTCCATGGTATATAAAATATGTTTAAATCAGTAAATTTGTCAGGAATATTAAAGATAACGCCAAACTTTTTTGATACAGAGTCAGTGTAAGCTGACATTTTTCTTTCATACGAAAGGTTCTCCTGCGCAAAAAGAATGCCTGGAAAACAAAATGCAATTAAAGACATCAATTTATTCATAACAATTATTTTTATTTAGGTATAGAATATCTAGTTTCTACTCTATCAGAACTAATAATTCCATTTTGTTTATTTTGACCATCATAAAAAAATATATATCCATTTTCAAAATTACGAGTCGCATTAACGGCATGTCCACTATCAGGCCCGGTTTTAAACCATATAAAATCATAATTTGTAAAGCCTGGGGTATACTTTGTTGATTTTTGGGCAGTAGGACAAATATACTTTACAACATAATCAATACTATCGGATGGTACTCCATCATTCCCGAATAATCTTTTACAAATTGCAATAACTGAATCACTACTGAGATTAGCCATTTTTGCAATAGCAATTGCAACACAATTCGTTGTATCCTTTTCGGTTTTACCTCCTTCTGGACTTCCAGACTTTACGCGCACTTTCTTATAAATAACTGAATTAGGCTTAAAGAGTTTATTTGAATAATCAAATGAGTTTTTTATAAAAGTGAACAATTCATCTGAAATATTCACTTCTGATCCAGACTTTTGTTTAACAAAATAAACACCATTAGTATATTCTATATTCAGCCTTTCCAATGCTTTTCCCATAATCTTCATATCTTTTTCAGTCATACTTGATAACTCATAAGAATCTAGTTGAAGATATTCAGAATAATTATTATTAGGAGAGTCTTCTTTTTCACAGCTCCATAATCCAATAAAAATAAAGGCCAACAGCATTAGCACAAATGTTGAGCATAAATTTGACTTAAAAAGTTTTTTAACACTTAAATATTCCATTTTTTAAAAAAATTAAGATTAATAAAATCATTTTCAATAAAATACATCACAAATACCTTGAAATGTGGTGTTTTGGGTTTTATTTATCCTTACCTTTGCCTGTCACCTCCTTTCATTGTTTAGGTGGGATGTCCGGGGAGAGTGGGAGTTGTTATTTTTCAGCTTACAAAGCTCCCGCTTCCCCTTTTTCCCGTTTAATATATTATCTGTCAATTGTTTCATCTCGGCTTTTAGTTTCGTCCATGCTTTCTACCTTCCTTTTTTGCCATACTCTTCCACAGCCTTATGTATGCTTTTGCAATATCGCCTTTTTGCCAGTATAGCTTTGCTAGCATATAATGCTGGTTCACCTTGTGCAGTACCACTATAAATATCAATCCTATTACTTACAAGTCTATTATTTATGCATTATCAACCATTCTTCTATCTCAGATTTAATCTCAAGTACAATTAAAGATGGTACTTTTACTTCCATACTTGCAATGCTTTGGGCTATATAACGGGCTTTGCAATATTGATTAGTTTCACAATACAATTTAAACAATTGATATCGTGGATAAAATTTACATGGGACCATCAACGACGACAATTGATAATTGAATTCTGCTTTATTGTATTTTTTTAAAGCTCGATAACCATCTCCAAGATAGCAATATAAATCGTTATCACTTAAATAATTTGTAGCTTCTTCCAATATTCTTACCCCTTCTACGGGATTAATTTCTATTAACTCAGCACCATAATTATATAAAAAGAAACCATCATAATTTAGTATTTTATATGATTTTTGATAATATGGCAAAGCTTTTTCAAAATCATTCAACTGAGTGTAATCAATCGCTTGCTTCCATTGTTTTCGCGCATTATAATCGCTCCACTGTATGTAACAAACTAAAATCGCTATAATAGTACTAATCAATGCTAATGGTATATAATACTGCCTGCCAATTCTAATATTATATCCTCTATCTACATTTGATGCCATTATAATGGATAAAATAAAAACAATACAACCCGCTATTGGCAACACCCTTAAAGGATAAGAAAATAAACAACATATCAATACTGCTGATAAAGCCCCTTTTGCAGGAATAACTATAAATTCCCATTCCGATTTAGATTTTGTGTAAAAAAGTAAAACAATGAAACCAATAAATAATAATAAACCTGCTAACCCAAGCTCCACAGTTACTTGAATAAATTCATTAAAACCTGATCTTACATTGTCTGCCAATACTGCATTAATAGTATGAGAATGATTTTTGAAATATTCAGCCTGATAAATATTATATTCAGCCAAAAATCTGTTAAACCCATGTCCAAAGACAGGCTTATCCATTATCATATTAAGGCTCACTCCGTAAATTAACAGCCGACCTTTGGCAGATTGCACTTTGTACTGATAAAGATGATAAAAAATGAAAAAAACAACTGCAAATAAAAAACTAAACGTTAACAATTTATTTTTTGCATTGGCAATCATTAATTTAATTATAGAAATAGTTTTTATTTTAGGCCAACTTACTGTTATTATTCCAATTAAAACAGCTAACCATGATGTGCGAGCTTGAGTAAAAGGCAAAATCACTATTATAATAAAGAAAGTAAAAAAAGATAGGTAACGTAACTTTTTCATATTTAAATCAACATGTAAACATAAACCTAGAGCAAATACGCATATTATTGACAAATAATTAGCATATATCCCAGAATTATCAAACGTACCCGTTATTTTAAATAAATCTTGATTTTTAGAATATTGCCTTCCTAATTGTAAAAATCCTAAAACAACTTCAAATATGGCAATTAACATAAAAATTGAAACAATGAAAAAAATGTGCCAGTTCTTGCCAGTATTGAACACCCATGACTTTGCAATAAAAATTAACAAGATGAGAATTCCAAATACATATAAATTTGAGGCATAGCTCAAGCCAAACTTACATGAAACAACACTACCAATTACATACAAAAATGTAAACAACATTAATAATTCTATAATATTTAAATTAATGTTGAGCAATATCTTTTTATTTATATATAAATAAAAAGATATTGCTATTACAAATATAGAACCCGTAATTACCAAAAAATAGAATGGCCCCCATATATGACCATCAAATATATTACTCAAAACGAAAATAGGTAACAATAAAACAGATGCAACAAATATTGGAGCGATGTTTTTTACAAAATTCATAATACTTGAACATTGGCTATTAAAAATTCTTGCTAAAACCGCTTTTAACTACTCTTTTTTAAAACAAAAATTAACAAAAGAAAATAAGGCAAATTAAACCCCATGAATAACTTTAAACAAACAAAGAAAAAAATGAACATATCATTTCCGCTAAGCAAAAAAGTTGCAAATAATGACGGTAAAATACAAACCATTATTATATAAACACATACCCATAGAATACCTTTTTTTAAAAAAAAATGTGTCACAGGAATTAGAATATATCCTAATAACATAAAAACAGCTCCTACTAATGAAAACATGATTATTCCATAATGTAGTCCTTTCATGTCATATTTATCACTAAACGAAACAACTTCAATTACCTTCAGCCATAGCACAAAAACAATCAAACTTAAAATTGGTATAACCCATTTTATTTTATCGTATTTCATATTATAAAATTATTAAATCAATATCTCATATCCAATCATTGATAGATTAGCCCTGTTGAAGAATATCAAAATTTACACTTGAATAATATCAACAAGAGCTAAACATTATAATGGTTAATTACTTATGAATCCCATAGCTTATTTCATAATTTTTGGCTCCACAAGCTCCTCCCAATGTATTAATTGTTCTGGTAAGAACTTCTGCTTCAGAGCTTCTTACTCCAAAATTTTCAGGATTAAAATCGTATGTATCTTTCATTCCTACTGCGTTTCCATTCGCATCGTAATACATCGTGCATGTACCTAATGCATAATCATATTTAGAATTATCATAAAAACTAGCTTGACATTGATAATAAGTCTTACCATTAATATCAACTCGTATCCAATTATTTGTTTTTGAAATTTTTACATTTTTCACAATATCGATAAATATAGTATATGACAGTGTTTTATCTCCTTTGCCATCCCAATAATTACGAAAACATTCTTTCTCAAAATCAGAACCAGCACATGCTTCTATAGCATCTCCAATTACGTCACACACAGCTCCGCTATTTTCAGTGGATGCACTTTTTACTTTTATTGATTTAACTTCAACCTTTTTTTTGTGAGGTGCTTCATTACAAAAAGTAACAATTGTTTGAAATAAATTAAAAATATCTTCACTCATATTCAAGTCTTTAGCTGTTACATGAGCAAGACTTAATTTCCCATTTTGGAATTTTAAAGATTTATTAATTCTTTCTTTTGCTTTTTTCAAAATATCACTTTCAGCTTTTGTCAATTGTGATTTAGTATTTAAATTACTTATAGACAAATATTCAACTGTTATACTTTCATTCTCAATTTCTTCCTTATCACAACTATTAAAAAAAATGCATATAAATAGAATAATAAAAATAGTTTTAAATGCAAGAATCGTATTTATGTTCTTTTTCATTTTTTAAAATTTAAGATTAATAAAATCATTTTCAATAAAATACATCACAAATATCTTGAAATGTGGTGTTTTGGGTTTTATTTATACATACCTTTGCCTGTCACCTCCTTTCATTGTTTAGGTGGGATGTCCGGGGAGAGTGGGAGTTGTTATTTTTCAGCTTACAAAGCTCCCGCTTCCCCTTTTTCCCGTTTAATATATTATCTGTCAATTGTTTCATCTCGGCTTTTAGTTTCGTCCATGCTTTCTACCTTCCTTTTTTGCCATACTCTTCCACAGCCTTATGTATGCTTTTGCAATATCGCCTTTTTGCCAGTATAGCTTTGCTAGCAAATAGTGCATATACAATTTGTGCTGTACCATACTTGCAGTATGGCAAAAGAGACAAAACAGCAATAAACCCAAATGATAATCCCTGATATCCAATAAAATAGCCAATTGCCATAAAGAGCAATATCAGCGAGAGCGCTAAATAAAACCATATCTGTTTGGCATTTGTAACGCCATTGAACAAGTCATAGGAATATACAAATGGAACTGCTAACACCAACAGGTTTAAAAACAACAGTAATACAAATACAAGCTTTTGCAATTGCAGTTTCATAGTTTGGGGCAAATAAACATCATCTGTTTCTCCCGGCATTCATCTCCGGCAAAACAATATTAAAGTCCAACTTTAGGGCTATTACTCTAAAATCTCCCCTTCAACCAACTGCACAAAATAAACCAACAGAAATACTTTTTATACTTCGTTACCAAGTAGTAACAAAAAAGCTAAACCTTACAAAAACAAATATGAATACAACAACAAAATAAAGCTTGTAAAAACGTTATTAAATTTCTTTCATTTTTTATTTCTTGCATTTTTTAAACAAAAAGTGAACGATTTTTTAAATGCAAAGAATTATTGTCAACAAATTTGCCTTGCTTATCAAAAATAAAAATGGCCTTTTGTTGCGAATCAAGAATGTAATAATAGTCTCTGTCTGTAAAAATTTCATCTACAAAGCCTAATGGTATTGCACGTTTAGTGAGTTCTGGTTTTACAAAATTCACAACATCTGCATCAACTCCTTCAAAACAATGCCACTCTATTCGTTGAACCGTAAGTTGACCAGGTTGTGAAATTATATCTATATCATCTAAAATTTGAGTTCTTACACTTGCAGTATTACTTATAAAATTTGATTTTACTTCTCTTGCTCATAACAAAGGTGAATTTTGGTACACTGATGCGGCAAATTTTTATAATATCAATAAACACAATGAATAAAATTTAAATGTAATACGGAACAAATTCGGAAAAAACCAAAGCCCATGATTTCAATCTCCTGACTTAGATAGATCATGAAAGAAATGTTAGTTATTCTGGCAGTAGAAAAATAAGAAAGCCGGAAACCATTTTAAATATTGGCGTTCCGGCTTTTATCTGCTCCCCCTTCAGGACTTGAACCTGAGACCCTCTGATTAACAGTCAGATGCTCTAACCAACTGAGCTAAGGAGGAATTTCATCGCTGAAATTTTGTGCTGCAAAAGTAATAGCATTTGTTTAATTACACACATTTTTTGAATAAAAATTTCTTTTTTCGTACTGTAGAATATAAATTAAAGAACGTCAATGAGATAAGTCCTATTCCCCCATTTTTTCTTTATTAGGGTATAGTTTCATATTCATGTATTAATACTAAAATAACTGATACCTAATTAATTGATTTGTCTGATGAAAAAAGGATTATTTATTCTGTTTACGGTAATACTCTGGCCAGTTTTTTTAAATTCTCAATCAAATGATTTTGGGGTCTGGGGCAATATCTCCTTAGAAAAAAATACGAAAAAATGGGATTTTGCTGCGGCTGCCGAAGTACGGGCACAATCCAATGCAAGCGAGCTTAATCGGTCGTCAATACAGTTATCAACAGAATATCAGCTTCTGAAATCATTGAAATTAGGGGCTTCTTATCAGTTTATGTATTTTAATGATACTAAATACAATGATTTTCAGCCACGACACAGAGGAAGCCTTTTTGTTCAAGGCCGTCAAAAATTTGGAGATTTTACCATTGTCTTACGTGAGAAGATACAAGTAACTTCAAAAGATGAAAGCGAACGTATTAAGAAAAGTGGCAAAATAGATACCTACAAAGTTAATCCCGAGTGGACCTGGCGTAACCGCATAAAAGTAGCATATAATATCCCAGATTTTCCTATTAATCCAGATATTTCGTTCGAAACTTTTTACCAACTAAACAATCCCGAGGGAAATACTTTCGATAAACTTCGTTATACGCTCACGCTGAATTATAAATTATCAAAACAGCACAGCTTCGAGCTTTATGAGTTAATTGATCAGGATATAAATGTTACTTCGCCTGTCACCAGTTTAATTACAGGCTTGGGATATACATTTTGTTTTTAAAATTACTATCTTTTAAATAAATTGATACTATGAAAACCCAGGTTTTAAAACACATTTCTTTTTTCATTTCAATTATGATAGTGCTTATGGCATTTGCTGCTTGCGAAAAAGACCAAGATAGCGAAACCCAAAGTGACGATCAAAGTAAAACTACAACATTTACAGGAGTACAAGAAGATTCAACAGATTATGTCCGGGATACTGCCAGTGAATTAAATATTGTTTTAAATGGCAGTTCTGCTACTACAGACGCTAAAGGTGTAACAATTAACGGAAGCGTTGTTACCATTACTACTGCCGGTACTTATAAGGTTTCAGGTTCATTAACTGATGGACAGCTTATTGTTAGTGCTACTAAAGATGATGTAGTACGTATTATCCTTAATGGTGCTGACATAACCTGCTCGAACAGTGCACCTATTTTTGTGCAGAAAGCAAGCAAAGTCCTTATCATGCTGTCAGAAAATACAAACAATATACTTACCGATGGAGCTTCTTATATTTTGGCAAATGCAGATGAAGATGAACCAAATGCAGCACTTTTCAGTAAAACCAATATGACGCTTTTTGGAACTGGTTCTTTAACTGTTAAAGCAAACTATAAAGATGGTATTTCGAGTAAAGACGGGTTAATTATCAAAAGTGGCACTTATACAGTAACAGCCATAGATGATGGAATAAGAGGAAAAGATTACCTGGTAATAAATAATGGCAATTTCACCATTAAGTCTGGTGGCGATGGAATAAAATCAGACAATACAAGCGATGCACAATGTGGTTTTGTCAATATTACAAATGGTATATTTAACATTAATGCTGTAGCTGATGGTATTTCTGCCGAAAAAGACATTGTTATTA
>Ga0208197_1004080_pt1 | contig 11071 bp, 5 predicted proteins | sample AD_JPNNA4_MetaG_FD_184444 | JGI IMG/M metagenome (GOLD analysis project Ga0208197, IMG submission 184444) | Active sludge microbial communities of municipal wastewater-treating anaerobic digesters from Japan - AD_JPNNA4_MetaG (SPAdes) (version 2) | ecosystem: Engineered > Bioreactor > Anaerobic >... | reverse complement strand
TAGCCGAAACGCTGATTTCTGAAGTAGGTGCAAAACTCAAAAACTACGAAGAGTTAACAACAGAACAGCGCCGTCAATCCTTGTTGGAGGTCGGCAAGCTATTAGGAATTTCTGGTATCGAAAAACTACCAGCGGCGGCAACTATGCAACGGGTGTCCTCACCAGCGGACTTTGAAATCAAAGTCCAGCCAGAAAAAACTTCCCAAGCTCAGCCTCCTAAACGGCGTATGTCTGCCAGCAGCCGCGTACCGGCAGCTTCATCTGTGGGGTTAGATGCACCGGTCAGCGTTATTCGTGGCATTGGTGAGAAGCAAGCTGCTAATCTGGAGAAGCTTGGTGTGAGAACTATTCGCGATTTGCTGTATCTTTTCCCACGGCGGTACGAAGATTATTCCCAGCTCAAACCCATCAATCAGCTGCATTATGGAGAAGAAGTTACCATTATTGCCAAGGTTATCGATGTACAAGTCTTGCGACCCAACCGGGGTCGTTTGATGACCGAGGTCATTGTTTCGGATACGACTGGGATGCTGCGTTTGTTATGGTTCAATCAAACCTACGTTACACGCTATTTAAAACCTGGGATCTTCATTTCTATTTCTGGGAAGGTGGATAACTACCGTGGAAGACCGGTGCTTTATCACCCGGATTATGAACCTATCGATCAGCAGCAACTTAATACCAACCGCATTGTGCCTATTTACCCACTCACGGCGCAAATCACACAGCGCTGGCTACGCAAGACGCAATTTAGCGTCGTGCACTATTGGGCGGAACGCGTGCCCGACTATCTGCCGAATTCCCTCCAAAAGCTAGCAGAGGTCATTCCCCTGCAAGAAGCTCTTGTGCAAATTCACTTTCCTGATTCTCAGGAAAAGATTAAGCAAGCGCAATACCGATTGGCTTTTGACGAGCTCTTCTTGCTCCAGTTAGGTGTGATCCAGCAGAAACGTCAATGGCAAGGCTTAGAAGGCACTCCTTATATTGTGGAGGATGGGTGGTTAACAGAGCGAATTGAAAACCTGCCGTACGCTCTTACCAACGCGCAAAAACGGGCAATTGCTGAGATCCGCGCAGATCTTGCCAGCCGGCATCCGATGAACCGTCTTTTACAGGGCGATGTTGGCTCTGGAAAGACCATCGTGGCAGTTTTAGGTATGTCCATTGTGATTGAGGGAGGTGCCCAAGCTGCTTTGATGGCACCGACGGGCATTTTAGCCGAACAGCATTACCAGACTATTCTCAAACTCACCACACAGCCAGGCAGAAATGGGACAGCTTTTCTCAAACCCAATCAGGTACGCTTGCTCACTGGGGATACCAGCTTAGCGGAACGGCGTGAGATCTTGGAAGGATTACAAGATGGCACTGTTAAACTGCTCGTTGGGACGCATGCATTAATTGAAGAGCCAGTTACCTTCCAGAACTTGCAGATGGTCGTGGTGGACGAGCAGCATCGCTTTGGTGTGGAGCAACGTGCTGCGCTGCGCAGTAAAGGCAATAACCCGCATTTATTAGTGATGACTGCCACGCCAATTCCGCGCTCATTACAGTTAACCATCTTTGGAGACTTGGATGTGAGCATAATGGATGAGATGCCCGCCGGCAGGCTGCCTGTCGAGACGCGCATTGCCTATCCTTACGAGCGCCAGAATGTGTATGAGCTGATTGAAGAACAAGTTCGGCAAGGACACCAAGCTTTCATCATTTATCCACTGGTCGAGCAAGGCGAGAATGAAGAAACAAAAGCTGCCGTGGAGGAACAACAAACCTTACAAGAAGAGGTTTTCCCACACTTAAAAGTAGGTTTGGTGCATGGACGCATGAAGCCAGCAGAGAAAGATGCAGTGATGCTGGCTTTTCGCAATGGAGAGTATGATATCTTGGTCTCTACTTCGGTGGTAGAGGTAGGAGTGGATGTGCCCAATGCCACTGTAATGGTTATTGAGGGAGCAGACCGCTTTGGTTTAGCGCAACTGCACCAATTCCGCGGCAGGGTTGGGCGCGGAGAGGCGCAATCATACTGTATTCTCATTCCGGAGCGGGAAGATGTTGCTGAGAATGAGCGCTTAGCAGCGATGACCCGAACTAATGATGGTTTTGAATTGGCTGAGGAAGACCTGCGTCAGCGCGGACCAGGAGATTTCCTTGGGACGCGACAAGCAGGGCTTCCCGATTTGCGCATGGCGAACTTAGCCGATATTCACTTGCTACAGAAAGCCCGCAGCTTGGCTGAGCAAGTTTATGCAGCTGACCCTGAACTTGGATCGACTGAATTTGAGCCGTTAAAAGCAGCGATTAATCAGTTTTGGCCAGAACTGCCTGGCCGTGGAGAGGTGAGTTAAATGACTAAAGTAATTTTCCCCGGTTCGTTCGACCCTATTCATTTTGGGCATATTGATATTGCTCGAAGGGCTTCGCTGTTATTTTCTGAAGTAGTGGTTGCAGTTTATGATAAACCGATTAAAACGCTGCTCTTTTCACCGGAGGAACGCATAGCTTTGGTGAAAGAGGCTATGGAAGGCTTACCCAACATTAGCGTTCTGGGTTATCGTGAACTGACTGTGTCCTTTGCGCGCAAGGTTGGGGCGCAAGCGATTGTGCGTGGTTTACGCGTCTTTTCTGATTTTGAATACGAATTCAGAATGGCATTAGCCAACAAACGCTTAGATCCGGACATTGACGTCATTGCCTTGATTACTGATGAACAGCATACTTTTTTATCTTCTTCAACAGTTCGAGAGATTGCGGCTTTGGATGGTGATGTTTCCAGCATGGTGCCAGATTTTGTGCAGAGAGCGTTAAAAGCGAAATTCAAAGATTTGGGTGATAACCAGACTGTCGTGCCAACCTCTTCACTCAAGGATTGAAAAACGCTTTCTTTATTTTCTGGTGTATGAAAATCAGGCACAAAAACTGTGTCAAGGCTAATTAGAAATGTCCTAATGCTGGCAATGTAGAAATGTCCTATTCAATAGATAAAGTCGCCAGTATGGGTTTTTCTTGGAAATTTAACCTTCATCCTCTTCTTGTCAATCATGTTGCATGAAAAGGCTGAAAAACGCTTGTCCATGGATTACCTCCAGCCTCTGAAAGGTAAATAATCTCAGGATACCCTCACCCTGCCCTCTCCCAGCTCCGAGTCATGTTTGTTTCGGCATCAATCTGCTGGGAGAGGGAGGTTCTTTTGCAGGTGGGGGCGGCCGGCCGCCCCCACCTGCAAGCATTTTTCCCCTCACCAGCGTCGGTCAGTCAGGTTAAATCTGAAACCAGCCGCTGGGGAGGGGAATAAAAGGGGTGGGGATTGCGATTATGTCTTGAGATCGTTATAAACTAAGCGATTTAAAGACCGATAATCCAGACGTTCGATACGTCCTTTTTTGGTCTAATTCCTTACGATCATTTCAATTACGCAGCACACTTCGTGTGTCCATTTCATTGTTCCTAATTTCAATAGGACATTTCTATTTTGCTACTTTAGGACATTATCACTTTGCCCTTATACAGGCATAAAAACTGCACCGATAATAAAAAATAATGATAAACTTTATTTAGGTGTTATATACGATAAAAGGAGAACATCATGGATATCCTCCATTTAGTTGACCGTTTAGAAGAGCTATTCAATAATAGCAAACCCATCCCACTGAGCCGCAGTGTGGTTGTGGATGAGGATTCTTTTATGGATATCATTGATCAGATGCGCATCTCCATTCCCGATGATATTAAAAAAGCGCAGCAAATTATTGCCCAAAAAGACCGCATCTTGGCTCAGGCTCAGGAAGAAGCTAACCGTACATTAGCCTTGGCACGTGAGCGCAGTGAGAAAATGATTGAAAAGAGCGATATTTATGTTGCTGCGCAGGCGAAGGCTGATCAAATAATAGACCAGGCGCGCAAGGAAGCTGCCCAAACACAGTTAGACACCGACCGTTACGTAATCGAAACGCTCACCAACCTGGAGGGTGAATTGAACCGCATTCTGACGCAAGTGCGCAACGGCATAAAAACCTTGCAGGCAAGCCAAGAACTCACTCCGCCTGTTGAAGACGAGAAATAAAGCGTAAACCCAGGGTTCATTCAGGCGCTTCTTCGGCTGAAGGAGCGCTTTTTCTTTTTTCTTTTCTGCTGGGCGGCTTCGTCTGCTTATTGATAGGCTGGTCCGCTAAGGCTTGCGCTAAAACTTGATCCATATGGTCAACCGGGACAAGGTTTAACTCTTTGAGGACAGCTGGTGGGATTTCAGCGAGATCTTTTTCATTCTTACGCGGAAGTAAAACTGTCTTGATGCCGGCGCGATGCGCGGCTAAAACTTTCTCGCGAATGCCGCCAACTGGCAGCACACGCCCCCGTAAGGTGATTTCTCCAGTCATCGCAACGTCATGCTTTACCGGTACGCCCAACACCGCAGAAGTGAGCGCTGTAGCGATAGTAATGCCAGCGCTTGGTCCATCCTTGGCAATGGCACCTTCGGGAACGTGAATATGGAGATCGACGTCCTCAAAAAATCCCTCAGGTATCTGGAAAATCTCGGCTTTGGATTTGAGGTAGGAGAGAGCTGCCTGGGCGGACTCCTGCATAATATCGCCAATCTGGCCGGTAATCTGTAAATTGCCCTTACCGTCGATTACCAGCACCTCGATGGGCATTATCTCTCCGCCGTTTTCCGTCCAAGCGATAGCCGTAGCCATTCCAATTTCATCAGCCTGTTCTGCAACGGTGGGGTAAAACTCTTGCGGACCGAGGTAATCCGAAATTTGCTCAGGCAGAATCTCTTTAGGTATGGGTTTCCCCTCAGATTTGAGCCGGGCAATCTTGCGGAGCACAGTCCCAATTTCACGTTCTAAATTACGTACCCCAGCTTCGTAGGTGTAACCTTCAATAATGAGGTGCAGCGCTTCAGGCGTAAAGTGAATCGCTTCTTCATCCAGCCCGTTTTCGAGCAGTTGCTTTGGGATGAGGAATTGATTTGCAATAGCGGCTTTCTCCTCTTCGATGTACCCCGGGAATTCGATCACTTCCATACGATCTAGGAGAGCCGGCGGAATCGATGCAACCGTATTTGCCGTGGTAATGAAAAGCACCTTAGAAAGATCGTAAGGCACCTCAAGGTAGTGATCCGAAAAGGCATAATTTTGTTCGGGGTCCAGTACTTCGAGCAACGCAGCGGATGGGTCGCCTTGAAAATCCGCATTGAGTTTGTCGATTTCGTCGAGCATGAAGACGGGATTGATGGTTTTGGCTTTGCGCATCGTTTGTAAGATGCGGCCAGGCAGGGCGCCCAGGTAGGTACGCCGATGTCCGCGAATCTCGGCTTCGTCGTGCACGCCGCCCAAGGAAACGCGCACAAAATTGCGCTCTAAAGCTTCAGCAATTGACTTCCCCAAGGAGGTTTTACCGGTCCCCGGAGGACCAACAAAGCAAAGAATTGGCTGCCGGCTGACCTTGGGTTTGAGGCTGCGTACGGCTAAATATTCTAAGATGCGGTCTTTGGCTTTTTTCAGCCCGTAGTGATTTTGGTCAAGAACCTGTTGGGCGTGGATGATATCTAAATTATCGGTTGTTTCGTTTGTCCAAGGCAAGTCCAGCAGCCACTCGATGTAAGACTCAATCATGCTGCTTTCTGGCGAGAGGGAGCTAATCCCAGCCAAGTGTTCCAGTTCTTTTGTGGCAGCCTCCTTTGCTTCTGGTGGAAGAGCTGTCTTTTCAACCCGATCAGCGAGCTCCTGCCATGCAGGGTCAACCGGTTTGCCATCATTGAGCTCTTTTTGAAGCGTAGAAATCTGTTCTCGAATGTACATCTCGCGTTGGGAGCGGTCGAGCTCAGATTGGACCTGATTATTGATATCCTCTTCTAACTTGAGGATATTAATTTCACTTGTAAGAGTGCGTAAGAGCATATTCAAACGTTCAACCCCGTTGGTTTCTTTTAGAAAAGCAACCCGGGTGGAATAAGGCAAATCTATGGTCGAGGCGATGAAATCCGCTAGATCGTCTGGATCGTCGGTGTCTTCGACATAACTAGAGACATCTTCGCTTATAAAATCGACGAGGTCAACGTATTTTTTGAATTGGTCGATAACCAAACGTTTGAGCGCGGTCAGGTGCTCTGTATGACGATAGCGATGCCGGATAGGCAGCGCGGTGAGGATGACCTGGTCACCTTTGGCGGCGACCTCTACAAATTGGACACGGCGTAGAACCTGAAAGAGAACACTATACCGATTGGAATCTAATTCAATGATGCTCCCAATAGCCATCTCCACTCCAATGTCAAGAAAGAGAGGATTTTCTGCAGGGCTTTCGGGATCAGAGAACAGACCAAAGATGGTCTGATTATGCTCATACATATCTTGGAGGAAATTAAGTAATTCAAGGTTATTTAAAACTAATGGGGCTAAAGATTGCGGCAAAAGAACAATGTCCTCCAGATCAATCGCTGGACCGACGAGATAGCCTTCTTTATTGGGTTTTCGCGGGCGGATGTTCTTTAGGCTGCCGACACTCGCAAATTTGGTTAAATTGAAAGGTGCATTGCCCTTAAATGGGTCGAAAAAATATCGCTCTTGATTCACGCTAAAATAAAACTCCTAAACCTCGCTGATGATAAAGAAATTATAACCTTTAATAAATTTGTTTTTCTGGAATGGCTTTCCATATAGAACGTATGGCAGCGGCAATAAAAATGCTGCCGGCAACAATGATTCCCTTATCACTTCCAGCAAGTTCCAAGGCTTTTGATAATGCAGCTTCGGCGGGGTTGATTGCTTGTACTGGAATGCCATATGGAGCAATGCGCCTAGCAAGTTCTTGTGGATCGGCAGCGCGAGGGTGCAAGGATTGCGTGGTAATCACACTTTCAACCCGAGGTAAGATTTCTCGGAACATTGCATCGAGCTCTTTATCAGCTGAAGCACCAAAAATAAGGATAAAAGCCTTGTTAGGGAAGTACTCATCCAATGTCTGGCGCAGCCTGAGCATAGAATCGCCATTGTGCGCTGAATCAATGACCAGTGGTGGCTCTTTGCGCAAGATTTCGAACCGAGCTGGCCAGGTAACTTTGGCAAACCCTTGGGCTACCGCCTGAGGGGAGAGCGCCATGCCATTTTGGGCAATAATATCCAAAGCTGCAAAGGCAGTCGCCGCGTTCTGTACTTGGTGCATGCCCAAAAGCGGCAAATGGAGCCTTAGTGGTTCCGCTGCTAAGGAGAGGGGAGCGTTGCCGTTATTCGTGAGCTGGCGAGTGATTATCATCTCTTGTCCATCAAGGTTGTGCGCGACCTCGGTGTAGGCATAGGATTTCTCAACCTGTGTAATGGGTGTCTCGCGCTCTGCCGCGATGCGCAACAATTCCTTTTCAGCCTCGGGTTGCTGAGGGGAAAGCACCACTGGCTTACCCGGCTTGATGATGCCGCCTTTTTCGTAAGCGATTTCTGTAAGCGTATCGCCCAAGACAGCGCGATGGTCATAGGAAACGGGTGTGATCACCGAAACCAAGGGGTTGATGATATTGGTAGCGTCTAATCTGCCCCCAAGCCCTACTTCGATTACGCCGATATCGACCTGCTGCTCGGCGAAGTAAAGAAAGCCTAATGCTGTGGTGAGTTCAAAGGTGGTGATTTCGGGCACCTGTTGGGTAAGCGGGCGCAGACGGTTCACTAAAGCAACAAGCTCGGCTTTATCGATTTCCATACCATTGATTTGGATTCGTTCAGTAAACTCCTGCAGGTGAGGCGACGTATATAAACCCACCTTGTAACCAGCGGCTTGCAAGGCACTGGCGCAAAGCGCGGCGACCGAACCCTTCCCTTTAGTACCGGTGACGTGAATACTGGGGTAATTATTCTGGGGGTTATCTAGCAGCTCAGCAAACTTACGCATGCGGTCAAGCTTAAAGAAATGATGACTGTCATCTACGTGCCGCTTCATACTGAAGTCGACAAAGCTGTAAATAAAATCTAATGCATCCTGATAAGCTTGGTCCAGAGGATCCATATGCACCTGATAACTCCTGATTATATCGCTGTGAAAAAGAAAATCCCGGATTCCTGTACACTACAAACAAAAATCCGGGAGTAACAATTTTTCGGGTATTACTGGACAGTTACATCTGCCATTAATACATAGCCGATAATGGCAAAATCACTCCCGCGGAATTCTACCAGGACGCATTCGCGGTTGAACTCATCGAAACGACGTTCTGGCATCGGCAGGAGCGTCAACGTTGTGCCTTGGGGGATCAACCCGGTAGATTTATAACCAGCGTAACAGTCGCTGCGGGCATAGACGTCGCGAAGTGTGACTACGGTAACGACAGGTGTCGGCGTGGCAGTGCGCGTAGGCGTAGGTGAGTAATCCGGGGTAGGCGTCAGGGTTTTGGTCGGTGTGGGAGTAACCGTGGGGGTGAGCGTTACCGTGGGGGTATAGGTAACGGTTGGAGTACGGGCCAAATTGCGGGCGTAAATCGAAGCGCTAATATTGCGCGCTGCGAAGCTAATCAGAAAACTCAGAAGAATGATAATGATGATTGATCCACCACCAGCCACGAAATAAGTGGGGGTGAGCCCGCGCTTGAGAGCGAGCACTTGTGGGTCATTAGGGAAGCGCTTGCGCACGTTACGGCTGATGCGGTAAGCATCTAAAGCAAAAAAGCGGGTGCCAGTTTCAACTGCCTCTTTTGCGCGCTCGATTTCATCTTGAGCGTTATTAATTTCGGTTTCCAACGTGCTAATTTCGTTTTCCAATGCCAAGCTTTGAGCATCATAGGCATCTAACTGACGCAAAAGATCGAGGTTTTCCCGAGCGCTGGCAATTTTCTGTAGAGCTATAGCTAAAGTGTGAGCTTTTGCAGCTTCTTCTTTGAGGCGCTGGGTATTATCTAGCAGGTTTTGGGTGGCAGCCGGGATAAGTAAATCCAGTCGGTTTTGCAACCGCCCAATTTGAGCAAGACTGCCATATTTCATGCGTAAACGCTCTAACTTGCTTTTGGCATCGGCAAGCTTATTCGGGGGTATCTTGCCGCTCATACTGACGATGTCGCTGACCTCATCTAGCATGGCGATGTCGCCCTTGACCTCGGCAGCTTTATCGATGTATTCTGGAATCGCCACGGCGCTTGCAGCGGTTTGGATCTTGCCTAAGGCTGCGACCAACTCTCCTTGGGCGAGCAAGTTCAAGCCTTCTTTGTAGACATCATAGGCTTGCATCTGGTTTTCCAGGTCATGGCGCAGCTCTTCGCCTTCACGCCAACGCTTGATCCCTGCTTCCTCTAAGTGTTCGAAAGCCTCATCAAGGTAATCCAAGGCTACTTTGTAGCGGAAGACCCTGGCTGCACTTTGGGCTTTTCCATAAGCTTTGCCTGCCTCTGGTGGCAGGGCTACAGAAGGAATATTGCCTGAGCGAAGGTATTCCTCTGCTTCAGCGTGATGCTCTTCTGCGCGCGTCCAGCCTGGTTCTAACTGTAGCACTTTCTCATAGAGAGATATTGCAGCTTGATAATTGCCTTTGTAAAAAGCCTCCTCGGCTTCATCCATCAGGCGTTCCGCTTCTGGGTCGTGGCTGGATTGAAAAAACTTGCGTAGTGGATCGCTGCTATCTTCATCACCCAGATCTGGGCTGCGAGTAGGCGTTGGGCGGGATGGGCTATTCTCAGCTGGTGATTCTGGGGGCGTGCTCTTCGTTGTGCTAGCAGGTTGGGGCGCTTCTGGGCTGCTCGCAACCCGCCGGCTGCGCTCACGGCGCAATTCACGTAGCAGGCGATTAGCCTCATCCACATCTTCGAGGTCGACTTCATCAACAATTCGGCGCGTTGCCAATGCCTCTAAATAAGTTGAGAGCGCATTCTCGGCTTGGAGTAACTCTTCGTCGCTAGGATTAGCTTGGTTAAGGATGTTATTGGCCTGGTCAATGAGATCTTGAATCATTGAGGGCTCCTTTCAGTTTTTTGCGTAGTATGAGTGATTATAGCCGTTTGTTATAAAGGACTTGTAGCTGCGCATGCATTTCTGCAGCGCTCTTAAAGCCGCCATCTAAGGCTACTTCTAGAAAGCGCATTTCCTCGTTATTCAGGCGGCGTTGGACTTCGTAAGAATAGGAGGCTTCGAAGTGGCGAGGAGAATTAGCGATATCTTCTGGGCGGTTGGGTCCAACGGCAACGGAACCGGGTGCTTGTCTACCGGTGAATAAGTGGTGAAGTGCACGGGCACTAAATTGCAGCAGGTCAAATTGTTGCACCTCAGGCTGGAGTTTTTCTGGCTGCCAATGCCCAATGTTCCAATCCACCATGATCACCTTTTGGCGGGGTTCATTCCAATAGTAATGCAACAGTTTGTGATCTAAATAAGTCGCACCGCGTTGATGCGCTGCTTCCATCAGGTCTGTGATTTGCAAAGCAATATCCAGGACCTGTTTCATCGTCAGGTTATGGACGAAATTGCCGCGTGTGTAGCCAGCATCGCTAAGCATGTAAAGGTTATCCTCCCAGCGCCGCTCGAGCACGACGAAAGGCAGCCAACCATCGGCTAAGCGCTGCTCATATTCTGCTAAGAGGTCTTCGATCTCATCTGGTTCGAAGAAGATCAGTGTCCCAGTGATATGGGCTGCTTCAGCTTGCCGCACTAAGTCTTTGGAGAGCGGGGCAATTTCAGCGGGCCAAGCCGTACCTGGATCGGGTTTTAGGTAGCCGGCAGCCAGCATCGGCGTTAGGTTGTTTAGTCCTTGCAAGCCAGCTAGAATACGGTACTCTTCCAAGAAGAGTGGTTTAGCGTAAGCCAATTTATCATGGCGCATCACCTTAAAGGCAGGCTCACGCTTGAAGAGGCGCTCGCCATTAGCGCTTTTGAGCAGGAACACACGGGCGCTGGAGCCGGCAGCTTCAGGGATTGCATAGTCATGCTGACCAGCGCTAAGCCAGGTGTCTAGAGGTTCAGCTAAATAAAGCCCATTACGGGCATCTAATTTTTGTTCTTTCATCGTCTTTCCGTTTGCGCTGCCTATTCTACCATTTTTGGTTAGGGAAGGCAGTGAAGATGTCGATGTCCCGAGAGACGAGCTCATTTGCCCAAGGCAATAA
>Ga0208197_1004079_pt1 | contig 11073 bp, 14 predicted proteins | sample AD_JPNNA4_MetaG_FD_184444 | JGI IMG/M metagenome (GOLD analysis project Ga0208197, IMG submission 184444) | Active sludge microbial communities of municipal wastewater-treating anaerobic digesters from Japan - AD_JPNNA4_MetaG (SPAdes) (version 2) | ecosystem: Engineered > Bioreactor > Anaerobic... | reverse complement strand
ATTTTTTTTAATAATTTGTATCTCATATGTACCTATTATGTAGATGCAGACTTAATTTTTTCGCGACCATATTTTTCTTCCCAATTTTGTCTTCTTTGTGATTCTTTAGCACTATCAAACATATCAATATTTGCAGGTGTTACTCCCATAAATGTAATATCAATAATTGACCAAAGTGGGTATGAAGATTCTGTAATTTCATTAGAAAATGTTGGTACGGCAGACTCAATTAAGCATATAGGGAGATAAACAATACCCGGAATTTCCATACTAATTAATTTTGAATCAGACGATAAATTTTCTCTTGCATCTGAAGAAAACTTACTTAAATTTTTAAGATTAATACCCGGAATTATAAATTTATTCGTTTTTGGGTCTCTAGTAAGTATTGTTAATCCTACTATGTCAACTGTAGGTTTTACAACATCTTTGTAAGAATCTGTTTTTGTAAAAAATGCAAGTTGTGTAGTAACTTTTACTGGAGGTGTTCCAGACCAAAAAGGTGCATCTAACTTATTTATAAGATCAGCAAGTGAAGTACCTATAGAACCATTAGCAGAGCTAATTACTTTCATTGTATCTAGTACGGATGACATAAAGCTAGGGATAACTTCACCAAATCTTGTAAACTCAGACTGTGCTTGTATATTTATATCTTGAGTTAATGAACATTCAATAGTTTCTTTTTCACTAGATAATTCTACTTCTGACTTATTGTCACTAGCAGCATTTTTAATAGACCAGTATTCAATAAATATTTTATTTGCCATAATTATCTACTCCCACTCTCAACGCCCGCACTATATTGAGGGCTTTGATCAATAACTTTTCTCGCTTTAGCTCTCCATTCACTTGTTTGACGTGTTACTTTGACCCCACCAAATTCACCACCTACTTCTCTATATACACCAGCTGCCTCTAATGCTTTTTTCTGTTCTGGTGTTAATTTTTTTTCATCTTCCATTTCATCAAGATCCCAACCTTTTACGTTAGCATATTGAACAAAAGTTATCATAGCTTCTTTTTCTTCTGAGCTTGCAGAAAAATAATCTACGATACCAAATGTAGAAATTGCTTTAAACATATCTATAAAATATTGGAATGTTCTTTTCACCCAATTGAAAGCTCCGATTATTTTTTCTTTTACCAAATCCCAAATTGCGTTTAAAGCATTTAATAGAGGTTTAACAACTGGTGCTAATACGTTAGCTATTGCTTTAAAGGCATCAAAAATAAATTGCATTGGTTTGAATACAGCTTTTAAAATTCCAGAGAAAATTTTTGTAGTAGAATCCCAAAGCATTTTTCCTATTTTTGCAAATAATTTTAGTGCTTCTTTAATAAACTTTTGGCTAAATTTGTAAAGAGTTTTTATGGGTAACAGAACAATATCTATAATAAAAGAACCAATTTGCATAATTTTATCAAAAATTAAAAGAGCAAATTTAGCTATATAACTACCTATCAATCCAAAAAACGAGAATATTTTATCTTTTATCAAAACTACAAAATCTACTATATAATTACCAATCATGATAAAAAATGCTTTTATATTGTCCCAATACTTCCATATAAGTAGACCGACAACAATAATTGCCGCTATTATTAAAGTAGGTATAATTCCTATAAAACTTACAAGTGAAACAATACCCATAATTACAAATTTAACAATTATAAATATCCATTTTAATACAGTAAATATTGTCATAAGAACAGGCGCAAATTTCATAATTGCACCTAATATTAAAAAACCAGCGACTAGTACTGGAAGCATCTTAGATAATGATATACCAAATTTGTATAAAATTCCATCAGGTCCAAAAGCGTCACCTAAAAGTCCCACTATCCATGATAATACTGGAAAATCTTTTTCTAAATCTTTTGAAAGTTTTCTAAATATTCTTCCAAGTTCAGGAAAAAATGTAGTTACAATGTCTCTTAAAATACTTGGAAATACATTTGATATAAGGTCAGCCATCGTTTTAATTAAAGTAGGAAGCATTGTTGCTAATGTCTTAATAAGCCATACAGCCATATTTATAATAAATTTTAAAATTGTCCTAAGAAGATTTCCTTTAGGATCAAAAATGGCCATCATCATTAGAAATCCTAACAATTTCATAAATGAGTTTTTGGCCATGTCAGCAATTCCTTTTGCTATTGTAGTTACTCCTGATAATATTTTTTGGAAAAATTTATTATTTGTATATTTATAAAATAAATAAATCAATTTATTTCTTAATAATAATGTCTTTTTTGCTTGAGGATCAAAATTACTTTTTTGAATTAACTCTTCATTCTTTTTCCATTTTTCTGTTAATGACCTTAATTTTTCTAATTTTTCAATTTGAGCCTTTTCTCCTTTTGTTAATAATTTTTCGATACCTCTCCATTGGTTTAATAAGCTTTTAAAGTTTTCACTTAAAATCTCATTAGTATCTTTAAATTGCATAGTAGCTGGAATTACTGGTAATGCCATAATTATTTATAACCTCTTGGTATTCTGAAAGAATTTATTGGTTTTGGTGTTCTTGTATGTTTAGACATTTCTGCGAATCTCCTATTTTTTTCTTCATAGTATTGTTTTAATTGATTTGCTCTCATCTTTACTTCCCAAAATGGTGCATTCATAATTTCGCTTCTTTGTTGGAATAATTTAAACTCCAATAAAAATATTAAATCCTGTAAGCTTTTTCTCTCTATCAACGGTATCAACGTCCAGTGGTAAGAATTCAAAAGGATTAAACTCTTGTCGAAGTGACCTCCTACTTGTCTCACCACATAGTGGACAAGTCATTTCTCTTGTATCATTTACTCCAAATTTTATTTCATCAAAAAAATTATTTACTCGAAACAATAGTGATCTTGGAAGTTTTTTATAAAGATTTACAGCTTCATCTTTTGATAAGTCTTTGTAATTATATTTTACTAAAGAAAAAGCTTTTGCATATAGCACTAAATCTTTTGCTTGCTGAAATTGAATTTCTTCTAGCTCTTTATCTTTATTTGTTTTGAAATCAAGTAAATTATCATTTTGCGTTGGTTTTTTATTTCGTATACTTTTTATTTTACCAGCATATTTAAATTGAACCATTCTTTGTGCGTCAAGTAAATCTTTTACTCTTTGGAATCTAAAAGAATAAATATTACCTTCATCATCTCCAAAGCCTATTGGTTCTATTACTTTTAAAGTTTTTATTTCATCTTCTTTTGTTATTTTTGTAATGTCAACATGAGGCTCATTTTTATAGCGAACATTTAAATACATTTTAAATTGTTCTTCAGAAAGTTGTTCAAATACACTAGAAAAATATTTTTGCATGTCTTTATCTGCATCTTCAATAGAAGAAAATTGTATTGTTCTTAAATCAATTTCAGTTTTATTTACTATTTGTTCGTTTGTTTCAATTCCTTGTTGACAATTGCATATCCACGGGTGTTCATGTATTACAGAATTGAATTCCATTTTAATGCCAATTAAAACTTCAAGCATTTCTTCTAAAAGCATATCTTGAATATCTACTTCAGGATTATCTTTGCATCTATTCAATATAGTAATTAAAACTTTTAACAAATCTTCTTGACGAGACAATGATAAATCATTTATATCCTGCGTTGTAAAATCCGAAAATCGTAATACTTCAGGCATATCAAATCTACCCATTGTTTCAAGTTCAATTATAGCTTTGCCACCAACATTTGAATATTTATCACCACTTCGTTCAAGTTTTTTAGCTATTTCGACATCATCTTCAACTGTGTCGACAATAACACTTCTTCTCCTTTTTTGAATTTCTTGTGGATTAATAAGAATTGAATCATCATCATTACTTTTATTTATCATTACATTCTCCTATTTTTTAAAATAAAGATTTAAACCATACGCTATCAACTGCGCATGTTACAGTATATATTAGTGGATCACCACTACCATGAGAATATGAAACTGATTCTATATTTTGTAATTTAAGACCATAAAATCGAATAAGTCGCAAAGAAGGCAATCCAAGTCCTGTTTGTGGTATTAATGTTGCATTTTTTTTAGCTGCTTCTTGGTTATTAGCCCATATATAATTTGTTCTACTAAAAGAAGTCTGAGGGTCTTTTTCATAAATTGGATATACAATAGAATTCATCCATTTATACAAATAGTTGCCAACAAATCCATACTCATCTTCTAAAATTTGCATCGAAATTGCGTCAGGAAAAGTTATTTTTTTTGGTGATTGTATTTCATTAATTCGTTCATATTCAAGTGACATAAATTGTACATCGATTTGCCTAATATATACTTGTGCAATTAATGTGTCTTGAGCAAGATTTACAGCGCCCATCAAAGTAGACCCACCTGCTGTTTTAGCTAATGACATATCATCAAGCGTTTTTGGATACAAAATAAATTGAAATAAATTAGTATTACCTGGGTTAAGATTCTGAATTAGTGATTGTTCAGTTTGATTTATTAAACCTACTGAATTATCAGCTATCTTTTTAATCGTATTTGTTATAGTTGAATTCATAATATTATTTTTATCAATCTTTATTTATTAGTAAAAATAAGAAAAAAGCTCTTTTTTTGAAAGAGCTTTTTAAATAAGATTGTATTTTACACTTTTTTATTTTTTTAACTTACTTCTAATCTTCCATAGATAAATGTTAATTCAAGTGTTACAGGATCTCCTGTTGATTGGTCTGCATCTGAAACTTTAAATTCAGTTAATTTAGAAAACATAAAAGTAAATGTTTTAACAGCTTTGTTATTTCCATCAAGCCACTGAATGACAACAGGAACTCTTGTATTAACTTCTGGTAGAGCAACGTTTGTTGAAGGATCATAACATGCTCTGTGCCAACGTCTTAAATCATCATACACTTTCCATTGTTGGTCAACTCGTACTGTGATAGTAAAAGTTTTATCAGTGTCTTCTTTTCTTCCTGTTTTAGGGATTTTTGCTCCTCTAAAATCAATTTCATATTTATATATAACTTCCTGAGGCATTGGAAAACTTCCTTGAGTGCGCAGTGAAATAGTTTCAGCATCACCACCCGTAGGGATGCCAGCTGGAAAAATAACTTGAAACTGATTAAGATGAGCATCATCTCCAAGATGTAAAATTCTATCAATACTCATATTCTATATCTCTCCTTTAAAATAATTCTATTGAGTTAAAAATTCTGCTATTGTTTGAGTCTGTGAAAGTCTTGTAAAATTTAGTATAACAAATTGTGAATTTGGTGTAACTTTTACATAAATTGATAGTATAAACTTTCTCTGTTCAAGAGCAATATTGTCATTATTTGTTTCATCACAAACTACTGCAACTTCTCTCAATAGTTGTAATGCAACAATTGGACTCAGCATATCTTCAGCCATGGCTTTAGCTTTATATCTATGATATGCATCATTATTTTTAAATTCTTGTCGTCGCAAAATTTGTCTAATAATATTCTTTTGTATTAATTTGTATAGTCGTCTAGTACCAACAAATGATGTATCCGATAAAGACCTTTGTAATGTTTTATCACCATAAATCATCAAACCATAAATTTCATCAAGTATTACTGGGTTTATTTGTGCTTCATCAAGAGTTTGAAGATCATAATCAGAAAAGTCAAGCTCAACTTCAACAGGTTTCCAGTCAGAAAGTTGACCGCCATGATTATTCTCATTGATACCTGCAGGAGAAAGACCATCATATACATCAGCCATTCTCGCATACGCTCTTCCTACAGAACCTACGTTAGATATCCAAGCAAAACTATTATTATAAGGGTCAACAATTTTTGTCCAATTAGCATATAAACATACATCGTCTGTATCCAATGATAATTCATTCCTATAAGAAATCATTTGTGCAACTGTTTTATTTCTTGGGATGACTGATATACCTTGAGCGTAAGGTTGGTACGTTTGAATTAATGTATTTAAATCTTCTGCATAATTTCCAAAAACATCCATAAAAATATTTACAGGATATTTGTTTGCTGATTGGAAAAACTTCCAAGAATTTGATATATCTGAAGCATCAGGTGTGTCACCGCGAGAACCACCTTCTAATTTATATTTAGCAGTTCCAGAAAGTGATGTATAATCAGATGCTTCAGTACTAGAATTATAAATAAATTTTATATATGTATCTTCATTAAAAACATCACCATAATAAAGTGAAGTTCCAAAATTATCTTTTTCTCTAATTAAAGAATAGTCGTATGTACGAAGTTCTGAATAAATAGTACCATTTAATTCATACAAAGTTGCTTTAAATTTTTTGCCACCTTTTGAAACGACCGAAACGTAAAGATTTGAATCCCACGGTCCAGTTGTGCAAAGTATATGAGAATAAGAATTATCAGTAAATGTGTAATTGTCTGGGTCTGCTATTCCTTCAGTAACACCAGATAAAGTATTTTCTGAAATAGCAACTCCACCATACAATGCATTTTCTCCAACTGATGAAACGATATAACAAGCCGCTTCTCTACAAAAAGCAACAGCCTCAAATAAAGCTGGGTATGATGCGCTTGGTGTACCAAAATGAGTAATAACGTCTTTTTCAGATTGGCATAAAATTGGTTTGTCTACTCTACCTTTTGGCGAAACTATAACCATTCCACCAACTTCTGAAACAAGAGGAAGAGCAAACCCGCTAAAATCTCTCTCGATCACATTTACACGATAACTCATAATAATCCTCTTAATATAAAGTATTTATAATATTAGTAATAGTTTTCTTTTTAATTAATGAATCTATTACTTGTGTATTTTCATCAAAATCTTTTTCTCTAATTCGAATAAGATTTTTTATTGTTTTATTTTGTTCAATATCTTTTTGTTTTATTTTAAGAATAGCGCGACCACATTCTGTTTTTAATAATTCTTCTTCTGATTTTGTATATCCGTGCCAATAATCTCCATCAAATTGAAATCTTTGTATAAGATTTTCTTCTATACCACAATATTTACAAGTTTCTTTCATAACATTTATTAGTAAACTTTTGTGTAAAAATTACTATTTTCCAATTAAAAGGTAAATTAAACCAGCAAGACCAGCGGAAATAGCTCCTGAAACAGCTCCCCACGCTCCTGATTTTATTTTTAATTTGGTTATGTCTTTATTCATTGTGGAAATATCCTTATTCATAAGATTATAACAATGTTTTATTTCACCAATATCTTCTTTCAAATCAGTTATTTTGTCTCCTATTCTTTTAAATTCTTGTATAGCTATTTTAATTTCATTTATATCGCATCTATCTGATTTTAATTCAGAATGTAAACTACTAGTACTCTCATCAATATGTTCTTTCAATGATTTAAGTTCTTTGTCTAAATTTGTAATATTATTTATTACAAGTCCAGCCCAGTATTTCCACCCACTATCTTTAAATTCTTTATCATCTGTAAAAAAATTCATTTCGCCTCCGTACGCATTTTTCAATGTTTCATTATTTTCTGTATATTCAAGAAGTTTTGTCGTAACATTTTGCAAAAATGTTATATCTGAAATATACATATTTTTTTTATAAGAACCTGTTAAATCATCAAAATCTTCAAAATCTTCTATAGTTATTGACATCATAGTTATTGCCTTAAAATAACAACATCAGAATACTCCATCCATTTTTCTTTTATAGATTGTATTTGTTCTTTCGCTTCTTCTTTTAACATGTCTACATTTATAGTAACTTCTTGTGCAGAGTCATTAATCATTCCAACAGTATCAGCGACGTGTTGCATTAAATAACCTTGCGCAAGTTTTATAACATCCCATTTGTGTTGAAATTTTACATTTGAAAAATCAAGACTTCGTTTTGCCCATGTTACGTTAAGCGTAGCATTCATCGAGCTAAATGCATAAAGTTTTCTATTTTCAAGGTCTATTCTATATTTATAAGTTCCTTGATTAACCAGTGTATCATTTACCATTTGATTCATAAATCGCATTTGTCGTAATGAGTTTGGATTATATCCACGCATTTTTGAGCCATACATACCTGATCTGCTTAAGTTAATACCACCTATAGATTGATAAGCAACTAAATCCCAAAAAGACCCTGATGTAATTGACGTATATCCTTTACCTACGATACGAACATCAATTACACCAAAAGTAGTTGAATCTGGAAAATCGATTACTGCTTCTTGATTTATAGAATATATTGCATCTGATTTTAAAGGAAATTTTGTGAAATATTCATCAAGAGCTTGTCTAACAATATATGTTTTTATCTCTTCATTATTTAAAATAATTTGGTCAGCGGAAGGATATGCTATTCTTTTCTTTATAAGATTAATAGTTTCTTCATCACATATAACGCTTCCAAAATAAATAGAACCAGATGATACAACTCTCCAATATTCCCAAGCATCCTCAACAGGTGAACCATTTACAGTTGCGTTCCAAACTATTTTCCAAAAATCAGAAATTTCAGCAGTCGAAGAAGTTGTGTATGAAGCGGTATAGTAACCTGTAGAAATTCTTATACCTGTTCCAGTTGCCATTACTACATCGTGAGGATCATATATAGTATACGTTGGAGGAGTATCAGGATCAGTAAGTATACCACCTGAAAAATCATAAAAATAAGCATCAAGTGTTATAGTACCCCCTTGAACTGTATAATCCATATTTCTGGGTCTTCCAGCCATATATTACCTATTATGTGCTAAATTTTGCTTTAGGATGTAAGACTGTATTTAGTTTATAACCAGCTTGAAATTTTTCTTTATAGTCATCAAGATTTGCTTCCCACACACTGTCTTTAACAACTTGTTCGATGTTGATGGAAACTTCAGAAGCTCCATAATTATATCTATTAACTATATCTGTATTTGCATCACAACGAATTGCATAATACTTTGAAGAATCATACTCGTCAAATACATATTTATATAAGCCTACACCAATTTCGGTCATAAAGTCTGTTTTTGCTATCGTACTAGTTTCTACATCAAGAATTGATATGATTGGATTCAATCCAGTTGCAGGGTTGTTGTCATCGTCAAGAAAATTTGTAGTAAAAATTTTAGCCATAATTATTAGTATTTTTTATTTTAAAAAATAAAGAATACGATTACATATTTATTTAATTAAAAAATAATGAAAATTTTAAATTTTTTTAAAAGTATTTTTATTATAATAAATAAATGAATATATTATGAGATTATATATGGATTTCAAAGTTACTTATTAGGACTTGCGATATCAAGATTTTGCAAATGTTTTAAAAAAGCTATGGGATTACAGCGCAATCCATAGTATGTTAACAGGCTCTAATCTAATTCTACAATTTTTGAAGGTATGATATGAATGAAAAATTAATTAAAAAAATTTATGATACTTATGATGAAACATCACTAGATTTTGATAAAGCTTTAAAACATGGATATTTAACAGTCAACAAAGGTAGAAATAATCATACATATGTATGGTATTATGACGGTCAATCAGAATGGTGTTATGATTTAAATACAAAAAAATTAGTTTATGATAAAACTATTGAACAACAACTTTTATAATTTTTTGACTATTTTGTAAAAATAGTTTTTTTTATTATAAAATTTAAATTAAATTTAACTTTTTTAATAAAATTAAATTAAATTTAATTTTTTTTTAAAAAAATGCGAAAAAAATCAAAAAAATGAAAAAAAAATTTTTTATTTTCAATAATATGTGTTATATTTAATATATGTAATAAAATAAAGTAAATTAAAAAAGGAGAAGATTATGAAAAAGATTAGTAATTTTTGTTATGAAGATTTGTTTGAAACTGATGCATATGGTATCGTAGACTTGTTAAATAAGTCTTGGAGTTATCCAGATTGCAATTTAAACTTAATCTTAATAGTAAATTCTGATTGTGTTGTATTGAAAGCTTTGAGTCACGAGAGAGAAATTAAATTAGAAGAAATAAAAAAATATCCCACTAATATTGAATCAAAAATTGAAATGATTCAATCTGCGATACAACTTATTAAGAATTTTGAAATTTTAGTAAGAAATTTTGACGAAAAGTACTCGTCAAAACTAAATGCTATTTTGGAAGAAAATAATTTAATACAATAAACTCATAAAATTAAAAAAGCCCAATCACAAATAGTATTGGGCTTTTTTTATTTAAAACAACTAAAGGAGACAAAAAAATGGATAAAATTATTTTTATAGCACCAAATTTAGAAACAGCAAGACAAAAAGAATTTGATGCCACCGTAGAAGCTGAGTATGGATCTTTCGTCGTTTATGGTAAAAAAGAAACTTTATATCATCATGTTAATCCTCAAAATCCCTGTCCGTGTTTATACGAAAATAATAAAAATAACAATATAAGTACTATACTTGTCTCTCACATAGACTTAGATAGTATTGGTGGTTGCTTAGCCCTACTGGGGCAAAAACCTGAAGTTTGTCCAGATTTTTGGGAATTAGCGGCTTACATTGATGTTAATGGTTCACACAATCTTGATGATGCACCATTTAGCGACGAAGCGAAGGATTTGCTTGTTGCATTTTGGTATGTTCACAATAAAAAAGAAAATCCTCGTTTTAAGGAATTAACTGATGTAACAGAAACAATAATGGAATATCGTGATATACTTAGTTCGTTGGAAAATTATATAAGTGAAGCGAAAGATTGGTATAGTAAATCTAACGCGGAAGTGGAAAAAAGGCTTGTTTATGAAAATGAAAATTTCCGCATTTTTAAAACCGAAAGATTATGGTGCAATAGCGCATATAGAAGTATGCAAACTGGAAAGATTGTGCCATTCATTATAACATATAATATAGAACTGAAGTCTTTTACCATTTCAACATGTTTGACTGATAAAAATATACATATCGGTAACATGTTGAAAGAAATATTTGGCGATAAAGCTGGTGGTCATGCAGGAATTGGTGGAACTCCAAGAGGTGAAGAATTTGAGTTTGAAGACTATATTAAAATTGTAAATAAATTAAAAGAAAAAAAATTAATTTCATAAAATAATTTTATTTACTCTATTAAAAACCTCTTTTATAAAAGAGGTTTTTTTTATTTTTCAAAATTACAATAAAATTTTTTTCGATCCTTCCT
>Ga0208197_1004076_pt1 | contig 11075 bp, 8 predicted proteins | sample AD_JPNNA4_MetaG_FD_184444 | JGI IMG/M metagenome (GOLD analysis project Ga0208197, IMG submission 184444) | Active sludge microbial communities of municipal wastewater-treating anaerobic digesters from Japan - AD_JPNNA4_MetaG (SPAdes) (version 2) | ecosystem: Engineered > Bioreactor > Anaerobic >... | reverse complement strand
GGCAAGGATTTTCGCAATGAAGGTATGGATAGAACTCATAATCCGGAATTTACGATGATTGAGTTTTACGAAGCATATTCCGACCTGGAAGGAATGATGGATATCGCTGAAGAGCTGATTAAACATTTGGCTTTGGACATAATCGGCAAGGATACTTTCTTTTATCATAATCACCAGGTTTGCTTAAGCGGAGAATGGAAAAGAGCATCTTTGCCCGATCTGGTTAGTGAATTTGTCGGACAGAATGTTATGAATATCAGCTTTGAAGAGCTTTCTGCTATCTGTAAAAACAAGGAGTTGGTTATTCCTCCGGGCTCCGAAAAAGGAAAACTGATTGCTCTGCTCTTTGAAAATTTTGTAGAAGAAACACTTATCCAACCAACTTTTGTGTGTGATTTTCCCAAAGAGGTCTCTCCTTTGGCTAAGGCAAAACCCGAAAATCCCTTTGTTGCAGACCGTTTTGAACTTTTTATTGCCGGCGGCGAATTTGCCAATGCCTTCAGTGAATTGAATGATCCTTTGGAACAAAGAATCCGTTTGGAAGAACAGGCAAAGTTACGTGCTTTGGGAATTGACGATGCCAATGTCGTAGATGAGGATTTTTTGGAAGCACTGGAATACGGAATGCCTCCTATGGGGGGACAGGGAATCGGCATAGACCGCTTAGTTATGTTGCTAACCGAAAACGATTCCATTAAGGAAGTTATCCTCTTCCCCCAGATGAAAACTACCTAATTCCGTTTTCAGGTGGCGGATATCCTCCCATCTGGTTCGTTTAGGCACAAAGAAGTAATAGGCTTTCTCACTTCTCAGACTCTTATCCAGTTCTTTGCCTGTAACACGCTTACCGGTAAGTTCCAGCTTTCTTTTATTGCGTTCTATGTTAAATAAGTCATTCAATCGTTTCAGGAAGGGTATGGCAATTACCTATTCTTTAAATTCTGATGCATCCTTGTTCCAGCGTAGGGACTCACATGCCACTTCCAGAAAGTGTTTCAGCCAGGTCAGTGACAGTTTATAAACCATTTATGTCTCCAAATACTATACTTCTATTTCATCTCAGTATCTTTTACTTTGCAATGATTTATTTTAGTTTACTTGCGTTGTTTTCTGGTTATGGATGGTAAGGAAGCCCCACCAGCTTTGACCCATTCGTCAATTTCATCTATCATGAATTTCCAGAGTCTGCCCATCTTATACTTGAATATTTGGTAATCTTCCAGACAATGATAAACTGTGTCGCTGCTAACTACTATGTACTCTCATATCTCTTTACGGACAGCCAGAAGTCTTGCAAATGGTTCATCGTAACTCCTTACTTGTTGATTAGTTATATGTTAGGTAATATCACACTATGAACTAGATACTTCTCCCATCATTTTTTATACATCTCAAATGCTTTTTAATCTGGCAAAGATTTATTTCCGATTTATTCCACACCAGTCCGTTTTGGTTTGTGCTGAAACTGAAAAACTAATTTATAAAACACTTGACAAATATGCATTGATAAATTTGGAAGGATATATGGGAAAGTATGATAAATTACTATCTTACATTGTTTATTGCGAACAGGCAAATGAAAATGCCGACAGGTGGGTGTTCCCTGTAAATTGCTCTCCCTATACCGAATATGACAATCAGATTGATAACTTCATGAAAGACATCTACCAGTCCGATATCTTGGATACCAAATATCTTGAGCATTTGGAACCCTTTATAAAGGAAAATAGAAACATCAAATATCTTATCCCAATTGCAGATATCGAATTACTATTAGCTATTTTGATCTATTATATCAGCCAGGAGCGTTTCTGCGAAGGACTATGGAGGGGTGCTATAGTAGATAAGGTTTTTTCAATATTCTTTTTCGATTAAGTGATCAACAAGAAAAAGGAGTTCTGTATGAGTAAAAAAAGCGTTGATGATATTCTTATTATAAAAAGCTCTTCTGATAAGTCTTATGTAATTGATGACTTCGGTAAAAAACGAACTGCAATTGAGCCAATAATAGTATCAGCTTCCAGATCGACTGATATCCCTGCATTCTATTCAGATTGGCTGATTAATAGAATTAAAAGAGGGTACTTGAAGTGGAAAAACCCCTTTAATGGAAATTATTCTTATGTCTCATTTGCTAGAACAAGATTGTTTGTCTTTTGGTCGAAGAACCCTCAACCCATGTTAAACAAACTTGATTTCTTTGATGAAAAGGGTTATAATTATTATTTTCAATATACCCTTAATGATTATCAAGCAGAAGGATTTGAGCCCCATCTACCAACTACTGAAGCCAGAATTGATACCTTTATAGCTTTGTCAAATAAGATAGGCAAGGAAAAAGTTATCTGGCGATTCGATCCGATTATGGTATGCAACTCTCTGTATCCTGATGATGTTCTTAATAGAATAAGATATATTGGCGATTCGTTGAAGGGATATACAGAAAGAATGGTTTTCAGCTTTATAGATATTAATTGCTACAAGAAAGTCAAGGTTAATCTAGGTAAGATGCAATCAGAACTTAATGAATTAGATAAAGATACTATAGATTATATGGCTAGAGGAATTGCTGAGTTAAACAAGAAATGGGGTTTTCAGTTAGGGACATGCGCTGAATCTGTGGATTTGGATAAATATAGCATCGAGCATAATCGCTGTATAGATGATAGGCTGATCGTAAAGCTTTTTAGAAATGATCCAGATTTGATGAGATTCATTGGTTTAGAAGAGGATCAGTTAGAAGCTGACTTTCTACCTGCAAAGTATTCTTACGAAAAGCTAAAAGATAAAGGTCAGAGAAAGGCTTGTGGATGTATTAAAAGCAAGGATATTGGTCAATACGATACTTGTCCGCATGGATGTATATATTGTTATGCGAATTCTAATTGTGAGACAGCTACCAATAATTATCACCAAACATCCCAAAAATCAGAGACATTATTATAATTGGTTTTATCAATGAGCGATGATCTTTTCATCAATGAGCTTGCAAGATATCCCGATGTATCAATAAATAGGATAATTGAAACAGCATATCATTATCATCGTGGTTCTAATACAGACCATGGACAAATTATTGCTGAAGAATACGATCAACTTAACGAATACATATATAAATATTGGAGAATGCATCAAGCAAAACTCAATGATTCATTCTGCATCGTTTATCACCAAAATCCTGGATATTTTTGGAGATCTATTAACATTATAGATTGGGGGTGTGGTCAAGGTTTGGGCACTTTAGCACTGATTGAGTTTTTAAATAGTAAAACTCATAACCTTCAAATCAAACAAATAACACTAATTGATGCATCAGAGCTTGCATTAGATAGGGCTGAGGTACTCCTGCAATTAATCTGCCCTCAAGTTTCATATAAAAGAGTGCAAAGCAAACTTGATGAAGTTACATTAGACATGATTCCACAACCTGAATCAGAAATCAATTTTCATATTTTTTCAAACATTTTGGATATCAAGAGCATTGATCTGGATAAGCTTATACGGAATTTTATTCCAACTCTAACTGGTTATAACATAGTGATATGCGTAAGCCCATATATTGCAGAAGAATATAACTACAGATTAGATTATTTTTCCCAAAGTTTAAAGACAATTTATAAAAATAATTATAAATTATTGTCAGAGCGTAAATGCCCCAAAAATGAAAACTGCAAGCAATGTAAAGAATATTTTGGCTTTTGCAACAAGTTGTTTAAGACGAATAATAGAATGCGTGCTAGGCATGAGATTATTTTTGAAATAAATAATCCGATAAAACAAGTTGTGGCGTATGAAGATTTGATTTCACCTGAAAGAGTTGATGCTGTACCACCCTTACTTAAAATAACATCCAAGGCGGTACCAAAGAAAAGGCTAAAAAGAAAAACAAATTCGGTAACAGAATCGACATCAACGAATTACTATATTGCAAGCTACGCTTTTGATCATATCCTAACAAATCCAGAATATCAAAAAATCAAGGATCATATTAGTAATAAATCTTGTTTTTCGTTAACTAGCAATTGCATTTCAGAAAACTATTTATCACCAGATTATTCATATTATGCTGTAATAGCAAATCTGATTATGCGTGGTACTCCCACTTTGATGCCAATTGATCTTATTGAATCTATTAGAAAGCATAATACTTTGATTGAAAAAGAACTGACTAAGGATGGGAGTATCAAATATAATGCAACCGAGAAATGGAGTAGTGATTATCAAACATTGGATGATGAGCAAAAGAATCTTGTCGATAGTTTAATCAAGATTGCCTGGCTTCAGATTACTATATTACTTTACTTGATGCACACAAAAAACCGGAAAATGATACTAAACATTAATGTTTCAGGTATTGTGCCAAAACTAAGTCAATTAGCAATTGCAAATCTTAATAAAATGCTGACGAACATTGCTGTTTTATCCTCACATCATAAGCTTGCTGAAATTGTCTATTCTAAAAATAAAGTAGATGACAAGGATAGAACTCTGAATGTCATATTTAGCTCAGATAATACGGATATATCAGTTCTTAGAACATCAAATATATGCATTATTAAGTTATGTGATAAAGCCTTAACCCAGAAGAAATTCTTTTCTGGTAAATTGATCGATTATAGATTATCGGATGGGATAGATTCCAATCAAAACAAAGCGATAAAGTATTTTCTGCAAAGTATCTTCAGAAAAACAGATTTCTTACAAGGACAACTAGACATAATTAAACATAGCCTAAGTCTTCATTCCATAATAGGGTTATTACCAACAGGGGGAGGTAAATCACTAACCTATCAAATAAGCGTATTACTCCAGCCAGGTTTTGCTTTGATTATAGAACCTATTAGATCATTAATGAAAGATCAATTTGATGAGCTTGAATTATTAAGCATAGATTCGATTTATATCAATTCTGATTGTAATGCCAAAGAAAGAGAAGAAAAAATGTTCAGAATTATGGAGGGGCAAGCTCTGTTTGCTTTTGTGTCTCCTGAAAGAATGCAAATACAAGATTTTAGAGACACTCTGATGGATATGAGTTCATTTGATAATTACTTCAGTTACTTCATCGTTGATGAGGCTCATTGTGTATCAGAATGGGGTCATGACTTTAGACCAAGTTACTTAAGATTAGCATTCAATGCTAATAAATATTGCCAAACTTATGATTGTAAAGATATTACAGTAATCGGTCTAACTGCAACTGCATCATTTGATGTTTTAACAGATGTTCAAAGAGAATTGGAATTGTCAACAGACCGTCCAATCGACATTGTAAAATCCGATACGCTAAAAAGAGATGAGATAGTTTATAAATTTATCCCAGTTCAACCGAAAAATACATCAAAACCCATTGGTAAAGCGCTGAAACTTCAGAAAAGGGTAGAACTTGTTAACTTACTCAAAAATAAGCTTGAAGAAGATCTCATGCAAGTCGATCAAGTAATACCCCAAGATTATAAGATTGAAGGTGTTTCACCCAACAAATATAGAATAAGCAATGAAAATGCGATTATTGTGTTTTGCCCCCATAAACATGGACTGATAGGTGTAAGTAGTAAATCGACCAGTTCAGAACCTGTTAAAGGGATATATGAATATTTGCAGAACGAACTGGGCTCATATAATAAATTTAAACTAGGATTTTATCGGGGTAGCGACGAGGAGTTAGAACATGATCAAGATAAGATGAGTGAATTCCAGCAGGAATTCAAATCTAATAAAATAAACTTAATGATTGCCACCAAAGCTTTTGGTATGGGTTTTAATAAGCCCAATGTTAGATTCAGCATCCATTTAAATTATCCTGGTTCGATTGAAGGTTTTGCTCAGGAAACAGGTAGGATTGGAAGAGATCGCAAACTAGCTTTAGCGTATTTATTGTTTTCTGAATATATAATAGATGGTCATAGTATAGATATCGAAGTACCAAACTTCTTACATGAAACAAATTTCCTAGGTCAGACAGTAGAACTTGAATGTAGTAAAAAAATTATGCGAGATTCCAAAAACAAGGATGGATTAAGCATCTTTGACTACTTTCTTGACAAGTCAAATAAACGTATATTTTGCATCGACATTGATTCATCCTCGTTTAATAGCATAACCGTAGATGGGAAATATATACCTATAAATACTCTTTCTCTATCAAGGATAATTTATCGCTTAGCTTTGATTGGCATAATTGACGATTATACAATCAAGTATTTGAATGATAAAGGAAGTTTAAAAACTATCTTTACATTGTTTATTGAACGTAAGCAAAGGCAAGCCATATCTGATACATTGAAAAACTACTTTCAGCGCTATTTTACTGAAACAGAAGCTGAAAACCGTGTATCAGATTTTTATAAGCAATTAGATAACAAACCAACTTATATAAATCTTATAAATTATTATATCCAATTCGAATATGATTACATTCATAAAAAAAGGAAACGAGCAATCCAGGATATGGACTTTGCTTGCCGATATGGATATGAAAAACAATCAGATGACCTTTTATCTGAACAATTTAGAGAGTATATTGACGCATACTTTAGCTCCAAATACTTCAGACCAGAATATTCTATCAATGGCAAAAATGCTTCATTGACTGATATGACTGATAGTGGAAAGATCAGGTCACTTGACATAGTAGACAATTTTATCAATATTGTAAACATAGATGATTCAGGCACTCTATTTCAGAATTGTAAGGAGTTAAGGGGAGCTTGTATAAGACTTTTAAATGATAATCCTGATAATTATGCACTTCAACTCTTAAATGCTTATTCTAATATAATCTTATCGAAAGCTAAAAAGCTTGAACTTGAACAGGGTTTCAAGGACCTTAGTTCAGGCTTTAGTCTTTTTGTGGAATCATGTAATGATTTGATGGATTATAATTCCTTGTCTTTGGTTTTTGATAAATTCATTGAAGCCCTGAAAGATAAAAAAAGTGGAATTGAAGATGAGTTTATTTTTTTTACTGGTTACTCTGTAGATGATTATAAACTTATGCTGTTTATGCAAAATGCAACTTCCGAATTAGCCAAAATGATATAATCAAGGAGCATAAAATGGTAGAAAACAATGCATCAGAAATTGCTGCTAAACTTACAGCAGCTATAGAAGATATTAGGAAGAACATAACAACCTTAAATATGGATACATTAGAATTAGGTAAACAGATAAATAAGCAATCTGTTTCTTTTGCTGAACAAGAAAAGATAACCGTTGAACTATCTAATAAAGTTAATGAATTCTGTAATAAATATTCAAAACACACAGAAGAGATACAAAATAGCTTTAATAGCATAGTAAAAACACTTACAGAAAGAGTAAATGGTTTCTTTGAAGCATATTCCAAACAAACTGATGAGATTTATGCCAGTTTTAATCAGATTGCTGATAAACAGAAGACAATTTTAGATGAAATTAATAGCTGGTTAGATCAGTCAAAAGAAACTATATCAAATGTTTACAAACATATTGAGGCAACAGAACAAGATATTAGTAAGGCCTTTACCGATTCTACCAAGCAAGTGCTTTTATATCAAGAAGATGCATTAAAGCAATTTGATAAACTGAATGAGCATTTTAGTGAATTACTGAAAAAGGTTGATGCCCTTTTAACCCATATCGACGAATCAATTAAAGTTAAACTTGAAGCTGCTGCAGAAACAATTTCAAAAAGTCTTCAACCTACATTGCAATCTCTAATCATAGCTATGAAAAATTCTAGAGAAGCTCTGGATAAAACAAGAAAACGGATGTGGATATCAAATCTGATTTTATCATGTATCATTATTATCGTCACGATTATAGGTCTTGTGTTTTAAGAATAATTTATTTTTTTTGGCTATATTTTTGTGAAAAAATAGAGATATCTGCTGACCACCTTTTAAAACATGATAATCCTGTAACCTTATACTTATTAATTGACAAAATATGTAATTAATGTGTCATTATTTGCATAATGTGTGTCATAATAGTGCGTTTAGAAGTGGTTTTCTCTTGCATAAGGTTGCCTAACGATACCACAATCTGCAGATCACATGTCACTTTAAACGTGGTGTAAAAAATGGAACATGATCAGGTTAAGAGCCAACTACTTTGAAGAATATTTATAGTTAGTTAGATAATAAGGAGTGCTGATGAATTTTAATAAGTTAGTAACAAGGCATATGGAGAGATATAAAAGAAACAATCCAGAAATCAAATCCTATATACCAGGAATTTGGAAATTAAACAAGAAAACTAATGAATTCATTACTTGCGAGCATATCTTGCCTATACCAAGCTTCAAGCAAATTGATGCTATTAAACCTAATCTATTGCCAATTTATAGAAATTTGTTCTTGAAAAGTAAACTATCAAAGATCAATTATCATAAATGTTCACATTATTTAAACTCATCCCAAATCATGTGTATAAATTTTTTCTTTCCCTTTATTCATGAACATATTCTTGAGATCATTCTCAAAGCACTGGGGATTGCTTTGAATTCAGATGAGCGAATAGACTATCCTGGAGTTTGTTTTGAAAAGCAATCGTCTCTTGATTACAACAAACATTCTAAAACAGCTACAAGTTTTGATTTATTTATTCCAATCTGCGATATGATTGGGCGTCACATAAGAGATATTTTCTTTGAGATTAAGTACATTGAAAACGGTTTCGGTAAGAAAAATATAAATAGCCACAATATTGATCTTTTTAACACAGTATATAAGAATTATGCGAGTGCCGTATTACAATATGAATTATGCCAGCCTGAAACCTTTCTTGAGAATTACCAGATTGCTCGTAATTTAATTCATTTGGGCCTTGATAATGGTAACTATGTTATTTTTGTTTATCCTAAAGGCAATGCCATCATAGGTAAGCAAGGAAAATTGGCAAAAGATAGCTTCTTAAGAAAGGAATACAAGAACTATCTGATTGTTGAAACATGGGAATCCCTCGTAAAAGCAGTTAATGAACAGCCAGCATTGCCAGATAGACTGACTCAGCAAATAGCGTTGTTCTGCGAAAAATATCTGCAAATTGAGAATTGAAGAGAAAATCATGGATAGCCGGAATAAGTTTTGGTTTATTACCTAATTAGAGATTGGATTTAGCAAAGGAGTGAATTATGAATACAAAAAGTTAAATTCTTATTAACTACAGAATTAAGGACTTTCCATTACTTACTTTTTATGGTAAGCTGAATCCAGCCAAAGACGATTGCGAAGCAAAGTTGAGAAATGATCTATATTTGATTAGTTATCTTACCTTAAACTACTCTAAAGCTAAGAAATTCAATATTCGTTTGGTTGGATATGAAGTCCCCCTATTGGGCAGTACTTTCAAAGGAAACTGCATGGATTTGTTAGGTTACGATAAAGACCATAATCCATATATTTTCGAATTAAAAGTTGATTTATCCAATAAAAAACTAGATAAAATTGTAACTCAGATTAATGATTATGCTGATAAATTCATAATTGTTCATGATGCAATAGAAGATGAGTTGCAGAGGAAACTCCATATTCCGACTTTAAGTTAGGTAAGGATATCAAAAAAATACTAATAACCAAGAGATTATTACAAACACAATCCCATTGATGACTTTACAAAATCAAGTATCGGGAGTGTTCAACCAATTGGTTCTTTAAGGGAACTCAATGTATCTTGACAAAAAGGTTGTAGCAAATATATGCTTGTTTTATGAGCAAAATGAAAAAAAAATATGTTCTTTATGTAGAAGTTTAGAGACGAAGAAGAAGGGATTCTACCGAGCCACGCAGCGTACGCGAAAGGGCTCGGTAGAACACAAGTGTCAACGATTTTACTATCTTACTTGTCATCACAGTTTTAATGATTCAGGTTATCAGACCAGAAAATGTATTAGTGAAGACCTTAAACAATATGCTGTAAATAATTATACTCTTACTAAAAATTATCTTTCTGAAGTAGCACAGCGGTATAAAGTAGCTAACACCAGCATTATTAATTGGATGCAACAAGAAGTTCAATTTATTCCTGATGAGAATATTCTTCCTCCTCTTTAGAACTCCGTGGTATTATTATGCTGGATGGCAAAGAAATTAAGGTTAATAAGAAACACTATACGCTTCTTGTTACCATTGATGCAATATCTCATTTGCCAATCCATTACGCTTTATATGAGAAAGAATGTTCAGAAAGCTCTGTTATTTTCCTTACTGCTGTTAAAGAAAAATATCCGATTACTATAAAAGGAATTATTAGTGATTTTAGCAAAGAAAAATGTTTTATCCAGGTTGTAGAAGAATTGTTCCCAGGAGTACCATACCAAATCTGTTTAGTGCATTTTTTGGTGTTATGTAAATATGTTCGTCCCCAGAACCAAAAGAAGTGAATTCTATCATAAAAATGTTCTCTTTAAACAATGGCTTAAATACACCATTTATGCACCTAATAGAGAAGAATCCATATTCTGTCTGAAGCGAATTAATAACAATACAAAAAACTTTCCAGCACGCTATTATAAATGTCTTATCCGTTCCATCAATGTTAATTACGATTACCTTACTCGCTACTTGGATTATAATTTCCTAAATACAAATAATAATCCTCTGGAAAATCTTAATAAACAACTAAATAGGAAATTAAAGAACCTGGATAATTTCAAAGCCCTAAATTCGTTAACTGCATTTGTCAAACTATGGTTTTCCGATTATTTTATTAGAAAACAGGTACAATAAAATGAACACCCCCATTTTTTCATATTCACCTCTTTGCGGGTAAAAAAATTACAGGGACTGCATTATACAGTCCCTGTAGTTTATACTTTCGGGATTAAAAAACCCTGCAATTATTTTTATTTATTCGCTTAAGTAGCTAAGCACCTGATTTGCTTTAGCGATAAAACTCTTTAATTCTTTGCCGCTGAAAGGTTTTTGCTCCAAAAGCGAAAGATCGTGAATGTAGGAGCAAAGGGTTTTAACTTCTTCGTCCTTACCCTGTTCGTGAAAGGTAAGAATCTTTTTGATTATGGGATTATCCCTATTTACCACCAAAGTATGGTATTTAAGCATATCGGAGGAAGGATTTTGATGAGCCAGCAAATC
>Ga0208197_1004067_pt1 | contig 11097 bp, 10 predicted proteins | sample AD_JPNNA4_MetaG_FD_184444 | JGI IMG/M metagenome (GOLD analysis project Ga0208197, IMG submission 184444) | Active sludge microbial communities of municipal wastewater-treating anaerobic digesters from Japan - AD_JPNNA4_MetaG (SPAdes) (version 2) | ecosystem: Engineered > Bioreactor > Anaerobic... | reverse complement strand
CCCAGTCATTTTATCGAACGTCTCGGCGGACTGCTCAAATCCTATCATCGCCTGGCTGCTTAACCGTCTTCTTCATCGGATATGTCATGCATTTCCCGCAGAACCAGTCTGTCAAAAACGGCTGGATTTGAATCATTTTGGGCGGTGAAGCCCAGCCGGCCGCAGCCACGGCCGTCATTTTCCGGACGAATTTTTCATTCTCAACTTGTGAAAGAACCAATATTTAGCCACCGATGAATATTTGTACCCTACGAGATGATAGACCGGTTTCTGGAAATGGATTTGGTATCTATCAAGGCCCAGACCCATGCGGTACTGACCGGATTGCGAGGGCTTCTTCGCTATGCGAAAGCAACCGGCCGTCAAGACCTTGTCGCGGAAGCTGAAAAACGTTTCGCTCTGTACCTGACCGAAGCTTCTACTGAAAATCATATGAACTTCAACTGGTTCGGTCGGCCAACTCATACGGAACCGTGTGCAATTGTGGATGCATTTATGGTAGCCGTCCAATTGTGGCAGATGACAGGCAAAAGCGAATACATCGAAGAAGCTCACAAGATTTACTATAATGGGATCTGTCATGCCCAGCGGGCCAATGGGGGATTTGGTCTGGAAGAATGTGCCGGCAGTCAGGGTGTTTTTCTGAAAATGAAAGCACCGGAAGCATGGTGGTGTTGTACGATGCGCGGTTCTGAGGGATTAACGCGAGCGGCAGAATACAGCTTCATGCACAAAGACGGCATGCTGGTCCTACCGTTTTTTTATAATGGTCTTATCCAGTTTGAGCAAGCTGATTATGAAATAAAAACGGCTTATCCGTATGAGGGAAAGGTTATCGTCAGATCTATGAAAAAATCCAAAAGCAGCAAGGGGATTTCCTTTTTCAAACCTTCCTGGGCTGGGAAGTTCGAATTGACACTGAATGGCAAACCCCAGGCGGCATTGGAAAAAGATGGCTTTGCTGTTTACGAGAATCCTCTCGAGGCTGGCGATACGTTAATTTACATCTTTGAACAGAAACCCTATTTTGCCCCCACCCACAACAAGCATACCATTGTTGGTTTTCAGAAAATTTACTATGGACCCTTGCTGCTTGCAGCTGACATTGAAAACAGCAAACCCCTTGCCCTGCCGGTGAATCCATCCATCCAATGGGATGCAGAAAAGTGCCGCACTGGGGTGAACGGCAGAAAAATGTTCCTGCAGCCCATAAACGATATTGCTGACTGGAACTACAGCCCCGAATCGTATTGTCGCCAGATTTTATGGGAAAAGACGGTTCCTTAAAAAGGAATGCCGTATTTTTCTCGCGAGACGACTTCATCAAACTTTTTGCGAGGTCTGGCTTTGAGTGAGGCATCAACCGCAGGGTATCCCAATGTGACCAGCGTCAGAATCAGTTTGTCTTCCGGCAGGTTCAGATGGCGGCGAATCTGCCGATAGAGGTCCGGATTCATGCCGGTCGCGTCGTTGGCGACAGCACCGATGAGGCAGCTTCCAACCCCTTCATGCTTGGCTTGCAGGATCATAAATGCAATGGCCAGGGATACCTGTTCATACAATCTTGCCAGCAGGATTTCTTTTCCCCGCAGGGCGGGATTAAAGGCGGGATCTTTGAGCGACTTCCTGATAAAGTCTTCATCGAAAGGTAAACCAATGTCGTCCGCCAGAATCGGCGCGAGCTGCTGCATCTGCTTGATGCGCTCTTCTTCGCCCCACGCAGCCATGTCCCCACAGCATACAATAACCGCATCGGCCTTTTCGATAAACTTCTGTCCTACAGCCAGCTGCTGCAGCTCTTTCTTCGATGCAGGGTCTTTGACCATCACAAAATGCCATGGCTGCACATTAGCCCAGCTGGGGGCCCGCCGGGCGGCATCTAAAATCCGCCGCAGCACATCGTCTGGTATGCTGCGATTATCGTATTTTCTGACACTGCACCAATTGGCTATTTCATCCAGCAGATCGGTCATTTTTGTCCTTCCTCAATCGATTATGGTTTATGAGGTATTTCGCTTATAATAGTTCTTTATCATTCAGTTTATCCGTTTTTGCTCGTTTAAGCAAGGGTCTGCTCTTTTTTCCAATTCTATTGGGAATACCATCTGTCTCAGGAATAAAAACCGTATTCCCAGCCAGCTTCGTAGAGGGCAACAATGTTTTCTGCAGGAACACCGGCCTGAATGTTGTGTACACTGTTGAAGACATAGCCGCCGCCGGTTTTGAAAATTTTCAAGTTTTTGCGTACCTGTTCTTTGACTTCCTGGGGTGAAGCAAAGGGCAGTATATGCTGAGCATCAATGGCTCCACCCCAAAAGACCAAATCCTTTCCAAACCGAGCCTTGAGCACTTCCGGATCCATCCCATCGGCACTGATTTGAACAGGATTAAGAATATCAACGCCGTTATCAATCAAATCAGGGATATACACAGCGCAGCTCCCGCATGTATGGTACCAGACTTTGGCACTGGTAAGCGACTTGATATGCTGTATTAGACGTTTTTGGCGGGGCTTGACAACGCGCCGATAAAAGTCTGGGTGGAAAAGCGGCCCGTGCTGGCCGGCCAGGTCATCGCCAACCATTACCACGTCAATGAGATCACCGATTTCTCCCAGAAAGCCGCTGTAAAAGGCCAGCCAGTACTCCAGAATTCGATCCAGCAGGGCCTCGCAGAAAGTCGGGTTTTGAATCATATCCATAAACCAGCGTTCCAATCCTCGCAGGTACCAGCAGGTCTCATAGACAACTCCTCCAATGCCGGTGCAGATAGCATAAGGGGTTTCCTTGTGCAAATGGGAAACCTCCTGACGCAAGCCGGCAAAACGGCTTGGATCCCCGCCGTCGGGAAAGGGGTAGGTTTGCAAGTCGTTCACGGAGACCTCCGCGAGCGGATGGTAAGAGATGTCCATATACAGCAATTGGTCCTCCGGCATAGACCAGACTACACCGAATTCATCGGTCAGATCATGCCAAAGCCGACCGTGGCGGATATTCTGGCGGATGCAGCCGTCAAAGCCAGTCGGCGAATGCGCACAAACATAGCGAGTATCCACATGGAATCTTTTCAGTACCGCTTCGCTGGGTTTGGCCAGCTGCTGAACAGGATCCAGAATTTGAATGTTTTCTTCCCAATCAAGATATTTTATGAGTTTTGTGTAGGCTTCTTTGTGAATGCCGGTTTGAAATCCGCCTAAGTCGATAGGCACCCGATCGGGCTCTTTGTGATTTAGGGCTGTCTGTAAACGCTGCCGAGGACTCATAGTTTCTTTCATTTTCGGCTCCTAATCCCGCTACTGTAAAGTTGTTTCTGTAAATTGCTGTTAACCGTGTATGTTCGGGTGGAGGCAAGGAGGCCGAAGGCCGACGAACCGGAACCCGAACCCACACACGAAATTTTTGCTTGAATTGGCGGGCCTGTCCCGTTCTCCTGTTAAGGTTTTATCAGAACTTTAGTTAGGAGAAACACGATGACCCGCCAGACAGATGGTAACACAATCGAGACGGTAATGGAACTGTTAATTGAAAACGGCTTTGACGGATTGGCCGATTGTATGCGAATCCTGCTCAATGAAGCCATGAAGATCGAGCGGAATCACGCTCTCGGGGCAGGTCCCTACGAGCGGTCTGACGCCCGCAAGGGCCACGCCAACGGCTGCAAGCCCAAGACCGTGGACACCCGCCTCGGACGCCTGACGGTTTTTGAACTGCCCGAATCGCATCGTAAACGGATGCGAACGACCAATCTGCTCGAACGCCTGCATGAGGAAATCAACCGACGCACCCGGGTGGCCCGGCTGTTCCCAAACCCAGCGTCCCTGCTGCGGCTGGTTAGTGCCATTGAAATGGAGATCAGCGAAGACTGGATCGCCGGAAAACGGTACTTGAATATGAATGCGGAAAAGGAGAACGTGGATAAAAACGTCAATTCAAACAAAAAGAGAATTTACAGAAAAAATGTTGCGTAATCAGAACGAACAGACCCTTGCAGAAAAACGAAGGGTCGGATAGGCTAAAACAATGGAGCCGCTATGAACCTTCAACTACGGCTGGGACATAATCCCATCGCTTACAATTAAATAATTTGGAAGAAGATGGAAGCTTGAATTTCGAAGCAGAAATTTTAAAAGATCAGATTTTATTGCCGAAGTCTGTTGCTTGTCTTAAAAAAGAATATAGCCAGATTCTGTATGTTGCAGATACCGGAAATAATCAAGTTGTGCGATATTCTGTAAGTCGAGATCCCGGCGGTCCATTGTGGGTATGGGAGCGATTTAAAAATGCTCTGTTGATAGACGATGTTTCCACGGCTGTATCCTGCTTTGATTCGACCTCATCCGATCGATATCAGGTAATTCTGGAGGCTCTGAGGCCAAGTTTTCAGGATATCGTTAACGATATGAAAGAAATGGTATTTATTTCAACTGACAAGGATAATGACAAAGCTTATTATGATTTATTGCGACAGGAGGGAGATGACGTATTTGGTTATCCCATAGTTTTTGATCGGGCCATTGATGGAGAATGGAAGATCAATAGTTTTTAGACAAGGTAGGAAAGAGAACAATAAAATGTCAAGAAAGGAAAAAATAATTTTACTAATTGTGTTGACGCTTTTTTTTGCCCTATGGCCATGGGTTTCTATGCTTCTTATATATCTTACTTTAAATAAACCATATTTTTCATTTATATCAGATGTATCACTGTTTATTTGCAATATAGTATATTGGAGCAATCTTTTTTGGTGGTTAATTCCTTTTGGGTTATTAATTATTATATTTAAATTATATAGGAAACAGTCGGATAAAATAATTAGTTCGTTATTGATCTTTTCATTAGTGTCAGCTCTATTGTTTCTGATAGGTAGGTCATGGTGGGCACTTTTTGATCTGTTTAAGAATCCTCCACCATAATCATAATATAGATCATTACGTCTTATATGATAACAACACAAATGTAGGAGTAATAAAATGAGAAAAATATTGGTTTTTGTAATTTTGGCATTCTTATGTATAGCAAGTGACTTGTTAGCGTGGTGTGAGAAAACTCACATTACGTTAACAGAAACAGCAATTTATAGAAACAACAACTGTATTTTAGATGATTATTTAAGGTATTGTCTGCATTATTCGGAAGGATTAAATACCGATCTTTCATTGGATCAATCGATAATATTACCGAGTAACCGTATTCCTGATGAGCAATTAGAAGAACGGATCCCTGTTGAAATTTGGCTGATTATGTCCCAGCCGTAGTTGAAGGTTCATAGCGGCTCCATTGTTTTAGCCTATCCGACCCTTCGTTTTTCTGCAAGGGTCTGTTCGTTCTCCAATTCATCCAGATACGATTTCAGCATCCAGATCTGTTTATACCCGCCGATCTTCTGGAAGTGTTTTTCGGTCTCCAGGAAGGCCGCCGTTGCCCACCGTAAAGCCATCCGGCTATGCTGACTGCACGATGTCTTCGATCCATTTTGACGGCTAAGATTCCCGGCCATATCGCACCCATATTCAGTTCTTGCGGAAAGTTCGGGGAAAACAGAAAAATTCAGGACGGCCATCTGGTTTTATCCTCCTTAAATCAAATTACAGCATCTCTCGCCTCAGACCCAGAAACTCGGTGCACGTCCAAAGGTTGGCAGACTCCTTATTTGTTCCCTTCTGATTTTTCGATGTCTTTTCAAAGCAGCCGTTTCGCCGCTATTATACCCAACCTCAACCCCCTCCGGCAAGCCATTCCCCCATTTTCCGCTTAATTTTTCACCCAAAACCCCAAACCAGACCCGCTTCCTCTCCAACCCCGCCGCCCCCGGCGGTGGCAGGTAAGGCAAGAACCATGACCAGAAAAAGAACTCTCAGAAAATGTGCGAAAGATTCTTGACACTACCCCCCCCCCAATAAAGGATGGTTGGGGAGATGACTTGGGAACTTGCCAAAGAACAAAATGTTAAGTGCCGAGGGATAGGTGGGCTGTAGGGCCTCGTCTCTAACACAGGTGATTGCTACTCCATCATCGAGTGTACAAATCGAGTGTACAACATAGTATCCCAGACACTAAAGTTGCAATTACTCCTGTCAGTATATACAGTATTAAATGCCGCATCTTTATTTTGTATAGCTCGATATTTTTATCATTCAGATCATCGTCACCGTACAAAAATAGAATCCCTCTTAATGAATTTGTACCGCCAGGTCCAAACCAAGAGCTGCTTGTTAAATATTTCCATTTTTCAAAATGGTTTTTTCTAAGGTAATTTCTAAACCGAAGTTGTAAAACGAATAAGTTAAACAAGCAAACAACGACAGAAATAAAAAAAACAAAAGGCATTAATTTAAGTATGTTCATTTTGTGTAAACTTTCGCATTTTTGTTAACATTTTACGCGGCCGGAGATAAGGTCTCCAGCAGAAACCGGGATTTTTTATCATGTACGGCCGAATTTCCGAACATCAATTTTATTCGTTCCCGCCAAAGCCAGCGACGCAGACACGCCATCGCATCGGCGAAGCTGCCCTTGGGCCGCAGGTTTGAATCAGCAACCGGGTCAGCATCTGCCACAGGCGATGCATGTCCCATCGCGCATCCGGCAGAAAACGATGATACGCGTCGTGAGCCCGAGAGCCTGCCGGATCGGCAAACGGAAGCATGCCGGTGACGGTTCGCCGCCTTGTACACAGCACCCAGCCGGTTATCAGCCGAACGGAAATGTCGGCTCCCGGGGCCGTAAAAATCGGAAAAAACTGGCCAAGAAGTTCCGTCCATGTCGAAATATTCGTATCCATATCGACCTCCCTGTCTTCTTTTTGTTTCCAAGAAAGACATCGGATGGTTGATATGTTTTTGTTGATAAGCCATTAAAATCAGCCGCCTAAAAAGTGCGAAAGTTTACTTACTTATTCCCTTCTATTTTTGATGTCTTTTTCAAAGCAGCCGTTTCGCCGCTATTATACCCAACCTCAACCCCCTCCGGCAAGCCATTCGCCCATTTTCCGCTTATTTTTCACCCAAAACCCCAAACCCGACCCGCTTCCTCGACTATTCCCCTTTTCACTCTTCATTCTTTCCAAAACTGCGGCTCCGCCTGCACGCAAAAAAAAGTTTGATAATTACCAAACATTTCCTTGATTTCAAAATCATATATGGTATAATACCCGCTTGAATGACGAAGGAGCAGACATTCGGCCCGAAGGAGCCGCAAGGTATAGGAATTAAAGGAATTAAAATGGGCAGCAGAAGGAGCAAAACCCGACAACCCTCATCCGCCCCAATCCCCCTCTATTTGCCCCATCATTTCAGATCTTCCCCCTCCACTTCCTCTCCATTGCCCCCTCTCAGCCATTCCCACTTGGCCCCCCAATCCGCCTCTCCATTGAATTACCAGCCCCTGCCCCCGCAACCCCTCAACCTTTCCCCTCTGGCTCAAGAATCCCCGTCTCCATTGAATTATCAGCAATTTCCCCCAAACCCCCTCCGCAGCCCTTTTCAACTGGCTCAAAAATGCGCGCCGACGCCTCCGCAGGTCCAAAATCCGGCTTTAAAATGCGCACGGCCGTTTTTAAGTGGCTTTAAAATGCGCGCCGCCTGCGCGCCGCGGTGCGCAAATTTCCCCAAAAACCCCATTTCCAGCCCAAAAACCCACAAAACCCCCTTCATCCCATTCTTTTTCAAAAAAAGCATCCCCACAAAATCCATAAAAATTCTTTTGAAACCTTTATTCTTTCCGGCCTCTGTGGATAATACCCTGAACAGGTTTTCGTCAGGGAAAATAAGGCATGGAAAGACAACGACTAAAACAAATCCTCACCAGCCGGCAAAAATTCGCCGTGCTGGCCGAATTGACCGGCGGGCCCAACTTCAGTCTTGCTCCTATCCTCAACTTCTTGAAGGAATATCAGGAAAAAGGCACTCGCGACATCCCCCCCGATTTTATTTTAGCCGGCATTACCCTTCCGCAAAATCCGAGCGGCATACCCAATCTCGACCCGGCCGACGTCATCGCCGCCCTCCGGCAGGACCACCTTGCAGACAATCTCGACATTATCCCCCACCTTACCTGCAAAGATGCCAATACCGCCTCTCTCCTCAGTTCCTTAATCGGATACCGCCGGCAAGGCATCGAAAGCATCCTCGCCCTCACCGGCGACAAGCCCGTTTCCGCCAAAGGCGTCTTTGAAGTCGAATCCATCGGCCTCTTAGACCTCCTCAAACGCCAAAATCAGCAAGCCATTCTGAACGCCAAACCCGGCCAATGGCAGTCCGTTCACCAGTTTTATCCGGGTGCCGCCGTTTCGCCTTTTAAGTACACCGAACCCTCCCTCATGCAGCAGTACTACAAATTGGAAAAGAAGATTGCCTCCGGCGCACAATTCCTGATTACTCAAGTCGGCTGGGACTGGAAAAAATCCCTCGAGTTAATGCAGTATCTTCAGCAAAACAGAATCTCCATTCCCGTATTCGGAAACGTCTATTGGCTGACCGCCCTTACACCGGCCCCCCGCCTGATGCACGATAACAAACTGCCCGGCTGCTATGTAAGCGATGCCCTCCTTGCCAAACTAACCTCTGAAACCGTAGAGGAGCACATCGAACGAGCCGCTCAGCAGATAGCCATGTACCGAGCCATCGGCGCCGCCGGCGTTGACCTCGGCGGCATCCAGGACTACTCCGCCTTTATCCGAATCCTCCAGCGAACCGCCGAAATCGGCACCAACTGGCAGCCCTTCCAGGACAACCTCTACTGGCCTCCGCCGAAAACATTTTACCTCTATGACGAAACAGGACACCAGCGCCCCCTCTCCAAACCCAGGGAAAAAACCCGCAAGCGGTTTTTCGACTTTATGCACCGCTTTCTGCTCGATCCGCAATACTGGGGATTCCACGCCTTTAAAAAAACCCTGCGCTTTGTTCGGGCAGACAACGAGCAAACCTGCACCTACAAACTCTTCAACGCACTCGAAAAACCCATCAAATATCTCCTCTTTGAATGTGAAGAATGCGGCGATTGCTTCCTGCCGGAAAACTTCGGCTGCTGCACCATCGGAGAATGCGAAAAAGGCCTGGACAATGCCCCCTGCGGCGATGCAGCACCGGACGGTTTTTGCGGAAACAACCTCCAGCGGATTTGCGTCGGAGAAACGATGTACCAATTCGCCTTAACCGAACCTGACGGTCGTGAAAAACTGCGAACCCGAATCAACAAACCTCGCAATCCATCTTTGGAACACACAAGCTCTCTGGTAAACTACCTGTTCGGAAAGGACCACACAATGCGCCCCCCTCTGATTCAGATTGGCGAAGCCATTCATGCTTCAATCCCCAAAACCGGTGCAGTAATGAAGGAACTCCACGCCCGCGGCCCAAACGCCTACACCGAACCCAGCGGCCCCCTCTCCTATATCCAGGCCCTTATCGAAACGCAGGCTGACGAAGGAGCCGATTATATTGCCGTCAATCTGGATGCCTTCGGAGAAGACAATCCCCAAACCGCCGTGGAGATGATGAAAGAGTATGTCAAGCTCGTCCGCCGCTGGGGCAAGGGCGTACCTGTCTGCATCGACAGCAGCAGCAACGAAGTCCTCAAGGCAGGCCTGAAGGAATGGTACAATACCGCTCAGCCGGTCAAGCCCCCCCTGCTCAATTCCATCAAAATCTACACGGCAGATGAAATGCTGCCCCTCAAACGGCTTTACGACTTCCGGTTTATCGCCCTGCTGGTCTCCGAAGACCGCCCCAAGGGAGCCGGCGGCTCTCATTCCGTAGAGGAACTCCTTCATCTGGCCCATGCCCTCTATGAAAAAGCCATGCAGTACGGTTTCAAACCGGACGAAATCTTTTTCGATTCAACCGTCTTCCCCATTGCCATCGATATGCCGATGGAGCCGAACGTGCCCGGTTATACCTATCGCACCTTCGAAACCATCAAACGAATCAAGCAGGACCCCCAACTCAAACACTGCCATTGCTCCCTGGGCGTCAGCAACTGCTGCCGCGATCTGCCCGGCCGAAAAATCGGAATCTGCCGGGCTTATGTCGCCAAAGCAATGGAATACGGCCTCGATGCGGGCATTGTCAACACCTCCCATCAATACGGCCGGAAAGAACCTGACCCCGAACTGCTTGAATTGATCACCGCCTATGCAGAGATGGACGGCAGCCCCGAAAAACTCAACCGGGCAATGACGCTGATGGGACAATTTTGTGCCTCCGTCCGCAAGCCAACCTGAGCAGAAAATGCCGAACCCCTCTCAAAACCGCCGTTTTACTCTTTCTGCCGGAGCAGCGGTACAAACCGCACATCCATTACGGAGCGCTTGCGGATTTGCCCCTTGGAATCCTTCTCCACCAGCACAAGTTCCTGCAGCCGGCCTTCGCTGCCGACCGGAATAATCATCCGCCCGCCGACCTTAAGCTGTTCCAGCAGCGGCGGCGGAATCTTATCCGGCGCACAGGTCACAACAATCGCATCAAACGGCGCCTCCTCCGGCCAGCCCTTGTACCCATCTCCAATCCGCACGCGAATGGTCTCATAGCCATACCGTCTGAACGTCTCTATCGCTCGTTCAGCAAGCGGCCGGATAATTTCAATTGTGAATACATTCGGCGTAAACTCATTCAGCACAGCCGCCTGGTAGCCCGACCCCGTCCCAATCTCAAGCACCCGGTCGTTGGGCTCCAGCGCAAGCACACTGGTCATATAGGCCACAATAAACGGCTGGGAAATCGTCTGCCCATATCCTATCGGCAGCGGCGAATCATAATAGGCATACGCGCTCTGGTCAGGCGGAACAAACCAATGCCGCGGCACATTCCGCATGGCCTCCAAAACCGCCTCATCCTGCAAGCCATACTCCTGCCGGATGCGTTCAACCATTCGCAGACGCTCTCTCTGCCGTTCTTCAGTCCGCGGACGATTCCATCGCGGCAGAGTATTGGGCTCGTTCGGCTTTCCATCAGACTGCGCGCCGGCAGAGCGGCTGTTTTCAGCACCCCCAACCGATTCCGGCAACGACTGCCGGCACGAACTGCATAGGCATGCGCATAGACACACCAACACCCCCCCTATCAGCCCCACCCCCGACGCAGCAGCCCCCAGCCAAATG
>Ga0208197_1004066_pt1 | contig 11100 bp, 13 predicted proteins | sample AD_JPNNA4_MetaG_FD_184444 | JGI IMG/M metagenome (GOLD analysis project Ga0208197, IMG submission 184444) | Active sludge microbial communities of municipal wastewater-treating anaerobic digesters from Japan - AD_JPNNA4_MetaG (SPAdes) (version 2) | ecosystem: Engineered > Bioreactor > Anaerobic... | reverse complement strand
TCAGAAAATATTAATAATTTTGTTTTTGTGCATGTGGATTTTTTGATTACCTGTAAAGATTTTATGAAATGTGATTTTTAGTTATGTTGTTGGTAATGTGTCTTTTATGTAAAGAATATATGACTAACAATTACGAAGTTTTATATTTATTAAAAAAGAAACTTTCTGAAAATATTGAATTTATGTTTTATGATTTCAGTAAATTTTATTTATTTATTACTTAAACCTATTTTTCCTTGAATTTCAATTTTTTTTATGATTAACAGGATACTCACTTATTATACTGAGAAGCTTCAGGATTATCTATCGCGTACATTTTCTCAGCCAGAAGGATGCGCGGTTGTCGGTTTTGTCGGTAATTCATCAGAACCGAAACCCAACAAAATGGTAGTCTCTCTTTTGTGTCTTGACCGAGATCCCTTGATGGGAAACTCTTCGTCTACGAGTAGAAGCATGAGCGCTTTTCTTAGTAATAAGCCTACATTGTTCATGAATTTAGACATCGTACTTGCCGCTATTTTTGAGGAAAAACGTTATGCGGAGTCGCTTTCGTTTCTTTCTGGAACATTGCTTTTTATTCAATCTAATCCTCTTTTTTCTTTCGAAGGTGTGACCTATACGGTCGAGGTTGTCTCCCTTACTTCTCAAGATATGAACAATATTTGGTCGGAGTTGGGCGGACAGTATTATCCGTCGGTTGTCTGTAAAATCCGTCACTTGGCATTTGATGCAGGTACGGGTCGTGCGGGTGGACAGATTTCTTCTCGTCCTGAAATCAATACAAGTCATGATTGAATGTCTCCCTCTTTTTAAAATTCGATTTCTGCATGATTATTTCCTTGATGGCAGATGTCGTACGCTATCTCTTGTCCCTTCCTCCCAATCGTTATCGTTGATGCAGCGGCGAGGCTTGATATTTCGCCAAAATTCGCCGTCGGAGTGGAGCGTCTTGTGTGAGAAAAGTTGCACAGGTTTCTCCGAACCGGAGGATGAACTGCTTTTTGAGGTTCGTTTCTTGGATTCGAGCTTTTGCTACTATACTCAAATGGGTGCTTATCTGGCAGATGCCATCTATTCGTTAAGGCCTGGTTTCTCCAAAGTTTTGGCCGTAGATTCTTTGCAGCGGCAGGATGGTAAAAAGCACAATGATCTCTTTTTTACCTGTCATGTTCCTTTGACGGATGCTCTTTTGAATAAGAGTAAAGCAGGTGAGGAAAATCTTATCGAACTCACTTTTCAAGCTACATCTTCTCACTGGATCTATTTCCTTTTGTTCGAAGATGAAACCAAGAAACGTAAGAAGTTTAAGCTTATTGAGGCTGAAGATAAAATAAAGTTTAAAGAGGCAGAACAGGAGCCATTCCCTTGGAACGGGCAAAAAATGGCTTTGAAACTAGTCTCGTCAGAACCTGTTGGTTTGAGGGAAATGTATGATTTCCAGCTTTCTCTCCAATCCTTTTCAGAGGAGTCGCCTGACAGAAGCCGAACTTGTTTGAGAAATATAGAAATGCCTGTTCCCGGGCGTTTTGTCTCCTCTTCCTACCCTCAGGATATAATGGCTGTTATTTACTTTTAGAAGTCATAGAACCTGAATTTGAAACCATTTTTTTTACTAAATAATTAACATTATGGGTGCAATGAAAACCCCTGGCGTTTATATCGTTGAGAAAAACGCCTTTTCTAATTCTACTGTGGAAGTTGCCACAGCAGTGCCAGCTTTTATCGGCTATACCGAGAAGGCTGCGAATGGTAACGTGTCATTATTGAACAAGCCATTCCGTATTTCATCTATGGCCGAGTTTCATGCCTATTTCGGTGGAACTCCTAAGCCTGAGTTTATAATCGCTGATGCTGCTGAAGGAGATGTAAATCCGTTGGTTTGTGGAGGCAAAAGTTACAAAGTAAGTCGTAAGGGAGCTAGTTTCTCTCTCTACTACCAGATGTTGCTTTTCTTCGCTAACGGTGGTGGCCCTTGCTACATCGTTTCTGTGGGCAACTATTCTGCGGATGAGATTGACGGAGCGAAGTTGTCTGCCGGAGTTGACACTTTGTTGAAGGAACAGGAGCCAACCATGGTTCTTTGTCCTGAGGCTGTGGCTTTGAAGGATGTTGACGCTTGTGCTGCCGTTCAACAGGCTATGTTGACGCATTGCGGTTACAAGATGCAGAATCGTATTGCCATTGTCGATGTGTTCGACGGTTTCAAAGACCGCAACGATCCGACTGGTGATGTTGTCAACAACTTCCGTGAGAAGATTGGCAGCAACTATTTGGATTATGCTACGGCATACTATCCATGGGTCAACACCTCCATCGTGCAAGAGCGTGATCTCTGTTTCGAAAACCTTGATGAGGCTCAATTGAAGCCTTTGCTAACGGCAGAAATCGAGAAACAACCTGATGCCGTTAAGACGGTTTTGACAGATCTTTATGCTGAGGATTTCGCCTCTTTAGACGATGTGGCTAAATCTTCTTTGCACAAGACAATGATTCAGGTGAGCCCAATCTATAACGCTATTATTAAGGAGATGTGCCGTCAGATGAACCTGTTGGCTCCATCGGCTGCAATGGCTGGTATCTACACTATGGTGGATAATACCCGTGGTGTTTGGAAGGCTCCAGCAAACCTTTCGTTGAACTCAGTCATCTCGCCAGCAGTGAACCTCACTAACGCAGAGCAGGAGGATTTGAACGTTCCTTTGAACGGAAAGGCATTGAACGCAATCCGCTACTTTGTTGGCGACGGCATCAAGGTTTGGGGTGCACGTACACTCGATGGCAACTCTCTTGATTGGCGTTACATCAACGTTCGTCGTACCATGATCATGTTGGAAGAGTCTGTGAAGAATGCAGCCCGGGCATACGTGTTTGAACCAAACGACGCAAGCACTTGGTTGAACGTACGCACGATGATCCAAAACTTCTTGAACGGAATTTGGAAACGTGGTGGTTTGGTTGGTTCTACACCAGATGAGGCTTACAGCGTACACCTCGGCATCGGCGATACAATGACACCGGAAGATATCTTGGAGGGTATTATGAGAGTCTCTGTTTTCGTTGCCATCTCTCGTCCGGCAGAGTTTATCGAAATCACTTTCCAGCAGAAAATGCAGGAGTCTTAATGGTAGCCTAAGTGATTCAATTTTTTTAATCAATTGATTTAGTAATAGATATAAAATAAAAAATATATGGCAGGAGAAGTTCAAGATAACGTGTGGCCATTGCCCTCGTTTTATTTTAAGGTAGAAATAGAGGAGATTGGTGAAATCTCTTTTAAGGAGGTTTCTGGTCTTAACCTGGAAACTCAAGTTATCGAATACAGACATGGAAACAGTCCTGATTTTTCTACAATCAAGATGCCGGGCATCAAGAAGTACAACGATGTAGAGTTGAAGAAGGGTGTTTTCGTAAAGGATAACAAGTTTTTCGATTGGTTTGCCAAAATAAAGCTGAATACCATCAAACGTTTGGGTGTCACTATCAGCCTTTTGGACGAGGCTGGTGCGCCTACCATGGTTTGGAAGTTAAAGAATGCTTGGCCTTCTAAGATTACTGGCGTCTCTTTGAAGTCTGATGGAAATGAGGCAGCCGTAGAGTCTATCACACTTTCTCACGAAGGTTTGACAATAGAAAATGCTTAAAAACGGTTTGAAAACTACATGTAGTTTTTATATAGTTTGTGCAAAATTTAATCAGTTTCTTAAAAGGTAAATTATTATGGCAGGTTATGCATGGCCTTATCCGGTCGCTTTTTATTTCAATGTAAAAATTGGCTCAATGAATGTGCTGAAATTCAGTGAAGTGGAAGGCTTGGAAATGTCTCTCCAAACCGAAAAAGAGGAGGAGGGAGGCTCCCAAGGATATGAATTTGTAAAAGGGGTAGTTCATGGCGATGTGACATGTACGCGGTTGGTTACCAACAGTGAAAATGATGACCTCAACGCATGGTTGAACCAACATTTCATCGGAGTAACTGAAGTACATCCATTACCGATTACCATCTCTCTCTTGGATGCAGATGGTAATCCTACTTGTGCTTGGTTTTTGACGCGTGCTTATCCAAAAAAGTGGACCGTCGAACCGTTTTCTTCAATGAAAAATGAGTTGGCGAAAGAAAAAATAGTATTTGCATATCATGATATCAGGAGGGTTATGTAATGCCGGTTGTAATTAAAGAAGTTATTGTAAAGACCACTGTGGAGAAAAATCTGCAGTGGTCTGACCAATACGAAAAATTGGTCAAAGAAATCAAGCAGCAGGTGCTTGAAGAATTGGAAGAGGAGTTGAACTCTGAGGGCAAGAGAACTACTCTTGACAGATAATATTCAACAAGAATAATCCCATTAGAATAGGAAAAAGACTCTACAATGGCTAGCACGAAAGGATCCACAGAAAAGAAATCTTCTGGTCAGATTTCGAAATTGACGATTGAGTCCTACCAGAAAGGCGATTTCTCTGGAAGCAAAGAGACCTTCTCCGTGATGATAAATCCGGTGACGTATACAAATGAGATGGGTATCACCTATTGTGATCCTTCTTTGATAGCAGAAATGACTCCGAGCTACCGAGGTTATAAGAAAAACCTGGTGAAAATAAAGTTCACATTGGATGGAACGGGTGTTGTAGAGGAACTTCAAAATAGTAATTCTGTCTCTGTTTTGCTTGATGATTTGGAGAAGAAATTGTACAAATATCAAGGTTCGACTCATGAACCTCCTTATATTAAGTTAATATGGGGAACGTTGAATTTTCCCGGTCGATTGGAGAATATGTTGGTCACAAGTAAGTCATTCAATAATGACGGTGCTCCATTAAGGGCAGAAATTGAGCTTTCTGTGCTACGTTTCATTGATATTGAAACGGAAGAAAAGAATAAAAATACAAGTTCTCCTGATTTGTCGCATCTGTTTACACTCAAGGCGGGAGAATCATTGCCCCAGCTTTGTCTGAAGGTGTATGGCTCCACGGCATACGTGGATGAGGTGGCAAGGATTAACGGCTTGTCTAGTTTCCGAAACATCAAGCCGGGCACACAGTTGCTGTTACCGCCTCTTGAGAACAAAAAGAATTTGAATTAACGGATGGAATCTACCAAAAAAAATATAGGTAACCCCGTCACCTTCGAGGTGAAGAGCAATGGTAACGCTGTGAGCGGCGAACTGCGCTTTACCCAGATCAAAGTGCATCATGAGGTGAACCGAATAGGATCGGCAGAACTTCAGCTTTTGTGCGGTGATATGGCTTCGGCAGATGTGCCCGAGAGTGCTGCTGCCGACTTTATCCCAGGTGCTGAAATCACCATCTCTTTGGGCTTCGATAGTGAAAATAAGGAGGTCTTCTCAGGAGTGGTGACCTCTCACCGTATCCGTTTGCCAAAGAAAATGGCACAACCCATGTTGCTGATTGTGGAGTGCAGAAGTCACGCCATCAGTGCCACGGTTGTAAGATGTAATAATGTCTTCGAAAAGAAGAGCGACAGCGATATTATCTCTGAGGTGCTGAAGAAGGATGGCCTTACCGTAACGGTAGATGCTATTGCGACGAAGCATCCGCAGATGGTGCAGTATTATTGCACGGATTGGGACTTTGCCCTCTCGCGTGCCGATGCGAGTGGCCTGCTGGTGACAACCTACGGCAATAAAGTGGAGGCCAAAAAGCCCGATTTCTCGACAAAGGAGGTCACCACAGTCAAGTTTGGAACGGATCTTCTCTCGTTCGATGCCCAACTGCTTGCCGAGGCACAGTCGGCCGAGGCCGATTGCATAGGTTGGAATGCGGCCGAGCAGAATATCGTCACCGCCAATGCAAAGGCTCCAGCCTCCAACTCACAAGGAAACCTCACCGTCGATGATTTGGCGAAGACAACCAACACGGACAAAATCTGTCTGCAGAACGATGCTTGTGACAATGCCGATATCTTGAAGGCTTGGGGAACTTCGCAGCTCCTTAAGTCCGAACTTTCCCGTTTCCAAGGCTCATTCTCAATCTATGGTTTTGCCGATGTGAAACCCTGTACCATCGTTAAGCTGGAAGGTATGGGTGCACGCTTCAACGGAAATGTTTTTGTGGGTAGCGTGACGCATCTCTATAAACCAGGCATCTGGACCACGGAGGTGGGCATGGGCATTTCACCGCTCAACATCACGCAACGCACGGATGTGGTGACGCCTCCCGCTTCGGGCTTTTTGCCGGGCATAGAGGGGTTGCATATCGGTGTTGTGCAGAAGTTGAATGACGACCCTCAGTCGGGTTTTCGCATCCAGGTGAAGATTCCGCTTCTCAATGTGAAGGAGAATCTCGTTTGGGCGCGCTTGCTTCAGTTTGCCGCTTCCAACGGTTCCGGCTGCCATTTTGTGCCTTCGGTGGGCGACGAGGTGGCACTCGGATTCATCAACAACGACCCCAACATGGCGGTCATTGTAGGCTCGCTTTATAGTGCCAAGCATCCTGCTTTGTACGAGTACGACGACAAAAATTACAAACGTGCCATCGTCTCGCCAGAGAAGTTGACCGTAGAGTTGGACGACGAGACCAAGCAGGTTCAGATCTTCACGCCGGGAGGCAATAAGGTGCAGATTTGCGACAAAGAGAAGCACATCCTCTTGACAGACCAGAACGGTAACAAGGTAGAACTCTCTAAAGATGGCATTACACTCAGTACATCGAAAACCTTGCAAATCGATGCGCAAGACATTAAGATGACGGCGAAGAAAGATGTGATAATATCCACCTCTGCGGGCGATGTGAACGTGAAGGGCAAAAACGTGGAGCTCAAGGCCAATATGAATGCCAAGATGTCTTCCTCCCTCGCCACCGAAGTCTCCTCCTCCCTCAACATGACGGTCAAGGGAACGCTGGTGAAGATTAACTAGAGTCGAAAAGTGCACAATGCGGATAATGTCTGTAAGATGTTGATTAGAATATATTTGTGATTCTACGAACCGAAATATAGGCAATTTGCCGCAGCAGGACCCTGAAGGGTAGGGTGCTGAAAAATTGGTTCAAAAAATAAGTTGTTTAAACAGCCGCAAAGGCGGCTACATAGGAATAGCCGGGAATATTGTTTTTATGATATAATCAACTGAATCATATATGATTATGGAGACGATGTAATACATTGTCTCTACAGTAGATTTCTGTATTTTGAAAGAAATTTGCACATTTGAAGGGTTGGTAATATCCTTACATAAAACGAACTGAATCTCTCACGGTCACCACACCAACGGGCTGAAAGCCCAGTATATATAAGCCCATGGCAACACCCTGGGTATCATGTCGATAGGCGATTACACCCTGTAAGGTAGAGTGCTTAAAATTTGGTTCTAAAAACATGATGGTCAAAACAGCCGCGAAGGCGGCTACATAGGAATAGCCGTGAATATTGTTTTTATGATATAATCAATTGAATCATATATGATTATGGAGACGATGTAATACATCGTCTCTACTGTGGATTTCTGTATTTTGAAGGGAATTTGCACATTTGAAGGGTTGGTAATATCCTTACATAAAACGAACTGAATCTCTCACTGTCACCACACTAACGGGCTGAAAGCCCAGTACATATAAGCCCAGGGCAACGCCCTGGGTATCATGTCGATAGGCGATTACGTCCTGTAAGGGCAACACAAAATATATCGTCTATCACATATCATCGAGTCGCGATGAATCTGAGCAACCGATTAGCCGCGAAGGCGGCTGCATAATAATAGCCGCGGACGAAGTCCGTGGTTATCAGCGCAATGATTAGGCGAAAATTGTCAGTACAGCTCGTTGTAGCGGCGCGATTCATCGCGCTCTTCAGCAAACGTATTCGGTTGAATATTTATAATTTTTATTCAACCTTTTTTCATTTATCATCAGCGCGATAAATCGCGCCCCTACAACGAGGATCGTCTCGTTTTTCAGACCCAAATTTTGAGCACCCTATCCTTCAGGGTCGAGGTCAACCACTCAACCTAAAGCTACAAATATTCGAATACCTTCGGGGTAGGCTGTAGCAAATTAGTGAACGGCATCTCGTAACGGTAAATTCGTAAACATCTGCAATTTTTTTTCAGAAAAATTAGACATGCTAGTTCGATATTTATAAATTTGTAAAATTTGTGGTTGAAAAATCTTTTAAACTAGAAATATTATGCCAGCAGCAGCAAGATTAACAGATATGCATACGTGTCCTATGCAAACACCAGCAGTAACACCAATTCCCCATGTAGGAGGACCGATTGTAGGTCCGGGCGTACCAACGGTTTTGATTGGCGGTTTGCCAGCCGCCGTAATGGGTGATTCATGCGTGTGTGTAGGCCCGCCAGATACCATTGTGATGGGTTCGACTACCGTTTTTATCGGTGGTAAACCAGCAGCCCGCATGGGCGATACCACCGCTCATGGTGGCAGCATCGTGCTCGGTTGCCCAACGGTGCAAATTGGATAAAAAGATTAACTAATACGATAGTGTTATGAAAATGAAAAATACAACCTCAGAACAAAAATGTCATTTTGGAACTAAAATAGAAAGTTGCTATTCTTGGTTGAAAAAACATATTATATATTTCTTTTCTTCTGATTCTGGAAAGAATACTTTTTTTACAATTTCTCTCATTGCAATGATTCTTGGAATTGCATTCTTTGTGTTTTTTATGATGTGTTATTTTGTTGATTTTCCTGATGACAGCGCATTAAAATCTTTAGTAAATGTAATAAAGAATGCTGGAGCTGGTGATATTATTTCTCTTATTGGAACTGTTTTGACAATATCTACTATTTTATTTGCATTCATATCTTTTGCAGATGGCTTTAAATCGTGTGCTTTCCAAGAACGATCTGCTCGAATAAGTTCCTATGAAACAGTTTTTTTTAATATGTTGGGTGTTCAGCAACAAATTACAAATGAAATTGAGTTTAATGGAAAAAAAGGAAGAGTTTATTTTGAATATGCGATAAAAGAGATGAAAAAAATATGGCATGAAATGCAAGATGAAAATCCTGAATATAAAATGTTAAGATCCGAAAATCTTGTAGAAAAAGCTATTCAAGAGCTTTATGCCAATTTTTATGAAGAGCATCATAATATAATAGGTCATTATTTTCGTCATTTATATTATACCATAAAATATGTAAATCAGACTTTTGATGAAATTCTTATAGATGCAGACAAAAAGATAGAAAAAGAGAAACTTAAGGATATCGAAGAGGTGAGAACATATAAAAAAATGTATATCAATATCATCAGATCTCAGATGTCTTCTTTTGAATTAGCTTTGTTTTATTATGATTCAAATTGTTACCCTGAATCGCTTGCATTGTTGGAAGAAGTTGATTTTTTTGATATTTTGTCCAAAGAAGATTTAGTGGATGAACGCCATGCTTTAGACAAGATGAAATTATTAAATTATAGACAAGATGAGATGTTTAGAAGGACAAAAACGCAAGCATAAATAACAAATTGTTTTAACGTAAAGCATGAAACGTATTTTAGTATTTGCTGTATTATTGCTTTCTATAACTCTTTCGGTTTTTGGGCAGAAAGAGGATTTCTCAAAGTTCATTCCAAAGGGTTACAAGCTTTTTAAGGTTGTAAAAGGTGATTTGAATAAGGATAATGTTGAAGACCGTGTGCTTGTAGTAAAAGGTACAAGCAAGGCGAAGTTCGTGAAAAACATGATGGATGAAGTGGTCGACAGAAATAGACGCGGCCTCGTTATTCTTTTCAAAAAGGGAAATCGGTATGAGGAGGTTTTGAAGAATCTGAGCCTTTTCGCCTCTGAGAATGAGGATGGCGGAGCCTATTTCGCTCCAGAGTTGTCGGTCGAAGTAACTGAGAATAAATTGTATTTCTCTTATGGACATGGCCGTTATGGCAATTGGTTGTACACTTTCAGATATCAAAACAACGATTTTGCTTTGATTGGCTATGACAGAGAAGAAGCTCAGGCTCCTATTGCACTAGGTTATACCAGCATTAATTATCTGACTAAAAAGATGCAGATTAAAGAGAATGTTGAGGCTGAACTTGGTCGTGAACGTTTCGAAGAAACCTGGTACAAGCTCAACATCTACGGCTTAACCTATCTCTCTAAAATTAAGTATATTGATGATTTGAATTGCGGAAAGGAGAGTAAGGAGAAGATAAAGAAGTAAGGAAATTTTGAATTTTTAGTATCATATAAGATAGTTATAATGGAAGACGAATTTTATATTCCTGTAGATTCATCGATTGAATCTTTTTTACATCATATTAATTCTCATGATAGAACTATTCTTTCTGCAAAGTATGGAGATGGTAAAACATACTTCCTTAGTAAGTTTATGCAGTCAGAAGAAGTTCGGAAGGAGTATGAGTTTATCACATTATATCCAATAAATTATCAAATTCTAGAGAATAGGGATATTATAGATGTTATCAAATTTGATATCCTTATGCAGATGTTCGCAAAAGGAATGATTGATAAAAATGCTGATTATATTTCCGATAATGTTGCTTTGGGTTTCTTTATTCGATCAAATTCATTATCAATATTTGAATCTTTGCTGGCTATGATTTCCTGTTTGGGATTAATGCCGGAAACTCAACAGACTGTTCTTGTAAGTATAACAGGAATAAAAGTATTTAAAGATTTAAAGAAAAAATATGAAGAATTTAAAAAGAAACAGAAAACAAAAGATGAATATGTAGAAGAATTCCTTAATAAAATAGGAACAAATGGTTTGTATGATTTTGATGTTGTAACTCATATTATTCGTAAAGGAATAGATGAATATCGAAAGAACAAAAAACATAAAAAAATTGCAATTGTCATTGAAGATATGGATCGATTAGATCCTGCTCATTTGTTCCGAATAATGAATGTTTTCACGGCTCAGATGGATAATTGTTATCATTTAAACTCGGATTCAACGCAAAATAAAAGTATTGAAAAATTTGGATTTGATAATGTGATTTTTGTGATGGATTATAATAATACTCATAATATACCCGTTGGCGGAATTAAATTAGTGCATATTTAACCCGCCCAATAGGTTTGTTATTTTTGTAGTTGATATATTGTAGGATTGTAAATGCACTAATTTTCCCGATAATTCGGGTAAACAACCCAATTG
>Ga0208197_1004063_pt1 | contig 11103 bp, 8 predicted proteins | sample AD_JPNNA4_MetaG_FD_184444 | JGI IMG/M metagenome (GOLD analysis project Ga0208197, IMG submission 184444) | Active sludge microbial communities of municipal wastewater-treating anaerobic digesters from Japan - AD_JPNNA4_MetaG (SPAdes) (version 2) | ecosystem: Engineered > Bioreactor > Anaerobic >... | reverse complement strand
CTCTGTCCGTTCTGTCAAGCAGCAACAGGTAAACTTCAAGGGCTGTTTTTTCTACTTCTTTGGCGTTATTCAACCTGCGATTTATCTGAAGTTCCGGGATCACCAATTCTCTTTTTCCAATAAAACAGGTTTCGATCATTTTGTTCAGCCGCTGTGTCCAGAAGCTTTCGCCTGTTTCAGCCGAATGAGTGATCACATGCTGCAATGCCGGGAATTTGTATTTGCTCAGTAAAGGAAGGGCATTTTCGTAAAAATCATAATAGGCATCGTCAAATGTAATGACCAGCCTTGTTTTTTTTGTGGTGAAACTTTTTCCGATTTCTTCGATGGGTATCACAAAATAATGCCTGTTGATATAGGACAAGATCTTGTCAAAAACCCTTAAAGGTATTGGCGGATACGCAGGTGAGAACTCGTCGGAGATACGATGAAACCCAAATATCTGTGTTTTATATCCCATCTGAACAAATTAAATTGAACTCCCAGTTAAATTCGTTTCTCATGTCAATGCCGTCGATATAAAAGTCTTTTTCTGAATATTCCGGAATACACGGACGAACCAACACAGGAGAAGATCTTTCTTTTTTTAATAGTTTCATTAGTTTGATGTATGGCCTGAACCCAAGCGAATGTAAAAATTTCATTTCGGCCTCATTCTTTGAAATTGTCCATAATTGCAACAAGCGACAATTTTCGTGTTTCATAAGAAATTTGATCAGCGACCTGAAAATGTCTTTTTCGCAATATTCATAGTCTAAAATGAAGTGCCTGTGATCTGAAATCTTATAATACGACACAAAAGCCACCAGGTCGTTGCCCTTGTAGGCATATACATAACCATACTGCGGAAGGGGATTGCTATATCTCCAGCTCAGGAATTCACTTGTTTTGTTCAGGCTTAAGACGGCGTTATTTTGTTTTTTTTTACATAAGGCGGCCATTTCACCGGGCCTTGCCTCTGTTGCACAACTGAACGCATAGTCGTCATGTTTGTGCCTGTAATACGGGTAAAGAGATGATTTATAATAAATCTTTTTCTGTGCGATGGGAATGCTGCCCATTTTTATCAATCCCTGATTAGCCGGATAATTACCCGACGTGGCATTGCAAAAAAAGACGCCGTGATTTTCGCGGATAAAATTCATCCCGTACCGGATCAATTTTTCATAAATGCCCATCCGCCTGTAGTCGGCGTGTATCACACCATCAGAGATAGTGGCAAGATTAATTGTTTTTCCGTTTACGTTATATTGCAAGATCAAAAAACCCAAGACGCCAACAACTTTTTGTTTCGGTTCATCGAGCGCTGTAAAATATAAAATATCATCGGTACAGGGATTGTCAATATACTTCCATTTAAAATACGATTCTCCTTCTTCCGGTTGCATATGCCCCCAAAGCGGCCTGAGCAGATCGAGAACCTGTCCTGCAAAGTTGATATCGTATTTTTTGACAATGATCATTAAGCTAATCAATTAAAAGAGTATCCAGCGCTTTAGCTAATTTTTCCGTCTGCTCAATTCTTGAATAATGTGCTATTGCCTTTAAATCTCTTTTGTCGGCTATTTTTCCCGTTGAAATATATTCGTCGAAAAGAGCCTTCAAAATTATCAATATTTTTTCAGATGTATCACAAATAAATCCGGAATGTGTTGTCGTGATAATCTCTTCAAGGATCTCATGGTCGGAAGGGCTTAATATTAAAGGCTTCCCAATGGCCAGATAGTCAAAGATCTTGCTCGATGTTACCCCCTTGATGCCGGTATGAGAAAACATCAGGAATACATGGGCCGACGACATGATCTCGAGGGCCTTTTTCTTTTCCACCCTGTCGGTGATCTCGTAATAAGATTCCAATCCCTTTAAAAGTCCGCGGACACGATCTGCCTGTTGTTTCTCAAAATTCAGTCCGAGAAACATCAACTTTATACTGCCCACGGGGGCTGCCGTGTGAACAAAATTCCGGAATGCTTCGGTAAAAAATTCCACAGGCTGCGATTCATACAACGTGCCGTTGAATACTATGGTAAAAGTCTTATTGTTGCTTGTTTCGGGCAGGCCGGCATAATCGTCGGGGTCAAAACCGTTCATGATGGAATACCCGGGTTTTTCGATAAAGTCAGCGATCAGTTTAACGTAAGCCGGCGAAATGGTCGTAAAGCCGCAGGCGTTTGCAAGCCATTTGGTTTCGCTTCTTTTTTCGAGGGCGGCGATCAGCCTGTCGCGCAGCGATAAATTGACCAGCCACTGGCTGGTGCTCCAGTCGTCGCGGTAGTCGGCCACCCAGGGGATATGGTGTTTTTTCGACAGTTTGTGACAAAAAGAAAACAACACGTAGGGCTTGCCGGAGGTGATGATGCCTTTGATGCCGGTGTCCTGTTTTAAAAGGCCGTCAGAAAATGTGTACAAATTTCTGAACGGGACCACCCTTGTGGTAAAATTCTGGCCTATAACTTCAAAAAACGACAGTATCTTTCGGAATGTTACCATTTTTCTTTCGCCGTATTTTTCGTGCAGGCGATCCCTGAGGTTGCCCTTATATGGGAGAAAGTAGACCTCATAGTTCTCAAATTTCTGGTGGACGATCTCGCCGGAGGTCGTGGCCGACATGTCTTTGTAATTGTTCACCGGGAAGTCCCAGCGGCGGGTAACTACGATGGGATACCAGCCAAAGCGCGACAGGTATTTGGCCCAGGAGTATATCCTGAAACTCCCTGTGAACGTGGAGGGTGGAAAGAAGTAAGAAATGATGAGGACTTTTTTCATAGCTTGTCAAATCTTGCAAAGTCGTATTCGCACTCAAAATTTTTATTACAAAAGCGCAGCAACCTATCCATGGTTTGCAAACTCACTTCGGATTGAAGTTTGGGATGCGATAAAAAATGCACAAATTGTTTTTGTCTGATGGTCTTTTTGTATAAAGCGAGTAAGACAGGATTGAGCAATTCGATGCTGGCGGCCATATCCAGAAACAGGTAGTTTTTTCCCGACGTACCGGTATCTGTATTTCTGATAGCGTTTGTTACAGACAAGCCGTCCCCAAACAGTTTATTTCCCGGAGTTTTTTTGTTTGTTCTGTAATAAATGGAGTTTAAAATTTTTGTATATCCCCTGATCCTGATTTTTGTAATGGGAAACTCTGTGAATTTTCCATTGGCCTCTTCCATGGTCAGATTTTCATTAAATGTATAAGGCCTGTCTGCCGGGCATTTTGTAAAGTCGTAGCACAACAACTCTCCTGTCTTTTTTTCTCCCGGCACCACACTAAACTCATAGTGTATCCCATACTTTTCAAAAAAAGGTTTAAAACAACAGAATGGTTCTATATATAAACCTCCGGCCCTGAATCCATCGCATTTATTGGCTGATGATGCCTTTTTGTATATATCGGTGAGGTAAGAATCAGAATATTTGAATAATATTTCCCTTTCAGCATCACCGAGAACCTTGATGGTAAAACGATTTGTTACAGACAGGTCCCATTGATTAATCTTTTCAAGGCATACAGCATCGAGCCAGTGCGGATGTATGTGGTGAAACAGGTAATGCCCGTCGCGGGCCATTTCCAGCAGTTGTTCTTTTATTTTTTGAAGATCTTTTTCGGCAGATACGTTTGATTTACTAAGTTCTTCCAGCCTGTATAAATAGGTGGTGTCGATAAAAAAAACCGCCTTTGCCCCATGCCGTTTTAATACTTCCAGAATTTTATTGGTAGGCCTGATCAGGCAATTATCAATGCTTCCGCTTCTTTGGCCGAGAAATAATTCGTAGTCGAATGTAAGCAGGATGTTTTTTTTCATTTCGATTTTTTTATTTCCAGCCCGGAGGTGTTGATAAAATAGAATTTCTTTCCTGTCAGCATGGATTTGATTTTTAATGCAAAGGAAAATAAATAATATTTGACAGGATTGATAATTTTTATAAAATGATATCCTTTTTCAACTTCAGCACCGAATCTAAGCTTGAAGTCCTGTATGCCGTTATGTTTATCATCATTGATGGCGGGGTTACGGTAACCGCCCAGTATATATTTTTTCACGCCCAAATCTTTCAGGGCTTTTATGGAGCCCCACATCAGTATCTTGTTTGAACCGGGCACCACGGGGCTGGCCGCCGAACCGCCCCAGAAACTATAAGCCTGTGTGTTGTCGTAAACACTTAGGTTGCTGTGTTCGGGGGTGTCGTCTTTTTTCGAGATGCCGACAAGGATTTTATCCGGAATTTTTTCCGTTAATTTTCTGACCATAAATTCATTTTCGTATGACAGGCCCTGTCGTTCGTGAGTATCAGCATAAAGCTTAAAAAACTCCGAAAATATTTCAGGGCCGAAAACGGTAGTTACGCCGAGTTTTTCCGCTTTGCGGATCTGTTTCCTGTATGTCGTGTTCATATTCCCGAAGATGTCTTCCTGAGTCCCTGTCAGGTTGATGCCGATAACCCCTAATTCAAAATACAGCACTTTTTCGGGGATGCATTTGAAATTGCAATAATGCGGAGGAGGAAAAATAACATCGCAAATTTTTTCCTCTTGCAGAAAAGCATGAAACTTCTCTATAAAGTCTTTTTCCGCGTGGTTCTCCGGCCTTTGTCCGTCAAGCCCCAGCGGGATGTATATATAGTTGGCTTTTTTCAGGAACTTCAGTTCGCTTACTGCGAAAGGCGCCAAAATACGATTGCTTTTATCAAAACACACGAATACCTGTGAATGGGGGTTTGTTTCCCTTTCATAGTCCAGCCAGCCGTCATGAAAATAAACTGGGAATAATGCCGGGTCGGCGCCCGTTTGGTTTATGGATTTAAGCAGTTCCATCTTTATGTCAAAAGGCTTGAAAATTCGCCGGGACTATCATTCTTAAGTGTTTCCTAAATTGTAGTTTGGATTTATTCGCAAATTTAAATAATTTTATCTATTTGAAAATCTGCTAAGGATTATCTTTGCAAATAAAACATGAGAAAAAACCTTGTCTTCCTTTCTGAAAGGTACCCATTTCAAAACCTGGGCGGGGTCTGGGAAGCTAATGAAGTGAACAACCTGGCGCCTTTGTTTGACAAGGTATTTGTGATAGGAGCTACTGCAGATCAAAAGCTGCCACCGCATGTGCTGCCGCCCGGCGCAAAGCCTTCTTTCTGGGAACCCGACAGAGGCCGGCGGCAAAAATTATGGTCGCTGCGGCTGATTTTTACCCGCATTTTTTTTGCAGAACTTTCGTTTATCAGGAGCACCTTGAAACAAAAAATTACCTACCGCACCCTGGCCGTGCTGCTTACCGAACTGAATGCCGCACTAGCGCTGAGCCGCCATATCGAAAGGATGATGCAAAGAAACAGCCTTGAAGAAAAGGATACCCTGTTGTATGCTTTTTGGAACGACTACCGCGCGATAGCCTGTGCCCTGCTGAAGAAAAAACACCCGGGATATGCTGCCATATCGCGTTCGCACGGCGGCGATGTGTTTTTTGAATTGCATACCGGCAATTATCTGCCGCTGAAACATTTTATGCTGGAGCAACTGAATTTTTTGTTTACCATTGCCGACTTCAGCCGCGATTACCTGATAAAAAAACTTAAAGATACCTCCGGAAAGATCATTACCAAAAAACTGGGTGTTGTCAATCAGTATCCTTTTGAAAAAAATTCCAACACCGGAATTTTAAAGGTGGTCAGTTGCTCACAGATTGACCACAACAAGAGGCTGGAACTGATTATTGGCGGGATTAAGCGCCTGGGAGAAATTCAGGTGGAATGGTATCATATAGGCGAAGATGAGCTTGACGGGCAATTGATGAACCTGGCCGCACAGGAACTCGGGCCGGCAGTGATACACTATGAGTTTTTGGGGATGATGCCCAACGAAAAAGTTTTTGCATTTTATCATCAAACCAAGCCGGATTTGTTCATCAATGCCAGCAAGAGCGAGGGCCTTCCGGTATCTGTGATGGAAGCCATGTCGTTTGGCATTCCTGTAATTGCAACGGCCGTGGGAGGTACACCTGAAATTGTAAAGGATGGCTACAATGGCTTTCTTTTACGTCAGGATCCGACGGCTGAAGAAATTGCCGAAGCCATAAAAAAATATTACTTTTTACCTGAAAATGAAAAAATAATAATGCGCGAAAATGCTTATAAAACCTGGGATGAAGAATATAATTCCGAAAAAAATAATAAGGTATTTGCAGAAATGATCGGATCGTTGTAAAAATGCAGTTTTATTAGAATAAAGCTTTATAATTGACAGAGGCAAAGGCAATTTTCTGCACATTTTCAATAAAATGAATACTTTTGTTTTTTAAATTTTGAAATCAGGATAAATGGAACAAATTAAATTATTCTTTTCAAGATGCCTGTCAAGCGAAATGTTCTTGATAGTGCTGGGTGTCTTTTCGGTCATTCCTTTTATTATAATTTCTTTTTTTAATAATCCGGCCGCAGATGATTTTGCTTTTCCGGTGGAAATCCATAATCATGGATTCATAGGATCACAGATTTGGTGGTATAATAATTGGTTAGGCAGATATTTTTCATCCTTTTTGATGTCAATAAATCCTTTAGTGTTCAATAATTTTTTTCTTTTTAAACTGATCCCCATTTTCCTGATCGCATCTCTGTTTTTTTCATTATTATATTTGACAGGAATAATTTTTACAAATAAAAGAAAAAGAGGACTCTTGTTATTGCCCCTTTGTTTTATATTTATATATTTGTTTAACATGCCTAATATAGTGGAAGGCATATACTGGATCTCCGGTTCCCTAAATTATCTGGTGCCTAACATTTTAACAATTCTGCTTTTATGCAGCATCATTAAACTAATGCAGACAAAAAAGATCAGATTTCTTTTTTTATCTGTTTTATTGGCTTTTTGTGTGATCGGGTCCAACGAATTATCCATGCTTATCATTGATTTTATTTTGGCCTCAATTTGCGGGTATGCTTTTATCAAAGAAAAAAAAATAAATTTTTCACTGTTGATTCTGCTGGTCTTTGCATTTATATTTTCGCTTGTTGTGTATTTTTCACCGGGTAATACCGTCAGAGGAAATACGATTCCCAACGACCATCAGTTTGCCTTTTCGGCATGGCAAGCGGCCATACAAACAATCAATCATTTAAGACTTTGGCTGCCTTTAAGCATCGTATTTATCCTGATTTTTTTCGATGCCTTTCACAAACATATCAAGGCCGCCTGGGCTTCGAATTTTAATGTTCATCCCATTTATGTTTTCATCGTATTATGTCTTATCCTTTTCATCGGTTTTTTCACCGGTTACTGGAGTATAGGTAGTAGCCCTGCGGCAAGGACAAAAAATGTGATCTGTTTCTTTTATGTAGCAGGTTTTTTATATCTCGGGTTCTCCATGCTTTTTTATCTAAAGAAAAAAGAAAAAAGTTTCTTAATGATTTCTCCCTGGGTCAGGTATGTATTATTTGTTATTATCCTGATAGGTCTGAGCCATAAAAATAATATCAGTACCGCCTATGCAGACCTTATAAAAGGTACTGCTTATAGATTTGATGCTGAAATAAAAGACAGGTATGAAATAATAAAAAATTCAAAAGGAGAAGATTGTGAAGTGCCTAAACTCAAAAATTATTCTGCTACTATTGGTATTGCCGATATCACGCCCTATCCGGACTGTTCACGAAATAAATATCAGGCAACGTATTTCGGGCTTAAATCCATCAAAACAAAAGAGGAGTAAGTGAACGTTAAGGTGATAAGATGTGTACAAGGAAAAAAATCAAGCGGAATATATTTTTAGTAAGGCATCCACATACTCTTTAATATCAAACTTTCCCGCAAATTCCTGTGCATACAGAGAAATTTCACGGTGTTTTGCCTGATCATTCCAGAGATCAATGATCTTTTCGGCAAACGTTTCCGCATTTGGTTCAAAAAGCATATAGCCGTTCTTTCCCTGTTCGATCAGATCCCTGTTGCCCCTGCCGTCTAAGGTGATCACCGGCAATCCGGCCGCCATGGCTTCAAGCAAGACCAGCCCCAGCGGTTCATACGTAGCGCTATGCAGATAAATATCGTAAGTCCACAGGAATTCTTCCACATTAGTTACATTTCCGTGAAAAAAGACCTGATGGTTTAATTGCAGGCTATTTGTTTTTTCTTCCAGAGCCGGACGATCATCCCCGTCGCCCAGCAAATGCAATTCAAAATCAATGTTTTTATCCTTCAATATTTTTGCGATATCGAGCAAAAAACTTTGATTTTTCTTTGCAACAAAGGAGCCGACATTCACAATCCTTATTTTATCTCTATGGCCTGCACCATCTCGTTTTTTGTAAAACTTAGCATAGTCGATGGCATTATGCAATAATGTAACAGGGTAACGCGGAATGGTTTTTTCAAAGAACATTTTTGCATCGTTCGAAATGGCTATAAAATGTGTTCCTCCATTTTTTTTGTAGCAACGCAACAGGAACATTTTCTCATAAAAATTGGTGAGTTTTCTTTTGCGGAATAAGGTTTTCCATGAAAAATTCTCAAATTGTTCCATGTTGTCGTGGCCATGCGAAAACCATTTGGCATCCGGATAAAAAACCGAGCGGCTGGCAATTTCGGCGATAAATAAATGGGAGTGGATAATGTCGGGTTTCAGCTTTTCAATGGCGCGACGGAGTTCTTCGGTATGGCAGTTGTTTTTTTTATACAATGACAGCGAAATGTCTGCATTGATTACTTGAATATCCAAGCCCTTGCTGTATTCCTGATAATCATTAAGCGGGGAGAGGCAGAAAATGCTTGTCGTGATACCTTCCTGTTTGTTTAACTGGCGGCAAATATCGAGCATCAGACGTTCTGCGCCGCCCTTACCGAGGCTGGGTATGATGTGAAGGATTTTCATTTTTTATTCTATGACAAAAAGCCAAATCAAATATTTTCACAATATGTTCATTTGGTTGAACAAATTTACATTAATTCGCTCAATTAAGAAGTGATTTGTTAATTTTCAGGAGTTGAATTTTGTACCATGCAAGTGATAGTATGACTGCTCCGAAGGAGCTCTCCATAGGAGACCTTCGGACCTGCGGAGTACGCCGGTCTGCCGCTGAAGGCAGTCATCCTATCACTAAAAATCCTGCGGTGGCTTCGGCTTCAGTTCGACAAGCTCACTGTGACCGCTCAGCCACCGTAGGGAGCCTCAGCCACCGTCGAGATCCTCATCCACTGTTCATGCAGGCAAGTGATAGAATGACTGCGCGCCGGCCTGCTGCTGAAGGCAGTCATCCTATCACTAAAAATCCTGCGGTGGCTTCGGCTTCAGTTCGACAAGCTCACTGTGACCGCTCAGCCACCGATGATGGCCTCAGCCACCATTACACGAATGCTCCGGAGGCCTCCTGCAGAGCGCGAAAGTCATTCGCTGCAGGTAGCCGTGCGGCCACTTCAGCTAATCCATGGTGCCACCATTCGCTGCAAACTAGTTATTATTCTTTTGATTTGCTGTTTCAGGGAAAAATTTTTAATATACATTTGCATCAAGATTTTTCGGCATGTTTTTCAAACTACCGCTATGAAGAAAAAATTTTTTATTATAATCGCTGTCATTCACTTACTTTTAGTTGTTGCCAACCTGGTAATATACCGCGATATCTTTAACCAGAAAAATGATGACTCGCAAAGGTATGTGCGTGTTGCAAAGGAGCTGGCATCTTTTAATTATTCTAACGCTGATGCGTATCTGAACTGTTGTACCGCGCCCGGATATCCTCTTTTTTTGGCAATTTTTAAAGTCTTTACGCGCCTGAATAATTATATGGTGGCAATATCACAGGCGCTGCTTTACATCATTGCTTTATATTATTTGTTGTTACAACTGCATAAAAAAGGATATTTGAGTTATCCCCTTTGTTTGGCGGCTTTTTTCATGGTGCTTGTCTGTCCCGAACTATTTGAATCTAATGGTAGGACACTGTCCGAATCTTTTTGCGGCAGCATGATCTTACTTATTGTAGGAAGCGTGATCAATGGTTTTGACAAGGCCTCTGTCAAGGTCATATTCGTGATAGCTGTCAGTTTTTTAATGCTGGCACGATTTGAGTACCTTGTGATCCTCCCGTTCTTGTTGCTATTTTTAATTTACAAGAAAAGATATCTGTTTACTGCGGTTACTGTTTTGGCGGTAATAGTAGTGGTATCTGCTAACGGCTTCAGAAACTACAGTACTTATGGTATATTCAACCCCCTTAGCTTTGGCGCGGGAACAGTAATTTACGGAGGAAATAATATGAACGGGGACGGTTCGTGGCATATCATAGAAAAAGACATTAACTATATCCCGAAAGCACAGCAGGCGAAATATCTTTCCATAAAAAGTAAGGAGTGGAAATGCCGGTGTCCTGAAGAAGATTCTTTTTATAAAGAACAAGCCTTCGCTGCCTGGAAGGGCAATATCTGGTTTCAATTAAAGATCATTCCTTTAAAATTTATGAAACTGTGGGGACTTCCCGGTATCTTTGATTACCACTCCGGCCTTACCGAATATAAGAAAGGCATGCAGATGGGCATATTATTCGATTCCAATATCTGGCCGTGGTACGGAAAATACAAACATGGTTTTTATCTGGCCGTTTACTGGCTGTTTTTACTAATGATCATCGCGGGGTTTTATCTGAAAATAAAAGAAAAAAAAATCGATCTTTACGACCTGTCCGTCATATTGCTTTTCCTGATAATTACTTTTTTGTATAGTGTGCCATTTTACGGATTAAGCAGGTTTCATGTACCGGTCTTCGGGCTGATGGCAATATATTCATCATTCACCGTCAAATATTTTTATAAACGGTTTTGTAAAAGAGACCTGATAAAAACATTGTACAAATAACCTGCATATTATCTGTTCGCAAATTTTTTTGGTGCGATTTACAAACTTCGCACAACTGAATAAAACAGAAGCATAAGATCACTCCGGAGGAGTGAAATATTGGTAAAATAGTTTTAATAATAACAAACAGCGACTCCAGCGGAGTCGAACAAGGACAAGGTGTTAGAAAGAATTACAATCCGGTGGCTTCGGGAGCCTCAGCCACCGGATCGAGAGCCTCAGCCACCGGATCGAGAGCCTCAGCCACCGGATCGAGAGCCTCAGC
>Ga0208197_1004060_pt1 | contig 11109 bp, 9 predicted proteins | sample AD_JPNNA4_MetaG_FD_184444 | JGI IMG/M metagenome (GOLD analysis project Ga0208197, IMG submission 184444) | Active sludge microbial communities of municipal wastewater-treating anaerobic digesters from Japan - AD_JPNNA4_MetaG (SPAdes) (version 2) | ecosystem: Engineered > Bioreactor > Anaerobic >... | reverse complement strand
AGAATCTGTTTGCAGGGATGAGGGCAATCCCTCTCTATTTCAAGTATTATGCTGAACTGAAAAAGAAAGGTTGAGATCATAACCAGCAGTCCGGCCTGCCCGGGCCTGAAACTACTGCCTGCACCCCAGGCCTGACAGCTCACGGCCCCGGGCCTGACAGCTTACGGATGCCTGTGACAGTGCGGGACCATTCAGTCGATCTGGAGCTTCAGCAGTTCTACCTTTGTTGAGGAGCTTTTCAGCACCGTGAAAAGATTGTGTCCTATCCTGATTTTTTCCTGCTGGCGCGGGATGTTGCCATGAGCAAACAGTATCAGGCCTGCCAGCGTGGTGTACTCATCGCTCTCCGGCAGGTCGAGGTCATACTCCTCGTTGAGGTAATCTATATCAAGGCGTCCTGACAGGACATACTCCTTTTCATTTATCTTCTTCTCCACGAGGTCACTGGTGTCATGCTCATCTTCAATGTCACCAACTATCTCCTCGAGGACATCCTCTATGGTGATCACCCCGGCAGTGCCGCCAAACTCATCAACAACAAGTGCAATGCTCTTCTTGGCATCAGAGAGCAGCCTCAGCACCCTGTTGGCGGTCATGGTCTCAGGGACGACAGGCAGCTTGCGCATATCAGTGGCAATGTCAGCCGGCCCGTGCAGTATATCCTTCAGCTCGTAATACCCTACCATGTTGTCAATGTTGTTACGATAGAGGAGTATCTTGGAGTGGCCTGACTCGATGAACTGATGCCTTAGCTCGTCAGGTGATGAGTGTACCGGCAGGGCCACAATCTCTGTCCGTGGCACCATGCACTCGCGTGCCTTTACCGACGAGAAATCAAGTGCGTTCTGAAAAATCCTGAGACTGCTGATTTCCTCTTCCTTCTCCTCATCCGTCTCAACCATGTCATTGACGAAATGGTCAAGGTCAATACGGGTGAATATCCTGTTTTCCTGCTCTTTTCTCTCGGTTTTTATACCGAAGAAAACCCTCATGATGATGTTTGCAATCCAGAGTGTGAACTTGCTGACCGGGTAGAAGAGATAATAGAAGACAGCTGTGGGGACAGCAAACAGGCGAAGGAAGAAATTCGGGCTGATCCGCACCACCGACTTGGGAAGGAAGTCGGCAAACACAAGAATAATCATGGCTGTGATTACCGTCTGGATAATGAAGATCAGTACCTCTGAGGGGATCAGGTTTTCAAACCATGATTGCATCAGGTCAGCGGCGAGCATACTGAATATGACCGTTGCAATGTTGACCCCTATCAGCATGGTTGATATATAGAGGCCCGGGTTGCGGGTGAAGATGGCAATTATACCCGATCCGAAATTACCCTGTTTGCGGTCAAGCTCTATGCGAAGCTTGTTGGAGGCAATGAATGCAAGCTCCATTGCCGAAAAGAATGCGGCAAGGAGAATTGCGAAGGGGATTATGACCCATGGGTTCATATCCCAAATTTACAGCTTTTTTCGCTGTGAGTCACGAATCCATGCCAGAACAAATGCTGCGACGGCCATCACATAAAACAGCCATGCCCTGCCTATGCCTGCGTTGACTGTCTCACGGACAGCTATTCCAAGGCACATCAGTCCCAGAATGATCCAGATGATCTCAATCAGCAGGAGTGACTTCCTGTTCATCCCTGATATAAATAGTTCCTGTTACGTTTTTTATCGTCCAGTTGGAGAAGCGTGAGTCTGAATTAAACCCTGTGCCCATCACAATCTGGTCATTATGTGTGAATCTGACAAACCTGTCAGACCAGATTCTGTCCCTGGGCTGGCTCCAGAAAAGCAATTCCGTCTCCAGCACTTCTCCCTTATTGCTCACGGCCACCACACTGTCACGAAGCTCCCATACATCATCCTTCTCCGTGTAACGGGCATAGTTGGAAGTGATGCTTGCCTGAGGTTTGTCTGTCCGGTCATAGAACAACACTGTCAGCCCTTTCGGGAAGAGGGTATACGGATTCTCTTCCGAGGAGTACTGCTGTATCAGGGGTGTCTGCACCACCATTGTTACTTTGCCGGAATCAGAATACATGGTTTCTACATTCCTTGCCGAAAGTGTCGGCAGCCCCTTTATCATCAGATCCTTTACCGTTATTTCCTTCTTGTCACATGATGAAAACAAAGCAGTCCCGGCAATCAGGACTGCTATCATGATATTGTATGTTGTGAAGGGCTTCACTGCCGTTATTCCTTCCTGAACCTGATGGTTGTGGATTCATTGATCCAGCCGCCAACCTGGTAGGAAGCGCCCTCCTCAACGAGGCTCCTGAAAAATGCCTCTTCCTTTGTTGGGAAGAGTCTGGAGTATATGCTGATACGCTCGTCGATCTGTTCCTTTAGTGTGGGATCAGTGTTTCTTGCCCTGACGAGGTAGTCAACCACCACCCAGTAAACGGTCTGGTTCTCGAATGTTTCGCCTATCCGTGACCCGGCGTATGCTTCAGCGATGATGAAAAGGGCGTTGCCGTTGGTGGGATCAAGTGAGTATGCAGCTCTTGCAAAGTCGCGTGCAGCCTGCCTGCTGTCTGACATCAGCTCAAGGGTGGCCAGTTTGGTAAGCAGAACTGATTTGACTTTGTTGTCTGTCTCCAGTTCAATGGCTTCAGTGTAGTATTTTTCGGCTTCGTTGTATTTCTTGCGGACCAGATTCATTTCAGCCAGCTGAGCTGCTGATGATGCACTCGGATCAGCGCGGTAAAGGTTGGTGGATGCCTTGTAGTAAAGCTCTGAGTCTTTGCATCCTGTTTCAGTGAGCAGGGTGAGGACCTTCCTGAGCATGGCGGTGTCACCGGGGTTGTTGTCAACGTCGGCAGTGAAGAGATGCTCAAGGTTCTCACATGTGGCAGCACCGGTGGAGCGGAAGATTGCATCAATGTTCTTCCTGGCTTCAAGATATCGTGTATCACCGGGTTGGCGTGAAAGCTGGTTGTCAACCACCTTCATTGACTGTGAGTATGCAGTGATAATTTCGGGCGCCTCGATGAGCCTGAGGGCATAGGATTTTGCTATGACGGCCATATAGAGACTGGAGTAGGTATGGTCAAAGCTTTCGGGCGATGTTTCCATCACACCCTTGATGAGATCATAGCACTTACTGGTGTATTCAACATCATTTCCCCCGAACTCGTACAGGGCAAATGCCTTCCGGAGATTATTTGCGGGCTCTTCGTTGAAATACCTGGTTCGCTGGTCAAGGATCATCAATACAGTATCAAGGTAAGCGTTGTCCTTCGTCTTGCGGAAAAACTCCTTGTACATCGTTTCACCCTTAATATAGGTGTTCTTTGATGATGCGGGACACTCATTGAAAACCAGTCTCCAGAACTGAACAGCCATGTTGTAGTCCTTGTTATCATAGTAGGTTGAATAGAGTGATGTGTTGCGCAGGCACCTTGTGCTGTCCTCACCTTTTCCAAACGGTGTGCCTGTTTCAATCCCCATCTGTGCCTGGAGGGTAAATGAAAACACAGACAGAAGCAATCCGGTCAAAATAGTGCTGGTTGTTCTTTTCATCTCTTTCTTATTCATTTTTTAATCATACTGCCTTTTAATGAACCAGTAATCATACAGATTCAGGCTGGCTCCGACCGATATCCTCGTTTCTCGCGGTATACTCCCGTTTCCTCCCCTGGTTGACAGGTCTACCATCAGTGAGATACGTGATCTCGATCTTTTCATTGGTATACCTGTTCCAAAAGTTATGCCGTACTCTTTCAACTCATCTGCTCCAAAAAGGGTATAACCCTCACCATAGCGGCATCCTATGCGGTATTCAATACGGTCAAAAAAACTGTAATTCGAATATCTTTCAGGTATGTATTCTGCCCCTGCATGGAGTGAAAGTGCATCAATGTAGGTTCCATAGGTCCCGGGGAGTGAAGCTTTGGTCCAGCGTGTATACACAACATCTGCTCCGGCTGTCAGCTTGTCAGACTTGCCAAGCGAGAAGCCTGCCCTGAATGACTGTGGCATCCTGCTGGTGGTTGAGAGTTTTGCGTGGGTAAGCGTATCAATTGAAAATATGGAGGTGGAGGCGGTGGAGTACCTCATTGTAACATCCTCGTTGTTGGTTTTCAGATCATATGCCGGCGTGTAGGTCAACCCGGCAATGATGAACCTGCCCCCGGAAAGATTGAGCATGAATTGTACCGATGCATCATAACCGAATCCTCTCATACCTGATGTGCCCTGTTTCCTGGTATTGAAATGATTGTTGTCAGCAGTGAACGCAAAGTCATTGATCCTGGTTTCCTCCCCGAACATGTAGAAGATATTTGCTCCTGCCGAGACAAAAGGAAGCAGCCGGAGCCCGGTGCCAAAAAGAGCTTTCTGGAATCCTCCGCTGCCGTTATGCAGTTCGTAAAGGGAGCCGGTCACTCCGGAGCCTTCGGAACGGTATCCGATACTGTATGATCCGTTGGCATAAGGCATTACCGCGGCAGCAACGCCCCAGCCCTTCATTATCGGAAAACCCAACATGAGATGGGCGAATGTAATGTCCTGGGAATAATATCTGAGGCCGTCTCCTTTAAGCTTTGCAATGGCGTAATCAATACCGAAGTCGAAAAGGAAGGAGGTTGTGTCAGTGCTGCTGTACGAGGCAGGTGTCAGGTAGTTCAGCGTGAGGTTGTCCCTGATACCGCTGCTGATGCCCCCCATAGCCAGCGTTCTGGAATTTCCCTGAAGCTCCAGGTTGCCAATTCCGTACCTCGCGAAAGGTGTATTGACTTTTTTCTGACCTGCAACTCCTGTAGCCAGGAGAGCAAGGAGACTTATCATAATTGCTCTTATGCTCTTATACATTTGTTTCCAGTAAAAAATTCAATCCCTCCGTTACCAGGTCAGGGTAGTGAAGTAGTCTGCCTCCTGCCAGCGGTGTGACCAGGCCGCTGTCTCCGCCCGTAATGACCGCAACGGAATTAGGGTATTTTTCCTTAAATGTGCGAATATACTCAATTATTTCATACACCAGACCTGTTATAACACCGCCAGCGATAGCATCTTCCGTTGTTTTTCCCGGGACAGTGAACCCGGTTCTCTTTGTCACCAGTGGCAATTTCCCGGTGAATTCATGAAGTGCCCTGAACCGCATTGCCAAACCCGGCGAGATGCTGCCGCCTCTGTAAACACCACCGGTCACCTGGTCAACTGTCAGTGCGCTGCCGGCATCAATCACCAGCAGGTCAGCCCCGGGATGATGATTAACAGCCCCTGCTGCGGCAGCCAGACGGTCAGTGCCGAGAGTCTCCGGTGTCATATAGTCTATTGCAAACGGGTATAGTGACCGTGAGGTGAGGTGATGTACACGCCCGGCCCTGGTGCGAAGCCAGTCAAAAAGCTCCGACTGGTCACCGCTGACATTCGAGACAATTGCTCCTGACAGCCTGCGGCGGCCAGTGAACATGCCGAGCATCTCCGGATCAGCACTGTCAAACCGCTCCTGGCTTATGATCACACCCTCGCTGACAAGCGCTGCCTTGACTGAGGTGTTTCCGATGTCAATTATCAGGTTCATCAGTTAATTTGCTTTTACAGCCTGAGCCGACTCATGCCATGCGAGTATCTCTGTGAAAAGGTCAATAGCCTGTACCACAGTGGTGACACTCCTGACCGTCAGGCTCAGCTTGTTGTTGTTCTGTTTCACTGACATGTTGCTCTGCCTCCTGTTGACATAGTTCATCACCGACACGAATAGTGGCGAGCGATAGAACTGCGACGACTGGTCCGTCACAAAGTTAGCAATCAGTGTGTTATTTTTCAGAATTACTTTTTCAATTCCTGTCCGGGCTGCTGCCCATTTAAGCCTGACGAGCTGCAGCAGCGCCAGCGCAGGCGGAGGAGGCGGCCCGAACCTGTCAGTAAGGTGCGACTCATAGGCTTTAAGCCCTGCCTCATCCCTGATCTCATTGAGCTCCTTGTAGAGCCTTATACGTTCGGGTATGTTGGAGACGTAAGCGTCAGGGAACATTATCTCGAGATCGGTCTCTACCGTCACATCCTCAACAAATTGTTTCTCTTTTTCTCCGGCAGCGTGCTCCCTCTTCTCTGCCGGTGCGGTGAAAAGGTCTCCGAACTCTTCATCCTTGAGCTCTCTGACAGCCTCGTCAAGGATCTTCTGGTAGGTATCATAACCGACATCGGCTATAAAGCCGCTCTGTTCACCTCCGAGGAGGTTGCCTGCACCGCGGATGTCAAGGTCCTGCAGTGCGATATTGAATCCGCTGCCGAGCTCATAGTTCTCCTCTATGGCCTTGAGCCTGCGCCTGGCGTCACCGGTCAGTACCGAAAGCGGTGGAGTGAGCAGGTAACAGAAGGCTCTCCTGTTGGAGCGGCCCACCCTGCCGCGAAGCTGATGAAGCTCAGAAAGACCGAAACTATGTGCATCATTGATGAAGATGGTATTGACATTGGGGATGTCGAGACCTGATTCTATAATGGTTGTAGCCAGCAGTACGTCATAATCACCATGGATGAAATCAGACATGACATTTTCTATCTCCTCACCCTCCATGCGGCCATGTACCACTGCAATCTTTATCTCCGGACAGAAGCGGAGCAGGGAGTCTTTCACCTCCATAATGTTTTCTATCCTGTTGTGGATGAAGAAAACCTGCCCGTTACGGCTCACCTCATAAACTATCCCCTCGCGGATGATATCCTCATTGAAGCCGTGAAGTTCGGTGATGATGGGCATCCTGTTGGGTGGAGGGGTGTTGATCACTGACAGGTCACGGGCTCCCATCAGTGAAAACTGCAGTGTACGGGGTATGGGGGTGGCGGTAAGGGTGAGGGTGTCAACACCTGTCCTGAGCGTTTTGAGCTTCTCTTTCGCGGCTACGCCGAAGCGCTGCTCCTCATCGATGATGAGCAGACCCAGGTCCTTGAACTTCACCTCTTTGCCGGTGAGCTTGTGGGTTCCCACGATGATATCAATTTCGCCGTCGGCGAGTTGTTTGAGGATTTTCTTCTGTTCCGCAGGTTTACGGTGCCTGCTGATGTAATCAACCTTGCAGGGGAAGTTCTCAAGCCGTGATGAAAAGGTTCTGAAATGCTGCAGCGCGAGTATGGTTGTTGGTACCAGCACTGCCGTCTGCTTCCCGTCAGTGGCTGCCTTGAATGCTGCCCTGATTGCTATCTCGGTCTTGCCGAATCCCACATCACCGCATATGAGCCGGTCCATCGGCACCGGGGTCTCCATATCCTCCTTCACTGCCATGGTGCCGGCAAGCTGATCCGGCGTGTCCTCCCAGATGAATGAGGCTTCCAGTTCGCGCTGCAGGTATGAGTCGGGCGAGTAGGCGAAACCGCCGGAGGCTTTTCGCTTTGCGTAAAGGAGAATAAGGTCGCGGGCTATATCCTTTACCTTCTTCTTCGTAGCCTGTTTTACCCTCTGCCATGCCCCTGTGCCCAGCTTGTTGATGCGCGGCGGGGTGTCATCCCTGCCTTTGTATCTGGAGATGCGGTGCAGGGCGTGGATGCCAACATACAATATGTCATTGTCCTTGAATACCAGCTTAATGGCTTCCTGCATCCTGCCGTTGACCTCAATCTTCTCAAGCCCGCCGAACCGGCCTATGCCATGGTCTGTATGTACAACATAATCACCCGGGTTGAGATCAGTAAGCTCTCTCACGGTCATGCTGTCACGACGTGTGAAGAAGCCCCTGATCCGAAACTTGTGATAACGGTCAAAGATCTGATGATCAGTGTAAACGGCTATCTTAAGGTCATGGTCTGTAAAGCCCTGGTGCAGGTTGAGCAGGAGTGGAGTGAACTGAACTGTCGGATCGCTTTCTTCGAAGATCTCCTTCAGGCGCTGTTTCTGGACCTCGCTCTCTGAGATGATAAAGTTGGTGTAGCCATCCTGAACGTTTGAGGCCAGCTTTGATGCCAGCAGGCCGAAGTTCTTGTTGAATGCCGGCTGCGGCTCGGTGCGGAACGCGATGTTGACCGTATCAGGGTTGTGCCTCCCCCTGCCGAAGAAGATACGCCGGTGACGCGAGCAAAGTTCTTCAAGGTGACGACCCGTGATGATAATGTCACTACGGTCGGATATCTCTCCCTTCAGGCTGCGGCTGCAGGCCTGCTCCCATATATTGTCAGTCTTCTCAACGATGTAGTCAAAATTATCGCTCCAGATGATTGATGACGGAGGAATGAAATCAATGAAGCTGTCAGCGTTCTCCTGGAAGGCAAGCAGCTGGATGTCAGGAATGATCTGTATCTCGTCATGGAGCTGCAGGGAGAGCTGGTCATCAGGACTGAACGAACGGATTGAGTCAACCTCCTCGCCGAAAAAGTCTATCCTGTACGGCTTGTCTGTGGAGTAGGAAAAAAGGTCGGTGATGCTTCCCCTGATTGCGTACTGTCCCGGCTCATAGACAAAATCAGTGCGCTGGAAGTTATATTCACGGAGGACCTCCTCGAGGAACTCGATTGAGAGTTTTGCCCCTTTTTTTATGAAGAAGGTGTTTTTTTTGAGGCTTGTTTTGCTGATGACCTTCTCCATGACCGATTCCGGGTATGAGACGATGATGCATTTCCTCCGCCCCGAACTGAGGAAATTGAGCACCTCAGCCCTGAGAATGATGTTTGCCGGCTCAGTCTGCTCATACATCACTGACCGTTTGTAGGTTCCCGGGAAGAAGAAGATGTTGTTATCACCCATCAGTGATGTGAGGTCATTGTAGAAGTAGGCGGCCTCTTCCTTTTCGGGCAGCAGCACCACGTGTGTGGTTGGTTGCTGTGATAGTGCGCCGGCCATCACGATGGAGCGTGATGAGCCCGTCAGCCCGTGTATAGTCACCGGCTCTGCGCTGTGGGCGGCCAGCATCTCCTCAAGCCTGCGGAATGATGGATGCCGCCTGTAAATCTCCCTGAAAACGTTGCCGGCCATTGATTTTGTCTGAGTGTGCAAAATTAACAAAGCTGCTGCTCACCGCAAAGAGAATGAGATTCTCTTTCAGTGGAAATCACTCATGACAGTTCTGTAGGGGGCAGTATACCATGTGGGAGGCGCGTGCCTCATATACATCCCGGTGCCGGTTCGGGCATCCCGCTCGCGCATCCCGCAACATCCCATTCACTGGCACATGCCCACAAGTGTTCTGATCATGTCAGGTGATCCGCAGTAGAATGGCGTCCGCTGATGGAGGCTTTCGGGCTTCAGCGAAAGGATTCTCCCCGTCCCGTCAGTGGTAACGCCGCCGGCCTGTTCGATAATAAACGAGATGGGATTGCATTCATAAATCAGCCTGAGCTTCCCGGAGGGGTAGGTGATTGAAGGCGGATAAAGGAATATGCCCCCTTTCAGCATGTTGCGATGCACATCGGAAACCAGTGACCCTATATACCTTGAGAGGTATGGCCGGCTGGTGTCAGGATCGTTCTCCTGGCAATATTTGATATATTTCTTTACCCAATCTGGAAACTTGATATAGTGTCCTTCATTGATTGAATAAATCTTTCCTGTTTCCGGCGTCCTCATGTTTGGGTGGGAAAGACAGAACTCCCCGATGGTAGGGTCAAGGGTAAAGCCATTGACTCCGTTGCCGGTGGTATAGACCAGCATGGTGGATGATCCGTAGATAACATAGCCGGCAGCAACCTGCTTGCTTCCTTCCTGAAGGAAATCCTCAATTGAAACCTTCTCATCGCGTTCAGTGATACGGCGGTAAATGGAAAAGATTGATCCGACCGATACGTTTACGTCAATGTTTGATGAGCCGTCAAGCGGGTCGATACAGACCACATACTTGCCCCGGGAAGCAAACTCACCGGTGAAGCCGACCTCGTTCTGGTTCTCCTCTGAGGCGATACCCGCACACTGACCTGACGCTTTAAGGGCATCGATGAATACCTCATCAGCATAACGGTCAAGCTTCTGCTGTTCCTCACCCTGCGGGTTTTCAATTCCGACCCTGCCCAGTATCTCTACCAGTCCGGCTTTGCGGATCTTGGCGTTGACCATCTTGGCAGCAGTGCCGATGTGATGAAGAAGGCTCGAAAGCTCTCCCTGGGCAAATGGAAAGTCTTTCTGTTTGCTGATGATAAAGTCATTCAGGCTGGTGATATCATAACTTGGCATACTAAAAAGAGTTTTGGTTAGTCGTTTGTCAGTTCAGGTCAGCCCGGAAAGCTGCCCTGTATGCGTAAACCTTACCCACATTGTTGTAGAGTTCATAACCGAAAGTGACTGATTTTGTCCTTTTCTCAACCCGGTTTTCTTCCGGAAAATAGTACCAGTCTTCTGTAAATGAGATCTTCCCGATCTTTGTTCTGTCGTTTTTAAACTCACCCTCAATCTTTTTTACATCAGCAGGCTTGAGCGGCTCGCCGCTGTGATAGTCATACACTGTCATGGTGCCGTCATAGATATTGCTGAAGATACCGTCAACAAGTGACCCTCCGTTGTAGCCTGCCACCTTTTCCACTTCCCACGGGTCACCTTCAGGATCGGGCCTGATGATTACCTCGGTGACTATGTCTCTGGCAATGAGTACTGCGCCGGCAGGGAGTTCATTGCCGGCGCAGGGGTTCAGTGCGGTGTTACTGTCAGTACCAGCGCCGGGGTTCAGTGCGGTGTTACTGTCAGTACCAGCACCGGGGTTCAGTGCGGTGTTGCTGTCTGTACCGGCACGGTTCGCCCCTGAGGTTCCTCCCCGGGTTTTTGTGATGGCGTTATCTGCGACCTCAGTTGCATCCGTACCGGCAGGGGAGGCCCCTCCCTTTTTCCTGCCTCCCTCACCGCAGGAGGCGAGAAGTACAATGAGTATGACTGGCAAAATAATTCTGTTCATACTGTCTCTCTTTTATCTTTTGAACCGGAGCATCTCCGGAGCCCGGCGGCCTGTCAGCCTGCCTTCCTCAAATACCGGTACCCCGTTTGCAAATACTGTTATGACGCTGCTTCTGAAAGTGATTCCTTCCAGTGGCGACCATCCGCACCTGTAGAGGATGTTCTCCTTATTGACAGTCCACGGTGCGGCCGGATCTGCCAGGAGCAGGTCGGCCTTATATCCCTCCCTTACAAAGCCCCGGTCAGTGATGCCGAAGAGCAATGCCGGGTTATGGCACATCTTCCTCACCACCAGCT
>Ga0208197_1004059_pt1 | contig 11109 bp, 12 predicted proteins | sample AD_JPNNA4_MetaG_FD_184444 | JGI IMG/M metagenome (GOLD analysis project Ga0208197, IMG submission 184444) | Active sludge microbial communities of municipal wastewater-treating anaerobic digesters from Japan - AD_JPNNA4_MetaG (SPAdes) (version 2) | ecosystem: Engineered > Bioreactor > Anaerobic... | reverse complement strand
CGAAATTTTGAAAAAGCGTAGGGGCATTTCCGAAAATGAGATGACAAATTTTCGATTGTACATTTATCTAATTATGTTCTGTACTTTTCATGCCTAAAAATTATGTATTTTTTCGTGCCTGGTGACACCTCAAACAATACCTTGAGATTAGACATTATTTCATAAAATTGAACAAGGAATACAATTCTCTTTTCATAAGTCGGGAAGGGAACAGACTTGCGGGGTTGTCAATCAGAAGGATGATTCATAGAAGAAAAAAAGAAGCGAATATCATCACCAAAGGAACTACTCATATCTTTAGAAGAACCTGCGCTACTCATATGATTACACATGGGGCTCCTATTGAATCAATAGCAAAACTTCTGGGACATGAATTACTTCAAACTACGGAACAATACACTATTATTGACATTCGTGATCTTAAAAAGAAACATAAGACCTTTCATCCCAGAGATTAACCATGAGAAAATTATTACAACAATTCATAGACCATGGAAAGAGACGAAACCTTAAACCCCCGACTCTTAATGACTACCTTAGAACAATTGGGGAATTTTTCCATTTCATAGAAAATAATCACCCTGATATTACCACTATCAATGACATTACCAGAGACATTATTATTCGATATGAAAAATACTTGGTGATTAAAATAGATGGGAGAGGAAAACCTATTTCACTTCCCAGAAGAAAAAGACACTTAACCAACCTCAGAAGATTCTTTACATTCCTTGAAAAAGAAAATATCATTACCTCAAATCCTACTGTTAATATTGCCCTTCCAAAAGAAAAGAAGACCATTATCAAAGATGTTCTCACCATTGAGGAAATGAATATACTCTTAAAGACATGTAAAGCCAACACTTCTAAAAGTATCAGAGACCGAGCTATCATGGAATTATTATATTCAACCGCAATCAGTGGTGATGAGCTTTGTAATATCCACATGAAAGACATTGACCTTAATGAAAATATCCTCTTCGTTCGTAAAGGGAAATGGGACAGTGAAAGGAAAGTTCCCTTTGGTAATAAAGCCAATTTCTGGGCCACAAGATATATCCAAAAGGTCAGACCTTTGATTCATAATTCATCATCACAATTATTATTTACCTCAATGACAGGTAATAAACTTGAACCACAAGTATTATTGGATATAGTCAAATATTGGGGAAAGAAAGCGAATATCAAAAAGAACATCACCACTCATACTTTTCGTCATAGCTGTGCCACGCATATGCTTCAAAGGAAAGCTGACATTAGATATATCCAAAAACAATTGGGTCATAAAAGGATCACAACCACTGAGGGATATTTAAAAATTGAAATATCAGATTTAAAGGAGGTCCATAAAAGGTGTCATCCACGGGAACAATCGGGATGGTAATATTATTGACATATATTTCTTATAGGTGATAATAATCTTTGATCTTTGAAATGATGTGTCCCTGAATCAATTTTACCCATAACTTTCATCCCGGGTAAAGGTAGTAGGGTACAAGAACGACTCGGTAAAGGTAGTGACCAATGACTCGGGGTTGGTGGTCACGAGCCACGAGTATCTCCCCTTCGGCGAGGACTGGATCACTGAGGGCGATACGAAGAACGCTCCGAAGTACAATTCCCAGGAGTGGGATAAAGAGAGCGGGTATTATTTTTATAACGCAAGGCACTATGATCCGGAGATTGCAAGGTTTGTGACGCCGGATAGTATCATAGACGGAGAAAACTCGACGCAGGGTTGGAATAGATATGCGTATTGTCACAACAATCCTATAATTTATAAAGATCCAACAGGACACGATGCTCAATCAAGGAGCGATTCTGCTTCAGGATATTTAACTGGATTAGTTTCAGGATTAGCCGATTATGCTGCAAGTCTGACACCTCATGGGATGGCGGCAAAGGGAATTGAAAAGGGTGTAGAACTCGCAACAGGCAAGAAGGTAGATATACTACCAAAGTTTAAACTAGAAAAAGAAGCAAGTAGTGCAAAAAGAAATGGTTTTGAAGGTGGACGAAAGACAATTGATTTTCTTGAAACGGGAGCTTCGATTATAGGTGCTGTAGTTGGAGGGGCCACTGGTAATGCCCCGAAGGCAATAACTGATATGGGTAAAAAATTAGGAGTTGATGTTTCTTTTGGTGCTAGTCAAGGATTGCTTACTTATGGTGCAACAACACCTGTCGACAAACAGACATTAAAAGGAGCAGCGATATCAACTGTAGTTGGTGCGGCTACCGGAGTTGTGAGTAATATTACTGGAAAAACATTTTTCGATAAAGCACCCGCTGTTGTAAAAGCTTTAAATTCAGCAGGCATTAGTGCTGCAGGTAATTATGTGGGTCAAAGAGTTAGTGGCAAAGATACTAAGGATGTAAGCTGGGCTAGCGTTGGTTGGTCGGCAGCTACCTCTGGTTCTGCTTCATATCTTGGCTCCAAAACAAATCTTTCAGAAACGGGGCAGAGCTTAGTTGGCAAAGGAGCAATGATTGTTCCACGTATTTCTGGCGCGGCCATGATTAATATGGCCGAGAAACAATTGAAAAAAGAATAGGTTTTAAACGCATGTCAGAGATTAAAGAACAAAAAAGACTGTATAAGCCTGAAGCTGTGAGGAATCCATATTTTGTTGTAGGATTTTTACTTTTCTTATCGGGTTATTGTGCATATGATTTAATTAATCAACTTCGAGAAAATAGTCCTAATATATTTATCATAGTATTTTTTGTAACTAGTATTTTATTATGCAGTTACCCTGTCTATATTCACTTTACTCATTACGTTTATGCCGAAGTGAAAGAAAATTCAGTTACACTAAGAAATCATTTCCAAAAATGGCCGAAAGAAATTTTATTCGACGAAATAACTGAGATTATTGCTAATAAAAAGTGGTGGTATGATGTTGTCGTTAGAGATTCAAAAGGCCAGAAAATTGTTATCAATGCTGCCATTGAACCAACTGATGAGTTTTTTAATGAACTCATAACAAGAGCTGTGAATTGTAAAAAAATTGATTTGCGTAATATTAAAAAAGCAGCACCAAATTTGATATTGTATGAGAAGAGCGAACGATAATATTTAAAAAATCAAATATCCCTGTCGCCTAATTTATAAGGCAGCCGAAGTTTGCCAGAGGCAAATTTGGGCGAAGCCGGCTGCCGAAAATTAGGCGACGGGGGAGAGCAGATTTAAGTTTTTACCCGCAGAATTATTTAGCTTTCCTTTCCTTCTTCATCAAGAGAGAATCAACGAAAGAATAGACCAGGTGCCGTTCATCAGTTGAAAGAGATAGAATCTTTTTTAGTTTCTTTAACGTCCTGCCGTCGATATTAACAAATTCTTTTTGAATAGCTGTTGGCTCATTAAAATCGAGAAGTTCCTCTATCTTCACCTTTAAGGCTTTTGCTATGAGCCCAATTTTATCGATAGGAGGCTTAACAGCTTCGGTTTCGTAGTATGCAATCATTCGTGGAGACAGGCCGGTGAGCTGTGCCAGATCTGCTTGAGATAGTTTTCTTTCCTTCCTGAGGCGAATTAAGTTTTTACTGAATGTGGGTCTTGTTTCAAAGTTTTTCATAAAAATACTATATCATACCTAAAAAAGATATTGACAAAAATTAACGAAATATGTAGTATTAATTTAATTACAATCGTGGAAAATATCCTTGACGCGTTTTTGAAAAATATCGGGGAGCAATAAAAAACCCCCAATCCTGGCCAGAACTGAGGGTTTTAGAAGGCAGTCCCGAAGGAGAGCACTTCTTAACTTGGTAACTTGAGAATAGCTTCCTCCTTCGGGATTGTCAACCCTTTTTACATAACGAAGGAGAAGGCGATGTCTCAAAAGGCAATCGAACAGCTGTGCGTAAACTGGCAGTCCGCGCTCATGGAGAACGGGGAAGCCCTCCACCTACTTGATGAGCTACGCCAGATTAACCGGTTGGAGAAATTCAAGGACCTTGAGCTCGGCCTGGTGAAGGTCCCGGCCAAAGACGATCTACCTGAACAAGTATACCACTCCCTTAAATCCTTTGGCCTCATGAACGAAAAAATCGCCGGTATGGTGAGCGTGCCGCTCCGGAAGAAAGATAACCGTATCGCGAATTTTTATTTTGTGAGCTTAAACGGCAAGGACGATACCATAATCCGCCAGGGCGGGATCGTGAACCTGAAAGCCTTTACAGGGTACAAGAAGCTCGTGATCGTGGACTCCATGAACGACTACTTCGCCTATTACCAGCAAGTCAAAGAAAACGTGGTGCCTTTGATCCAATCGGCAACGATGCCTGACGATCTGGCCGGGATGATCGCCCAATCGAGCACAGAAGAAATTGTGCTCGTGAATGAGTCGCCGTACTGGCCGTTACTTAAAGAAAAGCTCAAAGACCTTGAAGTGAGAATATTCGAGATTGCATTCCCTGAAGGCAGAAGCGTGAAACAATTTCTTGAGAGCAATTCGCCGAACAAGCTCATTGCATATCTGGAAAACGAGAAAGCGAAGATCGTGAAACAAATCAAGGAAAGCGTGCCGGAACCGGTCGGAGAGTACATGAAGGTCATCGAAGAAACCGGGCAAATAAGATTCACTGCCGATGACCGGCTCTATCTGGTTCGCGGCTTCCACAAGGACGGGTTTGAAAAGATCGTGCAGATGTCACTTGAGATCGACGGATTTGCCTTTCCTGACAAAGTGGATTTATCGAGAAGCCAATCACGGCAACGGTTTGCGAACATTGCCGGCAGCGAGTTTGAAATCAGCTCGGACATTATCAGAAACGATCTCACGTTCATATACAGGACCCTGGACAAGATGCAGGACGATCGTTTCAAGGAGAAGATCGGTCTTCTTGAGAAGAACGTGCATATTCTAACCAGGGATGACGAATCGAAGGCAATAGACCGGCTCACGTGCCGCGACATCCTGAACGAAATCCTCATCAAGGACACGGAACGCCTGGGCTTTGTCGAAGAAGAAGTGAACAAGAAGCTTTTCTATATTGCCGCAACTTCACGGCTCACGGGAAAGCCCCTGTCCGTGCTCGATATATCTCCGCCGGGGACTGGCAAGAGTTTCGGTCTGTCCATGATCATGGATTTCATGCCGCCGGATGAAGCGCTTAAATATTCGAGGCTGTCTCCGCAGGCCCTGTACTACAAGCAAGAAAGTGAGCTCCAGGGCCGGGTGCTCTACATCGAGGAGTTGGTGGGCATGGAGGAGTCTTTAGAGCCGATCCGGATGTTACTTTCTTCCGGTGAACTTGCGGTCTCCGTGGTGGAGAAGGACCCCCGGACCGGCCAGCTCCGCACCGTGGAGCGTCGTATCAAGGTTGATATCCCGATCCTTTCAAGCGGTGTGCGTGATCTGTTTGACGAAGAGACGTTATCCCGGTTTGTGCTGACCTACAACGATCTGACCATGAAGCACGTGGAGCGAATACTTAAAAGCCAGAGCTTTAAGTATTCCCTGGACGGGGAGAAGACATTGAAACAGCGTGAGAGGTTTTTGAAGAAGCACCGGGACATGCAGAAGGTCCTCGATCCATCAGTCATGGTGGTGAATCCCTTTGCGGACAAGATCATGGTCAATCCCCATCTGCATATTGTGACCAGGAAGCAGGAGCAGTATTTGAGGCTCATCTACAACATCGCCTTTTTGCGACAGCATTCACGCGAGAAGAAACAGGCGGAGGACCGCTTCGGTAATATCTTCACCTACATTGAGGCGAACCGGGAAGACGTGGTCACGGCGAACGAAATAGCGGACTATGTGTTCCAGTTTGCCCGGGGAGACCTCACCAAGCGGTTATTTGACGCGTACCAGTCAATCGAGGGGCTGTGCCGGCGCCAGGTAAAGGAGAAGCGTATCAATCTGCATGAATACAAGTTTTCCCGGCGAGAGGTGAGAGAACATGCGGGCTGGGATCCTGTCACGGCTAAAAGATTGTTTGACGAGCTTGAATCGCTTGAATACATTCGTCGTGTCCGGGGCGACCGGCAGGGGAGCCAGTTTTTGTATCGCCTTGCCGCGTTTCATGAGAGGCGTTCCGGCGATCATGATCTCAAACTTCTCGACCCGGCACGTGTGTAGACCCATTTTAACCTTCAAGCTATCGAAGTATTTAAGAGAAATCTGTAGAACTTGTTCACTGGTGAACAAGTTTTGAACAAGTTCTGAAGAAGTTTAACTCCTGAACTTTTGAGGAGTTAGCCTCAAAAACAGGCAACTTGTTCACTTGTTCAGGGGGAAAGGTATAGAGGCAACTTTTGGGAGGGATACCAATGCAATTACTCAACGATTTTATCGATCATGAATGCCTCAAAGGCTATAGCGAAGAAACAATTCGCATTAAGCGAACGAATATTATGCGCTTTCTCTCATTCAACGGCCTTGAATTCCGGAAAGCTACCTGTGAGGATATTCTTCGCTTCATCGATGATTTGCAAGTGAAAGGAATATCTTCTGTAAAGATTAATCTCCATCTTTCTCATCTGGACCAGTTTTATAACTTTCTCATTGAGAAAGAAACGGTACTTGTTAATCCAGTGAGTTTTATTCCGAGAATCAAATGCTCCCGGAACCATTCCGGCATATTTTCTGAACAGGAAATCAAGGAGATGTTCATCTCCTCGAATACCTTTCGGAAGAGAAAGAGCGGGGCGATCATGAAGCGTGACCTGGCGATCCTGGAGCTCCTGTACTCGACCGGGATCAGGATGCATGAGCTCGTAAACCTCGATATCGATGATATTGATTTTGAAGAACGGGAGGTTTCGATCTACCACGGCAAGGGTGACAGGGAGAGACTCGTTCCGGTGGGTGATGAGGCGTTGGTCGTTTTGCGTGACTACTTGTCAATCCGGGATAAGCGCTTCAAGGCGGGGAACGATGGCGATGCGCTTTTCTTGTCCCGCCAGGGAGGAAGGCTATCAGCTCTTTCTGTGAGACGAATGATTCACCGGCGAAAGCTCGAAGCCGGGATTGCGAAAAAGGGAGCGAACCATGCCTTCCGGCGGAGCTTTGCGAGCCACATTCTTGCCCATGGCGCGCCGCTCCCGGTGATTGGGGCTATACTGGGCCACACAAGCCTTGAGACCACGACCGGCTATACCCTGGTGGACGATGATCTGCGCCGGGTGCACCACGAGTCCCATCCACGCGCTTGCACTGAGCCTGTCGAAGTGAGGTGAGGCCATGAACGAGCTGCTACACGAGTTTCTGGAATACGGGAAGCGCAAGAAATACAAGGCCCACACGATCTATGATTACCGGGCCACCATCGGCGAATTTTTCCGGTTTTTGCATGAGATATATCCTGATGTAACGGAAATCACGAACATTACCAGGGACATGATTTTCGCCTATGAAAAGCATCTCATGGTGAGGAAGGATTCCCGGGGCAAGGTCATGACCCGGAACCGGAGGAAGCGGTATTTGCTTAATCTACGGACGTTCTTTTCCTATTTGCTGAAAGAGGAGAAGATTTACAAGAACCCTGTCGCGAATGTAGCGATCCCGAGGGACAAACGGACAATCATTAAGGACGTGCTTTCCATCGAGGAAATGGAGCGGTTATTGACCTCCTGTGAGGGTGATTCTGCTCAAAAGCTCCGGGACAGGGCGATTCTGGAGCTATTATACTCCTCCGGGATCCGCGCGGACGAGCTCTGCGCCATCGAGATCGACGACATCGATCTGCACGAGCACACCCTCTTTGTGCGCAAGGGAAAATGGGGGAGCGAACGGATTATTCCCTTTGGAGTTCTTGCGGGGCAGTGGATCGCCCGGTATCTGGAGAAGTCCCGGCCATTGCTTCACGATTTTTCCTCTGAGCTTTTGTTTGTGTCTATGAGGGGGAGAAGGCTCCAGCCCCAGGCCCTGTGCGACCTGGTGAAGAAATACGCGCGTCTGGCGGGCATTGAGAAGAACGTCACGACCCATACCTTCCGTCACAGTTGTGCGGTGCACATGCTTAAAGGTAATGCCGATATCCGGTACGTGCAGAAGCAATTAGGCCACAAGCGGATATCGACCACGGAGCGGTATTTGAGGATCGAGATCACGGACTTGAAGGAGGCGCACGGGCGGTATCATCCCCGTGAACAGGAGGACTGGTGAGGGAAAACTATTTTAATAAAATTAAATTGTATATCAGCAGCAGGCTCTGTGGGTATGTGGGTAACTCCGGCTCTGATACCGGAGGATCAGTACTGGCTTAAACGGAGTTATCCATATATCCACAGAGTAAATTTGTATTGAAATATTATGGACAAATAACTATCTTGAGAAATATAGAAACCATATTAATAACCGAGGATACCATGGGTCAATTAATGATAAAAGACGTGGCTAAATCTCTTATCGACAAAATGCCGGATAACGCAACCTGGGACGATCTGATGTATGAAATATATGTCAGGCAGGCCATAGAGTCGGGGTTAGAGGACAGCAAAGCCGGAAGAACAAAAGACGTTGGTGAAATCAGGAAAAAATACGGTCTCCCGGCGTGAAGGTTTACTGGACGGATACCGCAGAAGAACATCTTGACGCGATCTATCGGCACATTGCGCGAAATTCCGAGGTGTATGCCAAACGCGTTGTTGATGTCATAACCCAACGATCTATCCAGATCGGGACCTTTCCCTTATCCGGCAGAATGGTCCCCGAATACGAAATGGACCAGATCAGGGAAGTTATCGAAGGCCCTTACCGGATCATTTATTACATAAAACCCGATCAGGTTGATGTCATTGCGGTTCTTCACGGGGCACAGAATGTATTGCGTGAGGAAAAAGCATAACAGTACCTGCTTCCGCAGCTTACGATAAGCCGTCTTATGTGCGCCGAGGCCCGCAGGGCCGAGGGAACCCGAAGGGCGGCATAAGAGCGGCTTGATCGGAAGCTGCGGGATACTCAGTTGCCGTATCTTCCCGCAATCCCTCCGCACGGCGCACAATTGACGGCAGGCGGTTCGCTGAACGCTCACGCAAATGCTCGCTTTGCTCGCACTTCGCCTGCCTCAGCAATTGTGCGCCATGCCTCGACAAGCTCGGCACAAGTGCTCCCTCTTGTTCTTACCCTATCCATTGAAATTATCCTGCATGTCAAGGCTGTGGATTTGTGGACGGCTCCCTGGTGATCGTGCCGATCCTGATATGATCGGGAGACCCGAACACAAACCCACAGCCTCTACTACTGCTTGACACAATATTTTTATTATGTATTATGGGAAAAGAGTCGGGCGTTTCGGCGCCTGTTGTTCTTTAAAATCATGCTAGAAAGGGGCCTTATACCGGAAATTTTTGCCCTGAAAAGGTGAATCTACTACATTCACGACTCGGTAAAGGTAGTGACCAATGACGCGGGCATGGTGGTCACGAGCCACGAGTATCTTCCCTTCGGCGAGGACTGGATCACTGAGGGCGACACAAAGAACGCTCCGAAGTACAATTCCCAGGAGTTGGATAAGGAGAGCGGGTATTATTTCTATAACGCGCGGCACTATGATCCGGAGATCGCGAGGTTCGTGACGCCGGATACGGTGGTACCGAGAGAGAATGATACTCAGAGTTGGAATCGGTTTGCTTATTGCAGGAATAATCCTATAATTTATCGTGATCCAACTGGACATGCTGAACGAGAAGGAATATTTGGTTTAGCTGACAAAATTGGGGAAAAAATTAGTAATGTTGGTGAAGGAATAAAAAGTACAGGTGAAAAGCTTACTCAACCATTACGTAATGCTGGAGAATGGTTAAAAGATAAATTACAGGGTAATAAAGGATCTGAGAATAATAGAACAGGTAAATCTAATAATACTGTACTTAAACCTTCGTTAGTAGACGGGTATGAAGTGCCAATAGAACAAAAATACTCACCACGTGTAAGTTCTGAATATGGTCCCAGATCGTATGATAATAGGTTTCATCCCGGAGCTGATGCGATACCACAAAAAAATAAAGATGGCACATGGATGTCGCGAGAACAACGAAGAGGTCTTCCAATAATAAATCTTGGTGATGGAAAAGTTGTATTTGCAGGAGAAACTGATGGTGGAGGGAAAACTGTAGTTGTTGATCATGGCAAAGGAATAAAATCAACATATATGCACTTGGATAAAATTAATGTGCGGGAAGAGCAGAGTTTGAAAAAAGGTGAACAAGTTGGTGGTTTAGGTTGGACGGGAAGATTAAAAGGGACTGGGCCTCATATCCATTGGGAAATTAGTAAAGATGGTAAAACAATAGATCCGAAAGGTACAACAGTTGAAAAAGAGGTTAATAAATGAAAAAATTTATTTTATTATTAATAATAATATTTATTTCATCAATTATGTGTTCGGCAAAGCATAAAACAGTAAAATGTGATGCAGAAGTTGTCAATGTTAGGAATGAAGCAACAGTTAATTCAACAATTGTTGATGTGATTAAAGCCGGAGAGACAGTAAGAATCATTGAGGAATCAAGTAGAAGTGTTTTAGTTGATTCGATAATAGCAAAATGGTATAAAATAGAAACAAGAAATGGGAAAATTGGATGGGTTTTTTCTGGATATTTATCAAGTGTTGATGGTAAAAATATACCTTTTGGAGTAAAGAATATAATTGGTGAATGGTTGATCGATGACAATGATGGTGTTGGTGCAGTTAAGTTCAATTTTTTAAAAAATGGGGTTTTAATTATCAAAGGAGAGAATTCGAAGGAATTCGATGGTGAATGTAAATGGATATATTATTCTGATAACGACAATATTGAAATAATATTTAATGACAAACAAGTATGGAAAGCAAGGTTGAAAAAACTAAAAAATGGTGAGTATTCTTCGAAAGATCAGTATTTATCAATAGATGAAAAAAAGTCTTCTTTGCTAATTCAACTATCAAGAAATTATTATAACGAAAAAAAGAAAATTTTTGAAAACATTTCATTTCCATTTTTTGGGTATTTTGTTTTAAAACGTGTCATGTGACTTATGCCTCCTGTTGCCTAATTTATAAGGCAGCCGAAGTTTGCCAGAGGCAAATTTGGGCGAAGCCGGCTGCCGAAAATTAGGCGACGGGGGAGAGCAGATTTAAGTTTTTACCCGCAGAATTATTTAGCTTTCCTTTCCT
>Ga0208197_1004056_pt1 | contig 11119 bp, 13 predicted proteins | sample AD_JPNNA4_MetaG_FD_184444 | JGI IMG/M metagenome (GOLD analysis project Ga0208197, IMG submission 184444) | Active sludge microbial communities of municipal wastewater-treating anaerobic digesters from Japan - AD_JPNNA4_MetaG (SPAdes) (version 2) | ecosystem: Engineered > Bioreactor > Anaerobic... | reverse complement strand
CGGTTGAAACGCTGCGGACTTTGTTGAATTCGGAATCTGAAAACGTCCGGCTGCGCGCGGCGCAAGCTATCGTTGACTATGTTATCAAAGCGCGCGAAATAGAGGACATTGAAAAACGGCTGGACGCTATCGAAACGGCCATTGACGGCGGCCGGCGCTGATCGGCGCAATAATTCTCATAACGTTGTGAGAAACCGGAGGGCGTGAAGTGGGAAATTTCAAGAGGCGCGTCAAAGACTATGAAAAGCGGCTGGATATCGGCGGCGCGGTCGATGTTATCCACGTCCCGCCGCCTCCGCCGGCAATTAACGCGGCGGCAATCGAATCGTTTGAAACGTTTCCCAGGCGGCCGGGCGAAACGGACCAGGAATATTTAGACCGTTACAATGATCCAGGACCGGGCGGCTGGCGTTATGATATCAATGTCTGTGATTATGGAAAAGTGAAAATCTGTTGGCCGGTCCGGTCACGGGATATCTGCGAACAATGAGCGCGAAACAAAGAATAAAGCGGATTGAGGCGGCCATAAAGCCAAAGGAACAGTTGGAAATCATTTGGTTGGAGCCGGACGAAAACGGGAATTATCCGCCGGTGCCGCCAGGAACTAAAGTTATTGAATTGAAGTGGGATCATGAGACGCCAGCCATAAAATCTGAATCTAAATAGACGCCAATAAATCACTATTTCCAAGAGGTTCAAGTAATGAATACTCTTTATTATGGCGATAACCTGCGAATCTTAAAAGATTATATTCAGACTGAAAGTATAGACTTTATTTATTTAGACCCGCCTTTTAATTCAAACCGGAATTATAACGTTCTTTTCAAAGAAGAAAGCGGCAAAGAGGCGGAGGCCCAGATAACGGCCTTTGAAGATACCTGGCATTGGAACCAGGACACAGAAAAAACATATCAAGATTTAATTACGGACGGAACTCCCGGAATATCAAGCATGATAAACGCCTTGCGCCAGGCCATAGGACCTAACCAAATGATGGCGTATCTTGTAATGATGGCGATTAGATTGATTGAATTACACAGAGTTTTAAAACCGACAGGCAGCCTTTATCTTCATTGTGACCCGACCGCAAGCCATTATTTAAAGATTATATTGGATTCAATTTTCGGGTCCGAGAATTATCGAAATGAAATAATTTGGAAGCGCACGACCGCACACAATGACCCCAAGCGGTGGGGAAATGTGCATGACGTTCTACTTTACTATTCAAAAACAGATGCGCCAAAATGGAACCAGGTTTTTCTTGATCATACCGAACACCATAAGGCCCGGTTCAACAAAACAGACCCGGACGGCCGTCTTTGGACAGATGGGGATTTAACCGCAAAAGGACTTTCCGGGGGAGGTTATACATACGAATATAGGGGATTTACTTCACTTTGGCGGGTTCCCCTTGAAACGATGAAACGGCTTGATGCGGAAAATCGGCTGCATTTTACAAAAACCGGTGGGATAAGAATAAAAAGATATTTAGACGAATTGCAGGGGACAATTGTTCAAGATGTTATTACTGACATTTTTCCCATAAATTCCCAGGCAGCGGAGCGCCTTGGATACCCCACCCAAAAGCCTGTTGCGTTACTTGAAAGAATTATCCAGGCAAGCAGTAACCCCGGCGACGTTGTCCTTGACCCGTTTGGTGGATGCGGCACGACAATTTCAGCCGCCCAAAACCTGGGGCGGGAATGGATCGGGATTGATATAACCCACTTGGCAATTGCACTGCAAAAATACCGGCTTGCAGATGCTTATGGTTTGCAACCGGGAAAAGATTATAAAGTAATCGGGGAACCGGAGGATTTCGCATCTGCAAAACAGCTTTCCATTGAGGACCGTTATCAGTTCCAATGGTGGGCTTTGTCGCTCATTAAGGCGCGGCCATTCGGAACGACAGGCCAAACGAAAGCGGGAAAAAAGGGCAGCGACAAGGGAATTGATGGTATTATTTCATTCATTGATGAAGCCAATGGAAAAGCAAAAACAATTCTTGTTCAAGTTAAAAGCGGTCATGTAAAGGCGGGGGACATAAGAGACTTGCGCGGGGTAGTGGATCGGGAAAGCGCGGCAATCGGTTTATTCGTGACCCTGGAGGAACCGACAAGGGAAATGATAAAAGAGGCATCAACCGCCGGTTTTTATCATTCGCCTGGATGGGGGAACGACTACCCAAAGATACAGATTTTTTCAATCGCCGATTTGCTGGCAGGCGCGGAAGTGAAGCGGCCGCCGGAGGCTATCACATTTAAACAAGCGAAAAGGCAAGGTTCGAATCAAAAAGGTGACCAGGCGGATCTTTTTTCAGAATAAACAGATTACAAAATATAGATGGGTATAAACCCCAAGTTTTCCAGCTTGGGGTTTTTTATTTATAGAAAAGCAGCTGAACGGATCGATTCTCATCATGACAGATCAAAAGTTCATTTGAACTTTTGATTTTTCGCCGGCGCCGCATCCTGGCGGACTTTGCGAAATTCCGATAATTCCCACACATTCCGCTTTTCCCGCTTTCAACGAACCCGTCATATTGAACCCTGTTTTAATTGATGGGTAATTGATGGGTAATTGATTCAACGAACCGCCGCCGTCTATATCTTGACGTTTATCAGCTCACGGCCGCCACTACATATAGACCAGCTGGAATACTGACTGGATTTAAAAAGGCGGTCCCTCCCGGTCGGCTGCGGACGGAAAGCGCGCCGCCGTGGTTCCATGTTAACATAATCTGTATTATGCATACACCGATTGTTATTTATCAATAAGTTAGCGCCTTAAGGGGTGTATGACAATATGGCAGAAACGAAATATAATAAAATGGAACGCTTTCAATACAATATTAAAGAATATAAATTCACTTGACAATAAAACGAATAATCGCTATATTGGGACCAGGGACGGAACCCCAATCAAGCGGAGGCGCGAACCATGAACGAACTTGTTTCCATAGACGGACCGGCGGGCGCGGTCACCACGCCGGCGGCCGTTGCGGACTTTGGCGGTTTGGTCGATCTGTTTCTATGTTCCCAGGATATCCGGGACGCCAGCAAACGGACGTATCGGCGGGCGCTGAAACAGTTTGGCCGCTGGATCGAAGCGGCGCCGCGCGGTCAATTCACGCGGGAAACCGTCCTCCAGTTTAAAACGGATCTGATCGGCCGCGGGTTGTCGGCGTTTACTGTTTCCTGCTATCTGACCGCGGTCAAGCGCTTTTTCACGTGGGCGGAGGGCGCCGGATATTTCCCGAATATTGCAAAAGATATCAAGTTAATGAAGCGCGGCCGGGCGTTCCAGAAAGACGCTTTCACGCCGGACCAGGCGCGCGAACTGTTGGCCGCTATCAAAACGCGAACCCTCCGCGGAAAGCGGGATTTTGCCATTGTAAACTTGATGATCCGGACCGGACTCCGGACCGTGGAGATTATCCGCGCGGACGCCGGCGATATTGCGAACCAGGGAGGGAAAACCGTTCTTTATATCCAGGGCAAGGGCCGGGACGGGAAAAGCGATTTTGTGGTATTGACGCCGGCAACCCTGACGCCGATAAATAGCTATCTGAAAACCCGCGGCGCGGTTGATCCCGGCGCGCCATTGTTTGCGGCTGTTTCAAACCGCAACCACGGCGGCCGGCTGACAACCCGAAGCGTTTCGCGGCTGACGAAATCCGCCATTGAAAGAATCGCTCCCGGCCGGGACCGGCTGACGGCGCACAGCTGCCGCCATTCGGCCGTCACGTTTGCGCTTTTGGGCGGCGCCACGGTCCAAGAGGCGCGGGCGCTGGCGCGCCACGCCGATATTAATACAACCCTGATTTACGCGCACAATATAGACCGGCTGGCGGCGGCGCCGGAAACCAAAATCGATGCAATCTTGAACGTTTAAACCGGAGGACTTAAAAAAATGAGCGAACTTATCAAGCTGACTGGACTTTGGAAAAGCAAAACCAAAAAGGGCGAAACGCTGCTTTCCGGATCATTGAACGCGGTCACGTCTATTGTTATCTTGCCGAACACTTTCAAGAAATCGGAAAAGGATCCGGATTTCAATATCTATTTGAAAGCGCGGGACAAAGAGACGGCCGCGGCGAAACCGGCGGCGCCGGCTGATGAACTGGATTTTTAACCAGGGGAAACCATGAATTCAATCAATTTTTCGGACCGTCTGAAAGAGGATATCCGGGCGAACGTCCCAATTGAGGACGTCGCGGCTTTGCTTGGACTTGAATTGACCGGGAACCCGCCGGCTGGCCATTGCCCCAGCGGTCATTTGGGGAAATCCGGCCGGTCTTTCACGCTGAACGTAAAAGAGAATTATTTCCATTGTTGGGCTTGTGGGATCGGCGGCGATAATATCCGCCTGGTTGAAACCGTCCTGAACCTGGAATTTCGGGAAGCGCTTCGCTGGATGATAGAGCGCTATCGTCCCGCGGACCTGGCCTATTGGGAGCGGTCAAGCGAAAAGCACCCGCCCAAAAATGACGGAAAGAGCGGCGAATATTTCACGGCCGCGGACTTGTACGAAAAAGTTTATCAATACGGGCGCCGGCTGTTGTATGAACCCGCCGGCAAAGAGGCGCTTGATTATCTGTTGACCGCTAGAGGATATAATCGGGAAACGCTGGAAAAGACCGAATGGATTTATTATCCGCCAGACGCCGATATCAGAAAACACTTGCGGGAAGCGGCCGGCGCTGACGCGGCAGAGGCTATCAAGAGCTTGCATTTGCAAGGGGCGCATGGAGACCTGTTTCGTGCGGCGCTCCCCTGGCGGGATCGGCGCGGCCGAATCATCGGCTTTTTTAAACGGGCTGCGGTCCCGGAGGGCGTTATTGTGGAAACAGCCGCCGGTCTGTCTGAAAAACGGCGGCAGGAATATACGGCCGGATTAAGCACAACCGCGGACCTGTTCAACCTGCATTATTGCCGGAAAAAAAAAGCGGTTGTTATCGTTGAGGGACCGCCGGACGCGGCGTATCTTTCGCGGCTGGACTTGGGCGCCGGCGTCGGGATTGCGGCCGTCGGTCAAGGCGGATTATCAGAAAAACATCTTGACGGGCTGCGGGCGCTGGGGATCAAGCAAGTTATCATATCCTTTGATAATGACGAACACGGACCGAAAAACACGGCCGCGGCGATAGAGCGATTGCGCAAGAGCGGCGCCGGCTTTGATGTTTTCGTCATTGACCCGCCGGACCTGGGGAGATTCAAAGACCCGGACGAACTATTCAGGGCGGAGGGAGTTGACCCATTTCGGGCGCTGATAGCTGGCGCGGCTTCCTGGTTTAATTGGGAATTTCGGCGGGCCCAAAAAACACACCCGGCCGATACCGATCAAGGCGCCGTTGCTTTTCATCATACAGTTGACCGGATATTTTCTAAGTTATCGCCGGCCGAATTCCGCCAGCTTAAAAAGATGAACCCGGAGGACTTTGAACCAGGCGCCGGCTGGGAGGAACGTTTCGCCGATATCCGGGAGCAAGAGGCGGCGCGGCGCCAGGAGAAAGCGGCCAAAGAGGCGATTAACAAATATCAGGGAGGCAATAAATCCCTTGATGATTTACGGGATTTGCGGGACCGGCTGACGGAGATATCCCAGCAAGAGGCGGCCGGCGGCGAACTTGACGGGCCATATACTTTCGCCGATTATGAAAAATCCATGCAAAGCGAACCGGACGCCATGAAAACCGGATACAATGAACTGGATCGAATCGCTCCCGTTACACCCGGCGCAATAACCATTATTGCCGGCCGTCCCTCACACGGGAAAACCACGTTTTTGTTAAATCTTATGATGCAACAGGCGGCGGCGTATCCTGATAAACATTTTTTCTTTTTCAGTTATGAACAAACCAAAAACCAGCTTATGACGCGGCTATTAATGCGGGAGGCGAATCTTGTTTTAGATCCATACGGGAACAATTACACGCAATATAAAAGATATATCAAGTATAAAAACCAGGATGAACCCGCCATTGAAGCGGCGCGGCGCCGGCTGGCGGACTTTGACAATCGAATCTTTTTGATCGATGAACGTTACACGGTCGAACAGCTGACGGGCGTCCTGGCGCAGCTGGCGAAGCGTCACCGTATCGGCGCCGTTTATATCGATTATATCCAAAAGATCGGAACGAAAATCAAGAGCTATTCACGACAAACCGAACTGCAAACTATTTCCAATCAGCTGTTGGATCGGGCGCTATCGTTAAAGATCCCGGTTATCATGGGAGCGCAATTTAACCGGGAGAGCATGAAACCCGGACGCACGCAGACGGCCGACAAAAAGCGCAAACCAATAACGGAGGACTATATCCGGGAGGCGGGCGATATTGAACAGGACGCCAATTTAATATTGGGTTTGTGGGATGATCGGAAAGAGGGCGGGAAAGAGGACGGGCTGGCGGTCTATGTCTTAAAGAATCGGGACGGCGAAGTGCACCACGAACCGATAACTTTAAATTATTCGCGCGAAGTTTACAGGATATCGGACGCGAAAGAATCACCCGAACATTCCGCCGGCGGGAATCCGGAGACGGCGGACGGCGAAGTTTACCCGTGGGATAGAGATTAACCAGGAGGGCGCACACAATGGAAGTTATCGCTTTTATGAACCAAAAGGGCGGCGTTGGCAAAACAACCGCGGCCGTCAATATCGCCGCTGGAATGTCGCTGATCGGCCGCCGGGTTCTGTTGGTCGATATGGACCCGCAAGCGCACGCCACGCAATCGCTGGGAATATCGGAGGAGGGCGAAAAGAGAAAGACGGTTTTTGAGGTTCTGGACGAAACCGCGGCCGCGGCGGATGTTATCCTGGACCGCGGCGGGCTGGCGGTCCTCCCGTCCGGGCTGACGCTGGCGAACGCTGAACTTTATTTCCTGGGGACGCCGGGACGTGAAATGATGTTATCGAACGCCCTAAAAGCTATCCGCGCGGACTTTGAATATATTTTTATTGATTGTCCTCCCTCCCTGGGCGTCCTGACAATGAACGCTTTGGCGGCCGCAACCGGCGTTTATGTCCCAATCAAAACCGAATTTCTCCCCATGCAGGGAATAACGCAGCTGATAAAAACGGTCGATCTGATCCGCCAGCGGATAAACGCGGCGCTGAAAATAACCGGCGTTTTCGGGACGTTTTACGACAACCGCCGGACGCTGAACCGGGAAGTAATGGCGGCGGTCCGGGAGATATTCGGCGCGGCCGTCTTTGAAACGACAATCCGGAATAACGTTGCGCTGGCGGAGGCGCCCGGAGCGGGAAAGACAATATTTGAACACGCGCCAGGATCCCACGGCGCGGAGGACTTTAGCGCACTTTGCCGCGAAATCATTTCCAGGGAGGGCGGTCAATAATGGCAAGAAAAACGGCGAACGTTGCAAACTCCGCTATTGCCAAAGAACTGAAAGCGGCGAAAGAGGCGGCAGACCGCGGCGAACTTTCAAGCGAATTAACCCACGTTCTCGCGGCGGACCGGCCGGCGCCGGAGGGCGTCAAACTGGAGGCGGTCAAAATGCACGCGGTCCAGAACTTGATCGAACACCCGTTAAACCGTGAATATTTTCAACCCTTGCCGGCGGACGAATACGAAAAACTGAAAGAGGATATCCGGCGCCGCGGCGTCCTGGTCCCGGTTATCGCAACCGCGGCCGGCGTCATTCTATCCGGTCACCGGCGGGCGCAAATAACCCGCGAACTTGGGCGGACGTTTATCCCGGTTCAGTTTATCGCCGGCAAGCTGACGGCGGCGCAAGAGCGGGAATTTCTGATAAAAGATAATCTATTGAGGCGCCAGCTGGGACCGGAGGAAAAGAAAGCGCTGATTATAGCCCTATACGGGGATGAAATCGGTCAAGATCGGCGTGGCGGGGACCGCAAGAGCGCGGCCGCAAAAATCAAAAGTGCAGATTTCACTTTTGATCCGGCACCTGAAACCCTACCCGAACGAATCGAACGCGAAACCGGCGGCGCTATCAAACGGGATTCCGCAAAGCGGACTATTGCCGAAATTCGCAAAGACCGCCAGGGCGCCGGAACTGAGGCCAAACCCGCCCCGGCCGCGGACCCGTTGAAAGCGGTTCGCGCGAACTTGGGGAAAATTGTCCGGCTGTTGAATGACGCGGACGCCGGGACCGTTGACGCGGCGATAATTGAGATTGTCGGCGTCCTGGACCAGATCGGCGGGATAGATCCCCGTTATTCCGGCGAAGTGAAACGAATCATTGAAAACATGAGGGCATAAAATGGCTATCAAGATTGGACCCAAAACTTTTTACACGCCGGGCGAAGTGGGCGAAATCCTGCACCTGAACGCGGTCACCGTCCGAAATCTTATGAGGGCCGGCCGCCTCCCAGCGCACAAATTCGGCGGCCGTTGGTACATTTCGGAGGATCGGCTGGCGGCGGCGTTTGACGGCGAATGGACGCCAGAGAAACCGGACGAACCCGCCGGCGGCGATAACAAATAACTTTCAATGTCCGTAAATATTACATTGCAGACATAGAAAAATGAGGAAATCAGACCATGAATAACGAAACCAAACACCCCGCGGCGCCAGATTATTGCACGCAAAACGGCGGCCATTGCCCCACTTGTTCGCTTGTCAATTATCGCCGGGATTGTTTTAACAACCCCGTTGATTATGAGAAATTCGAGAAATACGACAAAGACGGCGGCCGGAAAAGTGATTGAACTTGAAACCATGTCCGCGGCGCCGCGAACCCGCGCGAACTTTGCCGAAAACGGCAATATTGTCGAAACCGGCAAAACGTCACGCCGGCAACCGAACCCGCCGGCGCCGGTCCAGATCGAAACGCCGGAAACGGTTTTCTCCGCGGCGGTCCGGTCGATCAATAAGCGCTTTCAGCTGGGGACGCTGGAATATATAGAGAACCACGCGCACGAACTGGCGGAGGAAATCCGGCTGGCGCTTGACCGGCTGGATCTGATCTGGTCAAGATGGATCCCCGGCGCCGATCTGCAACCGTTCAAGCGGGCGTTGCGGACTTATTATAATCTAATTATCCGGGCGGTTGATATATTCGAGGGCGCGACAAATGGCAAAAAAACGGAATAGAAAAGTTTACACGAACGGCGAACACCCGGACATTGAGGGCGTTTTCACTCCGGACGGTTACAAATCGCAAGCGCTGGACGTTATCACGAAACGCCAGGAGGACGAACCCGCCGCGCGGCTCATGGCGCCGCCGGACTATGTTTTCCCGGCCGAAGATTCAACCCTCCAGATTATAACCGCACGGATCGGCGGGAATAACGTCATTTCACAAGTTATGCAGATTGATAAACGGGCTTTCCGGGTTCTTTGGTCACGTTCGCAAGAGGAAACCGCGGAAATCAACAAAGAACAGAAAACCGCACTCCAGACGGCGCTTGATTGGCAGCTGGCGAAACTAAAACCAAATATTGACATTCACGAGGACGGAACCGCAAACACGCTAACACGGATCGGCGTTTTCTTTATAATCCTGGGTGAATTAATAGACGGCCGGGCATTTCCGGCGCGGTCCACCGTTGACGAATTTCTGGAAAGCGCTGTTTCTTTCCTATATGAAAAAGATGATCTTTGGTTCTGGATCGGCCGCTGGCAGGATATCGCCAGGGGAGTAAAGCCAAAAAGCGATATTCTGGATAAACCGGTTTTATTAGATTCCACTACACATAAAAATACAAGTAGATGGATCGGCGTTCGCGGCGCTTTCATGGAGGTTCAGAAATTTAAATGGGATGAAGATATATTAAAAAGCGAAGAACAAGCGCTGGGGAGGAAATTAACAAAAGATGAACGAATTAACGTCCTGAAGCGCGAAAAAGAATATTTAATGAAATCCTCCGTTACACCCGGCGAAATCATTGTTATAAGTGACCGCTGGGGAGATTTTTCTATTTCGGCGTCCGTTCCGCAGTTGTTCGCCGTGATTAAAAACGAAGAACGGCGCCGGGATTTGGAGGAGCGCTTGAAAAATCCGGAGTTATTTGATACACCGGAGTTTATCGCCGGACTTAACGCCGAACTTTCAAAGATTATTCTTTATCAAAACGCCGCCAAAATCTATCGAATGAGCGCCGTATATTATTACAATACCCGCGACAATCATTTGAAAATCCCAAAAGAGAAAGCGCTGGAATATTTTGGTTTTGATCCTGGAGATAGAGGGGCATATACAGAAATAGAACGGGCCGGCTGGGCTATCTATAACGCCAGCGTCATTTTACGCGGCAAATTTCGGGGAGCGTTTCGTTTCTGGTCGAAATTCGCAAAAGACCAAAAATATTATTATATCGATTTTATCCCTGACGTATGGCCGGCCACGAAAGAGCTTGTTGAATCATACGGGAAAGAACGAACGCCGGAAAGTTTGGAAATCTTGCAAGAGCGGCGCTATTTCAAATGGACGCCGCGGCTAGACGCGGCCGGGCTGTCGGCGTATGGCGATTATTACGCCGGTTTTTTATTGCGCGAAACGGGAAACAAGAAAATCAAAGACGTTCCGGACGGACAAAAAGTGATTGCACGAACCGGCGCAGACCATTGCGAGGAGGCGAATATCCAGGATTCCAAAAGCAACCGGAGAAAACAATCGATGATTGAAACCTGGCGCGAAATCATAAATAAAACGAATATCATTACACGGATTGAACCGTCTATAAAAACGCTGGAGGGATGGAAGCCGAGACGGTTCAGTAAAACACAGATCCACGTTTACGCGATAATTGACGCGGACGCCATTAATCAATATCTGAAAGAACGCCAACAAAAAAAGTCAACAAATATGTCCAATTTTTAACGGAAAGTCAACAAATATGTCCATTTTTACCCGGAAAGTCAACAAATATGTCCAAATCGTTTCCACGGGATTTTTAAAACTGGCGATGATAGCTTGTTTATTTTCAATTATATGAACGCCGGGAAAAAAGTCAACAAATATGTCCAAAAAACCACTTCAATACTATTTCAATACTATTTCAATCATAAAACGGCGTCCCTCCGCTGACGCTACGGGGACGCCAGAAACAATAAAACCGGAAAAAATCGCCACGGTTGCGGACTTGGTACTTTATTTGCATTAAATTAGACGGATTTTAACAGATCGG
>Ga0208197_1004052_pt1 | contig 11129 bp, 10 predicted proteins | sample AD_JPNNA4_MetaG_FD_184444 | JGI IMG/M metagenome (GOLD analysis project Ga0208197, IMG submission 184444) | Active sludge microbial communities of municipal wastewater-treating anaerobic digesters from Japan - AD_JPNNA4_MetaG (SPAdes) (version 2) | ecosystem: Engineered > Bioreactor > Anaerobic... | reverse complement strand
AATTTCATTATCGGGGTTAAAAAGAATTGATAAGAGTTTATCCCAGTCATTCATTAACTCCCATACAATATCGTGGTATCTATGAGGATGAATTATCCCAAATACTCTTTGGATAAGTCCAGTTTTTGGGAATGAAATGGTCGCTAAGTTTTCAGACTTCCAATTCTTATCTGTGTATCCCTTTTTCTCAAATTTTTCTTGTTGCAACTCAAAGTTACTGATTTTAAAGCAGGGTGGTAAAACATAGGGTTCTGGATAGTATCCATCTTCGAGAATCCATCTCGCAATTTCCTTCTTTCCTTCATCAGTTGATGAAAGTTCCCTAATCAGCCGTTCTGTTTCTTGTCTATGTTTTTGTGGTAAAATCATTGTCAATATGTTGTTTCTTTCTTTTTATTATAGCCCATAACTCGTTTATTGATGTAACAAAACTACATAATATATTCCATTTCGGATGTATTTATGTAACTGTTATAACAGTTATCCATTTCAAAATTAAAAAAACTTCACAAATCATCAAAGAGGCTTTTTAATTTTTTTGCCTTCAATTTTTGCTAACATGTGATGGTATCAATCACTTGGCGAGGTTTCTGACTTAGTGGCGTATTAAAAAAAGTATATGACCGCATTCAATGACTAGATATAGTTGTTCATTGTTCGATTTCGTTTAACGGTTCACGGCTAACATTTAACGTTTTAACTTCCTCTAACTTCCTTTAACTCCTTCAATATCCTCTTGATAATGAGATTCCTCGCATTTGCTCGGAATGACAGGAAGGCGTAATTCGTGAATTGGAATGGAACGCAGATGACGCAGATTGGGCAGATTTACTCTGTGTAACTCTGTGTAAAACTCTGTGTAACACTGTGATGCATGTTAAGTTGATAGTAAATTCAACTGAACGCTAAGAACACAGATTGAAATGATATGCGCTGATATACCGCCAGTCAAAAACCAAACACCTCTCTTTATACTGCATACTTCACACTAAATGTAGAATCCCGCTTCGCGGGATAGGCTCATTAACCCCGAAGAGCGGGGCGGGTTCTTTAACCTTTAACCTTAAAAAAACTATATTTGCAAAAACACAAATACATAACACAATGAAACGAATATCAATGTTTAAGGCGTTTGGGCTATTCATAGTTGGGCTATTTGTTGCCGGTCAGGCACTTGCCCAAATGGACGACCCTGTTCAATGGTCGGCTACCACTAAAAGAATTGATGCCAGTAAGTTCGAGGTGGTTATCACAGCTCGTATCGATGAGGGTTGGCATCTATACTCAACCAATCTGCCCGAAGGGGGCCCACTGCCCACCAATTTCATCTTTGAAAAACCTGAAGGTTACAAGCTGGTTGGGAATATCAAGGAGGTATCAAAGAGCAAAACCGAACACGATGAAATCTTCAACCTTGACCTTTCATACTTTGAAGACGAGGCAGTTTTTTCACAGCTGATTGAGGTTGATGCCGATGAGGCACCCATAAATATCACTGTTGAATTCCAGGCATGCTACGCCGACAAATGCATCTACCTGGAGAAAAACATTAGCACCGTTGCAAAGATGTCTGCCTTAGTTGAAGGGGCAACAGCAACCCAACAGGTGCAAGATGAGAGTAAAGCCGATGTTACTGTTGAGGCTGCAAAGCCCGAAAAGCAATCGCTCTGGTGGTTTTTTCTTGTTTCGTTTGCTGCCGGCTTAGCGGGACTGCTAACACCATGCGTTTTCCCAATGATTCCCATGACTGTATCGTTTTTCATGGGCAAGCAGCAGAACCGGGCAAATGCTATTCTCAATGCCTTTGTGTTTGGCATTTCAATAGTAGCCATTTATACGTCGTTAGGCTTTATCGTGTCGTTGTTTAACCTTGGTTCCGATTTTGCCAATACCTTAACCTCGCACTGGATAACCAACACCATCTTTTTTGCCCTGTTCATTGCCTTTGCAGCGTCGTTCTTTGGGCTTTTTGAGATTGTGCTACCCGGTAGTTTGGCAAATAAAACCGATAGCAAGGCCGATAGGGGAGGACTAATTGGCTCGTTCTTTTTGGCTTTAACAACAGTTATTGTAAGCCTTTCGTGCGTAGGCCCCATTGTTGGTGCGCTGCTAGTAGAGGCTGCATCGGGGCTGGGTGCAAAACCCATTGTGGGGATGTTTGGCTTTTCGCTGGCTTTCTCCATACCGTTCACCCTGTTTGCAATTTTCCCGTCGTGGCTTAACTCGCTACCCCGCAGCGGTGGATGGATGAATTCAGTAAAGGTTTTTCTGGGATTCATTGTGCTTGCCTTTTCGCTCAAGTTCCTGCTTACCATCGATCAGGGTTACCAGCTTGAGATGTTTAGTCGCGAGGGTTACATTGCCATCTGGATGGCTATATTCACACTGCTGGGGCTTTACCTTTTGGGTAAAATCAAGTTTAAATTCGATTCCGACCTTCAGCACTTGGGAGTTTTCCGTTTATTCCTGGCCATTGCCAGCTTTGCCTTTGTTTTCTATCTGCTTCCCGGGTTATTTGGGGCACCGCTTAAAACCATTTCCGGTTTATTACCCCCGCAAAGCAGCCAAAGTTTTGACTTGAAGCCGAATCAGGTTATTGTTAGCCAGAATACACCCTCTTTTAATGATGAAAACTCGCTGTGTGAAGAGCCTCGCTTTGCCGATTTCCTTCATCTACCTCATGGTCTAAATGGTTATTTTGATTACGACCAGGCTTTGCGTTGCGCACGGGAAAAGGGAAAGCCCTTGTTTATCGATTTTGTTGGGCATACCTGTGCTAACTGTAAGGTGATGGAGGCGCAGGTTTGGAGCGATCCACGGGTGCTGGAGCGGCTACGCCGCGACTACATAATTGTTGCCCTTTACGTGGATGATAGAACCGAATTACCCGAAAGCGAATGGGTAACATCGGCTCGCGATGGCAAGGTAAAGAAAACCATTGGCAAAAAGAATGCCGATTTTCAGGCTACCCGGTTCAACGTTAATGGTCAACCATATTACGTGTTACTCGATAACGAGGAAAAATTACTTACCGAGCCCCGCGGATTTGACCTTAATGTGGAGGCGTTTATCCAGTTCCTCGATAAAGGGGTTGAAGAGTTTAAGAAACGTAACCAGTAAGTATTGGGTTTTGAACATTGAGGCTGCCCCAAAGGCGGCCTCTTTTGATTTGTGCAGTGGCTATGGCGTTCTAATCAATTCCCCTTTTCCTTGACTATTTAGCTCAATTGTAGGGTTCCCGCGCAAGTGAATATCACCGGTTGAGGTAATGTTTGCCATGAGGTTATCGGTTACCCAAATATCCATTTTAACCGTTGAGCCTTGGTTTGCAGTGCAGCGTTTTACCTGTGTTTGCGAAAGGTCGAAAAGAGCAGCACCACGAGCATACAGTGTGGCATGCTCGGCCTGGCCTGTTGCCCGGTATGTTCCAAAGCTCTTGCCTGAAACGTCGATCTTAAGAAAATCAACTTCAATGTTTACATCGCAATCAACGTAGTTGCCCCAGTCCACCAAGTAAAATGCATGGCTTTTAAAGGTGTAGGGGATAGTAAATTTACAGGGTTGGTGGATTTCAATCATGGGGATTTCGGTTAGGTGTAACTCAATGTCGATAATGGGGTAGTCCTTTAGCCATCGGCTTTTTACATTTTCCCTTAGGAATAGCGTGTTGTTCTGAATTTTAACCTCAACATCGTGCATAACCTTTTCGTGGCATTTAACCACCGCAAAACCAACGGTGTCGGGGAGTAGGGTGATGCTAAACGAACCCTTAATATCAATTTTTTCAAAGGTGGCGGGTAGGTTTACGCGGCGCTCGGCCATATCGCCCAGTGTATAATCGCTTATCAGGCTACAGGAATAGAAAATGCCAAAAAAAAGTATCAATAAGTATATTCTATTTTTCATGCCTATTGAAAGAGTTTTTAATTCCAAATTCAACAAAATCGGCTTGGGCAAACCAATGAGCTTTAATGGCAACTCCTAGGATTAAGCCGTCATAGATATTGATGCGCAATCCCACCTTGTTGGAAAATGCGCCAAAGCCATAATATTGGTTTCGCAGGTAAATACCGGGCTGAAAAACAATACCAATGCGATTGAAGCCCATGAGGTATGTTGCATTGATTGTCAAGGCCAGGTTGTCGTTTTTGTTAAGTGTAACCGCATCTTCTGATTTGTCCATTACTAAGTCGGGTATCGAGTTATCCTTGTAGGCTGTTAGTTCAAGCCCTGCCATGGATAGGGGTGCAAAGCGGTATAGTTTCTCGGCCGATAGGCCGATAATGCCATACTGTTTTCCGCTGAAGGCATCTATCGATTTTATGCTGGCGAACAGTCCAAAATTCCATGATGAGAATGGGGTGATATCATCAGGCAATTCACTTCTTACAGGATTTGGATTTCCAAATGAGTAACGGTAACCCAGTGCGGTGGTGAAAATGTTAAATCCCAGGTTTGGTTCCTTTACGCTTCCGTTCGATGCATGGGTAAGTCCAATACTTGCCGAGACATTATGGTTTGTGCTTATCCTGTAATTGCATCCAATCTCGTACTGGAAGAAAACGTTCAGGGGTGTACTTAGTACCATGTTGCTGCGGTTGCTTATGGGGTTATGCCATTTTGAGGCATAGCTCAAACCTACCGAGAGCGTGTTACTAATATTGAACCGTTTGGTGTTGTCCAAAAATGGCCGATTTATGAAGGTGTATAAACCCGTAAGTTTACCGTAAAGAGTATCGTTCCCCAAGCCAGAATAGTATAGCCCCAAGCCTACAATGGGGTAGTTGAACTCCTTATGCCAGAACTTGCTACCATCGGTGGTTATGCCAAAGTTAAGTTGAATGGCGTTCACATTTTCCTTGAGAAAGTAGGCTATGTGGCTATGGTGCGGGATTATAAATCCGGGCCGCTCCTTTATATCGATACTGTACCTACCTTCCTGTGCTTTGCCGCTATGAAGTAACACAAAAAGAGCAAGCGTAAGAGTAAAAAACAATTTGCGTTTGAGTAACATCACTGTATCCTGTAAATTGAAACGAACTCTATAACTCGATTATACTGCCCATTGTTCATTCGGTACGATATATTATCCTTGTAAGGCCTAACAGGCAGGATGGAATAGGAAAGGTTAAGGCCAAACCTCCATTTGGAGCTGTAGTTATACTCCATGCCGGCAATACCGGCAATTTCAAATTTCTTAAAGGTTGATACTTCCTCCTGAGGGTATGGCCCAAGCGAATTCTCTTCGGTAGCTTTGCTCAGGTAGCCACCCGATAGCCCCAAAACGACATTGAAGCCGTTTACAAAACGATATCCTGCCAGTACAGGTAGGTCGAAGTAGTTGAGACGCATGCGGTAAAAATCGGGAATATCGGTAGAGCGACTTTTAGCATAACTACCTTTTTGGATGAACCGGAAACTTAAGCGGTAAAACCATCCGGAAAGCTTACTGCGTTCTACCCAAAAGCCCGCAATGGGTCCTGCCTTGTCGTAACCGCCGTAGGTATCGCCATCAACTTGCGTGGCGGCTACCCCGGCTAGTAGGCCTCCCCTAAAGCTTTGGCCTTGCATTTGAGTGCTCCCCAAACACAGTAAAACAAACCCCAAGAGTAGTACCCTATTCATTTTTAATCATCTCAATAAGTTTTGGAACCCCCACCGATGCTTTCTCCTTAATCACCGTAACATCGCGCCGCCAGATATTTATATCGTTTGGGTCAACTAGGTATATGGGACAACCCTTAGGGGCATGATCGAGCAGTCCAGCTGCAGGGTAAACATTCAGCGAGGTGCCAATAACAGCAAAAATCTCGGCTGTTTGAACCAGTTTAACAGCCTCGTTCATCATGGGAACTTCTTCGCCAAACCAAACAATGTGCGGGCGTAGCTGGTATCCATCAACAGTATCGCCCCATTTAATGTCGTTGTAGCCAATATCGATAATTCTACTTGGGTTGCCGGTTGACCTTGCCTTGGTTAACTCACCGTGAAGGTGAAGAATATTTTTACTGCCGGCACGCTCATGCAGGTTATCGACATTCTGGGTGATTACAAATACGTTGAAGAGGTTTTGGACCTCGGCAAGCACCTTGTGGGCTGCATTGGGCTCAACGGTTAGCAGTTGTCGCCTTCGTTGGTTGTAGAATTCCAGTACGAGCTGTGGGTTTTTCTTCCATCCATCGATGCTTGCCACCTCCATAACATCATACTCTTCCCAAAGCCCTCCCATGTCGCGGAAAGTGCGAATTCCGCTTTCGGCGCTAATGCCTGCTCCCGTGAGAACTACCAGTCGTTTACGTGTGGTCATAAATCGAAATGGTTTTTATAGAACTTTTCAACATCCCTGTTAAGGGTTAGGTAGAAATTGTATGCTTCAATGGGATTAAATTCAAATTTTGTCCATTTATCGTAAAGCGTTTTGGTGCGGGCAATAATTTCCTTATCGAAAATGTTGGTTAACTGAATTATCCCGGTTTGCTCCTTGTTAATGAGTTTGCTTAGCAGCACATAGTTTTCCCCTTCGGTCCATGAGCTAAGCGGGAAGCAGTCCTTTTTTAGTTTAAGGGAAAAATCGCATAGCTTGGCGTTTAGCCCATCGGGGGCAGTAATAATATCGGGTAGTATGCCACCTGCGCCAACCCACAGAGGAATGGCAACCGATGCAGGCTGAAAGCCCAACTTTACCCACATGGTGGCAAAATCGGTAGGCTCCTTGGGCAGAACACCCTGCACCACTACGGTTGACGATGAGTGGTATCGGACTATAAAGTCGCGGAAAGGGTAAATCTTTTCGGCCTTTGAGACCTCTTTTGATAAATCAATTCCGGTGATATCCTGCCTTAGGCTAACGGAGGCTTTAGTTAAGAGGAATTCATGCGTTAGCCCGTTAGCTGCCTTAGCTTCCTTAAACAGGTTTGATGCCGTATGAAAGCGAATGTAGCCTGCTCCTTTATTGGGTTCGCCCGAAACTGAAAAGTTTGAACGGATCAAATACCCCTCGGGAGCATCGGTTGTACTGTTGGCATCGTAAAAGCGGTAGCTAAAATTGTTAACCTCAAAGTAACCTGCTCCACCCTTGGCATCGATTACCCCAAAGTTTGCCGATACGCCCCACGGTTTTGGGAGTGTATCGAGCATTTGGGCAAAATCGGTAATGGTGGCGCAGCTGCCCAATGCCAATTTCATGATGTATCCCTCAAGGTCTTCAACTTTTGATGAATCGGTTTTGGGTTTGATGTTGTACGAAGCCGAGTTCATTATGGCAAATCCGGCGTTGTTGGTGCCAGCCCAGGCATGACGCTCAGGGTCACTTGAGTTGATGAGCGCTAAGTATTTAAAACGTGGCCCAACCTCAAAAACAACCTTGTTGTTAAAGTCATCGGCATCGCGGTGCTTCCATAGCAGCGGTCGTCCATCGGGTGTAGCCTTACCGCTGATAATGGCTGTGGTACACGCAAAAGCTTGAGCGACCAAAAGAATCAATGCAAGTAAAAGTGCATGCCTTTTCATGGTAAAATTGGCTTAAATAGAACTAATTTTTTATATTGCAAGATATGAAATAATTGTCAAACTAAACCATATTGGTTATGAGATACTCAACGTTAATTATCGCCCTAGCTTTAGGTGTTCTTTTTGGCTGTAAACACCATGAAAAACAAACTGTTAAACTGGCTAAATTTGACCCAGTTCACATTAAGGTGAAGAACCCCGTGAAAAAGGTTAGGGCACAAACGCTCTACTTACCGGTTTACTCCAGCATACCATTTGCCGAGGGAAATTCGTTTTATGGGTTAAGCGCGTTTATGGCTGTTCATAATACCGATTTTAATAATCCAATTTACATTATTAGCGTTTACTACCTCGATACCAATGGGAACCTGATAAAGGACTTTTTGCAATCGAGAGTTGATACAGTAATGCCCATGCAATCAGTTAACTACTTTGTCCCGGAAAGCGACAGGAGCGGAGTGGGCGCAAATTTCATTCTGGAGTGGATGGCCGATTCTGCTGTAAACGAGCCCCTGGTTGAGACCATCATGGTAAGTTTAACCAGTGGGCAGGGAGTATCGTTTTTAAGCGAAGGTAAAATTTTGAACGAATTGTATTAGGCTGATGAATTTTACCACCGAAAACTTTTTGCTTATTGGTTCGTTGCTGCTATTTATTAGCTTAATAGCCGGAAAAACATCGTTCCGCTTGGGTGTCCCAACGCTCATCTTTTTTTTGTTTGTTGGAATGCTTGCAGGCACGTCTTTTTCAGGACTAGTTGTTTTTAACGATGCCATTACTGCTCAGTTCATTGGGGTTGTTGCCTTAAACTTTATTCTATTTGCAGGGGGGTTCGAAACCAATTGGTTTAGCATTAAGCCGATTTTATGGCATGGTGTAACCCTTTCCACCCTAGGGGTGGTGTTAACGGCTCTTTTCTCGGGGCTTATAACCTGGCTAGTAACTGATTTTAGTATTACGGAGAGCTTTTTAATTGGCTCAATTATATCGTCAACCGATGCGGCAGCTGTTTTCTCAATACTTCGCTCAAAAAATTTAGCCCTAAAGGGCAATCTGAGGCCAACCCTTGAGCTTGAGAGTGGTAGTAATGACCCTATGGCTTATCTATTGACCATCATTTTTCTTGGACTTGCAACAAGCCCATCGCTATCATTCTGGGAGGTTGTAAAACTCTTTCTAAGCCAGATAATAATTGGAGTTAGCATGGGTGTGGGCTTTGGGTATGCAAGTAAATACATAATTAACAACATCAAACTCGAATATGAAGGGTTATACCCTGTATTAGCAATTACCCTGATGTTGTTAACCTTTTCCATAACCGATTTTATTGGAGGGAATGGGTTTTTAGCCGTTTACTTATCAGCAATACTTCTGGGAAATAGCCACATAATGCATAAAAAGATCATTCTGAAAATGTTCGATGGTTTGGCTTGGCTTATGCAAATAATCCTTTTCATTACACTTGGTTTACTGGTGAATGCGGGTGAAATTATTCCGCACATAGGAAACGGGTTGCTTATAGCCTTTGGGTTAATGTTTATTGCACGACCATTGAGCGTTTTCATAAGCCTATCCCCTTATAGGATGAAGAATCGTGAACGGTGGTACATTGCTTGGGTGGGATTGCGTGGTGCTGTGCCTATTGTACTTGCCACATACCCCTTGATTGCCGGAATGGCTAAGGCTCAAGAGATATTCAATATAGTATTTTTTATCACCATAACGTCGGTGTTAATACAGGGTACGTCGCTTATTCGAGTAGCAAAGTGGTTAAGGGTTTTGTTACCGCAACGGGTTAAGCAAATTACCCCTGTTGATGTTATGCTCAGGGAAAATATTAGCACCGAAATGGTAGAAGTTGACATACCCGACGATAGCTGCGTTGTAGGGAAACGAATAGTTGACCTAAATTTTCCTGAAAAATCGCTTATCGTGCTAATTCAACGCAACGACAGGTATATTTCGCCTACGGGCTCAACAGTTATTGAGCCTAACGATAAGCTCATAATTGTGGCCGAAGATAAAACCTCGTTAAAGGAAAGTTTTAGCTGTTTGAGTTTAGATGCTAATACGTATCAGCGCTAACTCTCTCAAGCAAAGCAAGCGTTTCAACATGGTGTGTTTGTGGGAAGAAATCGAAGGGCACACATCGTACTAATCGGTATCCGTTTGTGCAGAGCCAATTCAAGTTCTTTGAGAGGGTGCCTGGGCTACACGATAGGTAGGCAATTCGATTGGGAAGCCCTTGTTTTGAAATCCATTCTAGAACCTCAGGTTCAAGCCCCGTGCGTGGTGGGTTTACGTAAAGTAATATTTCTTTCCCTTGATAGCGATTTTTATCAGTCCATTCAGCAATTTGTGGAACTCTTTGCCGGCAAGCACCGCGCAAAACCATAGCTTGGGGAGCATTCAAACGGGCGCACTCCACAGCCTCGCCTCCAAGCTCAGCCCCAATTACATTAGCCCCCCGGTTAATCCATCGTCGCATTGAGTTTCCGGTTCCGCAGTATAAGTCAATAAGAGCGCTATTCCCATTAGGGTTTAAAAACCTTTCCGCCTCCTCCAGCGATTCGTTGTACAGTTCGGGTATCAACTGCTGAAAAGCAGCGGGGCCATAAAGTGAGCCATGGTAGTCAGTTGAACGGGTTTTCCCCCAAATTAACATCCATCCGGATTTCTCAAAAATCCTTCGGCCCGTTGAAGGATTCATATGGTACCATATCCCTTCAATTCCCATGCTGGCAAGTCCTTGTGCAACATCTTCACTAAGCCAGGTTAATGTTGGTTCCTGCTTCGATTTGATTACCAGAACAACCTGTGCGCCTGAAATTACTACGTATGCAAGTGCAAAAGAATGTTCCCGCGGAAATGAATCCGCAAGCAGGGCGAGTACTCTATTCAACTCCGGTGCATGTACGGGGCAGTTGGGAATTGGAACAAGCTCGTCGCGCCGCCACATTCCAAACTCCCAAATATTTCCATTAAACCTTGCGCTTAGGGTAGTTTTAGTGCGATAGCCCCAACGCTCACTCTCCGGTACTGAGCGCACGGGTTCAACCAAATCGGCCCATTCAGTTAGTTTACTTTTCACGAATGCTTGTTTCTGCTCAAGGCTATCGGTCATGGACCAATCCCTGTGGCTACACCCTCTACATTTCGGATTACAACCCTGTGGCAGCATAAACATTTATTTCCGCAAAGGTAATAGAGTTTTGAGCCGAATTGCCATGAATTAATGGAGGAATGATTCGGAATAGAAGGAATATGTTGGAGTTAGAAGAAGTTAGAAGAAGTTAGAGGAAGTTTAAGCCCGTTAAACGTGAACCGTGAACCGTTAAACGCTTGACTTTAAGCGGGTGTGATACGGAAAAGATGGAATATGATGGAGTTAGAGGGAGTTAGATGAATTGTGAAAAGTTAACAGTTAAGACCAACAAAAATAAATTAGGGGTAGTTCGAAATGATACGGATTCATTTGGAATGATTAAATTTTGTTGGTCGGTTCGTCAATTGATTTTTCAATTAACCAGATTGCGTCAAATTATTTTGTTTACACTGATTCCCAATCTTCATAAAAATACTTAATTTTGAAAAGTGCATATTAAATTGCAGGTTGATAA
>Ga0208197_1004043_pt1 | contig 11137 bp, 5 predicted proteins | sample AD_JPNNA4_MetaG_FD_184444 | JGI IMG/M metagenome (GOLD analysis project Ga0208197, IMG submission 184444) | Active sludge microbial communities of municipal wastewater-treating anaerobic digesters from Japan - AD_JPNNA4_MetaG (SPAdes) (version 2) | ecosystem: Engineered > Bioreactor > Anaerobic >... | reverse complement strand
CTTCAAGAGCCACGGTTAATACCACATCCATCTGATTACCACCTAACCTTGCCTGGTAGCGCTCCGTCGCCACATAACCGTCATACTGCACCGTCAGCGTGACCCAATCGCCTGCCTGCACATTGAGCGGGCTGCTGCTCAGGTCAACCTGGAAATACGGGTCGGTGATGGTCGGGCCGGGCCCGGTGATCACGGTCACTTGCCCGCTGGCGCTTTGAACGGTGACCGGGACGCCATCGAGCGCCCGTCCGTTGCGAATCACATACCCATAGGCGCAACAGGCCGGCTGACTCGGCGGGGTTGTGCCGCCGCAGTCACGCGGCAGGGGCACCAGGTCGTGCGGTGTAGCCGGAATCCTGACGGGCGTCTCGGGTCCCACTGCAACCTTAAGCGACCGGGCGGCGCTGGGCGCCGCCGTCCACCCCATGCCCGCCAGGAGAAGGGAGAGTGTCAGCAGCAGATTGAATAAACGAATGAATTGCGGTCTCATAGTCAACTCCTCTGTGCGTGTGTGTTTTATTAACTCAACGCCGGAAAAGCGGATTTTCAAAGACCCTAAAGGTCTACAAGACCTTTAGGGTCTCTATCCGCCGATAAAGAGCAAACCGGCCCAATCCAGGGGGTGCGCGCCGCGCGCAATCGCCTGCCGCTGCGCCGCACACAACGCTGCCGCCGGCGAACGGACATCGTCGTCCCAATGCGCGTACAAGTCGGCCATCAGGCGCAACGCCGCTTCATCGGCCACCCGCCACAGGTTGACCAGTACCCCCGCCGCGCCCGCCGCCAGCAGCGCGCGCCCCATCCCCAACAGCCCGCCGCCCCGCGCCTGTCCGCGCCCGGTTTCGCACGCGCTCAAGACCACCGGCGGCCGCTGGGGCAACGTCATCTCGTAAAACTCGGTCACCGTCAACCGCGCGTCGGCCAGACGAATCCACGAAAAGAGCGGGTTGTCCGGCCGAAAGACGGCGTGGGTCGCCAGGTGGACCAGGTGACAGGCGCGCGTGGCGGCGTGTAGGCGCTCCAGCGTGGCCTCCTCTTCAAGCAACAGGGTGGTCTGCCAGCGGGCGCGCAGTGTTTCTGCCACCTGCTGCGCTTCGATCACCGCCAGGGGAAGCCGACCGGCGTCGGAGTGGCCGATGACGACTGCCTGACGCGGGCCCGGCCCGGGCAGAGGGGGCGCATCGAGCAAGGCGCCGGGCGCCGAAAGGTGCTGCACCTCGCAGCGCTCGACCAGATACCGCTTGCCATCGTAAAACGCCGCCAGCGGCATGTCGCGCCATTCGGGCGGCAGGACCACCCATAGACGCGCGCACGTTTGCAGATAGGCTTCCAGCGGCAGCAGGCACAGGTCGTAGAAACGCGCACCATAGTCAGGCGACTCGCCGCGCGCAAGGTGAGCGTGATCCGCAACAGATGCTCGGACATCCCAACCCTACCTCCCGACGATATGCGGTTGCCTCTGCATAATTTTATATCGGCTTTTGGGGTTTGGCAATTACAGTAGCCCGCCTTGCGTCCCTTGTCAGAAACGAGTAAAATACAGGTGATTGGGGATTAGTACCTTATTGCAAAATCATTGCTTTTTCGACAAACATTTTCAAAGGGGCGCGAAAAAACTAGTGTCCTTCGTGTTCTTTGTGGATAACAACCTGTTTGGTTCCGGCTTGTCCGGGTTAGGGAGTGGGGATCGGGAAGCAAAATGTGATCGCTGACAGCTGATAGCTGATCGCTGAGGAGGACCTATGCCAGGTGTGAAACGGATTCCCTACGGCATCGCCGACTATCGGCGGATGAAGTTGGACAATATGTACTATGTGGACAAGACGCGCTTTATCCCGTTGATCGAAGCCGCGCCGTACTACCTGTTCCTCGTCCGCCCGCGCCGGTTTGGCAAATCGCTGTGGCTGTCGCTGCTTCAGCATTACTACGACATCAATGCCCAAGATGAGTTTGAGGCGCTCTTTGGCGACACCTGGATCGGCGCCAACCCCACGCCAGACCGCAACAGCTATCTGGTGATGGCGTTCAACTTTGCCGTCATCAACCCCGATGTTCGGTTAGTGCAACCCTCATTTGAGCAACACGGAACGGCAGTCCTGGGCGATTTCTTGGAGCGTTACCCCCAGTATTTCGATACAGCCGAATGTGCGGCAATCATGACGCCGCCGACCACAGCAGACCGGTTGCAGGAACTGTTTTTCCGGGCTGCTCGCAAGGGACTGCGCATTTACCTGTTGATAGACGAATACGACAACTTTGCCAACACCATCCTCACGACAGCAGGCGAAACGGCCTATCGTGACCTGACACACGGGGCCGGCTTTTTCCGCTACTTTTTCAACCTGCTCAAAGGGGCAACCTCCGGCACGATGAGCGGGATCGCGCGTATGTTCATCACCGGCGTCTCGCCGATCACAATGGACGATGTGACCAGCGGGTTCAACATCGGGCGGAACATCAGCCTGCAGGCCGGGTTCAACGAACTGCTCGGTTTTACCGAAGCGGAGACCCGTGCCCTGTTGACCTATTATTACGAGGCCGGTCAACTGCAACTGGATGTGGAGGAGTGTTTCCGCGCGATGACCGAGTGGTATGGACGCTATCGCTTCTCGGCGCAGGCCCGGACCTATCTCTTTAACGCCGATATGGTGTTGTATTTCCTGTCCGAGGTCACCGCTTCTGGCACTTTGCCCGAGCAATGGCTGGATCAGAACATCCGCACGGATTACGGCAAACTGCGCCACCTGCTGACGGTGGACCGGCAGCTGAACGGCAACTTTAGCCGGCTGCGGGAGATCCTGGAGACGGGCGAGACGGCAGCGAACGTGGCGGTGAGTTTTCCGGTGGAACAGTTGACCAACGAGAGCAACTTTGTCTCGCTGCTGTACTATATGGGGCTGCTCACCTTTGACGGCGTGCGCCAGGGACTGCCGGTGCTGCGCATCCCCAACCTGACCGTCCGCGAGCTGCTCTACGGCTTTTTGCGCGATGGCTACCGCGACGCCGACATCTTTCGGCTGGACCTGGGCCGCCTGGCCGGGATGCTCGGTCAGATGGCCTATCGCGGGGAGTGGCCGCCGTTCTTCGATTTCCTGGCCGAACAGGTCAAGCAGCAGACCTCGGTGCGCGACTATCTGGGCGGGGAGAAGGTGATCCAGGGCTTTCTGCTGGCCTACCTCAACGTGACCTACTTTTTCATCCCCTGGTCGGAGCGGGAGATGGGCGGCGGATTCGCCGACATCTACCTGGAGCCGTTCCTGGCGCGCTACCCGGACATCCAGTACGGCTACCTGATCGAACTGAAATACCTGCCGCGCAGCGAGGACAAGGGGGCGCGCCTGCCCGCGCTGATCGCCGAAGCGGAAGCGCAACTGCGCCGCTACCTGGCCGACGAGCGCGTCCAGAAGGTAGCCACGCGCGTGACGCTCAAGGGCGTGGTGCTGGTCTATCACGGATGGGAGATGGTGTATCGGGGAGAAGTGCGGTAAGTAGGTGAGCGCTGCCGGGCAAACACAAACGGGCAGAGGATGACTCTGCCCGTTTGTGTTTGTGGGATGGGCTTGTGGCCCGTCCCGGATGGCCTGCACAAGCCGTTTTTACTGGTTGCGCACCACCAGCGGGAGGAAGATATACGACCGTGCCGTCGGGACGGACGGCGGTTCAGGCACTGCCATCCGCTCTGACGGCGTGTCCCGCGAATTCACAGTCAATGATGTAGCCTCAAGGCTTGACTTCAACTGTGAACACGCTGCCGTTCTGAACGGACACATGTTGCAAACGGGTCGTGCCATCCACGATTACATCAGCATCCCCTGGATCATAACCAGAGAAAGTCGCAATCCCGTTTTCATCTGTCCATACGGTTTGGGTAACACCCCGTGAGAAGCCATAAAACGCGACTGCTACACGGCAACCCTTTGCAGGACGACCACTTGCGTACACGGTTTTGACATGAAAAGTAGCCATTGAAACCTCCTGTTTTTAAAATTGGTATGTGGTTCGAGTCTATTGCCTACTGGTAGGACACAGTACTAATGGTAGATAAACGAATCTGCAAGCATTGGTAGTAGCGTAAGCAAGGTTGCTATAATCAGAATCACCTCCTTCGTTGTAAGCTTTCACACGATAGTAGTAAGTTGTACCGCAGGTCAAGCTCACATCCTGATAGAAAGTGACATTAGTTCCTACGGCTGCGACCTGCGTCCAGGTGCTGCCGTCGAGCGAACGCTCGACCTTAAAACCATCTTCGTCGCCGCTGTTGTCCGTCCAGCTCAGGTTGATCTGGCTGGCCGAGGCCGCCGTCGCGCTCAGGTCGGAGGGCGCGGCGGGCGGCAAGGGCGGACAGGCGTCGGTCGTCGCCCAGGCGGTGTTGCTGTAGGCCGAGTTGCCCCCCGCGTTGTAGGCGCGGACGCGGTAGTAGTACGTCGTGTTGCAGGCCAGATTGGCATCCTGGTAGGCGGTGCTGTCTACCCCCACAGTGGCGATCTCCACCCAACTGCTGCCGTCCCAGCGCTCCACACGGAAACCATCTTCGTCGCCGCTGTTGTCCGTCCAGCTCAGGTTGATCTGGCTGGCCGAGGCCGCCGTCGCGCTCAGGTCGGAGGGCGCAGTGGGAGGTGTTGGAGCACAGCCATAGGTAGTCGCATAGGCAGTGTTGCTGTAATCTGAGTCACCGCCCGCGTTGTAGGCACTAACGCGGTAATAGTAGATCGTGCTGCAGGAGAGGCCAGTGTTCTGATAGGTGGTGACATTGGCCCCCACCGTCGCGATCTGCGTCCAGGTGCTGCCGTCAAGCGAACGCTCAACCTTGAAGCCATCTTCGTTGTCGCTGTTGTCCGTCCAGCTCAGGTTGATCTGGCTGGCCGAGACCGCCGTCGCGCTCAGGTCGGAGGGCGCAGCGGGAGGCGTTACAACCGCTGCCAACGCCCAGTTGGAGAAGTTTGTAACCCCGCTTCTTTCCACCCAGTTGTCAATAGTGCTTCTATTTGTAGCCGTTTGCTCAATCCAAATGGATTGATCCGTATCGTAGCGCCAGAGTTGCAAATCGTCTTCCACAATGCCACCCAACTCGGCGTCCAAATAGCGCAGACGAAGCACTGAAGAAAAGCCGCTGCCTCCATTTTGTTCAATAGTGTAAACGCGCGGAACGGCGGGGGATAGTCCCACAGGGGCGAATTTCGCCAATGTTAACGTCAGTTTTGAGGGCAATGTACCGCCTGGAGCGAATGTGATGCTCACAAAGCGATTGCCAAAACTGTAGGAATAATTGGCCGTAAACGGTCCGTACCGTTTGACCCGTCCCACAACATCACCATTCCCGGTGGATGTAGCGCTACTGCCCATAACAAGCGTGCTGTTTGCATCCATTATCAGGTCAGCGTCCAGCGTCAAGAGATTGTTGACCGTAGCTGTAATCGCACCAGTAAATGTTTTGTCGGCATTATTCAGCGTCAGGTTGCCATACGTGGCTGCCAGCACCGGCTGCCCAGCGCTCGCTTGATTATAGACAACTGTACCGTTGTATTCACTGTTCAGACTACCGCCTGTGGCTATGACATTACCATTCAGCGTCAAAGTCCTTTCTCCGATGTTGAACACACCAGACAACAAGGTCAGTGTCCCATTGACTGTAACATTTTGAGCCAGCGAGACGCCTGCCGGGTTGTTGATGGTCAGGTTATTGTAATTGAGCGTAGCGGCTGTCTGTGCCTGAGTGCCATTATAGACGATAGTACTACCGGACAGGCTCAACGTGCCGTTAATAGTCAGCGGCGTACCACTGCCTGACAAAGATAGCGTGCGATTGCTGATATCGAATGTCCGGCTTGAATTAACGACAATACTGCTCATCTGATGGTCGCTATTCAGACCGGTGCTGGTTGCTATGGTGACGATATTGTTGACAAAACTACCGCTCCCTGTCAACGATTGTGAAGAACTGCCATTGAACAGAAATGAACTAACTCTAATCGTACCGTCATTGCTAACAGCGGGGCCCTTGAAATCAAGCGTGCCATTGCCATCAACGGTACCGTATACTGTAAGATTTTCGTTCATTCTAAGGCTTTTTCCTCCGGAAATCTCTAGTACAGCATCACTCAATACAGTAATGACGCTGAATGTACCGTAAATTTCGGTGGAGGCGGTAGTTGTGCCTGACACAACCTCAAGCGGTGCACTAAACCGACTATTACCACTACCGCTCACTACAATCGTGACAGCTCCCACAGTCCTTACTTTTCCACTACCGATGATTTCTGCAGAGGAACCAGGGCTACTAGCAGTCAGATTGATGGTAGTTGGCCCATTGATAGTCAGGTTACTGCTTCCAAGTGCTAGTCTGCCGCCGGATGGAATGGTTAACGTGCTTATTTCAACAGTAATATCATTTGATGAGCCTAAAGGGCTTTTAATTGTCCAACTGCTGCTTGTCCATAAACCATTCCCACCAATACTCTGCGTATCACTCCGATTGAATAACAAATTGGCAGTTGAGACTGCTCCATTGTTGGTAAGGGCTGCACCTCGGAATTCCAGGGTGCCATTGCCAACAATTGTGCCATTTGCGGTAATATCGCCATATATCAACAAGTTGCCCCCCGCTGGAACCTGCAATGTCGCGCCGCTCAGAATCGTCATTGGCCCATTGAATGTACCGTTAATTTCGGTGGAGGCGGTAGTTGTGCCTGACACAACCTCAAGCGGTGCACTAAACCGACTATTACCACTACCGCTCACTACAATCGTGACAGCTCCCACAGTCCTTACTTTTCCACTACCGATGATTTCTGCAGAGGAACCAGGGCTACTAGCAGTCAGATTGATGGTAGTTGGCCCATTGATAGTCAGGTTACTGCTTCCAAGTGCTAACGTGCCTCTACCAATAGCAATCGTGCCAACACTTATTGTCACAGAATTACCAAGCGACAAATTACTGTTTATGGTAAGGCTCTGAATTGTGATCGTAGCGATATCAATAATCGGGCTATTTGTCACCCCGCTACTTGGGATGACAACTGCATCTGCACTGGTTGGGATGCCACCGCCGCAACCGCTCCAGTTACCTGGATTGGACCAACTGCTACTTACCGCACCGGTCCAGGTGCAGGTGGCTGCCATAGCCGGTTGTGTTCGTATGTTTAGCGCAACAAACAATAGCACAAAGGCAAGACCCACCAGGAACGTTCTTGATCTCAGGGTGAAAGATTGGTTTTTCATTTTGAACCTCCAGAAATGTTTCAGGTGTTTTTAGGTTTTGTAAGTTAATGTTGTGGATTTTCCCAATCGAATGGAGCCAGAACGCAAATTTCGGTTGCTATAGCTTGCACATGTCAACCTCCTATACTAGTTGCACAAGTTAACGAGGGTTGCTTTCCCGCCAAGTTATAAACTTGACCAGTACGAGCAGGCTGGCTATCATCACACTGCCGATTGCCGGCAGACAAATAAGCGCCAGGATGCATCCCGATAGCCATCGGTGTTGAGGCTGGAATGACGATTCAGGGCTTGATACTTCGGTTGGTGTCACAGAAGGTGTGGGAGTTGACACTTTTGCGTTCAAGCTGCTCAAGGTACCTAAAAAATCCTGCCCCGTTGCACTGGGAGGAACGGTTACATCACGTGTAGGAGGGGCAAAGGTGTAACCTGACTTTTGCGGCATTAGCGTATACGCACCGGCAGTGAGACCGGTCAAAGCATAATATCCCTGAGCGTCGGTGTTCGCCTGATGGCCATCAGGCACACGTACTGTAACATCGGGTATAGGTGCTCCGGCGGCATCGGTTACCCGCCCTGAGATATTCAGCAGCACAGGACCGTACCAATCCAGCCCATCGCACCAATCGGCTACTTGCTCCGCTATTACCGTAACGTTGGTGCCATCTGAAGACATAAGCGCTAACTTGTTGTCCGGGGCACTTGAATTGTCCGGTCCTGCACTGGGACAAAAAGCGATTTGTTGACCATCCGGTGACCATACCGGGTGAAACCCCGTTCCCAGACTAACCGGGTTAGAGCCATCAACATTGATGACTATGATTCCATCCACACTGTCAAAAACAATACGCGATCCGTCAGGCGACCAGTCGGGGGATTGTGCCCAATTGGCATAAAGCGGACCGGTTAAATCTGAACCATCAGCGTTGATGACATACACTCCTGCCCCGAAATCCATGCCATTGATGAAAGCAATACGTCTCCCATCTGGTGACCAGGAGGGCATTCTGGGCTGACCTTCGGCGAAACAGGTTTGAGTCTGACTGGTAAATTCGAGTACACAAATCTGTGATTCACCTGCCACATCCCCTGTTCCCGAACATTGCCACATCTCGAAAGCAATGCGCGTTCCATCTGGCGACCAAGCCGGATTCTTTTCACTGAATGGACTTCCCTTTGTCAGGTTCCTCACTTCAGAACCATCCGCATTCATAGTGTAAATATCCCAGGAGCCACTGCGGTTGGAAGCAAAAACAATTTGTCTCCCATCTGGAGACCAGTTTGGCTGTACATCTTCCGCCGGATGGTTAGTCAGACGGGTTAAACCACTGCCGTCAGGACGCATGCTGTAGATCTCAGCATTGCCATCTCGATGAGATACAAATGCAATGCGGCCGGCAGTCGGTGCTTCTTCTGTACCTGTATTTTTCAAGCGTACTTCAAATGTCATCGTGTTGTTAACCGTGAATGGACCTGCAGGATTCTGGTCTACATAGCTGTAACTATAGGCGGCTAACAGTGGGGCAGCCTGGGCTGGAATCAATTTTGCATTTGCTGCGATCATCAGAGCCAGCAATAGCAAAATGGAAACCAAGTTTTTGACAAGATTTTGTTGTCTCATTGTACACCTCACTATACTATAGCCCGAAATGTTCCTTTTTCGACACGAAGTTCGATAATCGGTGATCCACAGATTAATTCTCACTTGTAGTATTTGTTCTACTCAACGCTCCATCCCTAAACTTTCCGACACAACAGCAATAACTATTTCAACACAAGGGGCAGGAATACATAAAAAGGCTTTTTGTATTCGCCCATTGGCGGCACACCCGGCGGCGTGATTACCCCGGGTGGCAGAGGGCCGAAAATGTCTTGAAGGAACTCGTCCCAATGCGAATCCACCGTGAAAAAGAATTGATGCCCCATATAATCGTCGTAGCCGTAGATACCCTGGGCGGGTGGGAAGTAGATGGACAGACCATGAGCATTGTCCAGTCCCCAATAATATGCCCGCCCCCACTTGTCAATCGCGATGCCGCTTTGATGATACTCGGCAATCACCGCTTGCGATACGTTATCCATCACGGCCTGCGCTTTGTTTTGCACCGTGGAGTCAGCAATATAATCCTTGAGCTTCTTGGCCAGGTGATAGACATCCAGGTATTCGTCCTGGTCTGTAATCCTCCAATAATCCTGCGAATCAAATTTCTGGGCTGCTGAACGTGCGCCGAAAATCTGAACCCGATATGCAGAAGGTGGAATGACTGTGGTGAGGTTATCGAGGCTAGTAAGGACCAGGGTCAATTGCGAGAGATCAACAACTGAAATGGTGTGTGGGTAGGGCTGGGGAATGTTGGACAGATAATCGTGATAGATTCGAGCAATGTCAATGGCCAGCTCGCGCGGGCTATGCACTGTAGCAGATTCAGCATAATCAGCATACGCAAAAAGCGACCAGCCCAGATTCTGCGAAGCTACCATGTAGTCCGCAAAATTCCGCAGGTCGTAGGCAACTTCTAGCATCCCCATCAGGCAGGCGTCGTAATGCACAATGTCGATCTTGTGCGCGCCGTTCGCAGTAGCCTGTTCCAAAGCTGCGCGCAGTTCGGTGCTGGTTATAAAGTCTGTGACGGGGTGTTGGTCCCAGGCAATACCTTCAGTACCTCTGCCATGGTTAGAGATATTGAGGTAATAATGATCGGCAGGATAGTTGGTCCGTGCCCAATTGATGAATTCGCGGAGCGTTTGAGGATCGCCCATGTTGAGTTCGCCCATAAACCAGCGATTGACGCCATTCGTATAGACTCCATTGGACTGGATATGATAGCGCCAGCTATCATTCATACCATTGCCATCTACCAACCAGACAATTTTTACATTAGCGTGCCGTGCAGCCGTCTGTAATTCAAGATGCTTATTGGTCATTTCCAGAGCCAGATCGTTATCTCCGGCTCCATAAAACATCAATGTCCAGGTCTCCAATGGCGGGGTAACACCTGTGATGTGCACCACACCGCTCGTAAGAGTTGGAGCGATGCTTTCGCCCTCTCGCAACAGGTCGCTTGTTCTGCCGCCGCTGCGCGCAAAAACAATGGACGTTGAAGTAACAGCTGCTATAGCCTTGAAGCGAATCGTCGCAACCCTGAAGGCGCTGCTCAGGTATGGACTTTCGTATTTGGACGCCGACAAGTTGATCCACCCTGTAGCATTGTCTACGGCGTTAAGAGGAACGCTGCTAAATATCGCTGTATTAACTTCTATCGCGGTAGTCGGCGCGCCAGAAGCGTCTACCACTTGCAGATAAGCGGGGTTAAAATCCAGGTAGGCATCCACGGTGTCAGCTATATTGCCAGCCGTATCTGCTCTGACCTCGACCGTAAAGACCTGGTTCGCCTCCACATCCACTGTGGCAGGTGCAAGATAAAGGCGAGGGCTGGTGGCAGGAGTGATGACCAACGTCACCGGCACGGTCTGCGGACTGCCCTGCGCCCCCGCCGCCGTGATGACAATGTCGCCCGTATACGTCCCCGCGCTCAGGCCGGTAATGTCCACCGAGACGTTGACCGTGGACGGTGTTGTGCCCGATATGTTGTTCAGGCTGAGCCAGGCCAGGTTTTCGCTTGTCGTCCAGGTGAGCGTGCCTGTGCCGCCATTGGTGATGTTGAGCACCTGCGCGGCGGGATTGCTGCCACCCTGCGTGGCCTCAAAGGTCAGACTGGCGGGGCTGACCTGTAGCCGGGGGATTGATATCCCTTCATAACGCAAGATAAACAGACCACCTTCATTGCCAGCAACATAGATGTAACCATTAGTTATGGTCACATCTTTGGCCCCTGCCGGCAAATTGTAAGAACCGTCTTCTAGGGGAGCGGTTGGATTAGAGATATCAACAATGCGCACGCCACCGTATGCCTCGGCAATG
>Ga0208197_1004041_pt1 | contig 11152 bp, 6 predicted proteins | sample AD_JPNNA4_MetaG_FD_184444 | JGI IMG/M metagenome (GOLD analysis project Ga0208197, IMG submission 184444) | Active sludge microbial communities of municipal wastewater-treating anaerobic digesters from Japan - AD_JPNNA4_MetaG (SPAdes) (version 2) | ecosystem: Engineered > Bioreactor > Anaerobic >... | reverse complement strand
TAAGGCTATTTATCAGCAGAAGCGACAATATCACAATCCTGAGAAATTAAACAAAGGACACAGTCTTTTATAGTTTAAGGCCTCTTATCGATTGATGCATTGAGCAAATTATTTGTCTGTCCAGAGTCAACAATGTCTCCTTGATGCCAATCAACTTCCCAGAACCTTTCTTCAATTGTTTGCATTGTAGAATTATGCCCCTCTGTAGATACTCAAAAGGTTATCTTCGAGAATCTTCTTCTTGGACTCTTCGGAAAGGATAACTTTTGATTTGGCCTTGCTTTCCGCCAGCCGTTCAGCGCGCTTTTGGGACATCTGACGTATCTCTTTGACCATAGCGCTGATTTCTTCTTCATCTAATTCTGGTTCAGAAAGTGCTTCGATGAGGCTTTTTTTGAAGGCTCCAAAAGGCTTTTCGATATAGCCATAGAATATAGGATACCATGTTCCAGTTTCTGAGGGCTCTATCAAAGAATACAGCTTTTGGATTGTTCGCATATTCTCTAAGCCAGGTTCGCTTTGACCTTTGAGCCATGCATAGAGCGAAGGCCTACTCACATGCAAGACTCTAGCAAGGTCGCTCTTACTCAATCCAAAGAAAGAGATAATTGCTCGAATCTTATCTGATACAATAGGCTCAATAGGAAACTGAACAGTTCTGTCTAGAGACATTATAGAACTAAATGCGCTTGCGCTTGAAAATATAGACTCAAATATCTTTTCCATATAACCACTGGGTGTTGTTGCTCTCTCTGAAGACTCTACACCGTACACATATGTGTCAATTACATCCATTTTTTCACTCCTTCCTCTGTAATTACCGATTGAAAAAAGACTTCGTCAATTGTGTCATGTAAAGCAAAATAAATATCTTCCATTTGGTCTATTGGAATGCCTATGCAATTCGATGGAAATGGTTTTTCGCATCCATGATCCATGTCGATCAGCGCAAAATCATCATTAACATCGATGATACGAAGACGCACAGGGGCTTCACTATAGAGATCAGAAGGAAGATCCAGCTGTTCGGCGTTGCGCAAAATGCGGATGGAGAGCATTCCTTTCTGGCCGTTTCTTAATTCTGTATCTGCGACTTCTATGTGGGTATATCGTTTTTTCTTATTCTTAAAATATGGAGAAGACATACCTTGCATCGAAGGGCGAAGATATGAATCGATATCATCATCGTGAGACTGCCGAGTGACCTGGTCTACATAGCGTAGACCAAGGCGGCCAGCGATGCCATGAGTCCCATGTTCTGTAATATCGAGTACTGGTTTAAGGATAGAAAAGTAGAGCTCGATGAATTTTTCAAAAGATTCATAAGTAGTTGTTTGAAGCAAAATCTGGTCTTGATCCAATATTACGGATGTGTGTCTTTCGGGGGTTTCGAATTTCCACTGGGAAACTGCAACTTGTTCAAGTCCAGAAGGAGAAGCTTCTAGCTTTGCTATATTCTTATGATATACCAATGGAAAGCCATTTTTCCTCAATTGATCCTGGATAGCAGGGATATAATCCGAGATATTGAGAAGAGAAGAAAATCGAAGCTGAATAAGCACAAGCGTAAGCGGCTGTTTGCTCAATGGAATAGTCCTGCATTGTCTCTTTGATTGCATCGTGCACTCCTCCTGCGTAATCCCCTTGATTCTTTCTTATTACTTTACACCTCACTTTACAAACCTGCAAGAGGAAGCTTCGTTATTTTTTGTAATTTGCAATACAAGCACATTTCTATATATATCGCCCATTTTTATCGATTTCGCTTCGATATTTTCGATTATTTTTCGACAATGTTTTTTGATTCGCCGATCTCTTCCTTAGTCGATAGCGACTTTTTATTAAAATAATCTTTCTTACTTCTTCATCAACAGCAGATCCGAGCCAATCTGTACAATTTCGATGTCTTCGCACAGTTTAGATAGGTTTTCGGCAGAAATAGCTGGCATCCTAAAGCAAAATAATGCTGGAGAATGAAGCAGGCTTATATAATCTACATAGCGGCTATCCATTGCATAGAAAGCAGAAAGAAGCAGGAATGCAGCATTGCGCTCATCATTTATAGTTATCAGTTCACCCCTGCAATATCTACCTTTGCGAGTATTGTCCCGTATGAGATCCCAAGCGATAAAAGAGCGAAGTACGTATCTAGATGTTCTCATGATAGTTTGTCTATCGCCGTACATTTCTTTCAGCCTGGAGACAATCTGAGATGCGGTTGCATTTTCTTGCAGATTGATGAGACGCCCTGTCTGTAAAGCTATGTTGAACCAATAGGGATATGCAGCACAGAGCATTCCGAAATGAATGGATGTATGATCTTCTGCCCCTTCTCGCAAAAGCTGCAGTCCAGCATTGCGAAGATTAGAGATTTCTGGATGAGGCTCGACCCAGCAGTTCATTAGTATTGTAACTGCGAGTTTGCAATTATGCTCGCTTCTTGCAAGTTCTAGACCACTACCCCGCCTGTTCGCAAGATATTCAGTAAGTTCTTGTCTTATCTCGTTTGGAGGAAGTCCAACTAGTAACAGATTCGTAGTCTTCTCCATCCATTCGAGGCGGATAGTTTGCTTAATGCCTATTGACATATAGCGGTTCTTTTCCACTTCAGTTCCTTTCTACTTTTATGAGCGGCACGATGACTTCATCGATGGAAATACCGCCGTGGCTGACTGCTTTCTCTCTTTCGCTGATAAACGCACTGTTTCCTGTAGCAAGCAAAGGATAATAGCCCTCGGGCAACCCTATTGGCTTCCATTTGCAAGCAAAAGGAGATTTCTTAGCAGCAACATCTCTTAAGTTTTCGGATGTATACATTCGCGCACGTTCACCTCTGCCAATGGCAAGAATACCCTCTCCGCTGAGTCGCCCTTTCCCTTCGCATTCAATATTTCCATGATCTGAGGTGATCCATACTAAATACCCTCTCTTAGTTAGCTCATCGAGTAGCATCTCTAGAAAGCCCTGCTCTAGCCACAATTTAATCATGTTATGCATACCACCTGCGCCTAGCAAATTCCCATGCATTATTTCATCGATGATATTGATAACGAGCCCAGCAACTATTGGCGTTCTTAAACTGTCGAGGCTATGAAGAATCTCCTGAGGGTTACTTTTTTCGATTCCCTTTTGGTAATACAAGGCTCCGCGCATAATTTGCGTCTTTTCTTCCCACGACTGTTTCCACAGCGCTTCTTCCTGTGATGTTGACGCAATGTATTTACCAAAATTGATGGGGATTTTCCCTGAAAAAATCGCTTGGCGAGAAATACTTGTTAATGTCGGAACCCATGAAAATATCGCTGTCTCTCGAAATTTCAATGGAGCTTTGTTAGATTCGAAATAGTGCCGAATATTGAGCCATTGTGACAGAGAGAGACCATCGATCACAATAAGTGCTAAATTGCAATTTGGATATTCTTCAAAGTGCCGCTCCAACATGCGATGAACATGATGTACCATTACAGGCTCTACAGGAGAAAGGTTAATGAGCAATTTGAAAGATTGGGAGAGCCATTCTGAGAAACGATCATCTATGAATTTTCTCATCTCGTAGAGCGCCTGAAGGTCTTCCGCGTTTCCTTCTATCTCTACAAGCATTGACAATTCAGCCCAGAGCAATGAAAAATCCTGCCATTGTCGGTAATCGGATTCTTCCGAAGGAATGTGCGCTTCTACAAGTTTGGACAATTGCGCAATTCGCGCTTGTTTTCTTATTTCAGGGTGCACAATAATACCACACTGCTCCCAGGAATTTAGAAATTTCTCTGGTGTATCTGTAGCGACTGGTTTCAATATGCCTTCGACAAAGAGATTGTCTATGAAAGGGCGTATTCTGTTTTCTCCAAAAGGCAAGATAGTGGGGCCCGGAATTCTAAACGGCTGTTTTACATTATTGGAATCAAATATCTCATCTTTTTGCTTGTGATTGAGGTATAAAGGCCAGCGCTCCTGTAAAAAGTCATAAAATGCTTTGCTATCTTTAACGAGCGTTTCAACAGGCCAATTCTTCAAGTATGGTTTCTCTTTCAACGCAGAGATAAGGCGCTTTGCAGAGAGTTCATCTATGCCAATTCGGCTATAATGTATACGCAGAAGTTCGCCAAGGAGCTCTTCATCAGTATCGATCAATTCAGGCTGCAGACCATAGACCAGTTTTAAGATTGTATCGATCGTGGCATTATCGCCGAGTAACTCAGATGAAAGCAAATGCTTTTTAGCATATAATGCATCGATTAGATGGATATCGAGATTCTTCAAGATTGGATAGCTGAGAGTTGGGAAAATATCTGTGAGTCTATAAGAGAGAATCCTTCCTTTTTTTAATAGGTCGTATGGCAGCTGGCTAATCTCTGTATCCTTATCTTCGGTAACCACAATAAGATCTAGCGCCTTACCCGAGTCCCATGCGGCTCTAAAGTCTTTTTCATATTCATAACGAAATTCTATAGAGTCGCCGAATTTTGTAATCTCAAAACCTCGGCGATTCAGTTCCTGTGCTAGAAGTATTTCATCAAAAAGCCCATCAGGATCCGAAACTATCGTCAACCTGCATATACCAGCTGGAAAATCCTCTAAAATCTTATCGCGCCAGCTATGCATCTCCAGTTACTCCTTTTTCTATTCCAATTATCAACAGAAGGTTCATTTCGGGAACAGCCTTCTTTGCCTGAGCAAGTTCAGCTTTCCATCGCTTCTTTTCCTCTTCGAGCCTAGCAAAGCGATAATTACGTACTTCAGGAAGTCCTAGAGCATTGATCGCCTTTTCTCTCGCCGAAAATGCAATGCTCGCACGCTTTTCTTCTCTTATCAGTGACTCCTCTTGAGCTCTTAGCAGCATCTGGTATATGTCGCTGCCTGATTTCTCGAGCGCATCCCATGCCGTTCGCCATAGATTTTCTGCACTCTTACCTTCAATATATTGATGAATCTGGGGCATTTCCGAAAGCAGCAAATCCCATATGTGCTGTGCCGTTGGCAAAAAAATTGTTCCTTCATTATTGATAAATACAGAAAGGAAGCTTCGGCGCGATAAAGGAACCCGTAAAAGATTCATCTGATCAGTATTACTTGCCTGTATCTGAATTTCGCACAAAGTCCACAACCCTTCGATCGAATCTGGCAGCCCTTTCAGAGATACTATAGGGATTGGGCTTCCTTTTACAAAGATTGGCAAGCGCGCAAATAATTTTCGAATGCGTTCATCTTCGGGAGTTAGAAGAAGGCATGTTCTTTCGTCCTTCATTTGGCTAGGGAAAAATGTACAAGGGTAATCCTTCTTTCTGTCTGGCCAATTCATTTCCCAGTAATCATTCCGTTTATGTGCATCCCCGCCCTTAATCCCAAGCCAGGAAATAGTCATTCGCTCCACCCAGTATAGAAGCTGATTAGTTCTGAAATTTTTGCTTATACTCGGATCTGGTGTTAGGGAGAGCCCATAGATAGGGGAACTGACAATTTCTTTGTGAGCGACTTTTTTGAAATCCGCTAGAGCCTGTTGGGCTGCGCTTTCCGCTTTAGATGGTTCCATAATAGCGTTCACAAATGCATCCTGGAAGAGTGCTCCTGCTCTTGAAGAATCCAGCACATCGCTGACCTTGTCGACTCCGAATTCCCTTAGTATGATGGCGAGCTTTTCTTCTAGTACTTTGCGAACTCGAAATTCAACAGAGTTTTGCAATATTAAATTGAATGCCCGCACTGTCTTTATCTGCCCAATTCGGTCAACACGACCTATGCGCTGTTCTATCCGCATCGGATTCCATGGCAGGTCGTAATTGATCACGTTATGACAGAATTGAAGGTTTAGCCCTTCTCCGCCGGCATCTGTGGAAACCATAATGGGAATTTCGCTGCAAAATTCGCGTTGCGCTTCCATTCGCTCATCTATGCTCATCGAGCCATTGAGCAGAACTACCAGGAATCCCCGTGCTTCAAGAAACTCTTTCAGCATGAGTTGAGTCTGAACGAATTCAGTAAAGATAAGAATCTTTGTATCGATGTTGCGCTCTTCTGACTGTATTTGCACTATATATTGGAGCAGTATTTCTGCTTTGGCATCTGGGTTGGCAGCTTCTGCTAAAGCAGCAAGTGCGCGTAAGCTTTCGACTTGGTCGATTTCATTCTCGAGTGCATCTAGATCTGCATCGAGGAATGCTTCGAGCAGCTCCTCTCCATCCATCTCGTAGAATGCTTCAGCAGCTTCCTCTTCATCTTCATCTTCCATTGCACTATTTCGAACTGCCGTAAGACGACGCCGCGCTTCAGTAAGCAATGCAAACCGCGCATCGAGAGTTTTTCTGATCGCTCGGGTACTCGATGATATCAGCCTCTGCAAAAGAAGCATCAAAAAGCCAAAATAGCTTCTCTTTTCTCTAATAGCCAGATTGTAGCCAAATTTTACATACTCTGTTACTTGATCATAGAGTTGTCTTTGAAGTGTATGCTGCTCCTCCCATCGGACAGGAACAAGTTGGGTAATGCGTGGCATAAATAGAGGTTTCCCTTGTTCATCGATTGCCTTGCGTTTTTCTGTGCGGATTACAAAAGGCGCAACTTTCTCCCTGCTGATTACCATTTTTTCAGCAAAGGTGAGTGGATCTAGAAGGGACATCAGTCGATAGAACGCGTCGCTTTTACCTTGGTGCGGTGTTGCACTCAAAAGTAAAAGGAATGGGGCAGCATCTGAAAGCCCTTTTCCAAGCTTGAACCTTGCAACACTTTCAGTAGACCCGCCCAGCTTGTGTGCTTCATCGACAATAATAAGGTCCCAACCCGCTGCACATAGTTCTTCGAATCTATTTTGATTGTAACTGCGAATGCGCTCTTGTGCCCAATTGCCTCTGTGGCGGATAGGCTTTACTGAATCCAGAGAGACTATAACCTGATCAAAGAGCTCCCAAGGGCTTGGATCGCGAGCATCGCTAGAAGCGATTCGTTCTAGAGAATCAATGTCTTCTCCAAGAAATATCCGGAAATTTTCGTGGAAGCGATTTCTCATTTCAGCTTGCCATTGCATGACAAGGCTTTTTGGAACGACGATAAGCGTCCTCCGAACAAGGCCTCGGATCTTGAATTCCCGCATGATAAGACCCGCTTCTATCGTTTTTCCAAGCCCCACTTCATCTGCAAGGAGATAGCGCACTTGGTCTCCACGAGTTACGCGCTCAAGCGTCTGAAGCTGGTGCGGTAATGGAATCACATCAGCTGAAAGAGGTGCTAGAAGCATTACGCTTCCGCCAGGCCGAGTACGCTCTAAGGCGTCTGCTACTTTTGCAGCGGCAGTGATATATGCGATATGTTCTGGACTTGCTTTTTCGTAAATTCCGATTATTTCGAGCTGATTTGTAGATATGCGAACAACCGTATTCGATTGGCTAAGCCATACGCGACAAATATCTTCGCCCCAGAGAGTAAGGCGTTCAATAACCTGGCAGAGCTCACCATGTTCTGAGCTAAAATACCAGCCTCCTTGCTGGACATCCATATTGCTTAGCTTCCTTGGATTCTCGTAACCGCGAGATCATAATACATGAGCAGTTTGGGGTCTTCCTCGAGCACATTTTCTGGTATCTTTTTTGCGATATCGATGATAGTTTGGTAATCGAGCTCCTGCCAGGCTTTTTTAAATCCAGCACGAATAGCTTCGAGCCGAAGCACCTTGAGCTTGCGGGCAGCGGTCTTATAGGATTCAAATTCTTTAAGAAGCGCGCGCTCACGCATCTTTTCGAGATCCGCCGCTTTATTCGGATCGGGCACATACCAACGGTCTTTGGCTTTTGCGCGCAACTCAGGCGCATCTTTAGAGAGATTTCGTAGATCCTTATAGTTTGTAGAGAGGTAGCTATGAATTTGGCTTGGTACTTCGCCTGTCCCATCATAGCAGAGAAAGTTTTCTTCAAGCAGTTCTGATAATTCAAGTTTGATTTCGTTCCTGCTCCATCCAGTGAGTTTTTCTATGAATTTTGGATGAATATCTTGGAAGGTCTGCGGCTTTTCGCGCAATTCATTTCGTAACCATGCAATAGCGCTTGCTTCATCGACCACGAAGAGCTCTTCCTGTAAAGTCTGACCAAGTGCGAGCTTCTTTTTGTCGTATTCAGCCACTTGCTCAGGGAGAAAGTACATCCCATCGCGCATTGGGAAGCGCTCGGCAAGGCCTTGCTGAAATTCGCCTGAATCTAAAGGTACCATTACGTTTTGTCGCACATAGTAGGCCACAAGCTGATCATAGAGTACGCGTGGATCTCGCTCAGGAATCGATACGAGCTTCTTATCGGAAATTTTAGTTACTGCAAGGTATCCTAAGTGGGTCCGCACGAAGTCCCATACAGCTTCTTTGGTACCTACTTCCTTTTTGAAGCGCTCCTCAAATCCACCATTCGGCTTGTAGGCAGAAATGATAAGATCCTGTTTCACCGCAGTTGGCGTCGTAACCGCCTTAAAGCTATGTTGCTGCTTATCGAGCATCGATACATTGGCAATAATAAAACCTGCTTCCCCAAGCGCTGTCTGGATACTATTCCACACCGATGCTTTTGTGTTAGAAAATTCGACAGTCATCCAATGCCCAGGCTTAAGAACGCGATATGCCTCTTTAAAACAAGCGGTCATAAGCCTGTGGTATTCTTGAGGTCCCTTCCCTTGGACCTCGTTTTCAATAGCTTCAGATTTATTATTCGTCCAAACTTTGAGCCATGATTCCCACAAAAAATTGAGCTCAGAATAATTGATATTGGCCCCAAACGGTGGATCAGTGAAAATGTAGTCAAAGCAATTATAATAGTTTGTAATCGCGTGAGAAGATAGCGTTGATATTGCTGCCCTGTTGCGTCCAAAATCAATTTTGCTCAAATCACCAATCTTGTACCCTAATAGCTTTAGAGAGCTATTCTCTGTCCATAATGATGGGATGTATAGCGTTCCCGTAACCGTTCCCATCTTTCGGTCAAGGGAAAACTTATACATTTTTGTTGTTCTAATTAGAGACGATGTAAGCAAGAACTCCTCTAAGGCTGGCATATTCTTTACTTTGCTGCAAAATTTTGCCAGCACCCACAAATTTCTCTTCGTGTAGAAATGATGTACATGGGTTAGGCCATGCGATCCCTTTGGTTGAGCTGTGTTGTATCCTTCTGGCATTTTCTCAGTTGGAAACCAATATGGAATTTCACTCTCTTCTATTTTTTCAATCAGCGCTAAGTCAAAGGCATCAGGTTTCTTTTCTGCACGAGTTGTGCCAACTGTGTAATTGATCATCACAGGAACCTGTTTTGCTTGCCGTACTGTTTCTTTGATGGCGTTGTCGTATTTGCTCACCCATGCACGCTGCATGCGCCGTTTGTTCAACATTGCACCACAATGCGGACAGGGGAATTCGTCTTTGACCAGCCCTGCTTCCTTGTCCACTGCGGCATCCCAAAAGATTACTTCCTGCATGCAATCGGGGCATACAAAGACATCAGACCACACCGTATAGTTAATCTTGCCTTCCGTTTTTCCGTCGGTATGGGTAGTCTCGTACATCCAGCCACATTCGTCTTCCACCTCTTTGAGGATACGCTTTGCTTCCCGCTCAAACGCTTGCACATCTACCGGTGTATTGTAGTTATACGCTATAAAAGTGGCTGCCGGGGAGAGATCGTTCAGCACTGCTTTGCGCGCTCCAAGTTTGGAGAATGGCTGCCAGATCTTCTCTCCATTTTCTTGCGCAACTTGCTCGGAAATCGTGCCGTCGTCATCGACCTTATAGCCAAGAGATTCTACGGTCGCCTTATCGCCGCATAACTGCGCAGCTACACCCGTCATGCCTGTACCACAGAATCCATCAAAAACGATATCGCCAGGCTCGGTATAGTAAAGGATATAGCGCATAATCGCTTTGTGAGGCACTTTTGTATGGTAGGAATGTGCATTGTAAATTGGGTCGTTTTTCCCTTCGCTCACATCCGCTGCAAAAGGCTCACGGTGGTACACATACCCATCTGGTTTTGGCAGCTTTTCTGCTTCCCATGTTCTTACAAGCTCATCAATCCATGGATTAGGACACGCTGTATAATATGGAGGATCTGAGAGCGCCAAAATATCCTCATCAGAACCTAACGGAAAGCCTTCGATCTTGCGAAATTCCGGATCTTTGAGCTTCTTTCGCAGCTCTTCGGTAAAATAGGCTCGCCGCGCGTTGTCGTCAGGGAACGACTTGCCTAAACAACTTACTACATTCTTATTCGCTTTTTTATCATCTGTATCGTCTCCGTCGGATTGGTCATCGAAAAAAAGTGAATCATCACCGATAAGCTCAAATTGGTTAGCCATACTTGTATTCCTTATTATGTTTGATTCGTTATTTCTTAGTTATTCCATCACAATTCTGATCTTGTTTGGATCTTTGCCTTTTGTAAGCTCCTCCAAGAAATCCTCAAAGCGCTGGTGTAGTTCGTCGACTGTTGTAGGGCCTTCTGTAAGCTTTAGTGCTGTTGCAAGATCAGAAATGCGAAGCGGTATCCGAACTAAGCCCGATAAAGCGTGCTGCAATGCATTGACAAAATTGCTATCCACCACTTCTGGGATCTCTCTAGTCATTACAACATTATTGATCATTTCATGCTCATCGGGTTTAAGAAGCTCTAGATTCTGTTGTATTATTGGGTCTGATAGATTTGTTATCAATGTATGAGTCACAGCCTCTAAAATTTCATCAAGCTTCTCATCGAGCTCTATCAATTGCCGCTTTGCAGAGGGGTGAATTTCGGATTCAGAGGCAGGTCTAAACTCGCAAGCTTGGCAATATGGAATTTTATCAAGCTGCTCTGGGCTGAGACTGAAGCAGGTCTTTAATTTTGCAAGATCTCCCTTCCATTCAACAAACTGATTATTCTGTAGCAGCTCAATGCTAGTGAGCTTTTGGAGAATGTAGAATCGTCTGTCACTTGTTAGGTTCCGCTTTTTTTCATCTTCCGAGCGACCTAATCGATTTTGGGAATGCAATTCGATATATGCTTTTTTGTACTCATTTTTAAGTTCCTGCAGCCGCATGCTTAGTTCTCTCGATGAGCCATTCAGTTCATCTATTGGTAACGTTCGATATAGATTGAGAATTTCTTCTTTTTCTTTTTCATATTTTTTGCGCCAAGGGTTATCTGTCGGCAGGATT
>Ga0208197_1004040_pt1 | contig 11160 bp, 10 predicted proteins | sample AD_JPNNA4_MetaG_FD_184444 | JGI IMG/M metagenome (GOLD analysis project Ga0208197, IMG submission 184444) | Active sludge microbial communities of municipal wastewater-treating anaerobic digesters from Japan - AD_JPNNA4_MetaG (SPAdes) (version 2) | ecosystem: Engineered > Bioreactor > Anaerobic... | reverse complement strand
GAAATCGAAGCTCGTACGCCGCGCCGATCGCGACCTCGGCGCCCTGCAACTCGTCCGGCGCGAGCATGCGCCCCGCGACGATCTCGACGATCGCGCCGTTGGCCTTGGCCCAGTCGTGCAACGCGACGAGCACACCGTCAACGATGCGGTCGCACTCGATCGCGTGCTCCACCGCCAACGCGCCGGGCTTCGGCGCGGCCGCGTACACGGTTGCGACGTAGCCGACAAAACGCGCGTAAACGCGGCGCGGATTGCTCGAGCAGCCCACGGGCGCGCGGATCTCATCGCCCGCTGCGTCGCGCTCGAGCAACACGCGGTGGGCTTGCCGCGGGGCGCCGCGGGGCGCGGGGCGCTCGTCGCCGAACGCCACCACGACGGGGAAATGCCGCGCGGCTAGATGCTCGGCGAGCCCATTGCGCAACGCCAAGATCACGCCGCCCTCCAGCGCTCGAACACTACCGCGTGAAACACGTCGTCAATCGCGCGGCGCCACTTCACCGGGATCGCGGTGCGATCGCCGATCGGAAGGATCTTGAAGCGGCCGATCATGTATTTCGCATAATTGGCTAGCAGCCGCGATCGAATCGTCGAGCCCACGGCGTCGAAGCCAAACGACGCGCGCATGCGACCGGTGCGGCGCAGCGTGACGGGGCCATACTTGCCGAGCGCCCGCACGTCGCCGTAACAGTTACGGCCGGCGTCAAAGTCTGCGTGCGCCATCGACTCAATCATCGGAGCCACGCGCGCGGCGACCTCTTGCGCAGTCAATACGCCGTGCCTGTGCAGGCGATCCTTGATGTCGCGCAGTGACGTGCCGCGAAACTTGATCACCTTCTTGCGCGCCATCACGCGATCCCCCCGTAGCGGCGCCACGGCGACACCGCCGCACGCGCGCGAGTAGCGCCACCGCCCGTGCTGAGCTGCGCGCTAGGCGGGGCGTTCGGGCCGCGCAGCTCGGCGCCACGCGACCAGCGCTCCACGCGCCGGCGCGCGGCATCGTAGACGCTCGTAAGCGTCGAAGATTCGCCGCCCGTCTGAGCAAGCAGCCACGCCGCGGCGAGCTCAGCCGCCGTCATGCGCACGACGTCGGGCACGGGGTCAGCGAGCGGCACCACGTGCGCGGGCAGCATGTCGTCGATCATGCGCGACGCCTTCGCGATCGCCGCGTCGATCGACAGCGGCGCTAACACCACGAACGTAGACCCCGCCGACGTCAGCGTAATCGCCGATCCGCCAGGCGTCGCGGCGAGCTGAAATCGCCAGTCGTCAACGGCGATCGCGTAGTACGTGGTGGCAGCCGTCAGCGGCGCGGGCAGCTCACCGCCGGCGGCGGGGCGCACTTGCACCGCGTCGCCGGTGGCGAAGCCGTGCGCGTCGAGCGCGATCGTGCTGTCTGCCACGCTCGCCGAATCTGCAAGCCTGCCCGACGACGCGAGCGCGCCGCGGGGCAAGCCATACAGATACAGATCAGCAGGCAGACAGTACGCCACGATCGCCCCCTTACGGCACGAGGTTGATCCGCACGATCGCGTGCGGGAGCGCCGCGGCCGCGGCCATTTGCAGCACAAACTTAATGCCGATCAACCCGGTGTCCTTGTAGAGCTGATCCGTCTTGTCGTAGACGATCTGCTCGGCGTTAGTGCTGCGCTGAACGATGAACGGCGGGGGCGTAACGCCGCTCGCCTTAGTCGCCAGCGCGTAGATCACGTCGGCATCGCCGACGGCGCCGCTCGGGAGCGACCCCGTGAGCTCGTCGCCGACGATGATCGGAGTGCCAGCAAAGCGATTCGGCATCGCCGCGCCGCCGACGTTTTCGGTGCCCGCTGCGTTGCGGATGAGCTCAATCACAGTGTCGCGCTGAAAAGCGTCAAGCGCTTCCTCCTCGCGCGCGGCGGGCACGAGGAAACCAGCGAAGCGCAGCCCGAGCGGGCGTCCATTCGGCCCGCAGATCGATCGGAAATGCTGGCGGCACTGCTTCACCAGCGTCGCGTTGATCACGCTCGGCACTACGTCGCCGAACACGGTGTCGCCCGCAGCCCAGTCGTTGTCGAACGTGCCCGCGCTGGGGCTCAACACGTTGATCGGATGGTTGTTGGCGAACAGCCGGATCGCGCTCGCGGTGCTGCCACCGGGGCGCTCAACGCGATAGAAATCCAGAAACGGATTAGACGCGAGCACGTCGGCGGCGAGCACATTGACGTGCCGCACCGCCTCAGCGGCCATGTTGTCGGGCTCGCTTGCCCATCCGATCCAGTCGCCCCCGCGCTCGACGAGCGAGGCTTTTTCCTGCACGCCGTCGACCCAATCGGTCGGCACCATGGCGAGCGATCGCTCGTACAGGCGCCGCATCTTGTCGTCGCCGTCGCGGGGCTTGTAGCCGGCGGTGCTGATCGGCAGCGGGTATACGGTGCGCAGCGCGTCGGACGTTACCACGCGGCCCACCATCCCGGCCCACTGCTCGACGTCGGCGAGCGCGAAAGCTGCGTCGAAGTCGCGAGAAAATTCGGTAAGCGCGAGCTGCACGTCGCGCGGCACTTGATTATACGTCGGAGGCATCGTCGTTGCTCCTTACGCCGTCAGCTCCCGCGCGTGCTCGATCCACAGCGCGTGCAGGTTGAGATCATCGGCGTCGAGCGCCGCGCTCGGCGCGATCGAAATCGACAGCTTGCACGGCCCTGCGGGCACGTCGGCGGCTGCGATCGTGGCGACGGTTTCGGTGATGACTTTCGTTGCGCCGGCGATCGCTGGCGTGCTCGCGCCGCCTGCGTTTTCGTCGGCGTCGTACGCTGCGCCGGCGGTCTGGAAGTACGCGCCGACAGTGAGAACGACCGTCGTATCGTCGGCACCTTCACGCGAGCACAGCGCGTGCACTTCGACCGCGACCGCGTCGTCGAGCTCGGGCGGTAGCGCAACATCGAACCAAATGGGCGTCGTGCTGGAGACGTTCCAGCGATACATGACGCCTTCATCCACGACGAAACCGTCGGCGCTGCCGTCGGTGAACGCGCCGGGCGCGGTGCCGTCCGCAAGCCGCGCCGAGCCGATCGGGACGTCGATCCGCCCCATGGCGACGTCAGTCTGAAGGTTATCGATGTCGGCTTGCGCGGTGTCGAGCTGCGCGGCTTCAGTCGCCGCGATCACAATCTGACCGGCGACCGTCGGGCCGAATTCGACGTAGCACGTCGATCCGATCGTCTCGCTGCAATAGCCTGCGATGCCCCGCGAGCCGCTGTCGCTGTCGGTCGAGACCGTCTGATTATCGACCACGTAGACCACGTCGCCCGGCGCGGGCGCGGCGCCGTCGTAGTCGAAGCCGAACACGCCGTACTGCACCTGGCACTTGACCGCGCCGGCGGCGCCGCCCTCGGGCGCGGTCGTGCGGTTGTCGCTGTCGGCGAGCGCCACGCCGATCGCGTGCTGCCCCGGCGTCACCACGTCGGCGCGGCCGTCAGCATCGACAGTCACGATCGTGCCGCCGATGATCAGCGTGTTGGCGGCTTGCTCGAGCGTGCCCTTCGTGGGCTTGAGCCCGGCAAATTCCGTAAGTCGAAACGTCGTCGTCGCGGCCATGGCTATTTGCCTCCCATACGGGCGAGCCGCGCGACAATGAATCGCTCACGCGCGGCGGGGTCTGCGATCTTCTCGGCGCGCGCGCGATCCTCGTCGCTCAGCGCGGCGATGCCCGTCGCGCCTTGCGCGGGCGGGGTCGCGGCGAAAACGCGCGGCGCCTTGCGGAACGCCTCCACGCGCGCGCGAAGCACGGGCATCGGCATCGTGCGCAGCACATCGACGGGCACGCGCTTGTCAGGGTCGGCCCACGCGGTCGCGGGCAGCTCAGCCCCGAACTTGACGAGCTCGCCGACGAGCTGCACGCGCTCGTTGTGCTCGTCAGCTTCGCGCGAGAGCTTGAGCGCGGCGACGTCGGCGCTCAGCGCCTTGACGGCCGCGACGACCTCGGCGGCGCCCTGGACCTTGAGCAAGCTCGACAGCGCGCGGGCCATCGCCTCGGCGTCATCCTTCTTAGGATCAGGATCGGGGGGCTCAGCGGTGGCCTCAGTGCTTGCGCCCGAGCCGTCGCCCGCGCCGGCGTCGGCGGGCGCGCCCGCGGCCGATGCGATCACCGCCTTAAGAATCTCCGCACATTTTTCTGCGTCGCCCGCCGTCAGCGCGTCGAGCGCATCGGCGATCAGTTTGGGATCCATTCCTCGCTCCAATCTACGCGCCGCGACAAGCGGCTGCGCGTCGTGTGTCGCCGGTTGCGATACCAGCGCGAGATTGAATATTTCCGTCACGCGATACGATTCGCGGTCGAAGAATGCGACCGGCGAAATATACCGCTGCGTCCCTTCGCGCAAACGGCGCTCGCCGTCGGGCGTCCAGCGCACAGCCACGGCCCACAGCTCGCCGTCGCGCACCTCCAGAGAGCACCAGCCCCGGGCGTCGGCGGCATCATTGCGCGTTGCGCGTGCAGTTTGGTTGATGCTGTCGTGCTGCAAATCGATCGCAATATCAACGCCGCGCTTTTGAAATGCGGCCATTACCGCGGCCGCGGCTTCGGCGTCGAATACGAGCGGGCCTTCGGTCGTCTCGTTGACGCCAGCGCGAAAAATTCGAAACTCAGTAGGCAAGGGGGCGTCGGCGCTAACGCTAAGCGCTACGCAGCCCCCAAACCTGCGCGATCGATGCGGCATGCTGATAGCCTAAGATTATCACGCGGGGCTCGGCTGATAGTCAACAAATATTAGCGGGCGCACCCGTGCTACAATTGAACGCATATGATCAACGTATCAGCAGAATTGATCGCCGAGCTGCGAGCGGCGGTGAAATCCAACGGACTGCGCGCCACGGCGCGCACCGCAGGCGTGTCAGTCAACACGATCAAGCGGGCGCTCGACGGCGGTGCGCTGAGCGATCGCACCGTCGCAGCACTGCGCCGCGTACCGCCGCGTGTGCGCACCGCTGGCGACTTCGCCGTCGCCGCGCGCGTGCAACCGCCGCGCACGCGCGGCACCGCGACGTCGTGGTCGCTCGAGTCTATCCGAGCGGCGATCGATCAACAAATGCGCGGGCAGTTCGCCTTGCCTGTGAGGCTCGCCGAAACGATGCGCCGCGATGATGCGATCTTCGTCGCGCGCTCCAACAGGCTCGCCCCGGTACGCGCTGTCGCCACCTCGTTGCGCGCACACGACAGCGACCGCGGCCGCGCGATCGCCGCGCGCGCTAAGACTTCAGTGCAAGTGCCGCGCACCGTGCTTGCGAGTATCGCCAGCACACTGATCGATCACGCGGTAGCGATCGGCTACGTCGAGCACGAGCCCGACGCCGACGGAACGCGGATCGACATGCGGCTAACGTCGTGGCCGCTCGAGCACGTGCGATACAACGAAACGACGGGGCTGCTCGAGACGGCAACCGCCGAGGGCGTGACGGTGCCGATCACGCACGGCGACGGGCGCTGGATCGTGTTCCGCCGTTTCTCCGCGGTGCCGTGGCGTGAAGAAGCTTGCTTGCTGCCCGCCGCATTCGTTTGGGCGTCGCACGCCGAGGGCGTCGCCGATTGGAGCGCAAGCAGCCGCGCACACGGGCTAGCGAAGATCGTCGGGCAGATGCCAGAGGGCAGCGCGATCAACGACGCCGATGGCAACCTCACGCCCGCAGCGTCATACTTTCTCGACCTGCTGCGCGCGCTCGCCGATGGCGAAGAAATCGCCGGGCTCACGCCCGCCGGCGCAACGACTAACTTTCTCGCGAACAGCAGCACTGCATGGCAAGTCTTCGAGAGCAACATCAGCAGCCGAGAAAAGGCAGCCGCGCGGATCTACCTCGGCACCGACGCCACGCTCGGCAGCATGGGGGGCGCGCCCGGCGTCGATATCTCGCAGTTGTTTGGCGTAGCGTCGACGAAATCCCAAGACGACTTTGACACGCTCGAAGCGGGGTTGCTGTCGGGGTTGTACGAGCCTTGGACCGCGATCAACTACGGCGACACACGCTACGCCCCGGCGCTGCGCTTCGAAATGCCGGACCCCGACGCCGATCGCAAACGCGGCGAGCGCCACACCAACCGCACGCGCCTCACCGACACGATCAAGGCGATGCGCGAGCAGCAACTTGAAGTGACGCAAGACACAGTAGACGCGCTCGCGCGCGAGTACGGAGTGGAGCCCGCGCCGCGCCTTGCCGCGGCCACGACGCAAGCGCCACAATGATCGACGCGATCTCGCCACTGCACGCGCTAGCGTACGCCGCGCCCGACGCGCTCGAGCGCATGCCCGACGATATGCTCGCGCTGATCGCGTACGACTACGAGCTCACGCTTCGACCAGAGCAGCGCATCCCGCCCGGAGACTGGCGATCGTTCGGCTTTATCGCGGGCCGCGGGTTCGGTAAGACGCTGGGGATCGGCGTCGAGATCAACACGCGCGTCGCGTGCGGCGCATGCCACGCGCCCGCGCTAATGGGACCCACTGTCGATCGCGTGCGTGACGTGCAAGTCGCTACACTCGTCGCCACCGCCCCACCATGGTGCGCGTGCGAGCCGTACGGCGATGGCGTGCGGTGGGATAACGGCGTCGTCGCCGAGGCGGCCACCGCTGAGATCGAGCGCCCGAGCTCAGGGTCGAACTTTGATCTTGTGTGGATGACCGAGATCGTGCGCTGGAATCCCAACACGCGGCGCGCAGCGTTCAACGACGTGACGACCGCGTGCCGCGTGGGACCGCGCCCGCAGTATTTGTGGGACACCACGAGCAGCGGGAAGAACGACGTGATCGCGCTGCTTCTCGAGCAGCATGAGGCCGACCCCGCCGCGCACCGCATCGTGCGCGGCACGATGTTCGATAACCCACTGCTCACGCGGGGCTACATCGTCGACGAGAGCCGCAAATACGGCCGCGGCACTCGCGCATACGATGAAGAAATTCTGGGGCTCGTGTTCGCAGAAGCGGCGGGCGCGCTATGGCGCGACGAATGGATCACCACGTACCGCGCGCACGCACGGCCGATCGATCCCACGGTCGTGGTGCTCGGGCTCGACCCCGCGCTTAGCGGCGACGCTACCGCCGACGAGGTAGGGATCGCGCGCGCCGCACGCACGGCATCGGGCGACATATACGTCGAAGATTTGAGCGGCCGCATGTCGCCCGAAGAATACGCGTCGATCGTGGTGCGCGAGTGCCAGCGCGACGCCTCGGGCGTGGTCGTCGAGCGCAACCACGTAGGGCAGCACGCGCGCGATCTGATCAAAGTGCACGCCCGACTAGCGGGCATGCGCATCGAGCTGCTGCCCGACCCGAACCGCTCCTTTCCCGCGCGGACGCCGGGCACGATCTTCGTGCGCGAAGTCGTGTCGCACAGCAGCAAAGAAACGCGCGCCGCGCCTGTCGCCGCGCTGTACGCCGCCGGGCGCGTGCACCACGTCGGCACACTGGCGAGGCTCGAGCACGAGCAGACGACGTGGGAACCTGGCACACGTCGCAGTCCGAACCGACTAGACGCCTGCGTATTCGCCGTCGGCGAGCTCGCCGACATCGCGCTAACTACGCCGCGCGACCGCTCGGCTGAGATCGAAGCCACCGCGAAAGCGGCCGCGCGCTTGCGTGAGGCTATACGGTGTGGGGGGCGGCGCATTCGCGGCTAGCGCGCGCCCGACTGTGTGGTAGAATAAAACCCAGTACGCCCGCCGGGCGCCCCTTGTGTCGCGGGGACGCTAACACACGGCGGGCTTTTTTTCGTCCGCATCCTCGGCCCATCCCACGCGCACGCGACGCCCGCACTCAGCGCACCGCAGCGGCTCGGCGAGCAGAGCCCGCACGTGTTCGCGCATTTGCTCGAGCCGCGCGCCGAGCGCAGCCCGCGGTATCGTGATCACGTCGCCGCTCGACGCGTGCAACGTGTCGTACTGTTTGAGGCGCGCGGCCCACCGCTCCAGTGCGCTCGCATACTGCTTCGCCGCGGTGGCGTTATGTGATGCCTCAGCGCGCGCATAGCTTTTCTGGATTTTCGCGATCATCGCGACAATCCATTCTCGCTGATGCGTCGAAGGGTCGGGCAGATCGTCGTCGCCGCCGCCAGGCGCGCCCACCCCGGCGCGCAGCGCATCGATGGCTCGGCGCACCACGCGGGCGAGCTCGGGCCCGCCCGCGGCGTCGAGAGCCTCGGCGACGCGCTCGAGCTCGAGCGCCAGATCGCCGGGATCGTCGGGCGGGGCGGGCGGCGGCTCGCGCATGATCGCCGGCGGGGGCGCGGGCTCCCCAGCGAGCCGATACCACCGCCGGGCGGTGGCCTCGGTAACGCCCGCACCGCGGGCGATCGTCGCGAAAGATTCGCCGGCGCGCCGGCGCTCACACACACGGCGCACGATCTCAGGATTAGGCGGCGGTCGCATAATGATCCGTGCGATCATTATACCGCCGACGCCGTGACCGCGCCGAGCGGATCGCGGGAAATCGCTATGCAAAAAAGGCATAGCGCATTCCGCCCCTGAGATGTTTCACGACGCACGGTTGCACGAAAGCGCGTCAAAGCATAGCGCGTGCCAGCGCGCAAACGTGATTGCCTTGTGACGCAAACCGCGTAAAAACTGCGTCTAAAAATCGTGCACACGCGAGGAGAGGCGGCCTCTTTTTCTTTCGACCCGCCTCCGTATACCCGGTTCACGAGATGAGTGCACGATTGCGCGGCATGTTTCACGCTATGCAAAATTTGCGCGGCAACGTTTGGTGACACCACGGGCGCCCCGCGCGCCACGTACGCCGCCCCGCGCGCCGGGGCGGGGCACTGCCCTAGGGCGCCCCGCGCGCCACGTACGCCGCCCCGCGCGCCGGGGTGGGGCACTGCCCTAGGGCGGGGCAAAAATGCCACCACGAGCGCCCCACGCGCCAGGGCGGGGCACTTGCCCTAGGGCGAGGCAAAAATGCCACCACGAGCGCCCCACGCGCCAGGGCGGGGCACTGCCCTAGGGCGAGGCAAAAATGCCACCACGGGCGCCCCACGCGCCGGGGCGGGGGCGCTGCCCTAGGGCGAGGCAAAAATGCCACCACGAGCGCCCCACGCGCCAGGGCGGGGCACTGCCCTAGGGCGAGGCAAAAATGCCACCACGGGCGCCCCACGCGCCAGTGCGGGGCACTGCCCTAGGGCGGGCGCAAGGATGCCACCACGAGCGCTACCTTGGGGCTGGCAAAAATATTACGTGCCGAGCAAAAATAATCTTCCACGATAGCACCGCCGGGCGCTCGCGTGGGCATGCGTCCCCCTTAAGGGGGACGCATGCAACCACACTGCGGTGCGCGGGCAAGGGAAAAACAAGGCGTTTTACGCCGTGCCGCACGCGGAAAACCCCTGAAGATCTCTACATGCTGCGCACGCTGCGCCACGCAGCGCCGCTCGGCGAAAATAGGGCGACGCGCTGGAAGTCGATGGCGGGAGGCGCGGCAAGGCGCACGCGCGGCGTTATGTGCGCCTTGCTCGGTTTTTAAGGCGTGCTAGGTGTGTAGCGACCGCGTCGCACGTACGCGACGCGCACACTAGGAGGCGCACACGATGCACACCAAAATTAAGGTGACGATTGAGATTGAGCCCAAGGAGCTGCGGCGTTTGCTCGCCGAGGCTGAGCGCGAGCAGCGCCGCGCGACGACCCCGCGCAACGCCGCCCGCGCCGCGGATAAATCACGGCGCGTTGCGGCGTCGCGCGTGTATGTGCTCGACATGCTGGCGCGTGGCCCCGTCACGCGCCTGGATTTAGTGCGCGGCGCCCCGCACGGGCGCCGCGCAGCCGAAGAGGCCTTGCGCGCGCTCGCCGCCGAGGGCGCCGTCGTGTATTCTGCGGCGCTGTGCGGGTATTGTCTGCCGTCGCAGTAGTCGTTGCGACAACGTTTGGTGTATTTTTTCCCGCCCCTGGCTCCCGTCAACCTAGCGCGCGCTCGACGCGCATCGTATCGGCGAGCGCCCGCGCATAGCGCGCCGCGCCCGCTTCGGTGTCGGGCACGTCGCCTGACAGCCACGCGCGCTGGTACTCGACCCATCGCGCGCACCGCTCGCGGTCGCGACCGCTCAGCGGCGCCGCTACGCGCCTTTGCGCTAGCGCCGCGGCGTCGGCGTCGTGCTCGAGCAGCACGGCGTCGCGCCCGAGCAAGCGCGCGGCAAGCCCTGTGGTGCCTGAGCCCGCGCATGGATCGACGATGCTCTCGCCCTCGTCACTAAACCACGACACGAGCGACAGCATCAAATCTAGTGGTTTTTCGCACGAGTATTTGTCAGCGCCGCGCAGCGACCGCGTATCGAACGCCGTCAGCGACCCCGGCCCCGACCAGTGCTTGCGCCCCCGCGCGTGCCACAGGCACACGAGTTCGGCGCCCGACGGCGGGCGGTCGCCCGTAATCTGCGGCTGAGACCATCGCACCCAAGGCACCGTTCGGATGTACTCGGCGCCCGCGGGCTCGACTGCCGCGCGCCACAGATGCCCACTTTCGAGGTCTGAGAATACCGCCGACCATCGCGTAACGCTGCCCGCGATCGCACCGATCGCCGAGCGTAGCCCGTCGTCGAGCGCGGCAAAGCCGAGGTCGCGCGCGTGCGGCCCCGCGCCGTTCGTGCCGGCGCTCGTCGCGCGGTCGTGCACGCGATCCGCGTACGGCGGATCGGTAATGAGCGCGGCGAAGTGCGCCGCGCAAATCTGATCGACGATCGCCCGTGTATCGGCGTGCAATACGATGATGTCTGACATGCGGTGCTCCTATCGCGTAAACCCAGCGACGCCGCCGAGTGCCTCGGCGATCGTGCGTGCATCGGCGCTAGCGCCCGCCGGCGCGAGCGCGTATTCCCCTGCGCGGTACTCGATTAGCCCCGCGCGTAGTAGGCGCGAGATCGCGTCGAGCGACGCCGCGCGATTGCCTCCGCCGAGCGCAAGCAGCTCGCGCCGTGGCAGGTATACGCCCGGGGGCATAGCGTCGATAATCGATTCTCCCGCGGTGCGCACGGCTACGGCGCGGCCTACGTTCGGGCGCGGCGCGGGCGCGGACGCGTTGGGCGCGGGCGCGGTAGCCGGCGCGGCTTGCGCGTCGGCCTCGCGCGTTGCGACGAGCGCGGCGCCCGTCGGCGCGTGCGCGCACGGCGTGTCGCTCCAGCGCACGGTGAACGGGGCAAAGCCCTTGCGAGCCGCGC
>Ga0208197_1004035_pt1 | contig 11170 bp, 10 predicted proteins | sample AD_JPNNA4_MetaG_FD_184444 | JGI IMG/M metagenome (GOLD analysis project Ga0208197, IMG submission 184444) | Active sludge microbial communities of municipal wastewater-treating anaerobic digesters from Japan - AD_JPNNA4_MetaG (SPAdes) (version 2) | ecosystem: Engineered > Bioreactor > Anaerobic... | reverse complement strand
GATGTCAAAGCCCAGGCTGCTGATGCTCGACGAGATGTCGCTGGGGCTCATGCCCACGCTCGTGGAGAAGATGATGGAGACCGTCGTCGCGATCAACCGAAGCGGCGTCACCGTTCTGCTGGTGGAGCAGATGGTCCAGGAGGCCCTCGAGATCGCCCACCGCGGCTACGTGCTCCAGAGCGGGCGCATCGTGCAGTCGGGCCCGGCGAAGGAGCTGCTGGACTCCGAGGAGATCCGCAAGGCCTACATGGGAATGTAGCCGCGATAGCGCCCGTTCGCCGGCGTAACACTTTCCGCTTGACGGATCAAACCCCACTCCTTATAGAAAATTCACAGCCCCGCGTATCGGGCATGCGACGGACAGCCCGTCTACCCGGTGCGATCCGCCGATCGGTGCATTGGCCGTCCGACGACGTTTCCAACCCGTTTTCACATCGCAGGTGTCCTGCAGCGGCAGGAAGGAAAAGGAGGTGGAGGATGAATCTCCGTTTTGCGGGTGTTTTTCAAGCAGTCCCGATCGTGCTCGCGATCCTTTTGCCCGTTTGCGTACCCTCCGCGGCGGCCCAGATGACCGTCACGGGCGAGAGCCTGCACATCGAGAGGTCGGCCCCGACGATCGGGGATGTCCTCTCCATGACCCTTCGGTTCCGGGTGGAGGGGATCGGCGCGGCCATCCCCATCGCCTTCTCGGCCGTCGAGAGCGCACGCAGCCCCGACCCGGACCGGCCGACCGTCCCCAGCCGCAGATACGACATCCGTCCGGGAACCCCCCATTTGGTCAAGATGGAGTACCGCCTGCCGAGACCCGTCCCCGCGGAGATGTGCTTCAACGTTTACGCCCACTTCACCGGGACGGGGCTTCGCAGCGCGCTCCTTGTCCAGAATGCCTGCTGGGGGGCGACGACCCGGAGCGGCACGGGGCAGCGGGTCGATCTGAAGCCGGACCTCACCGTCCGGATCGACGCGGTAAGCGTCGATCGAACGATCGACACGGCACCCGGCGATGCGGTCTCCCACCCCTTGAACCTCTCCTTCACGATCCGCAACGTCGGGACCTCTCCGACGGAACGAACCGGCGTATGCTGGGCCCTGCATTTCCACCTGCCCCGGGCCCAGGGCGCCTGGGCGGCCGGCTGGAACCAACTGGCGACGGGCGTCTGCGAGGTGATCCCGGGCGGGGGTTCGCAACGCGTGAGCCAGGTGTTCAACATCCCCGAGGCGGTGGACAAGATCCGGGTCGAGGCCGACCCGCGTCGCCTGTGGGGCGAATACAGCGAGGACAACAACACGGACGAGCGCCTCATCGGCGTCCCGCCGAGAATCCGCGGCACCGAGCCCGTGAGGCCGGACATCCGGAGGAAATGAGAACGCCGTTCGGGGAGGGCAAAGCGATGAAGCGAATGATCGGCGTGACGGCCGTCGCGGCCCTGTTTCTTCTCCTGACCCTGCCGGCTCCCGCCTGCGCGCAGGGACCTTTCAGGCCCGGGACCGACATTCGGCCCCCGGGCCCGGGAATTCCGCCGCTGCCCGATCTCATCATCGTGGGCGGCCTCAAGCTCCGCACGGCGCCCTTCGTCCTCGGGGACCGCATCAAGATCCCCGTGCAGCTCCGCATCGAGAACCGGGGCAACGCTGCGGCCGGGGCCTTCCGGATCGCCTTCTTCCGCCTCGTCGACGCACCGCCCGGGGCCATGGAGGAGGTGGAGTTCGACGGCGCAAAACTATTTTCGAGCATCCGCCCGACGCGCGAAGGCGGCGGCGAGGGCGTCTCCTTCTACAGCGTGATGGGGAACGCGGTCGTGCCGGCCGCGCTGGCCGGGCAAAGGATCAGGATCTGCGCCGTCGTCGACAGCGACAACCAGGTGCGCGAATCGGACGAGACGCGCAACAAGACCCCGTGGCTCGAGGTCCAGCTGCCGAGGCGCTGATGCGCCTGACCCGGGCCTGCGGAGTCTGAATTGCGTCCGTGACCCGGTTCAACCCTCCGTGCTTTCAACGATGTGCCTGCCGTAGCCGGTCTTCGTCATCCGGCAGTACTCCCGAACAGCGGGACCCAGGGCGTCCCGGCCCTTCGGGTTGCCCTCCGCGTCGCAGCGGTGCGTGTCGTATTTCCAGTATCGAAGGACGTTGCCCTGCACCTCGGCCAGGACAAAGCCGGGGCGATGGCAGGCGTCGCCCGGGTCCGTGTCGCCGAACCCCCCGACCCCCGCCACGACGGCGCGGTAATCCGCAAGCCCGTTGCACATCGTCTTGTGCCGGAAGACGTGCTGGTGGCCCGCCAGGGCCACATCCACGCCGTAGCGCAGGAACAGCTCCGGGTATTTTCCCCCGTCGTCGATGATCGCATGGTGGTCGTGTAGATAGACGACGAGCCAGACGTCCGTCTTCGCGATCTCCCCCCGGAGGGAGCCGAGGTAGTCGTGCAGCGCCTCCTCCTGCCGCGCCGCCCATTCCTGCATCCAGGTGCGCCCGTTGCCCAGATCGCACCCCTCGAGATCGGGGACCCCGAGAGAGAGGAAGATGACGTTCCCGTGGCGGAACGTGTAGAAGAACCCTCCGCTGCCCCTGTTGAAACGCGTCGAGGCGTCGTTCCAGCCCGCCGAGGGCAGGTCGAACCCCCCGCGGTAGGCCTTTTGCCAGTAGGCGAGGCATCCGTCCACCGACGAGGGCCACGGCTTGTTGCAGATGTCGTGGTTCCCGAAGGTGGGATACACGGGCAGGCCGCCCAGCAACCCGAAGTAGGGAGGGCTCCGGAACGCCTTGACGGTCGTTCGCCTCGCCGCTCGCGTGTGCGAGGTGAGCCGCGGGTCGTTCCGGTCGTGATAGGCGTTGTAGACATGGAAGAAGAAGGGGTCCATCGCGTTGGGGTGGCCGTCCGTGTCGTTGTCGATGTCGCCCAGGGCAAGCCAGAGGTGAGGGCCCCGGCTGCGGCAGACATTGTGGAACAGGTCGAAGACGTCGTAGAAATAGCTGGGTTTTCCATCCCCGGGACCGAGGTCGCCCATGGCGACGAAGCGCACCCTCGGGTTGCCCGTACGGCCCGATGCCGTGCGGAACGCGATGTCGTCCGCCAGGACGAGGTTTGCGATTTGACGATCCTGCCCGTCGGCGACGCCGTCGCACTCCACCCGGTAGTGATAGACCGTGCCCGGCCGGAGGTCCCGGAAGGTGACCCGGAACTGGATGACGGGGCGGTCAGAGAGGCGGTTCAGCCAGTAGTCGTTCTTGCCGCTTCCGGAAGGCACGTCATGGTCGAAGGTCACGCCAGATTCGTACTGGTAGGTGCCCGTCGCGTCCCCCGCCTCGATCGGCCGGGCCGCGTCGCCCTTCCGATACAGCGTCCCGCCGGTCGTCGCCGTGCCGGCGGGCGCGACCCAGGCCCGGGCCTGGAGCCTGCCCGCCCAGGCCCGCGGGTCCCAGCCCTTCGGGATTCCCACCCGCCAGAGGACGGTCGCGGCGTCGCATGTCACGTTCTGGATGTAGGGCGACCGGATCGGGGTCGCGTAGGCCTCGAAGTCGAGACCCTCCCGTCCGTCCCACTCCACGGCCCACGTCTGAGGTCGCCGGGTGCGCATCGACGCCTCGCCCGGCACGTAATCCCCCGCTCCCGGCAGGACGGGTTCGGCGAGCGGCTCGAGGAAGAAATTGCCCGCGGCCGGCCGCCGACCCCAGACCAGGTTGATGCCGTAGTCCCGCTCGCCGTAGAGCAGGTAGGCGTCGTGCCTCCGGGCGGCGACGAGATTCTTCAGACGCAGGATGGGATAGTCGCCCTCGACGACCCACTCCTGCGGATCGGCACGTCGGGCGTCCCGGGCCCACCGGAGGCTGATGCCGTAGTCCCGCTCGGCGTACACGACGCAGTCGGCGGCGGTCCGGTTGTACAGCGCCACGGCAAGCCGCGGGTCCACGTCCCCCGCGGCGCCCGTCCGCCGGAACTCCCATTCCAGGACCGGGTCTTCCGACCACCCCAAATTGATGCCGTAGCGGCGGTTCTCGTAACGGATGTAGCCGCGGCCTGCGACCTCCAGCGCAAATCGCTCGCCGTATTGCAACTGCATCGAACACCTCCTCTGCGCAACGCCGGTTGTGAGGCAAAAGGGTTGAGGCGATGCCCGGCATCAGAGCCGTGATTGACGCGTCCCCGAAGAAAGTGACCCCCGGTTCAGAACGCCTCCCGGGGCTTCCACTCCTCCCAGGGCTTCGTCGGCACGCCCGATTCGTCCTGCGCGGCCAGGGTCGGCTTGCCCGGCTCCCAGCCGCAGGGCGTCATGCGCCCCGTCGCCCGGTGCTCCTTCAGGGCCCTCAGTTGGCGGAGAATCTCCGGCACGCTCCTGCCCATCGGGGCCGCCACCAGCTCCACGGACTGGATCACGCCCTCGGGGTCGATGATGAAGCGGCCGCGCATGTCCGTCTTCTGTGCGGCGTCGTAGACCCCGTAGAGGGTGCCGATCTCGCCCCGGGGGTCCGTCACGAGAGGAAACCGCGCCCCGCCGGGCACCATGCGCTCCAGCCCTTGCTCCTCGAATTCCCGGTGGGCCTCCAGCGGGTCGGTGCTCACGGCCAGCACCTCCGCGCCCAGCTCGCGGAAGGCGGGGTACTTGACGGCCGCGGCGGCGATCTCCGTGGGGCACACGCAGGTGAAGTCGCCGGGGTAGAAGATCAGGACGACCCACTGCCCCCTGTGCCCGGAGAGCGTGATCTCGACCCGCCTTCCGCCGTGATAGGCGGAAGCCCTGAAATCCGGTGCCGCTTCGCCGACAAGGGGAATCCTGTTCATCGTCCGGTTTCCCTCCGCTCCTTCGATCCGTTATCGCCGCCGCCCGTCTTCGCAAGCCCGCGCCGTCATGGCGCAGACCCCTTAGCCGGAGACGAGGGCTCTTCCTGCCAGCCGCCCCCGAGGGCCTTGTAGAGGGCGACGAGCGCCTGGGACTGCGCCTGCCGGCTCTGGGCCAGCTGGTCCTCGGCGGCATAGAGGGCGGCCTGGGCGTCGGTCACCGCGAGGTAGCCCTGCACGCCCGCGAGGTAGCGGTCCATGGCGAGCTGGACGGCCAGGTCGTTGGCGCGGACCGCCTCGGCCAGCGACTCGCTGCGCCGCTTCTCCCGGGAGATGGCCACCAGCGCGTTTTCGACCTCCTCGAGGGCGATGAGGACCGATCGTTCGTAACGGGCCAGCGCCTCCTCGCGCACCGCCTTGCTGACGTCGATCTGCGAAAGGATGCGGCGGAAATTGAGGATCGGCCAGCGCAGCGCCGGGCCGACCGCCCAGAAGTTGCTCTCGTCGCGGAACATCGTCCTGCTTTCGGCCGCCTGGTAGCCGAAGGAGCCGGTGAGGGAGAATCGCGGGAAGAGCTCCGCCGTCGACACGCCGATGCGGGCCGTGGCCGCCGCCAGCTCGCGCTCGGCCTTCCGGATGTCGGGGCGGCGCCGCAGCAGCTCCGACGGCAGTCCCACGGGCAGATTCGGCGGCGGCGCGGGAAGGCCCCCCGCCGCGCGGAGCTCCGGCTCCAGGCCCGCGGGCTCCTGCCCCAGCAGAACGCCGATGCGGAACACGGCGGCCTGCAGGGAGCGCTCGAGCGCGGGGATGCGGGCCTCGGCGCCGGCCAGCTCCCCCTGGGCCCGCGCGTAGTCGAGTTCGCTCGCCAGCCCCGCCTTTGCGCGCGCCCCGGTGATGTCCACGTTTTCGCGCCGGATCCGGACTTCCTGGCGGGCGATCTCGATCCGCAGCTGCAGGCCCCTGAGCTCGAAGTAATTGCGCGCCAACTCCCCCCGCAGGGAGATGAGGGCATCGCGCAGCGCCTCGCCGGAGGCGGCGAGGTCGGCATCGGCCGCCTCCACCTGCCGGCGCACGGAGCCGAAGACGTCGATCTCCCACGAGGCATCGAAGCCCGCAAGCCAGAAGTCCTGCTCCCGGCCCCCGGCCGCCGTCGCCGCGGCGCCCAGAACGGACGCCTCGTCGCGGCGGATCCGCCGGTATTCTCCGGCGAGGCCCCCCTCGGGCAGGAAGGCCGACGAGGCCACGCCCGCCTGCGCCCGCGCCTGCATCAGCCGCGCCGATGCGATGCGCAGATCGAGGTTGCGGCAGACGAGCCTTTCCATGAGGGCATCGAGGAGCGGATCGTCAAAGGACCTCCACCAGGCTTCGAGAAACGCCCCGGGCGGAGGCTCGCCGCGAAAGCCCCCCCTGTCCAGCGCGGCAAACTGCGCGGGAACGGGCGGCTCGGTCCTGCTGTAGTCGGGCCCCACGGCAGCGCAGCCCGAGAGGAACAGCAGCAGGGCGATCATGCAGAGAGGGCGTTTCGTCACGGCTTTTTCGCCTCCCCGTCGGCCTTCTTCGGCGCCGGCGCCTGCGTCGATCGATCCTCGATGAACACATCCATCAGCTGCCCCGGGAACACCGACAGGTCGCTCCGGCTGAAGCTGTAGACGACCTGCATGACCCGCGTGTCGACCCTCTCGGTGCTCTCGCCGGTGAGCGAGCGCTTGGGCACCACGTAGTTTTCGACGTATTCGAAGCGCAGGTCCGTCTTCAGGTTCGGGTTGCCGCGCACGTAGGCCACCGCCCGGGACTTCTCGGTGAAGCGCCAGGCGTCGTTTTCGTCGATGTCGACGCGGACGTGGAGCCTCTCCAGGCTGCCCAGGAGCACGAGCGGCTGGGCCGTGACACCGCTGGCGGCATACTCGCCGGGCCGGATGTTGACCTGGAGGACCGCGCCGTCCACGGGCGCCCGCACCGTCAGCAGATCGAGGTCGACCTGCGCCGCCCGGACCTCCGCCACGGCGTTGGCCAGGCGGGCCTCGGCCGCCTGGACGGCGAAGCGCCGCTTGTTGAGGTCCTCCACGCTGATCGCCCTCGGGTCCTTGACCTTCTCGGCGATCTCGAGCTGCGCCCGCAGGTCCTGGAGGTTGGCCTCGGCCTCGAGCACCCGCGCCTCGCGCACGGCGAGGTCGGCGCGCCTGGCCCGGTCGTCGATGGAGAACAGGGGGCTGCCGGCCTTCACGCGCTCGCCCACCCGGACGTGGACCCGCGCGACGATCCCCGGCAGATGGGCGCCCACGGAGATGTTGCGCGTGCTGGCCTCCACGATGCCGGCGCCCGAGATCCGGTTGACGAACTCGACCCGCGGGGGTTCCGCCACCGGTTTCGCGTGGATGCTCGGCTTCGAACCTTCCTTGACCATCCACAGCGCGATGACGACGCCGAGGACGGCAAGCAGGGGAAGGGCGTACTTTCTGACCATAGGGCCTCCTAGAATGTCGCCACCTGGGGTTCGACGAGGATGATCCTGCCGTCGTCCATCCGGGCGATGCGGTCCGCGAAGTTGAAGACCCGGTTGTCGTGGGTCACGATGATCAGGGCCCGGTTATCGGAGAGGGCGTTCTTCCGCAGGACCTCCATCACCAGCCTGCCCGTGTCGGCGTCGAGGGCGCTCGTGGGCTCGTCGCAGACGATGAGCCGCGGGTTGTTGACCAGGGCCCGCGCGATGGCCACCCGCTGCTGCTGCCCGCCGGAGAGCTGGGCGGGATAGACCTCCAGCTTGTCCCCGAGCCCGACGGCCGCGAGGATCTCCTCGGCCCGCGCCAGCGCCTCGGCCCGGCGCCTGCCGAGGATGAGCAGCGGGATGGCGACGTTCTCCGAAACGCTGATCGTGGGGATCAGGTTGTAGGCCTGGAAGACGAAGCCGATGTTGGTGCCGCGAAAGCGGGTCTTCTCGGCCGCGCTCATGGCCTTGAGGCTTCGGTCGAAGACGACGATCTCGCCGTCGTCGTGATCGAGGATCGCGGCCACGACGGAGATGAGGGTCGTCTTGCCGCAGCCCGAGGGCCCCACGAGCATGAGCAGCTCCCCGAGGCGGACCTCCAGGTCGACGCCGCGCAGGGCCTGGACCCGCGCAGGGCCCGTCCCGTAGAACTTGGTGACGCCCCGCAGGGAGACGGCGGTCCCGTTGTCTGCCATGACGCCCCTACCCCTTGAACACGATGGCCGGCTCGAGCCTCATGACCTTGCGGATGCTGATGAGCGCCGAGAGGACGACGATGACGGCGATGGCGCCCCCGGCCAGCACGAGGATCTCCGGGATGAGCCGGAACGACAGCTCCGTGCCGCGCATGGCGTAGCCGAAAAGGGCCGCCCCCCCGACCCCGAGCCCGTAGCCCAGGGCGCCGACCACGAGGGCCTGCAGGACGATCATCCGCAGCAGGACCGTGTCGGTCGTCCCCATGGCCTTCAGGGTGCCGAAGTAGCGCAGGTTCTCGAGGGTGAAGTTGTAGAAGGTCTGGCCCGCGATGGCCGTGCCGATGATGAAGCCCAGCATCACGGCGATCCCGAAGTTGATGGGGATGCCGGTGCTCTTCATGTAGTAGTCGAAGGTCAGGTCCTTGAACTCCTGGGCCGTGTAGGCCGCAAGCCCCGTGCCCCGTGCGATCCGCCCGGCCAGCTCCTTCGGGTCGACGCCGTCGGCCGCCTTGACGAGCACGAAGGACAGCAGCTTCCGCTCCCGCGGGGCGAAGGTCGTCGCCCGGCTGTAGGTCGTGTACACGACGGGCTGGGACTGGAAGGTGCGCAGCACCCGGCAGATGCCCACCACGACGGCGCGCCGGTCGTTGATCTCCAGGACGTCCCCCACCTGGAGCGGAACCGGTTTTCCGCCCGGCTCCCTCGGTTTCTTCGCCAGCCGCGTGGCCGCCCCCACGTCGTTGACGATAATGGCGTCCTGCCGCCGCAGGTCGGCCAGGCTGCCCTCGAGCATGACGGGCGGCCCCCCGATGAGGGTCGCGTCGTCGAGGCCCAGGACGTTGACGATCTGGAAGTTTCCGTCCTCGAGCCGGGCCTTCAGGAGCCCCTTGTACAGGGGCACGGCCCACGCGACGCCGGTGATGCCGCGCACGCGGAACAGTTCGGTGTCCTGCATCGGCTTGACGTCGTCGATGAACTGCACCTTGGGGTCCATGACCCAGATGTCGGGCTGGGAGAGGTCGCTGATGAAGCTGTAGGTGCGGGTCATCAGGCCGACGAAGATGGAGGACTGCTGGGTGATGAGGATCGCCGCGAAGGTGAGCCCCATGATGAGGCCCAGGTACTTGCCGCGGTCTCCCATGAGCATCTTCAGGGCGATGCGGTACATTCAGGGCCCTCCTTCATGCGGATCGTCGACGGGCGGCGGAAACCGAAGAACCCGGGCTTCCTGGTTCAAAGGGTACAGAAAGGGCAACCGGGGTGTCAACGGCAAAAACGGGCGGCGAAGGCCTGCGCGCTCACAGCCCCCGGGCCGCGTAGTGGCCGCACAGGCCGTGGACGCCCCCGCCGGGCGGCGTCGAGGAGGAGCAGAGGGAGACGTCCCTGCGCGAGGTCCGATACGGGAAGAGCGAAAGCACCGGGCGGCTGTAGAGCTGCCGCAGGTCCTGCAGGCCCCCGTTGATGTCGCCGCCGACGCAGTTTGCGTTGTGGCGCTCCAGGGCCGCGGCGGGCATGCTGCTGCGTGCCAGGATGAGGGCCCGGAAGCCGGGCGCATGGCGCTCGATTTGCTCCTCGATGATCTCCGTCATGTCCGCGGGCGATCCGTGCGGGACGTGGCAGTAGGCCCAGGCGGTGTGCTTCCCCGCGGGGGCACGAGTCGGGTCGAAGAGGCTCTGCTGGGCGAGGACCACGTAGGGCGTGCGGCACGCCCTCCCGTCGTGGGCGTCGCGGATCGCGGCGGCGATCTCCTCGAGGCTGCCCCCCAGGTGCACGGTGCCCGCCCGCCTGCACGCGTCGGCTTTCCACGGGATGGGCCCCGCCAGCGCCCAGTCCGCTTTGCAGACGCCGGGGCCATAGCGGAACCGGGAAAGCTTCGCGCGATAGCCCTCGGAGAGGCCGAGCCCCTCGATCGCCAGGAGCTGCCGCGGCGTCACGTCGAAGACGTAGCGCTCGGCCCGGGGCAGGTCGGCCGTCGAGCGGACCTCGACACCGGTGCGGATCTCCCCCCCGGCTTGCCGGAAGCATTCCGCCAGCGCGTCGGCGAGTTTCTGCGAGCCCCCCTTGACGACGGGCCAGCCCACGCCGTGGGCGAGCACGGCGAGCAGGATGCCGAAGGCCGCCGTCGCGGCGCGCTCCAGGGGGATCATGGCATGGGCCGCAAGCCCCGCGAAGAGGGCCCGTGTGCGGGCATCGCGGAACGTCGCCTCGGCGAGACGTTTTGCCGGCCGGAGGGCCTTCAGGCCGAAGCGCGCCATGAGGAAGGGGTGGTCCGGGAGCGGCAGGGGCTTGAGAACATCCGCCAGGAGCTTCTCGTGACTCTGCGCGAAGGGGCCGACCAGTCGCCGGTATGCCCCGCCGTCGGGGCCGAGACCGTCGGCCGTCGCGCCGAGCGAGCGGTGCAGGCACAGGGCCGTGCCGTCCTCGAAGGGATGGGCAAGGGGGATCTCGGGCTGAACCCACTCAAGGCCGTAGCGCTCGAGACCGAGCCGCCGGAAGAAGGGCGACGAGAGGGCCAGGGGCTGGACGGCGGAGCAGACGTCGTGGACGAAACCGGGCAGCGTGAGCGCCGCCGACCGCGCGCCGCCCCCGATCGTGTCCTTCGCCTCGACGAGCAGGACGTGCCGCAAGCGCCTTGCGAGCGTGATGGCCGCAGCCAGCCCGTTGGGCCCCGCGCCCACGACGACGGCGTCGTACTGATCTCGGCTGAAGGACACGGGCGTTGCACCTCGCGTTTGCATCAGCGCCGCAGCGCCTGCTTCATGAGGTAAAGGGGCATATACAGGGACGACAGGACGGGCGCGCTGAGCAGGAGGTTTGCGGCCTCGCCCCACTGGAGCCGCCCGTCGACGAGCGTGTCGCGCTGCTCCACCTGCCCGTGGAGGCCCAGCCGCGCGGCGAGGTTGCCCAGCGTCCGGTGCCAGAAGCGGTCCTCCTCGCCGCCCGCACCGATGCGGAAGGAAAACTCCATGAGCGGGTCGCTCGGCCGGAAGAGCGGGTGCACCTGCACGATCGTGGCACCGCCCTCGCGGAAGCAGCTGAAGGTGATCCAGCCCGCGATGACGTGTCCCCCGATGCTGATGAAGCTGAAGGCGGTGTCGGCGACGTAGAGGACCACGAGGCCCGTGGCGACCACGAGCCCGCCCGGCAGGCGCAGGTTCAGGACGGCCACCGTGCCGGGCGCGATGAGCGCCCCGCCGGAGGGGAAGAAGCGGTTGC
>Ga0208197_1004034_pt1 | contig 11170 bp, 8 predicted proteins | sample AD_JPNNA4_MetaG_FD_184444 | JGI IMG/M metagenome (GOLD analysis project Ga0208197, IMG submission 184444) | Active sludge microbial communities of municipal wastewater-treating anaerobic digesters from Japan - AD_JPNNA4_MetaG (SPAdes) (version 2) | ecosystem: Engineered > Bioreactor > Anaerobic >... | reverse complement strand
AATCGCCCGGATGCTCGGCCTTTCCATCGGGACGTCGAAGTCCCAGCTTTTCAAGGCCCGGCTGCGGATGCGGGCTTTTCTGGCGAGGAAAGGCGTCTGTTAGGAGACGACCATGAAATGCACTCAAGCCCATGAGCTGATCGGCGAGTTGCTCGAAGGCACGATCAGGGAAGAGGATCGCCGGGCTCTCGAGGAACATCTCGAGTCCTGCCCGGATTGCCGGGATCTGCTGGCCGATTTCCAGGAGATCAAAACGCAAGCCGCGGCTCTTCCGCGGATCGAACCGTCGGCGGCCGTCTGGCCGAACGTCCTCAACGCCGTCCGCCGGGAGCGGAGAGAGCGGTCCGCCCGGGCGGTTCTGAGCGTGTCTTGGTGGGACCGGTTGTTCGCTCCGGGCCGTCCCCGCTACGCCCTGGCCGCCGCTTTGGCTCTTGTCCTTGTCGTCGGGGGCGCTCTCTTGATTCTTCCCTCCCGGAAGCCCGTCGTTGCGGCCGCTTCGTCCGGCGACGGCGGCGAATATGCGATGGCCAAGCTCCAGGAGGCTGAAATCCATTACCGGCTGGCGATCCGGGCCCTGTCGGACGCCGCGGCCGGCCAGCAGACCGGGCTCGACGTGAAAACGATGGAAGCCCTGGACCGGGACCTCCGGACGATCGATGCCGTGATCGCCTCCTGCCGCGAGGCCGTCCTCCGCGATCCCCGGAACGTCGAGGCCCGCGTCTACCTTCTGGGCGCGTACAAAGGCAAGGTCGAGTTCCTTGAAAACATCATCGAAGCGAAGAAAAAATCGACCGCTCCCCTGAGCGGCAAGATCGTCCTTTGAAGAGAGGAAGGAGAACAGCCATGAACAGAATCAGAGCGAACAAAGCCGTCGTCATCGCCGTTTTCGGCGTCTTTCTTCTCGCTGGAAGCCTGGCCGCAAGAGACAAGTACGAGGAGAAATTCGACCGGACCGAAGCGTTGGACCGCAACGGCCGGGTTTCGCTGGAGAACATCTCCGGAACCATCGAGGTCCGGAGTTGGAATAAAGCCGAAGTCCGGATCGACGCCCTCAAGATTTCCGCGGCATCCTCCCGGGATCAAGCCAAGGAAAACGCCGGCCAGGTGAGAATCGAGGTCGTCAAGGAAGGCGGCGTCCTGCGGATCGAGACGAAATATCCCGAACGGAGATTCCGCGGCAATAACCTCAGCGTCAGCGTGAACTATGTCCTCACCATCCCCGACCAGGCGTCCCTCCGGGTGAAGAATGTCAGCGGCGACATCGATGTCCAGAAGATCGGCGGCGATCTCGACATCCACGAGGTGAGCGGCGGCGTCCGGATCGACGGAGCCGCCAAAACGGTCGATTGCAAGACCGTCAGCGGCGGGATCACCCTCCGCGGCGCGGGCGGCACGGTCAGTCTCAAGGCCGTTTCCGGAGGAATCCGGGCCGAGGACGTCAAGGGCTCGATCGAGGCCGAGACCGTCAGCGGCGGCATCACCCTCGGCAATGTCCGGGAGGCCTCCTCCGTCCGGGCCAAGACCGTCAGCGGCGGGATCGATTGTGAAACCGAAATCCTGCCGTCGGGCCGCTACAGCTTCGATGCCCTGAGCGGCGGGATCACGCTCCTGCTCCCGGCGTCGGCCGCTTTCGAGATCGAGGCCGAGACTTTCAGCGGCCACATCGCGACCGATTTCCCCGTCGTCGTGTCCGGCCGGATTTCCCCCAAGGAATTGCGGGGGACGGTCGGGACCGGCGGGGCGACCATTCGGATCAAGAGCTTCAGCGGCCGGGTGGAAATCCGGAAAAAGTAATCCGCCGGTTAAGATTTTTCCTCTTTCTCCGCCCGGTCGAGGTTTTCGAATATGCGGCGTAGATAAGATTCGAAGCGCTCGATTTCCTCGTCTCCGAATCCGCGATAATACAAATCGGTCATCTCGCCGGAGACGCCCTTGTAGGCGCGCTCGAGAGCGCGGTCTTTTTCCGTCCGCTCGATCAAAATCTGGCGCCGGTCCCGGAGAGAAGGCCGGCGGCGGACGAGGCCGGCCTTTTCGAGCCGATCGAGCATGCTGGTCAGGGTGGATTTCTCGAGAGACGTTCGTTCCTTGAGCGTTTGAATCGGGATGCCGTCCTGCTGCCAGAGGGCGAATAGGATCCGGCCCTGGGCGGGATTGATTTCGATGCCGGCGGCGCGCAGCCGGCCGGCAAAGACGCGGCCGGAGACTTGATGGATCCTGGCCATCAGGAAACCGCCCTGATGCAGCTTGTTCAACGTTTCTCTCTCAAATCGAAAAAGTAATTGACGCTGCCGTTCCAACCCCGGCCGTACCGGGAATCAAAGCGAAGAATCGTATAGTCGGGATCCTCGGGCCCCGCCGGGTAATACGTTTCCCAACCCGGACGCCAGAGCTCCCGGCGAAGCACCGGATCTTCATCAACGGCCAAATCGCCGGCGAGCATCAAGCTGAAATATATCTCCGGCCGGCAGAAAAGCAGCGACGCCTGCGGCCGGGAGCGGACGTCACGGATTTTCGAGGAGGATGTATTGGTGTCCAGGTAATACCGAAACGTCCCATCGAGGGGGCGCAGGTACTCCTGAAGCGCGGGATAGCGCGGACCGCGCAGGTTGAACATGACCCGGGCTTGGGGGACGCCGTCGGCGCCGATCGTTGTCAGGACGACGTCAGGGCAGGAGGCGATCAGATCCAGGCCGGCTTTTTTCATCTCGTGTTCGCTCATCTTCTTCCCGGGGTCACTTGATTTGGGGTTTGGTGATCGAAAAGTGGGAATGGACGAGGCCCCATCGGCCGTCCCGGCGGGCATAGACCTCCGTGACATTCATGCGGAAGGCGTGGATATCCTTTTCATCGTAATCGACCATGTTGTAGGAGAGAACGGCGGCCTCGCCATAAACCTGGACCTTTGGGTCGATGATTTCATAACGCGGAACCCGGAACGTGCCCTTGAGCGGGGCGAGAAACTTTTCAAACGCTTCGCGTCCGTCCAGGCGTTTTTCCAAGCTCGGGTCGAAATAGGTGATTTCCGAGGCGGCCAGTTCGATGAAGCTGTACGTATCGCCGGTTCCCCAGCGGTCGAGCATGGCTTTTTCCAGGGCGATGATTTCGGCCGCCGGATCGTCGGCCGGATTCGCCGATTGAGTCGCTTCGATCACGGCGAAAGCCGGAAGCGTCGTCAGAAGCAGCAGGGCGGTCAACATGAATAGGCTCCTTTCTAAGTTCGATGTCGAATAATACTATATAGTACTAATAAGCCGCCGTTGTCAAGGCCTGAGCCGGACCGATATCCGGTCGATGTTAAAGAGTTGAAAGAGGCGCATGATGACGGTTTGTCGGGCGGGGGTGATCCCGAGCGGCTCCGGCCGCGCGTCAACCCTACGAAAAGCGCCTGTGGGCCGGCCTTGGGAACGAAAGTATTCAGGCGGCCCGGATCGCCGAGGAAAAGCCCCCGAGGTTGCGGCCGGCTCCGGATGCGGTCAAGAGGATGAAAAACAGCCCTCGGCGGGTTTCCCGACAAGAACGAGGTCAAAATATTCGTAGGGTGATCTCGACGCTGAGCAATAAGCGGCGGGGCGGGTTTGAATACGTCCGATTGGCGGAAGGGCGGCTCGTCTTCGAAACGCTGGACGAATGACTGCGGAGAAAGTTCCGCTGTGTCCTCCGGCGGCGGTGGAAACGCCCGGCGACCCGGCGGCGGAAGATGAGGCAATGCGGTCTGGACCGGAGCCGGGCCTGGAAACCGGCCTCGAACGGCCGCGGTCCCTGGTGGAATGCCGGGGCCGCGCATATGAACGACGCCTTCCGGAAGGCCGCGTTCTCCCGCCTCGGGCTCGCGCCGCTTGGGGACCGCTTCCTTATGATCCCGGCGGCGTCCTGAACCGCCGTATACGGGACCGGACGCACTCGATCCGGCCAAGCCGGAAAATGAGATTGACAAGATTCTCTTCCCGAAGATACACTCTTGACGGAAGTTTGGACATGGGCGGGGCTTTTGTGCGCGATCGATTGCTGTTTATTTTCGTCTCTCCAATCCCGTCTTCGGCCGGGGCCGGCCCGCGCCGGCCCGGCCGGGAAAGGGTCCGGTCGATTTTATCCGTTCTTTCTATCCTGATTTTAATCGGCGGAGCGGCCGTCGCGCCCCTCCGGGCGGAGGCGCCGTCGCGCCGGTTCGATAACGATTTCATCCGTCTTTCCGTCAACGAAGGAATGTCCCAGGGCTCCGGGATGTCGATCCTTCAAGACCGGCTGGGCTTCATCTGGATCATGACCGAGGACGGCTTGGACCGCTATGACGGCTACCGGTTCCGCGTCTACCGCGTGACCGAGGATCCGTCGAGCTTGAGCGACGTGACGGGATCCGTTCTGTTCGAGGACTCCCGGGGAGTGATGTGGGTCGGGACGAACTCCGGCCTCAACCGCTACAACCGGGAGCTGGACAACTTCACTCGCTACGTCCATGATCCCGGCGATCCGAAGACCATCAGCCATAACATGGTGTATGCCCTCTGCGAAAGCCGGTCCGGGGATCTTTGGGTCGGAACCGAGAACGGCTTGAACGCGTTCGACCCCAAAACCGGCACATTCACCCGGTATGTCCGGACATCCGACCGGAGGAATTCCTCGGCTTCCGCGGCGATCCGGTCCGTGGTCGAGGACGCCGACGGCCTCCTCTGGATGGCGACGAACGGCGGGCTGCATGCCTTCGACCGGGCGACCGGACGGGTCAAACGGTACGTGCATGATCCGGACGACCCTCGAAGCCTCAGCCGCGACGACGTGAACACGCTGTTCCTGGACGAGGACGGAACGCTCTGGGTGGGGACGGACGGGGGCGGATTGAACGCCCTGAACCGGAAAACGGGAGTCTTCACCCGCTATCTGCCCGATTTCCGCGATCCCCGGAGCTTGAGCCACGCCGTCGTCAATGTCATCTACCGGGACCGGGCGGGCCGCCTTCTGGCGGGGACTTATGACGGTTTGAATATTTTCGACGAGGAAACGAGGGATTTCACCGTCATCCGCCATCATCCGGAAGATCCGGACAGCCTCAGCGCTTCCTTCATCCAATCCATCATCGAGGACCGGACGGGCGTGTTTTGGATCGGCACCCGGGGACGCGGCGTCAATAAATACGTCCCGGACCGGAACAAGTTTCACAAGCTTCAGGAGATCCATGGCGGGCGGAAGGAGCTCGTCTCCGACATGATCCGGTCGTTCGCCGAGGACGAGGCCGGAAACATGTATTTGGCCTCCGAGGACAAAGGCCTGGAATATTGGAACCGAACGACCGGCACGCACACGTTCATCCGCCGCGATCCGCGTGATCCGACCGGCCTGAGCAACGATGCCGTCAATGCCTTGTGCCTCGACGAAGACGGGGCGCTTTGGATCGGGACGCTCGGGGGCGGATTGAACCGCTACGACCCGAAGGCCAAGTCGTTCCGCCATTGGCGCCGCGATCCCCGGGATCCCGCCAGCCTGAGCCATGATTCCGTCCGTTGCCTCCTGCGGGACCGGGCGGGCGCTCTGTGGGTCGGAACCGACGGCGGCGGGTTGAACCGGCTCATGACGGGAAAAAACGGTTTTGTCCGATACCGGCACGATCCCGCCCGTCCGGACTCGCTCGGTTTCGACTTCGTCCGGGCGATTTTCGAGGATGCCTCCGGCACGCTCTGGATCGGCCTGGCCGGCGGCGGGCTGGACCGGTTCGACCGGGCCCGGAAAACCTTCACTCATTACCGGAAACGGCCCGGCGATCCGGGGAGCCTCAGCGACGATTACGTCATGGCCATCGCCCAGGATTCCGCCGGCGTCCTCTGGGTCGGGACGGCCAACGGGCTGAATCGATTCGATCCGAGGACGGAGACCTTCGTCAAGTACGCGGGCGCCGAGGGCTTGCCCAACACCATGATCTACGCCCTTCAGATCGACGAGGGCGGTCAGATCTGGGGTTCGACCAACGCCGGCCTGTTCCGCCTGAACGTCCGCACGGGGGGCGTCAAATCGTTCGATGCGTCGGACAACCTCCAGGGAAACGAATTTATCGGCGGATCCTCGTTCAAAACGAAGTCCGGCGAGATGTTTTTCGGCGGCGTCTCGGGTGTGAACCATTTCTTTCCGAACGAAGTCGTCGACAATCCCTTTCCTCCGGACGTCGTCCTGACCGATTTCCAGATCTACAACAAATCCGTGCCCGTCGGGAAGGAAATGAACGGCCGGGTCGTCATGGCCAAGGCGATCTGGAGCACGCCGGAGATCGAGCTGACATTCCGGGACCGGTTGATTGCGTTCGAATTCGCCGCCCTCCATTACGCGGCGCCCGAGGAAAACATCTGCGCTTATCGGATGGAAGGACTGGAGGCGGATTGGATCACGGTCAAGGAGCGGAGGTTCGCCAGCTACACCAACCTCCCCCCCGGCCGGTATGTCTTCCGGGTCAGGGCTTCCAATTCGGACGGGCTTTGGAACAACGACGGGGTCGCCTTGCAGATCCGCGTCATTCCGCCGTTCTGGAAGACGTGGTGGTTCCTCGGCCTGGCCGGGACCGCGGTCCTGGCGATCCTCGGCGTGTCTATCGCGACGGGCATCCAGCAGAGCCGCCGGCGGACGACGCTTTTGGAGTCCAGGGTCCGGGAACGGACGGCCGAGCTCGAAACGCAGATCGCGGTCCGGGAAGCGGCCGAACGGGAGTTGGACAAGCGGCGGCAGTACCTGGAATCGATCCTCCTCAACGCTCCGAACGCCATCATCACCGTCGACCCCAAGGGCCGGATCACCGAATGGAACCCGGGGGCGGAACGCCTCTTCGGCTGGCCGCGGGAGGAAGCGCAAGGGAAGGAAGTCGACGGCTTGATCGTGGCGAAGGAGCTCCAAGGCGAGGCCGCCCGCCTGACGGAAATGACCTTCGCCGGAACGGCGCTTTCCCCCCGGGAAAGCGTCCGCCTGCACAAGGACGGCCGGCCGGTTCCCGTCTTGTTCGGCGGATCGCCGATCCGAAGCGGAGGCGAAATCGTCGGGACGCTGTTCGTGTACACGGACATCACCGAGATTAAGAAGGCCGAGGAGGCCGCCCAGGAAGCCAACCGGGTCAAGAGCGAATTCCTGGCGAACATGAGCCACGAGATCCGGACGCCGATGAACGGCATTTTCGGGATGACCGAGCTGGCCTTGGAAACGGACCTGACGGCCGAGCAGCGGGAGTATCTGGAAGCGGTTCAATATTCGGCCGCTTCCTTGATGGGCATTCTCAACGACATCCTGGATTTCTCGAAAATCGAGGCGCGGAAGATCGAGATGGAATCGATTCCCTTCCGCCTGCGGGATACCCTCCACGTCATGATCGCTTCGGTCGCCCTCCTGGCCGAAAAAAAAGGATTGGAGCTGGCCTATCATGTCCCTCCGGACGTTCCGGACCGGGTCCAAGGGGATCCCGGACGTCTGCGCCAGGTCCTCGTCAACCTGATCTCCAATGCCATCAAGTTCACGTCCGCCGGCGAGGTGATCGTGACGGTCGGCGTGGAAGAGCGCCTTCCCGACCGGGTGAAGCTCCATTTCAAGGTGAGCGACACGGGCATCGGCATTTCCCCCGATAAGCTCGGATCGATCTTCGCCCCGTTCACCCAAGCCGACAGCTCCGCGACCCGGCTTTTTGGAGGGACGGGGCTCGGCCTGGCCATCACCTCCCATCTCGTGGAGCTGATGAAAGGAAAAATCTGGGCCGAGAGCGTGCTCGAAAGGGGAAGCACGTTTCATTTCATCGTCCCCCTGGAGCTTCAGACTCAGCCGGAGGAGGAGACCGCTCCGAGCCGTTACGAAGACCTGTTGGATCTTCCCGCCCTCGTGGTGGACGACAACGCCGCCAACCGGATGATTCTTAACGACCTCCTGACCCAGTGGGGGCTGAAGCCGGCGCCGGCGGAGAGCGGCGAGAAAGCCCTGGATATGCTGCGCGAGCGCGCGGCCGCCGGCCGGCCGTTCCGCTTCGTCATCACCGACGCCAACATGCCCCGCATGGACGGCTTCGCTCTGGCCGCGGCCGTCAAGAAGTTGCCGGAATACGCCGATGTCCAAATCATGATGCTGAGCTCGGCCGGACTGCGCGGAGATTCAGCCCATTGCCGGGAGCTGGGCTTGACGGCTTATCTGACCAAGCCCGTCAAGCCGGCCGTTCTCCTGGATGCCATCCTGGCGGCCGTGGGGATCTCCCCCGAAAAGCGGGCTCAAGCCCCCTTGATCACCCGTCATTCCTTGATCCGCGCCCGCGCCCGATATGAGATTCTCCTGGCCGAGGACAACATCATCAACCAAAAGCTGGCCGTCCGCATCCTGGAGAACCAGGGCCACCGGGTCACGGTCGCCGGCAACGGCGCCGAAGCGCTGGAGGCTCTCAATAGGGGCCGGTTCGACGCCGTCTTGATGGATGTCCAGATGCCCCTGTTGGACGGGATCCGGGCGACGACGGAAATCCGGCGGCGGGAGATGGCCACGGGGGCCCATATCCCCATCATCGCCATGACGGCCCATGCGATGACCGGCGACCGGGAAAAATGCCTCGCCGTCGGCATGGACGACTACGTCTCCAAACCCCTCAAGCCGGTCGACCTCATGAAAGCCATCCAGCGCGCCGTGGACCGGATCACCCGGGAGCGGCGGGGGATCCCGAGGGAGCCCTGAGCTCCCCCCGGACTTGATATGAACGGCCGCCGCCCGCCGCGACGGGACGTCGTCCTGATCACCGGCGAAATCCATGTCGATCATCCTCTTTCCGCCTCGGGCGTCATCGCCCGGGTTCTCGAGGCCGAGGGCCGCACCGTCGGGATCATCGAACACCCCGATTGGAAAACGGACGCCGATTTTCTCCAATGGGGCGCGCCGCGGCTGTTTTTCGGGATCACCTCGGGCTCGATCGACAGCCTGTTGGCCAACTCCACGCCTCTCAAGCGGCGGCGGGAGAAGGACCCCCACGCGCCCCGGAAGACGGCCATGCCCGATCGGGCCGTCCTTGTATACGCCAACAAGGTCCGGCGGCTCTTCCCGGGAACGCCCATCGTCCTCGGCGGAATCGAGGCTTCGCTCCGGCGGTTCGCCCATTACGATTACTGGGAGAACCGGGTCCGCCGCAGCCTGATCGTCGACGCCCGGGCCGACCTCTTGGTTTACGGGCCGGGCGAGAAGGCGGTCGTCGAAATCGCCCGTCGCCTGGAGGAAGGACGCGATCTGCAGGGAATCGCCGGAACCTGCGTCGTCTCCCGGAACGTTCCCGCGGATTTCCTCCTCCTTCCTCCGGCCGAGGCCGCGGCCGGCTCCCCGGACGCCTTCGCCGAAGCCCAGATGAAGCTTTCGGTCCGGACGCCGCTGGCCCAGGGCCACGCCGGACGCTTCGTCCTTCAGTATCCCGCCCCGCGCTGGACTCCGGCTGACCTCGACCGGATTTACGGCCTTCCGTACAGCCGCCTCATTCCGCCGGATTTCCCCGAGTTCGGGATGGCCCGGTTCTCGGTCGTCTCCCACCGCGGATGCTTCGGCCGGTGCTCCTTCTGCGCCTTGGCCCTCCATCAGGGCGACACGATCGTCTCGCGCTCCGAGGAATCGATCCTGGAGGAAATCCGGCGGCTCGTCCGTCATCCCGAGTTCAAAGGATCGATCGACGACCTGGGCGGACCCACGGCCAACATGTACGGGATGGATTGTGAAGCGGCCTGCGGAGAATCTTGCTTGGACTGCGGCCGCCGTCCCGGACATGAACGGCTGATCTCGCTTTTGCGCCGGGCCAGGGAGATCCCCGGCGTCCGGAACGTCTTCGTCCGGAGCGGGATTCGCTACGACTTGGCCCTGTCCAGCGAGCAATATATCCGCGAGCTCGTCGGGCATCACGTCTCGGGCCTTCTCAAAATCGCCCCGGAGCACGTTTCGAAAAACGTCCTCCGCTTGATGAACAAGGATTCCGGCGAGGCCTTCGAGAAATTCCGGCGGGCGTTTCGGAAGGCCGATGTTTCCGGCCGCCGGCATCTGAAGTATTATTTCATGGTCGCCCATCCCGGTTGCGGCCCCCGCGAGGCCGGGGAACTGGCCCGGGAAATCCGGCGCCTGGAAAAGGAAGGGGACCGGCCGGTTGAAGGCGTCCAGATCTTCACCCCGACGCCGATGACCCTCTCGACGGCGATGTACCACACGGGGCGCGATCCGCGGACGGGCGAACCCGTCTACGTCCCCCGGACGTTTCAGGAAATCAAGGACCAGAAGCGGATGCTCATGGAAAAACGGCCGGCGGGGGCGCCCGTCCGTCCCGCGGGCCGGGCGCGGAACCGCTGAAAGCGGCGGCTCGTCTCGTCCCTCCGGCGCTCTCCATTTCTCCCCTGTTTTTTCGACTTGATGATATTGTTCGTTTTCGAGAAAGAGAAAATGAAGGGCACGGAACTGGCGAAGGCCGGGATATCGGGCGTCTTGGCGGGTTTCCTTTCGCTCGGCTTTTCGGGCTGCCCCGGAGGGAAACCCGCCAAGCGGCTCTTTTCCGCCCGGGGAAGCGTTCCCGCCGGCTTCAACCGTCCAGGGAATGGAAACCGGGCGGTCTTGGAATACCGCCTCGGCGAAATAGAATCCCGGGTTTGGGTTTCCGTCGGGGATCGGACATGGACGGCGGATCTTCCGGCGGCCGGGCGCATTGAGCGGAGCGTCCTCGGTTTCATCAAAGAAACCGCCCGGCCGTCGGCCTCCCGGCGGTCGCTGATCAAAGCGGCCGGAAGAATCGCCGGGGAGTTGGTTCCTTTTGACCGGACCTTGGCCGCCCTGGGAGTCGACCGCTTAATCGTGATCCCGGACGGCATCCTGCATCGTCTCCCGTTCGAGGCGCTTCGGACGGCCGATGGCAGGGCGTTCCTGGTTGAGAGATACGCGATTTCCTACGCGCCTTTCCGATTCGATCCAGGCCTCGACCGTTCGGAAGAGAAACCCGGAGGCTCTTGTCTCCTGGCTATGGGCGCTTCCGTCCCGGACCGCCCGGCCGGAACCGGCGGAGCGGACGCCGTATTTGAGGAAATGCCGGGGGTCCGGGAAGAAATTCGAAGCGTTTCCCGATTCTTCGACCGGAACCGTCGTTTTGTTTACCTGGACCGGGCGGCCAGCGAGGCGACTCTCCGGCGGCACCGCGGCGGCCGCTACAGGCTTGTCCATATCG
>Ga0208197_1004030_pt1 | contig 11176 bp, 11 predicted proteins | sample AD_JPNNA4_MetaG_FD_184444 | JGI IMG/M metagenome (GOLD analysis project Ga0208197, IMG submission 184444) | Active sludge microbial communities of municipal wastewater-treating anaerobic digesters from Japan - AD_JPNNA4_MetaG (SPAdes) (version 2) | ecosystem: Engineered > Bioreactor > Anaerobic... | reverse complement strand
TTCCTGGAGGCCGGCGGCAAGGAAGCCATTATCACCGACCCGCCGCACCTGATGGACGCGCTGGAAGGCAAAACCGGCACGCGCATTATCCCGGGATAGGGTAACGGGGCCGGGTGATGGGTAAGGAGGCGTACCGTTTTACCCATCACCCATCACCTTTTATCATGCAAGCGACTATTTACACCATCGGGCATAGCCATCATAGCAGCGAAACATTGGTTGACTTGTTGCGTCAGCACGGCATTGACACCGTGGTAGACGTGCGCAGCCAGCCCTATAGCCAGTGGGCGACGCAGTTTAACCGCGAGACGTTGCGCGAGGATTTGCGTCAGGCCGGCATCGCCTATGAGTTTATGGGCGAGGCGCTGGGCGGGCGGCCCGCTGACCCCGCGCTCTATGATGCCGGCCAGCAGCGTCCCAACTACAGGCGTGTGGAGCAGACACTGGCGTATCAGGCTGGCATTGACCGACTGCTGGCACTGGCAGAACGCGCTACCGTCGCCGTGATGTGCAGTGAGGGTGACCATCGTCAGTGTCATCGGCATTTGCTCATCACGCAAACCTTGTTGGCGCGCGGAGTGCAGGTGCAACACATTCAACCGGATGGCAGGTTGGTCGCCGGCGTGGCTGAGGTCGAACAACTCTCCCTGTTTTGATGAGGTCAGATGGCGCAAACTGTCTACACCACCGGCTATCAAGGCAAGCCGTTGAAAATTTTCATCACCCAGCTCCGCCAGGCGGGCGTGGATGCCGTGATTGACATCCGCCTGCGCAACACGTCGCACCTGGCCGGGTACACCAAGCGTGACACGCTGGAATTCCTGCTGCGCGAGGGCTTCGGCATCGGCTACGAGCATCGCCCGGAGCTCGCACCCACGCCGGAGATTCTCGACGCGTATCAGGCAGACCGGGATTGGGAGGCTTACATCGCCGCCTTTCTCCCGCTGCTAGAGGCGCGCGGCGCCGAAGCGCTGGGGCACGAGCTGCTTGCCCGCCATCACGCCCCGTGCCTGCTCTGTGCTGAACTCATGCCGGAGCAATGCCATCGCCGCCTCGTGGCTGAGTATTGGGTAGGACATATCTCAGGACTCAGCATCGTTCATTTGTGACCGGGAGGTTCCCATGGTGACACGTTCAGAAACCACCATGTCCTCTCCTCAAATAGAGCAGGGATGAGCACGCAAGAAGTCCTGATCCTCGCATTGACCAAAATGAAAAGCGGCATCTGCACCGCCGGGTTCACCACCGAGCCAGCGCCTGTCACCGGCTTGCGCTGGGTGCGTCCCACCCGCGAATTTGGCGTGGTGCTTCCGGAGGACATGGTGGACGCCACGGGCCGCCTCATCCAATGCGGGGACGTCGCTGCGTTGCATCTCCTCGCCCCGCGCCCGGATCCGCCGCATGTCGAGGATTGGGTGACGGACTTTGTTCATCAGCGGCCACGCTGGCTGCGCCGACTGGAAGGCGACAAACGCGCGGAGTTCTTCGCTTGCCATCTGGATCAGGCGCCAGAGGAGGTGCTGGTTGAGGCCGGACGCTCGCTGTGCCTGGTGCGGCCAGAGCAGGCGTGGGCGACTTTCTGTTGGGACCGCTACTCAGGCAAATACGAGACGCGCCTGGGCTTCACCTTGCCCGGCGAGACGCAATGCGGGCGGGCCATGCAATCACGCGGCCTCACCGTGACCGACCTCAAATGGCGTGCCTTGGGCCGCCGCTGGCTGGCAGAGGAGCCGACAACAACTTTGATCCTGGAACATGATGCGCTACTGGAACGCCTCAACGCCGATGCCCTCTACCTGACCCTCGGTCTGAGCCGTCAGTGGCAAGGTGAGTATTGGCCATTGGTCCATGCCATCCATGTCGTCCCGGATTACGAGGCGGCCATAGATTTGCAGAATTTGTGAAGGGGTAATGGACGATGGGGGAAAGTCCCTCGTTACTCATCACCCGTTACTCATTACCCATCGTCTTTTTTTGCAGTACCAACCAACGATGAACCATGACATTCTCGCCCAATTAGGTCTCACCCTGGAGCGCGTCAGCGAGCTCAGCGGCAACGACCGTAGCCGCGTGCTGAACTTCCTCCTGCGCTGGGAACACCTCGAGGCGCTTCACGCTTGCCTGGATGTATTGATGCCTCGCAATCCGACGCGGGTTTCATTGTTTGATTTGCGAGTCAAGGGATTGCTTGCGGAGGGCCGTGCGGATGAAGCCTTGTCCTTGATGCAGATGCGCTTGATGCAGCGGCAAAGAGTTTCTGATGCGGCGAAAACTTTACTGTTGCAGATTTATTTGGAGCAACATGATATACTGATGGCTGTACAGACTGCACAGACTCTCGTTGCAGAAGATGACCAAAATGCCACAGCCTGGCGCTGGGTGGCTGAAGTCGAATTGGCGCGGGGTGATGACGCGGCGGCGCTAAGTGCCTTACAACAAGTGCAAGCCTTGCGCCCCAGCAGCCGCAGCTACCTCCTCGGCATGATGCGCGTCTATCAGGCGCGGGCGGATTGGGTCACCGCAAGCGGCTACGCGGTGCGCCTGTTGCGCGCGGCGGAAGAGGAGCAAACGCCGCTCTCTGTGAATTACCTGCGCCAATTGCGCGCCTACTTCCAGGTCAGCGGCGAACTCACCCGCGTCGCCGATTTAGACGCGCAGCTACAAAGCCTCTACGCAGCGGAACTCGCGGAGCTACAGGCGCATTTCGCGGATGCGGCGCCTGTTGCGGCCCACCCTGCCGCCGAGCGCGCCCCGGCCCCCCCGCCGGCTGAATGTCTCCCTACCTTCGACCAGGTGCCCGTGTCTGCGGTGGAGCGCGAGCGTATCGCCGCTGCTGCGCAACAGCTGTTCGGTTTTATTGAGCTCCTGCCGGGCCAGATGGAGACGCTAGCCTGCGTCCTGCGCGGCGAGAACGTGCTGACGATTCTGCCTACTGGCGGCGGTAAGTCGCTTTGCTACCAGCTCCCGGCGCTGCTGGATCAAACGGGCGTGACCCTGGTGATTTCACCGCTCATTGCCTTGATGAAAGACCAACTCGATTCGCTGCCAGAAAACTTACGCTCCCGCGCGACCACCATCAACAGCAGTCTGGATGGCGACGAGCTGCGTCAACGCCTCGAGCAGGCCGGTGCGTATCGCCTGCTTTACGCCGCGCCGGAGCGCCTGCGTCAGCCTGCGTTCTTGCACGCCATCCGTCGCGCCGGCCTCAATCGCTTGGTGGTAGATGAAGCGCATTGCGTCAGTGCGTGGGGCCATGACTTCCGGCCCGATTACCTCGCGCTGGGCCAGGCGCGCGCGGCGCTGGGTAATCCACCGCTGCTGGCGATGACCGCTACCGCTCCGCCGCGCGTGCGGCAAGACATCATTCAGCACTTATCCAACAACGACGCCGCTGCGGCGCGCATTGTGGCGGGCGACATCACACGCCCCAATCTCCGGCTGGAAGTCTTCCATGCGCCCAATGATGACGCCAAGTTGCAGCACCTGCTGGCTTTTTGTCGGGCCGAAAGCGGCAGCGGCATCATCTACGCCGGGACACGCGCGCGCTGTGAATCGCTGGCGGCGCTGCTCCAGCGGCAGGGGATCGCCGCCGCCTACTATCACGCGGGGATGCCGAACCGTGACGCCGTGCAGGATGATTTTATGGCCGGGCGTGTGCGCATCGTCGTGGCAACGGTCGCCTTCGGCATGGGGATTGACAAGCCTGACATCCGCTTCATCGTCCATTTCGTTCCGCCACCTTCGCTGGAAGCTTACTATCAGGAAGCGGGCCGCGCCGGGCGCGATGGCTTACCCGCCCGCTGCCTGCTGATGATGTCGTCTTCCGACCGTGCTACGTTGACGCGCCACATTCACCGTGATGCGCTCTCGATGGAGTTCCTGCGCGCTGTATATGCCGCCGTCCAGAAGCGGTTGAATGGCAAGCCCTGGGGCGGGGTGGCCTTGGGCGATCTGGAGCGCGACTTGCAACGCGATGAGACGCAGATTCGCGTCGCTTTGAGCCTGCTGGAAGAGGCGGCATTGCTCCGGCGCGGCCCGGATGTCCCCCGTGCGGCGCAGCTCCGTCTGGCCGAGGACAGGCCACCAGACCCCGGGTTACGCGCACTGTGCGCAGCCGCCCGATTGAAGCCGGGGCAATGGCTCACGGTGAATTTAACAGAAGTGGCGCGGGCGGCGGCGCTCTCCCCCTACACCCTGGAAGCGCAACTGCTGACGTGGGCAGATGCGGGCTGGATCGGTTGTCGCTTCTCCGGGCGGGATGCGCTGCTGGAGCTCCTGCCCGCGCCGCCTGATGCGCCCGCGCGCGTGAAGTCCCTCCTGGAGCGTTACGAGACTGTGGCCGCGCAGCGCGTGGATGAGATCACGGCCTATGCGCGTACCAGCCGTTGCCGCCACGGGTATCTCAACGCCTATCTGGGCGGGCGCGCTATCAAACGCTGTACGGCCTGCGATAACTGCGTGGGCAGCGCCGCGCTCGACGTCGCCGCATTGCCTGACGAGCGCGCGCAGTATCTGAGCATTTTACGTTGCATGGCCGCCGCGCCATGGAGCTGGGGCCGCGCCAGCCTTACGCACATCCTGCGGGGCGACCGCCAGGCTCCGGAGCGCGCCTGCGCGAACGAAGGTTTCGGCGCGCTGGACTTCCGCTCGCAGACGGCGGTGGAGCAATTGCTGACCCAGCTCGAAGAGGGCGGCTTTATTCAGTCGCGGCAGCTGGGGCACGGCGGTGTGGTGCTTGATCTCACCGCCAAGGGCCGTGCCGCGTTGCAGAATGCGGAGTTGCTGGATCAGAAACGGGGAACGGGTAATGGGTGATGGGTCAACTTCTTTACCCATTACCCATTACCCATTACCCATCACTACTTCACAAGGAAAATGATGCCCTATGGACCATGTACTCAATCTCAAATGCACCATCTGCGGTGCAACCTACGGTGTGGACGAGGTGCCCTACGTCTGCCCCAAGCACGGGGATGACGGCAACCTCGATGTGCAATACGATTACGACGTCATCGCTGCACGGATCAGCCGCGAGAGCCTGGCCGCAAACCCGGAGACGACGATGTGGCGCTACAAGCCGCTCCTCGCTGTCGAGCCTGAATCGCCTGTCCCGCCCCTGCGCGTGGGCTGGACGCCGCTCTATCCTGCCCCCCGGCTGGCAGGCCTGCTGGGCCTGCGGCATGTCTGGGTGAAGGATGAGGGGATGAATCCCACGGCGTCGCTCAAGGACCGGGCTTCGGCGGTGGCCGTGGTGAAGGCGCGCGAGGTCGGCGCGGAAATCATCACCACGGCGAGCACCGGCAACGCCGCGGCCGCGATGGCAGGACTGGCGGCCAGCGTCGGTCTCCCCGCCGTGATTTTCGTCCCCAAGACCGCGCCGCCCGCCAAAATCGCGCAGCATCTCATCTACGGCGCGCGCGTGCTGTTGGTGGATGGGACGTATGACATGGCGGTCGAGCTCACGCTTCAGGTCGCTAAGGAATTTGGCTGGTATAACCGCAGCACGGGCTACAATCCCTACATGACCGAGGGCAAGAAAACCGCGGCACTGGAACTCTGCGAGCAGCTGGGATGGGAAGCTCCCGACCGCATCTTCGTCCCCGTCGGCGACGGTTGCATCATCGGCGGCATCCACAAAGGGCTGAAGGACCTGCTCGCCCTGGGCTGGATTGATCACATGCCCAAGATCATGGGCATCCAGGCTGCTGGCTCCTCCGCGCTGGTGGATGCCTGGGAGCGCGGCCTCCAGGGTTGGGAGATGACGCAGCAGCCGGCTGACACACTCGCCGATAGCATCAGCGCGGGCCTGCCGCGCGACCGGAACAAGGCACTCGCCGCCGTGCGCGAGACGGGCGGCGCGTATCTGCGCGTGAGCGATCAGGAGATCCTGAACGCGATTCCGGTCATTGCGCGCCACACCGGTGTTTTCTGCGAACCGGCGGCCTCGGCCGCGTATGCCGGCCTGGTGAAAGCCGTGGCGCAGGGGATGGTTTCCCCGGACGAGCGCGTCGTGGTCCTGCTGACCGGTTCCGGGCTGAAGGACATCAAGAGTGCGATGCGGACCGTGCCCGAACCGCCCATCGTCGCGCCGAACCTGGAGGCGGTGAAAGAGGTGATGCGCACGCGGTAAGGTGCATGAGTCGCCGTGGCCGGTGATTCCGGGGTATAATGGGAGTGACAGCGAGATCGAGTCAGCGAAGAGGAGGCAGGCATGGAGAAGCAGGCCATCATCACGTACCCTGAAGGGTTGCCGCAAACCCTCAAACTTTCGGACGAGCAATTTAGCGAGACACTCCGCTTCTGGGCAGCGGCCAAGGCGTACGAGTTGGGGCGCCTTTCAGCCGGCAAGGCTGCCAGTCTCGCCGGCATGGAGCGTCTCGCCTTTCTGGCACGCCTCATCACGGTGGAAGTGCCGGCCATCAATCTCCAGGATGAAGAAATTACCGCCGAAATCGAGGCGGCGCGGGAGTTATCCAAGTGAACCTTTGGGTTGTGGATGCCAGTCCTCTGATTTGCCTGGCGATGCTGGAAAGGTTGGAGCTGCTGCGGCAGGCAGCCGGGTCGGTATGTCTTCCTCAAGCCGTCGCTGACGAAATCCAGGCCAGGCCTGATATGGCAACTCAAGTCCTTGAACAAGCGTTGCGAACCTGGATTGAAGTGCGTGTTGTTGATAATCGTATGGCGGTTGATCTCCTTCTTGCTGAGTTGGACCTGGGTGAAGCAGAGGTCATCGTTCTGGCGAAAATCCTGAATGCAGAGTATGTGGTGATGGATGACCTGGATGCCCGGCGTTTTGCCAGACGGGTAGGGTTGCGTCCTGTGGGGACTCCTGGCTTGTTGTTGACGGCGCGGCTCCGGGGAGAAATCCCTTCCCTGCAGGCAGAGATTCAACGTTTGGAGAAATTCGGATTTCGTGTTTCCTCAGCTCTAAAGGCCCAGCTCCTCCGCGCAGCAGGTGAGTGAGGCCTCTGGTTTTACGATGCGATCCAAAAGCTGTTGGTGGAGCGTAGTAGCCTTGATGGTACTATGGCTTCTGTGGATGACCCTCCGCCCCAACCCCGACGTGGCCGCCAATCTGGAAGTGCTCACTGCGCCGGCGGCGGAACAGGGCCTCTCGGCCTTCTGGCTCATTGACATCGCCGGAAACATTGTCGTCTTCGCGCCGCTGGGCGCTGCCGTGACTCTGGCGGTGGCCGGAAAACGCTCTTTAACATCATGGATTCTTTGGGGGACAGGGGCAGGTCTGCTCGTGAGCGTCACCCTTGAACTGCTGCAGGGGCTTACCCATACCCGGGTCTCATCGCTGGGGGACGTGGCGCTCAATACGCTGGGCGCCGGGCTGGGAGCCCTGGTCGCGGCCTGGGGCGCTTCCCGGCGACGTCACGCGCGGGACAGTTGACTTTTGGCGCGATGTAACTACAATGTAATTACTTCGCGATACAGAGGGCGGCGTGACCACGATTACCACGCGCATCATCAAGATTGGAAATTCGCAAGGCATTCGCATCCCCAAAGTACTGTTAGAGCAGCTGGGCTTCCCTAAGCAGGTGACGCTGGAACTGACCCCAGATGGCGCTCTGGTGGTACGTCCTGGGCGCGCGCCCCGTGAGGGATGGCAGGAGGCTTTTCAGGAGCTGGCGGCTCAAGGCGAGGACGCCTTGCTCTCCGAGAGCGTGCTGGCGACGAGCTCCTTCGACGCGGGAGAAGCGGGGTAAGGATGAGTTGGCGCCGCTTTGACATTTACCTGGTGAACCCGGAAGTGGCTCTCGCCGAAGGACACAAGGGGCGTCCGTGTGTGATCGTTTCACCGGATGAGATGAATGTCCAGATCAACACAGTGATTGTGGCGCCGTTGACGACGCGGGGACGCGCTTATCCCACCCGCATTCCCTGCCATGTCGCAGGGAAGGACAGTTTTATCGTGTTGGATCAGTTGCGCACAGTGGAAAAATCTCGTCTGACCCGGCGATTGGGCCGTTTGCCTCAACCCTCGCAGGTATTGCTGTTGGAGGCGCTGGCGGAACTGTTCGCCGAATAGGGCAGGCCAAAATTTTTCGAAAGGGAGCAAGAGGCTCGTTCTCTATGAGCAAACGTAAACTGAAGCGTCAATTGAGTCTGATCCAGCTGGTGATGCTGGGGACAATTGGTACGCTGGGCGCGCAAATTTTCGTATTGACCGGGGAGGCGGCTGCACTCTCCGGCCCGGCGACCCTGTTGGCGTTGCTGCTGGCGGGATTGGTAACCTATGTCATCGCCATCAACTATGCCGAAATGGCCACCTCCTTCCCGGAGACCGGCGGTGCGATGACTTACGTGCGGGAGGCTTATGGCAGCGGTCTGCTATCGTTCCTGGTCGGCTCGATGGATTGCCTTTCCAGCACGTTCTTTGCCGCGCTTTCGGCGGTGGGCTTTGGTTATTCTCTGAACATCCTCTTCCCGGCTATCCCCATCGTGCCGGCTGCTATTTTCATCCTCGTGGTTTTTTCGCTGTTGAACATCTTTGGCGTGAGCATGGTGGGCAATGTCCAGGTGACTCTGGGGATAATCCAGCTCTTGTTTTTCGGCGTCTACATCGTGGCGGGATTTGTCAGCCCGAATGGTTTCCACTGGAGTACCCTCGTCCCTGACGGGAAGTTTTTCGTTTACCCCGATGCGTGGACCAATTTCTCCAAATTGCTGCGTACCATTGTCTTGATCTACATTGCCTACGTTGGCTTTGAGGTCATCGCCGATGACGCTGAGGAGGCCAAAGACCCCGACCGGATGTTGCCCAGGGCGCTGATGCTCAGTGTGACGTTTGTGATGCTGATCAACTTGGTGATGGTCACGGTGGCCTTGGGCACGATCCCCTGGTATGAACTGGCCGGTTCCAAGACCGTGTTGACCGATACAGTGGCGCGCACCATCCCCGGCTGGGGCGTTACTTTGATGGCAATCTGCGGTGTGGAGACGATGTTGACCACGATCAACTCCGCGATGCTCAGCGCCACCCGTGAAGCCTTCACCTTGGGCCGTGATGGAGCGTGGCCGAAAGCACTCACGCGCTTGAGCCGCCGCCGCACCCCTTATGCCGCCATCATCGTGGTGGGACTTTCTAGCATTCTGGTAGCCGCTACCGGCCTGGTGGACTTTTTGAGCTACATTTCCAGTTCTGGCTACATGTTTGTGCTTTTCTGGGCCAGTCTATCCATGATCCGGCTGCGCAAGAAATACCCGAATTTGCGCCGTCCCTTCAAAGCACCTTTCTTCCCGCTGACGGCGTACATCGCGGCGGGCATGGGATTGTTCATCGTGCTCTTCACCGAGGTGCGTGCTCTGCTGTTTGGCGTGGCGTTGCTGGGGGTGTTGGCGATAATTCACTATGCGGGACCGGCCATTGGCCACCGCTTGCCGGTGCGACGCCGGTTTGGGGAGCCGGAACCGGGCAAAGAACGCTTTGTCGTCTCGGTGGCCAATCCGCAGACCGCCAAGGGCCTGGTGTATGTCGCGGGGATTCTGGCTGAGGCGACCGTGGACCCTTACATCTGCGTGTTGACGGTCAACGTTGACCCCAAACGCCTTTCGGCGCACACGGCGCGCCGGCTGGCGCGAGATCTCAGCCCGGAGCAACGGGCGTTGTTACAAAATGCCGTGGCGACATTGCAGGAACGCAATATCGCGGTCTACACCAAGGTGCGCGCGGCGCCGAGCGTTGCTGAGGGAATTCTGGATGAGGTCGGACGGCATTGCAACGTCAATCTCTTGCTGCTGGGCTGGCCTGGGCTGTTGACCCCGGCGCAGCTAGCGGAGAATCCCATCAACCTGGTCTTGCAAAAAGCGCCGACCAATGTGGCGGTGTTGCTCAACCGTGGGTTGCTGACCCAACCGCTGCGGCGAATTCTGGTGCCGGTGGGCGGAGGGCCGCATTCGCGGATGGCGCTGCGCCTGGCGTATGAGCTGGCTGAGGCCGAAAAAGCCCGGGTGACCGCGCTGCGCATCCTCAAGGGCGGCGTGGCTGAGGATACGGAGGAGCTGGAAGACCAGACCCTGTGGCTGCAGGAGATCATCGAAGAGGTGTTGGGGGCCGTCCCGCCCAACTTCACGCTCCTTGCCCGCAGCGCCAAGACGGTTCAGACCGGCGTGCTGGGCGAGACAGAGCGACAGCCGTATCAGCTGATTGTCCTGGGAGCTTCCGAAGAATGGGCCTCCCGCACGCGGTTGTTTGGCTCGGTGGACGATTGGATCGCGAATCAGGCGCCCTGTTCGGTCCTGCTGTGTCGGCGCTATGAGCCGGTGGCGGTCTCGTGGCTGCGTCGAAGCGTCAAACGGATTGAGCGCGAATATGAACACAATGCCGTAGTTCCAGCGTCGCGTTCAGAGGAATAGGAAGGGCAAAAACCGCCGGCATATTATCATGTTGTCCGTTACGTTTAACCCATTTCACCAGGAGGCTCGATATCATGATTGATTTGACAATTGTTCCTGAAGGCATGGAAAACGCTGTACGACGCGCGCGGGAGCGCAACATCATCATCCCCACCTTCGCGCAGCAGAAGGCTCCGGAGCTGATCCCTGACGTCATCAAGGCCGAGCTCAAGAGCATTGGCCTGTGGGATATTAACCCGCGGAACTTGTTTCGTATCACGTGGAAGAATGAGCCGGTGGCCTTTGGCGGAGGCTTTGACGGCGTGAACTACCTCGAACTGCCGCCGGCGCTCACCGGCGTGGAGGCGCGCATTGTGGTGCTGGTGGGCAAGTGGTTTCCTACCGGCGCGCACAAGGTGGGCGCGGCGTTCGGCTGTCTGGTGCCGCGCCTGGTGACTGGACAGTTCGATCCCACCCGGCAGAAGGCCGTCTGGCCGTCCACCGGCAACTACTGCCGCGGCGGCGCGTACGACTCGGCGTTGCTGGCCTGTCATTCCATCGCCATCCTGCCGGCGGAAATGAGCCGCGAACGCTTTGAGTGGCTGGCAAAAGTGGCTGATGAAACCATCGCTACCCCCGGTTGCGAATCGAACGTGAAGGAGATCTTCGACAAGTGCCACGAGCTCACCCGCGAGCGCGGCGATGACATCTTCATCTTCAATCAGTTCGAGGAGTTCGGCAACTATCTCTGGCACTACGAGATCACCGGTCACGCCATCGAGGAAGTGCTGGCGCAGGTGTTAGGGCCTCACGACACCTTCTTTGGCATCAC
>Ga0208197_1004006_pt1 | contig 11243 bp, 10 predicted proteins | sample AD_JPNNA4_MetaG_FD_184444 | JGI IMG/M metagenome (GOLD analysis project Ga0208197, IMG submission 184444) | Active sludge microbial communities of municipal wastewater-treating anaerobic digesters from Japan - AD_JPNNA4_MetaG (SPAdes) (version 2) | ecosystem: Engineered > Bioreactor > Anaerobic... | reverse complement strand
TTATGAAACATAGCGCATACCTCCAAAGAAGAGTCGATCCACCGCGATACGGGCCGGAATTATAACACCGCGGGGAGGAAAAAGCAAAGCGGCTCCATTGACAGGATTTCCCGCCCCCGGTATATTCAAAATATCGACTTCATCCAAGGAAAGATCTCATGGCCATCCGCATTTTCATCACCGGGGGGACGTTCGACAAGGAGTACAACGAGCTTACGGGGTCCCTCTATTTCAAGGACACCCACCTTTCGGAAATGCTGAAGCTCGGCCGGTGCCGGCTTAACCTGGAAATCCGGACCCTGATGATGATCGACAGCCTGGAGATGACGGAGGCCGACCGGCTGATCATCGCCGACAATTGCCGGGCCGTTCCCGAGGATCGGATCGTCGTGACGCACGGAACCGACACCATGGTCGAGACGGCCCGGTTCCTGGCTGAGCGCGTCGAGGGAAAGACCATCGTCCTGACCGGGGCCATGATCCCCTATAAATTCGGAAGCTCGGACGGGATGTTCAACCTGGGAAGCTCCCTGGCCTTCGTCCAGACGCTCCCCCCGGGGATTTACATCTCCATGAACGGGAGGTGCTTCCCTTGGAACCGGGTCCGGAAGGACAAACGCATCGGCGAATTCGTCGACGCTTCCTGACTCTTCCCGCCCTCCCGGGGGAGGGAGGGCGGGAAGAGCCGCCGGACAGCGCCGCGTTTCCGAAGCCGCCGGATCCTAGCGGCGTCCGCCGAGACCGAAGAAGAACTTGATCCCGACCCTGAAGGCGAAGCCGTTGATATCGATGGCCGCTTTCCGGATATCGCTCCGGGAGCTGGTATCTTCCGGCTCGTCCTCGTAAAGGCCGATTTCGGAGTAATCGCCGTCGAGCGAGGAGCTGTGCCAGTTGTAGTACCAGAGGTTGCCGTCCCACTCGTCGTCGCTGGAACTCTCCGAAATATAATGGGTCGTCCAGGCGCTTCCGGTCCACCAGCCGTAATCCCGGTGGTATTGGTAATCGTAGCTGGCGGTTCCCTCCCAATCCTTGAAGTTGGCCAGCCGGTAAAACGCCTCGCCGAACAGGGCGATGTTTTCGCTCAGGTTGAAATTGAAGCCGGCCCCGAAGTGAAATCCCATCGCGTTGCAGGTCGCCTCGAAATGGTCGGTTTCGCTGTCTTGCGAATCGGATTTGTAATGGGGAGGCCAAAGATCTCCGTCGGCCCAGTGGTACTCATTGTAATAACCCCAGGTCCCGTCGTAGTCCATGTCGGATTTCAGGGATCCAAAGTAGTAGCCGGCGCCGGCGTTGAAGTAGACCTCGCCCATGTGATCGAGGGGAAGGTAATAGTAAAAGCTGAGGGTGATGGGCATGACGCTCAACGTCTGGTCATAGACGTATTTGTAGTGATCGTAATAGGAATAATCGACGTAGTACCAGGAATAATCGTACGTGCTCGCTCCGGTTTCATCATAAGCCAGGTTGCCCGGATTGGTTTTCTTGATGAATTCCATGCCGAGGCCGACGCCGAAGTTCCGGCCGAACCGGGCGAGGACCTCGCCCTTGAAATTCGTCATCGACTTCATTTCCTTCCAATCGATGGTGTAGTAATCGCCGCCGTAATAATCATTGTAATCCGCGACGTAGGTATTCCAGTCCCGGATGTAAGCGTTGAAGTCTCCGCCGTTGATGAAGCCCAGGCCGCCGCTCAAGCTGAATCCGATCTTGATCCCGCCGTCGCCGGCGGACGGCTCGCTCGAATAGCGGACGGGCGCCGGGGCGGGAGCGGGCCTCGGCGGCGCGGGCGCGCCGGTCCCCTCGTTCAGGGGCGGCTCGATTTTCAGCACGTTCTCCCGGGCGACGGCGATCACGCCCAGGGACACGTCCCGGATTGAAATGGTTTTCTCCGTGACCGCGACGATCTCCCCTTCCATGACCGTTCCGTTGACCAGGGTGATCTTGTACTTCTGCCCCGGAGGCTGAAGCTGGGGCGCCGCAAACGACATGACCGCGAGCCCGGCTAAAAACGCCAGGAGAGCGGTCCCGATCAACAACCGCTTTCTCATGAGATGTCCTTCCTTTCCGGCGGGGCGGATACAATCAGCCCCTTTTTTGGGGGGGGCGGATATGTTCCCTTCCGTCGCTGTCTGCGATTGTAAGCCCAAAAAAAACGCTCTGTCAAATCTTTTTTTAGGCCTTACCGGCCCCCCTCCGCGGCCTACCGCCGGCGGGGGGAACTCGATGATTTCGAGCCGCTTGAGGAGGAGGACCTCGAAGAAGACGAGGAGGACCGGGACGGCGTCCCGGATGAGCGCGAGGAAGAGGAAGAAGAGGAGGACCTCGAGACGGACCGGGAGGAAGAGGAAGAAGAGCTCCGGGAGGGCGCGTTATACGAGCGGGAGGAGGAAGAGCTCCGTGACGGCCGTTCGTACGACCGGGACGAAAAATCAGAGGAGCGGGAAGAAGAGAAGGAGCTTCGCGGGGAGGAGGAAGGAGATCGCGGCCGGATCCCGCTCGAATAAGGCCGCTCCGGGGAAGACAAGCGCCGGGACGGGCTGGAATAAGAGCGGGACGGCTCGTCGGACGAACGGGAGGAGGACGCGGTCCGCGACGGCCGGTCATTGAACCGGGAGGAAGAAGACGAATCCTTCGAGGACGAAGGAGTCGAGCTCGGATACGCCCGGATCCCCGGCGAGGACGGCCTCTCGGAGAACGAGGAGCGGACGCGTTCTTCGGAAGATCGGGAAGAATCCCCCCGCCGCGACGGCGAAGGAGTCGAGCTCGGATACGCCCGGATCCCCGGCGAGGAAGACCGGGAGGAAGGATGATCCTTCCGGATCACCGGCTGGTCTTCGCGCGGAGGAGAAGCGAAGGTGCGCTTGGCCAGATCGGCCAGGCGGGTCGGCGAGGCGGACCGGGAAGGATAAACCCTCATTGTTCCCGGTTCCTTTCCGCCGGCCGGCTTTCCCTCTCCGGAAAAGGCCGGCCGCCCGCCGGCATCGGGACGAATCAGGCGTTCGGCGGCGGGACGGGGCGTTTCCGGCGTTCCCCGCTCAGCCAGGCGTCCGGACGAATAGGGCGTGCGGCTGGTTCCCATCTCGCGGGAAGCCGCGCCGCCGTCCGGCCGCTTGATTTCCGGGGCCCGAAGGCCCCGGCCGTTCACGGGCGCCGGCCGTCCGGCCGAGGGAGTAAAGCCCTCGCCGACGCGGCGGAGCGCGCCGCGGTTGAGCGCCTCGCGGGCCCGGCCGGCCAAGGTCGACGTCCGTTCGAGGGCGGGCCGGATGTCGGGCTGGGCGGCCCCGAGCGAAATCCGGCCGAGGTCGAGGCCGGACCGGTCATTAAGGGCGATCCGGGAAATGGACCGGTCTTGCAGCTGGTTCCGGCGGACGACGGTCATCGACCGGGAGTAATCCCGGTGGCGGTCCCATCCGCCGTGATGCCGTCCGTAGAAATGGTTGTTGATGATGACGACCGGGTAATCCCAATAGCTGAGGGGGCACCAGCCGATGTAATCGTAATGATTGTACCAGTGAACCCAAGCCGGCCCCCACGACCAGCGATGCATCGGAATCCAATACCAACCCAGGCCGTAGCGCCAGCCCCACCGGCCGTAATGCGAGGTGCACCAGCCCCAGGGCTCGGCGGACACCCACGTCCAGCCGATGATCGGATACCAGGCCCAGCGGCCGTGATAATACGGCCGCCAGCCGGCGTCGTAAATCGTCGGCACCCAAACATACCCGTAGTCGGCCTCGTAGCACCACCGGCCGTAGTCCGCCAGCTCATAATCATAGTCGGAATAAGCCGCGGGCAGATAAGCCCGGCTCAAGCGCCGGGCGTACAATGCGTCGCGCGATTCGTTCCACGACTCAAAATCGTCCCGGCGGGCGAGCAAGCCGGACGGCCCTCCGCTCCACCGGCCTCCGGCGGCCGTGATCGTTTCCCCCGAGCGGACAAGAACGGATCCGTCCTCGCCGGCCGCTTCGGCCTGGCCGCTGTACACGGAGAGCTCCGTGCGGCTGTTCGAGGCGACGTCCAGCCGGTACAGGCCGGCCTCAAGGATGTAAAAAGACGCGTCGGGCGTATGGATCTGGAGATTTCTCTCTCGGTCCATGTCCCGGACGCGGAAAAAGACGCTGCCTTGGAGAAGGTGGATCTTGGTCGGGTCGCCGTCCCGGCCGGGAAGCCCGGCGACGTCGACTTGGGTCTCCCGATCAAGGCGCAGGATGTTGCCCCGGCCGAGCTGGATTTCCGCCCGGCCTTCCCGTGTTCCGAGCTTGTCGCCTTCGACGATGACGAGGTTCACCTCGCCGAGCTCGTAACCGAGGTCCTGAGCGCGCTGGAGATAAACGTCGCCCTTGACGTAGCTCAACCGGGTGAAGCTCCGGTCGTAGTAGCCCTCGGATTGTCCGAAAGCCAGGAACGGAAACGCCGCGACCGCCGTGATCGCCAAGGTTATGAGTTTTTTCATCTTCGTCTCCTTGCGATCTCTTGAATTGCAACTTCCATGCCAATAGCTTTCCCCCCTGTCGGCAAGGAAATTTCGCCGGCCGGGGCTGTCCTCGATAGGGGACGCATGCTCACTTTCACGCGGAGAGCGCCCCTTTCCCGCGAAAAGGGAACCGCGGCGGGTTTCGTCCGGTTACAGTCCGGACCGGAACGAGGGAAGGAATGAAATGGCGTTCGAAGAATGAACAAATCCGGGGGGGAATCCCCCCGGATCCGGGAATTCAGTCAAAGAGGAGATCTTATTTTTTCTTGAGGATGGGCATGCCGGTCTTGGGAGTTTCGACGACCTGGTATCCGGCCGGCACCGCGTCCAGGGCGCCTTCCTTGACCTCTTTGCCGAAATAATAGATCGTCTGCTGACGGCCGCCCTTGAGAGTCACGTTTTTCGCGTGAAGGAAGTAGCTGGCCCCTTTGGAATTTTTAAATTCGAACGCCATGGGATATTACCTCCAGTGGATTGGTGCTTTCATCCATTCCCCAAAATCCGGCCTCATCGCCTTTATTGGATTCTCCATCATGTCTTGGATCTTGCCCCATTGATAACGAAAATTCCGGCGATTGTCAAGACGGCCGGACCCCGGGCCGAGCCGTCTCAATGAACGAAACCCACCGGCGGCGTTTCGCCCGAAGGCAGGGGTCCGTAATTTGCCTCATAACCCTGGATGTTGGACGTCAGCGCGCCCAGGAAACGCTTGGCGTGGGCGGGGCTGAGGATCATCCGGGCGATAAGCTTGCCGGCCGGATGATCGGGGAAAAGGAAGGCGAAATCGAAGATGAATTCCTCCCGCGAATGGCGGATGGCGGCCACGTTGGCGTATTGGCCCACGGCCACGGCTTCGTCCACCTTGATGTCGATTTTTTTCTCGTCCATTGTTGCTTCCTCCCGCTGTTTCGGAACGGCCTTCTTCTCCCGCCGGCGGCCGCGATATCCGTTCTCTCGAAGCTTCCTCTTGCTTTTTTAAATTTCTTCGTTTATATTATGTACGGCTTTCTTTTGCGGGCTGGAGAAAGCCCCCACCTTATGGTTCCCATCATCAACCCCCCTTTTGCTGACAACAGCCCGCATATCCCCCTCAAGGGAGAGGGGAGCAAAAGGGAAACTCACTGGATGGGATCGCCGTCCGGATATCCGCTGATGATTTCCTTGGGGATCTCATAAACTTTTTTCCAGCCGCCGTACCGGGCGACAAGCTCAGGCTTGGTCAAGCCTCGTTTTTTTCCGCCCTGGATCAGATAAACGGGACGGTTCGGCAAGGATCCGGGTTCGATGATCATCAATCCCTCGAAGCTCCGATTGATCGTCTCGCCCGTCCGCATCCGATCGAGCGTCTCCTGGGGGATATCGGCGACGTGCGCCCACGGATTGTTCCCCCGGTTTTGGTCGAAGTTGTATTTAAACAGGCTTTCGAGATCCTTGAACGGCCGGCGGATCAAATCGCCCGGCCCGCGCCGCTCAATCAGGAACACGGTCGCCCCCCGGCCCTTGGCGTAATTTCCCTCCCAGCTTTTTTCCTTGAGGCGGTCGCGATCGACCCGGTCCATATCCGGCGAGGACCGACCCCAGTCCCCGCCGATCTCCTGCTCGATCCGCCGGAGAAGGGAGGAACACTCGTACAGGGAGGGGACGCGCGACGCGCCCCGGGCGGCCGATTCGAGGTCGCGGAACGTCCCGAGAAGATGCCGGTACGCCCGCTGGAGGCCCGGCCTCACGGAAGAGCGCGGTCCATATTCCAGCCGCCCGGTCAGGCGGTAGAACGTCCGGCCGGCGGCGGCGAAATGATCCGCCGCGAACAAAACGTCCATCTGATTTTCGGCCCATGGGCCGTATCGGTCGTCGATCTGGCCTTCGATCCGGTCGGCGATCTCGGCGGCCCGGTCCGCTAAATCCCGGGCTAAGTCATTCAAGCGGTTCGACGCGTCCCATCTTTGGGAAGGTTCGACGCCGTATCCCTCATAAGGGAGGGAAGCAAGGCAGGCCGCGGATAAAGCGGCCGTCATGAAAACGATCGCGCTGAGAACCGTCTTGTATTTCATGCGAAACCTCCTTGGCGATGCCGTTATTCTATCATGAATCGGCCGCCGCGGAACGCCCCTGCCCCGATCCCTCGGCCGCCTGAGCCGACGGCCGCCCTTGTGCTATAATAGCGGCCGATCATGGGAAACGTGCTGGAATTGGCGGAAGTCCGCAAGTCGTACCGGCCGGGATTCATCCCCAAGAAGCGGGAGGTCCTGAAAGGCGTCTCTTTCACGGTCGCCGCCGGGGAAATCTTCGGATATCTGGGGCCCAACGGAGCCGGCAAAACGACGACGATCAAGTGCGTTCTCGGCCTGGTCTTCCCCGATGCCGGGACCATCTCCCTCTTCGGCCGGTCCCCTTTAGACCCCCGCTCAAAGGACCGGCTCGGTTTTCTGCCGGAGAATCCTTATTTTTATGATCATCTTTCCGGACGCGAATTCCTCGACTTTTTTGCCCAGCTCAGCCGGGTGGACAAAACCGAGCGGCCCGGGCGCATCGACCGCCTTCTCCGGCTCGTCGGATTGGAGAAAGCCGCCGGGCAGCCGCTCCGGAAATATTCCCGGGGGATGCTCCAGCGCGTCGGCCTGGCCCAAGCGCTCGTCAACGAGCCGGAATTCGTGATCCTGGACGAGCCGCTCGGCGGCCTCGATCCGCTCGGCCGGAAGGAGATCCGGGATATCATCCTCGGTCTCCGCAAAGCCGGCCGGACGGTCCTCTTCACCTCCCACATCCTCCAGGACATCGAGATGATCTGCGACCGGGTGGCGATCATCGTCGGCGGCCGGATCCTCAGCCAGGGCCGCCTTTCCGATCTCGTCTCGGAAAAAATCCTGTTCACCGAGATCACCCTGGCCGGCGTCGATGAAGCGTCGCTGGCGGACTTCGGCGACCGCCTCCAGACGCGGGAAGGCCGGACGCTTCTCAAGGTCTTCGACGAAACCCGGGTTCAGCCGCTCCTCGACCTGGTCCGCGAGCGCGGCGGCCGGATCCACGCCTTGGTTCCCCGAACGCAGACGCTCGAGGATATTTTCGTCGACACGGTGGCCCGCCGATGACGATCCTGGTCATCGCCCGCCATACGTTCAAGGAAGCCGTCCGCGACCGGATCCTCTACCTCCTCCTCTTTTTCTCGTTCCTGTCGATCGTCCTGGCCCGCGTCCTGGCCGTTCTGACCGTGGGCGACCGGGTTAAAGTCGTCAAGGACGTCTGCCTGGCTTCGATCGGCTTCTTCGGAGCCCTGATGGCCATCCTTATCGGGACGGGGCTGGTTTACAAGGAGATTGAAAAGCGGACGATCTTCACCCTGATCTCCAAACCCCTCCGCCGATCGGAATTCCTGCTGGGAAAATACCTCGGCCTCGTCCTGACCCTGGCGGTCATGGTCGCAGCCATGACCTTGATCTCGCTTGCCGTCGTCTTCCTCCACACGTTCACCCTTGAAATCCGGATGCTGTCGGCGGTTTTTTTCATCTTCCTGGAGCTGCTGCTCCTGACGGCCGTGGCCGTGCTCTTTTCCTGTTTCTCCACGCCGATCCTCAGCTCGCTGTTCGCCCTCGGCTTTTACTTGATCGGCCATTTCTCCTGGGGGCTGGACACCCTGATCCGGAAGACGCCCCCGGGGATCGGCCGGACCCTGCTCCGCGTCTTGGACGCGGTCCTTCCCGACTTGGAGAATTTCAACATCAAGACGGAGGTCGTCCAGAGCCTGCCGCTTCCCCCCGGCTTCGGACTCGGCGCGGCCGGCTACGCGGTCGTCTACACGGCCTTCGTCCTGCTGCTGGCCGTCTTGATTTTCCGGCGGCGGGATTTCGTCTGAGCCATGGCCGGAAAAACATCGCTGGCCCCGGCCGCCCTGCTCCTCCTGCTGGGCGGCCTCGCCGGTTTCAAAGTCGGGTTGGACGGGATGCCCCGGGCGAAGATCCCCGGGGCCGGCATCGTCTACCTGCCGTCCGGTCCGGCCGTGAAGGCCGCCGCCTTCGGCTTTTCCTCGCTGACGGCCGACGTCTCCTATGTCTGGGCGATCCAGTACTACGGCAACACGGCCGTCCCGGACCGCCGCCGCCACTTCAACCGCATCTTCGAAGTCATCGCCGACCTCGACCCGAGCTGGATCGATCCGTATCTCACGGCCGCCCTGATCGCCCATCACGACTTCCGGGACCCGGAGCTCGCCCTGAAGATGTACGACGACGGCGCGGCCCGCAATCCCGAGGCCTGGATCTTCCCCTTCGAAGCCGGCCATTACTGCCAGCTTTATCTCCGGGACTACGAGCGGGCCAAGGGCTACTACCGGAAGGCGATGGACCTCCCCGGGGCGCCGCCCATCGCCCGGCGTCTCTTCGCCAACGCCGCCTTCAAGACGATGGACTACCAGACGTCCTGGGAGACCTGGCGCGAGGTCTATGAAACCGCGCCCGACCGCGAAATCAAGAAAATCGCCGGCAATCACTTGTACAACATCAAGGCCGCCGTCGACATCGCCGCCTTGAACGCCGCCTTGGAGCGGTTCCGGGAAATCCGCGGCCGCCCCGCCCGGGGCCTCGACGAGCTCGCGTCCGCCCGCTTGATCGCGGCCGTCCCGAAGGATTTCGATGGGAAAGATTACTTGTACGACCCGAAGACCGGCGAGGTCAAAACGGCGGTGATTCCATGGAAGCGCTGATCCTCGTCGTCGTCTTCGGCCTGGCCTGGGGAAGCTTCCTCAACGTCGTCATCCACCGGGTCCCGCGGCGGATGAGCCTGCTCCGCCCGCCCTCGTCCTGCCCCTCGTGCGGCGCCCGGATCAAGCCGCATGAAAACATCCCCGTCCTGTCCTACCTGATTCTCCGGGGCAAGTGCCGCCGCTGCCGGGCGCCGATCAGCCTGAGATATCCGGCCGTCGAAGCTCTGACGCCGGTTCTCCTGGCCGTCCTCTACGTCCGGGCGGGCGGATTCACCCTGTCGTTTTTCGCCTCGGCTCTTTTCACCAGCGGGCTGATCGCCCTGGCCTTCATCGACGCCCGCCATCAGATCCTTCCCGACGCCCTCACCTTTCCCGGGATTGTTTTAGGCTTCGTCTACGCGTTCTTCCGCGACGACTTGACTCCCGGCGGGGCGCTTCTGGGCGCGGCCGCCGGCGGAGGATTTCTCCTCCTGGTCTACGGCTTCTACCGCCTGATCCGGAAAAGAGAAGGCCTCGGTTTCGGAGACGTGACGTTCATGCTGATGATCGGGGCGTTTCTGGGTTGGGAAAAGACGCTTTTGACCCTGATCCTGGCTTCATTCGCCGGGGCGGTCTTCGGCCTCCTCCTGATGAAGCTCCAAGGCCGGGACATGAAATTCGCTCTGCCCTTCGGGTCTTTTCTCGCTCCGGCCGCTTACGTCGCCCTCGTCTGGGGCGACCGGATCATCGCCGCCTATTTGGCGCGGTTCCCGCAATAAAGGAAAAACGATCCGAGAGGGGCTTGTTTTTGACCTGTCCCCTTTGATTATGGTATTGATAGAAACCATGTTATCGGACAAAAAAGACGCTCTTACGGCCGTCTTTCTGATAAGCGCGGTCTTTCTGGGATTCGCCCTGTCCGCCGACCTTCCGGCCCTTCATGAGGGATTTCTCGCCGCCGACCAAGCGACCTATTTTTCCATCGCTCAAAGCCTGGCCTACGACCATGACCTGGAATACACGAAGAAGGATCTCATCCGGTACAAGGAGCGGTTCTGGGCCGGGCCGCAGGGCCTGTTCCTGAAACGGGTCATGACGCCGGCCGGGGAGAAGCTTTATTTCGCCAAGTCCATGGCCTACGCCTTGTTCGCCGCCCCGTTTGTCCGGATCTTCGGAGCCAACGGGCCGATCGTCTTTCACGCTCTTCTCGTCGCTCTCCTCCTGCTGATGGGCCTGGCCTTTTTCTCCCTCCACAACCGCCCGGGCTTGTCGCTCCTGCGCATCATGACCTACCTTTGCGCCTCGGTCGCCGGGGCGTATGCCCTGTGGATCGCTCCGGATTTCTTCAACTTGTTCTGCGTTTTCACGGTTCTGTTTCTCTGGCTGTACAAGCACCGGCGGGCCGAGGGCGGACGGGCGGACGCCCCGCCGGAAAAAACGCCCGGGCGGAAATCCTGGAGCGGCCGCTGGACGGCCTTTCTTCTCTCGGACGCGTCCGATTACGGCGCGGCCGCCGTCGCCGGAATCGTCGCCTACGCCAAGCCGCCCAACGTCGCTGTCTTCGCCCCCTTGCTCCTGTGGACCCTCCTGAAGAAGCGGCCGCTCAAAGCTCTCGTCCTGGCTCTTGTGTTCACCGTCTCGTTCGGGGCCCTCTTCGGGACGAATGTCCTTCTGACCGGGGATTGGAACTACCAGGGCGGCGAGCGGAAGAGCTTCTATTTCAGCTTCCCCTACGAGCGGCCCGATCTCACTTTCGATTCCGCCCAAGGCCGGCTGATGACCGCCGACGGCTATCTCGAACGAGCCCTCCGGCCCGCGAAGTTCGTTCCCATCAACCTTTTTTATTTCATCTTCGGCCGGTTCAGCGGCATGGCCTGGTATTTTTTCCCCGCTTTCCTGGCCTTGATTTTCTTCTTCCTCGGCCGAAAAACCCTCGACCGCTGGCTGCTCTTGGCCGCTCTGGCGGGGGAAATCCTGATCTATGTCATCCTCATGCCGGACAATTTCGGCGGCGGCGGCGGTTCGCTGGCCAACCGGTATTTCATGGGGATCTATCCGCTGTTTTTCTTTCTCCCCGGCGCGGACCTCCGGCCG
>Ga0208197_1003999_pt1 | contig 11253 bp, 8 predicted proteins | sample AD_JPNNA4_MetaG_FD_184444 | JGI IMG/M metagenome (GOLD analysis project Ga0208197, IMG submission 184444) | Active sludge microbial communities of municipal wastewater-treating anaerobic digesters from Japan - AD_JPNNA4_MetaG (SPAdes) (version 2) | ecosystem: Engineered > Bioreactor > Anaerobic >... | reverse complement strand
GCTTCTTGCAGCGAGAGAGGCCCGAAAAGCATTCGAACGGCTATACACGAAGCGGCATGTGTGGACTCATCAGGTACAACAGGCCGAGTGGATGGAAGAAATCTGGCTGAGAAGAAAGAAAAACCCGCCGGTGGTGTGCTTTCGGACGGGTGTGGTACCGGAAAAGGGTCAGCCGGGCAACGGGTGGGTCGCCCGGCATCTTGTTGTGTGATCGCTATTTATCTGGTTTTGGTTTCAACAATTTTGATAGCAGTAAAGAAATAACTACTGGATGGTAACAACTGACGCGACACGGCCATCACGGGTATAGACCCGGTCGGGGTTAGTGTAGTCGGGGAGCTGTGTGGTTCCTTCAAAATACGCGTAGTGCCAGGTTCCCCGGGGCAGGGGAAGGATGATTTCATATTTACCCGGAGCGATTTCCGGCAATACGTACATGAAGGGATCCCAATTGTTGAAGGAACCGGCGAGACGGATGATTTTACCGCTTTCCGCGGTGCAGGTGAACCGAACCTCGCCGTTTTTCACATGGTCGGTCCGGAACGTTTCATACCGTTCGACGGGAAGTACCGACACCTGCATCCGGTTTTCGCGGTCGTAGGCGGTACGGGTATTCAGCGGGTCGGTGGTCCACAAGCCGTTGATAACCATGCGATACTGAATTTCTTCGGTCCCCGGGGGAACTTGCGCGATGTAAAAAAGAACCGTATCGAGGGGTTTGCCCGCGGAGTCCTTTTGGGGAAGACCGAATTCGTCGCGGCGAACTATCCGCTTGAGTGAATGAATGGTTGCGTAGTTTTCATGTCGGAACGAGATTCCGGCATGGCGCGCGTCTCCCCGCGCCGTGAAGATGACATACTTCCCTGACACGACCGGAGAATCCGGCTGTGAAATGGATGAGACAAGCTTTGTATAGGTGACCGACTCAATGTCCGACCCGGAAAGAGGAAGCGAGGTCAGGACGGTGGCCAAAAGTATAACAACTAATCGTTTCATAATAGTTCTTTACAATTGTCGGAATTTCCTTCAAAATCTTGAGAAATTCGGCACATTAAAGTACCGGTTTAAAAAAACCGAAAATGTACTATACCAATGGTACATACAGGGAAGACATGCCGGGAATAAAAGAACTTGAACATTTCAGGGAAGAACTCACCAGGCTCGGCAATGAGCGGGAAGTAACCGAGGAACGCGGTGAAACCTATGAACCCCTTCCGCCTCCCTCAATCACCGCAAATTCCGCACCGTCGATAGACGTTGACAATCTTCTCGCCGGACTTGGCGAAAGTACTGAACCGGCTGTCGCGCCCGAAACGGTTGACGACGCTTCGATGCTTTCCGACTCGACACCCCTTCCCGAATCCGGTGACGGTATGTTGCCGGAAGCCCCCGATGCCGATGCTGATTCAGGTCCGGCACTATCAGACTTTGATTCCCTTCTCGATTCCCTTGATCTGGACGGCGATGACTCGTCCTCCGGTCAGGGCGACACTTCCGCTGAAATTCCCGGTCCCGATGATTTTTCCCTGCCCGATTTCCCCGAACCCGTAACGGATTCTTTAGAGCCTGGTGATACCCCGGCCGAATTGACCGAGGAAGCCGCGGAACCTCTTGAAACCCTGGATGAATTGACCGATGAAGCGGGCGAACCCCTTGAATCGCTGGAGATGCCGTCCGGCGATGCTCCTGTCGATCCGGTGGCTGCCCTCGACGCGCTTCTGGCCGCAGGGCTTCCCGAGCTGGATGATGACGATACCACTGCGTTCTCCATGCCGGATGATCTTCCTTCCTTTGACGAAATTTCTCCTCCTGACGTAGCCGGCGAAACCGAACCGGAAGCGCCGGAAAGCGCGGAGCTTCCGGATGAAGGGTTTTCTCTGCCGGATGATTTTTCGCTTCCTTCGTTTGGCGATGAACCGGCGGATATCTCCGACGGGGAGACTGAGGTTCTCCCGCCTGAAGACACCGATCATGCCGCTGCGTTGGCTGATCTTGCAGGCTTTGACACACTTGATGACCTGGGCGGTGGTGATTCAACAGCCGAACCGGAAGAAATACCGGCTTCGTCGGATTTTGAAACCATGGACCTCACCCCGCCTTCCGCGGAGTTCCCCGGTTCGGGGTCCGTCGGGGAGCCCGACACAATTCAGGTTGCTCCGCCATCCGGTGATTTTTCGGATTTTTCCATTCCCGACGATCTGCCGATCCCTCCCGAGGAGGAGGCGTCCTCCGGTGAGGAGGCTGCCATTGACGGTTTTGACGGCTTCAGTCTTGATGAGGACATTCTCCAGGGCGCTTCGGGAACACCGGAAGACGAATTCCATATTCCCGGCTTTTCCGATTTTGCCGAAGGTACCGGTCTTGATGGTCTAGATGAACTGATTCCCAAAGATACATCACGCAAATCTTCCCGCAAGGAAATTCCTCTTGAAATAAGCGAGAAAGAGTTTGACCGCTTTCTTGATCTTCTTGCGAAGTATCCATTGAATCTCCGCATGGCAATTGAGGAGTATCTCTCCGAAGGTCCGGGCTCGGAACTCCAGAAAATGGAAATTGTTCACCATGTGCTGGAGGGAACGCCGCTCAAAAAAGTAGCGAGAATGATGGAGGATCGTCTTAACCGGGCCATCCCCATTCCCAAAGATTTTGAAAAGAAAACCGCGGCCGAATATGAACAGGAAAAATCTTCCCTGCGGTATATTTTCCTCAATAGAATACTTCCGGCGGCAATACTCTTTACCGGAATTTCCATTCTTACTTTTTGTGTGATATTCCTGTCCTGGCAGTTTGTCTACCGTCCGTTGGCTGCCGAACACCTGTACAAACGCGGCTATGCCGCCATCGAAGATGCCCGGTATACCCAGTCCATGAAGCTTTTCGACGAAGCTGTTGTAGTCTGGGACAAGAAAAAATGGTACTTCCGCTATGCCCGGGCCTATCGTGACAAGAAACAGTACATATCCGCGGAGACCATGTATGAACGCCTGCTTAACCGGTTCAGAAATGATCGTGAGGCAGGACTGGAATACGCAGAAATGCTCCGTACCGATCTGAGAAATTTCGAAAAAGCGGAAACGGTACTCAAACGGCGCGTTCTGGATAATTATGTGAATGATTCCGACGGAATGATGCTTTTGGGTGACACCTATCTGGACTGGGGTGAGGAAGACCCCGCCAAATACGAGGAAGCCCGGAAAATGTATGCCTCCCTGATTGAGCTCTACGGAGAAAAGGATCCGTACCTTGCACGTATGATGCGGTACTTCATCCGTACGGACAATCTGGCAGAAGTTCTACCGCTCAAGGATCATTTTGTTTCAAAACGGAAAATGACCCTTGGCACGTCCGATCTCGTGGAACTTGGCGGGTATTTGCTTGACAAGCGGTATAATCCGCTTCCCGGGGATTCCGAGAAGCTCCGCTCCCGCATAGAGGATGTACGAGATATTCTGGAGAACGCCGTAGAATTCGGCCCGGAAATACCGGAAGCCCACTATAACATGGGACGGTTCTTCATTCATAACTACAAACCCGAGCAGGCTTCTGCCGCGCTTGGTGAATCCCTGAAACTTTTTGACAACGCAACACCCATGTCCCCGAAGCGGGTTCTTACCCGTGTAGATGCGTTCCGGCTCCTGGGCGAGCTTCGTACCGCCGACAAGGAGTACCTGCGTGCGCAAGCCCTCTATGCCCAGGGTATGGCCCTGTACGAGCAACAGCGTGAGAACCGTGCTGTTCCCCGGGATCCCCGTGTAGGCCGGTTGTATGCCGATTCGGCGGATATTGACTACTTTATATCCAACGATCTTGATACGGCGCTGGTTCATTACCGGAAAGCGCTTGAGGAACTGCATGATACGCCTTCGGTACGCTACCGGACTGGATACATTTATTATCAAAAGCGGAATTTTGAAGAAGCCATGCACGCATTTAGCCGAACCTATGCAGAGAAGAATGAAGACCGTCATGTCCGCTATGCCTTTGCAAACACGCTGTTCCGCCGTGGAAATCATTTTGCCGCACAGGGACATTATGAACGGTTAATGGAGTCTCTCGAGGCTGAGCGCATCCGTAAGGGCATTGTGTTACCGCAGGTCAGGACCGATCATGGCGACTTTGTTGAACAGTATATGAAAACGGCCAATAATCTTGGTGTTACCCTGAACCGGCTCGCGAACAGAACGGGAGACTCGGGCAAGAACGCACGTGCTCTTTCGCTGTTGGCGGAATCGGCGCGAGCCTGGGATGCGTTGACCCGTAATCCCGAGACTTTGGTACGGTTGAGCAGGATGCGCCCCGCCAATGATCCGGCTGATACCTTCGGCACGACTGTTTCGGATGTTAATGGAAATCTCGCGTACATGAATATCAAGTATATGACATATCCTCGTCCGGAATTCCAGCCCGAGCTGTACAGTGATATACCGAAGACTCTTGAGAGTGAGGCTCCTCTGCAACAGCGTGAGGACCGATAGGGCTTATTGCACATTTATGTATCAGTTGCTATTATCTGGTGAACGGTCAGACGGCAGCCGGGAGCAGACTTTTCTGCCGGGCCGCTTCTTGTGTTTTTGGTGGGCGTTTAACTCAGTGGTAGAGTGCTACCTTCACACGGTAGAAGTCGCTGGTCCGATCCCAGCAACGCCCACCAAGAATACAGCTGGCCGGGATATCGTCGGAGCATTCCTTTTGGTTATATCATTACTTGTGGTATACTCATCCATATGAAAGGCGCGATCATGGGAATTATTTCCGATTTCAGATACCGGAAGATTTCGCAAACGTCAACGGTAGAAGATCTTCTCAAAGAGTTTTTCAGAAAATCAATTCATATCTGCGCTTCCTTTGTTCCCCTGTTTGCCGCATGGAATTTGCCGTATACGGTTATGGCCCTGTCGTCTGTTGTTGCGTTGTACATCATAAGCGAATATCTTCGCATTTCAGGGATATCAATTCCGGTAATATCCCGTGTAACCGCGTATGCGGCACGCCGGCGCGACGAGGGCCGCTTCATTCTCGGCCCGGTAACCCTGACACTTGGTATTGTCATTACTTTGATGATTTTCCCTCAGGACGCTGCGCGAGTCGGAATTTGCGCTCTTGCTTTTGGAGACGGCATAGCGAGTCTTGCCGGCAAACTCTTCGGCTGCATCAAGATTCCCTATACCTGCGGGAAAACCCTTGAAGGAAGCCTTGCCTGTTTTATCGCCGTGTATGCGTCCTCCCTGGCGATCGTGCGCGATCCCCTTTCGGCGTTGCTGCTGGCGTTTGTGGCTATGTGTATTGAAATGATCCCGCTCAAGGATTATGACAACGTGTTAATACCGATAGCTATCGCCGCGGTCGCGTACTTATTGCCATAAGTAGTATCGATGAATTTGTCTCAGATAGCGCCATGCCCCTTGAATAATGGCAAAAACGCCGACTCCGAAAAGAATCCAGGAATCACAGACAATCAGTAATGCGTATCCGGTAAGAAGCAGGAGAATGCCCCATGCCGCCCGTGAATACTCCGGGGCGTTTCTGATACGTCCCTGGACACGGTAGGAAATTGCTGCGAGCAAACCAAGTATCCCCAGAAACAGGTACAGCATCCCTGAATAGCCCGGCGGGACAACCCATGTTGTCGTCAGGTTGGATGTATTGAAGGGAACCGCATTGACCAAAGAAAATGAGAAAAACGCGGTAAGAAAAATGGCCGGACCAATCTGTTGTGTCGTTTCTCCCGTAGTAAAAAGGATACTTGAAAGCAGACATAACACAATAAAAAGCCGGCAGAAAAGCGAAATCCGGGAAACCGCTGCAAGGATGAATCCGGTATTCATCCACAACTCGTTGAAGGGAATAACGATGCGGAATGCTTCAAGAGCAAGCGTAAAAACCCCTGCGGCAAAAAAGGTAATTTCTGTGGTTTGAGTTTTCTCGAAAGCGAACATGATGTATATGAGTCCGGTGAGGGAAAGCAGCGGTAAAAAAGAAATGGCGGCGAGTGCGGCGACCGGACTGTGCGGCATGAAGGGGATGGTCGCGAGAATGACCAACGGACGTGCCTGGTCCGGAATGGAAGGAATGGTACCCCGTACAAGCATGATGATAAATGCCGCAATACACACTACCGAGAGTATGAGGACCATAAGAGTGGCAATACGTATGAAGTTGTTTCGTGCCGCCAGGGTCATGTAGACCAGAATACCATTAAAAAGGAAATAAGGGAATCTCAAGTACAAAGCGTTTTTTGTCGATATTCAAGCAAAGAACGACAGGGGGCCAGGAATGCGAAAAGCAGTATGTATCGCACTTTTTATCGTCGCGGCTATAAGTATGTATGCCGGAGATATCGCAAATTTCGTGAATATCGGATTTTCTTCTGATGGATCACGCTTTGTTTTTGGGCAGCACGGCAGTACCGACGGGGAGTATCGGGCCTACGCGGATATTTACTGCGTTGATGTGCCCACCAACCGGTTTATTCCCGGCGGAACCTTTTCTACCACGCCATCCGCTTCTACCGCCGGCGAGGATGGGTCGACCGTATTCTCGGCACTTCGTGGAAGTATCGAAACCTATCTGAAAAAACTCGATGTTGACGGGAAATCCCCCGGTCGGGCGCTGTATGTTCAGGCCCGTGATGAAAAACGGCCAGATAAACTCGAATTCCGCGATTTTGAGACCGGACGAACGTTTACGGTATCAATGCATTCCTTCGCTGAAGGATCAGGCGAATCAGTCCGTTCGTCATTTTATCTTGTTCTTGAACTTGTGTATCCGGACGGTAAAACAGATCATCATACCATCGGTCTTCCCGGCTACAAACGGTCGGGTATTAAAGACTATCGTATCCGTCGTGTTGTAACCGATGAAAGCGGAACGTCACTTGTTTTTGTAATAGAAAAGATACTGGTCGATACCAGGGGCGAATCAGTCCGGTTCATGGTTGAAACCCTGAAACTGTAGTAATTCTGCTCAGACCGTTTCCCTGAAAAGCTGAAAACTCCGTTTCCCGTCCTCAGACAGAATCCGTACGCGGATTCTGTCGTTCTTGAATTTCATCTCCCGCCATAATGATTCCAGCCATATCGCCTCTGCGGCTTCCTGCCACAACTGCTCGGCGAAGGAGTCCTCTTCCGGCATGAGTCCCTGGGTAAAGAGATAGAATCCCGGTTCAATCCGGTCGGTTGTATGACCATCGGCAAGATGCGCTTCAGTTGCCGGTTCAAGGTTGGCGGCGTCTACGTGGGAACAGTATTCGTACAGCAGTTCTGTTCCGTCCGGAGCTGGACCGGAAGCGGGGAGAACGATGGGGCGGTGCAATTCGAGCGAGTGGACAGTGAATTTCATGAAGAAACTATAGCGAATTTTCGGGCAAAAGGCGAGATGTTCCCCATAAGGACGGTGCGGGAGGTTTGCTCATGAAGCAGAGTATGTTTATAGCGGTGCTTTTCATTATTGGCACCCTGTCATCCTGTCTGGTTGATCCGGAAACCATTTCGGTATGGGGTGGAGACATGACGGTACCGGAGCTTGCGTCCGTGCATACCCTTTCGGCCCGGGAGGTTTCTGTGGAATTTACCGATACCGTGTCGGTCTCATCCGCGTTGGTGGAATGCCCGGATGACCCCGGGCGGATAATCGTGACAAGCTGGAATGCGGAGGAAGACTCGAACACGGTAATTTTTACCTTGTCCGAAAATCCGGGGATTGGCGTATCTGCCGTGCTCAATGCGGCGGTACGCGATGCCCGGGGGAACAGTCTGTCCTTTTCCGTATTGTTTATTGGATACAATGAACGGGTTCCGCGGTTGCTGATCAATGAAATCCGGACAGGATACGACAAACCGAAGGTCGAGTACATGGAGCTTGTTGTACTGTCGGACGGTAATCTTGCCGGGGTTCAGATAGAAAACGCCATGAACTCGAAACAGTGTTATTATGAATTCCCTTTCTGTGAAGTCCGTGCCGGCGACTATGTGCTGTGGCATCTCCGTTCGGTCGAAGAGGGGCTGGTGACCGAAAGCGACCGAATGGACGCTTCTGCCGGCAAGGATTCGTCTCCTTTTGCCTGGGACTTCTGGGATGTCCAGGATCGTTCCCCGCTTAAAAGCACTAATGTGCTTCTGGTACGTGAACGGAGCGGCGGTCCTGTTATGGACGCCCTGCTCTGCGCTGAAACGGACAAGAGCGAATGGCCCTCGGATGCGTTGCGCCTTGCCGCCGAGACCGCCGTTTCCGCCGGAGTCTGGGGACCAACCGCCCTGATTACGGATGCCGCTTGTTCAGATTACATGACACCGACCCGGACTCTCGGTAGAATTCCCGGAAGGGAGGACACCAATAGCGCCTCAGACTGGATGGTTTGCGCCAATTCGGGAGCTTCACCCGGTACGGAAAACTCGGTCAAACCATATGAACCAAAATAGCGGGACAGGGCTTCCGGCGTTTGCAATCCCTGCGGATTCAGGATACTATAGCCTCAGAAACGGGAGGCGTTCATGGCAGAATTACTGGCTCCGGCGGGAAACACCGAAGCACTCGACGCGGCAATCAGGGAAGGAGCGGACGCGGTCTATCTGGGACTGAAAAGTTTCAATGCCCGTATCCGGTCCACAAACTTTGCCTGGTCGCAATTCGAGGCTGCCGTGGAAACGCTCCACCGCAGAGGCAAGAAAATTTTTGTCACGGTTAATACCGTACTCCAGGAATCGGAAACAGAACGGATGTACCGGTTTCTTGCGTATTTGAACCGTATCGGCCCTGACGGTCTCATTGTCCAGGATCTCGGCGTGCTCAATATGGCGCATACCCATTTTCCGCTTCTCCGTCTCCATGGGTCAACCCAGCTCAATATCGCCAGCGCGCGGGGTGTAAATGCCTTGAGCCGCTCGGGTGTTTCCCGGGTGGTGCTTGCACGCGAACTTGGGCTTAATGAAGTACGGGAAATAAAGATGCGTACCTCCTGTGAGCTGGAAGTCTTTGTGCACGGGGCTCTTTGTGTCAGCGAATCGGGTTTGTGCCTGTTTTCGAGTTTTCTGGGCGGCAAGTCGGCGAATCGCGGCATGTGTGCCCAGGCGTGTCGGCGTATGTACAGCGCGCAAACCAGCGCCGGTGAAAAGAAAGGATATTTCTTCTCGCCGCACGACTTGCAGCTTATTGATTTCATTCCTGATCTCGTACAGGCTGGCGTGAATTCCTTCAAAATCGAAGGACGCATGAAAAGCGCGGAGTATGTGGGAACCGTTGTTTCCGCCTACCGATACGTCCTTGATAATTGGGAAGCGGACAAAAAAACCGCTCTGGAGACTGCCAAACGTATACTCGCGAACGACTTTGCACGCCCCAAGACCCGGTACTGGTATGATTCGCCCAGGGCTGAAAACATACTGAATCCCTCCCAGGCTGGCGGAACGGGTATATTTCTTGGAAATATTGCCCGAATAAAAAAATCCGGTGAATCTGTTCTGGCCCTTCTGGGTAATGGCGGGGGCTACACGCCCGATACCGGCGATTCGATCCGTCTCCACAAGAATGATGATTCAGCGCGGGAAAGCTGGAAAATAAAATCGGTAGCCACTGAAGGAAAAGAGTGCTGGATAGACATTCCTGAAGGTTTCGGCACCGGAGACTCGGTATATCTCATGCAGACCAAATCGATGTCGAAACACTATCCCCATGTACTGCCCAAGGATCTTTCCCCCTACCGGGCCCAGCCCCTCGACGAGCAACTGCCTTCCCTGAAACTCCGGCTTCCCGAAGCGGTATCCCAAAAGGGCACGAAGGGCGGCAAAGCGAAAATGACAAAACCTTCAGACGGATTGTTCCCTGAAGGATTGTATATACAAGTATCCTCGCGGGAAGATTTCTTTTTGATCCTCATGCACCGGCCCATCCGGGTTATCGCGGAACTAAACACGGATACGGAAGCATTTCTGCTTGGTCTATCCGATGACCAGAAGCCCGCGGACAAACCGCCGTTTTCCAAAAAGGAAATTATCGTCTTTCTTGACCCCTATGTGCCCCAGGCGAGCGAAGACGGGCTTTCTTCCACCATCGATCTGCTTGTCGAGAACGGGTATACCCAGTTTATCGTGAATAATCCCGCCCATATCGGTATGCTCCGGAACCGCGGCCTCTCACTCATAGCCGGCCCCTATCTGTACACCTTCAACCGCTGGGCGGTTGACTGGCTGAATTCCCAGGACATTTTTTCCGTCGTCAGTCCGTATGAGAATTCCAAAGACAATCTGTACGAAGCAATCGATTCATCCTGGCGTCAGAACGTGTTTGTTACCGTATTCGCCTATCCGCCCCTGTTCCGTATGCGTTTTGAACTCCCCGAGTCGTACGGATCATCGGTTTTTTCCGACCGGCAAAGCGGGCAGTTCTTTTCCGTATCCGGCCCCGGGGGATCATTTGTGCTTCCCTCCGTTCCCTTTTCGATCATTGACCGCGCGGCATCCCTTAACCATGCCGGTTTTACCCGGCATGTCCTGGATATTTCACGTGCCCGGCTCCAGAAAAAAGAATTCCGTGCGATTATCGAGGCGTATCACAAGGGGAATCCTCTGCCTGAATCAACACGATTTAACTGGAAAGACGGCTTTTTCGATCCTGACCGCGCCGAGGAACACCGGCAGATGAAACAGCGGGCGGAAGATGCCGCGGCGGGTAAGAAAACCGCACCGGGGAAGAGAACCGCTATGGGCAAGAAGACTTCGGCAAAACGACCCGGCCGGGAAAAGGACGGGTCGGGGAACAATACCACTCGGGGAACTGCTGCGCCTCGTGGGAAAAATTCAGCTCAGGGAAAACCGCAGGGCAGGGGAAAATCCCCGGTCAGGGGAAAAACACCGGGTGCGAAAAAGCGATAACCTGTTTCAGGAAACGTTGCCGATTAACTGAACGATGTACAGTTTTACATAGGCAAGCAGGGCGTCGTGGTTTTTTATTTTGGCGAGACCCGGAGTGTTTACCAGCGTCTCGGCAAGATTTTGGACCCGATCCAGATCAAAGGTTGCCGCCTTGAGCGTTCTGATAATCTTGCGGATATAATCCCTGATAAGGGAATTGACGTCTTCGGTAAGATTTTCCTTTACTTCTTTGTTGAGGGTCCGGTTCCATTCGTCAAGCTGAGTAGAAAGCTCTGCCACCAGAGTACTGCCAGGGGGAATGAGTTCCTTTTCAATACGCGCCGCTGCCTGTTTGAGTTCTTCCTTCCTCTTTTCCTTGGCTTCCCGCGGGGATTCATCCGGTTGCTCT
>Ga0208197_1003996_pt1 | contig 11257 bp, 8 predicted proteins | sample AD_JPNNA4_MetaG_FD_184444 | JGI IMG/M metagenome (GOLD analysis project Ga0208197, IMG submission 184444) | Active sludge microbial communities of municipal wastewater-treating anaerobic digesters from Japan - AD_JPNNA4_MetaG (SPAdes) (version 2) | ecosystem: Engineered > Bioreactor > Anaerobic >... | reverse complement strand
ACAATCCATTGCAGTTTAAAAATAAAGTTTTATCTTTGCAATTAAGTTATCATAAACAACCTTGTGAAACTTGACAAGTATTGAACCTTACTAATAAGGGTAAAAGCTATTTTTGTTGTAATATAGTAAACAAAACTTATGAAAGCTTTTAAATTCCTCTTGCTTACATCTGCCATATTTTTATTGGCATGTACACAACAACCCAAGCTCAAAAACGGTGTTTACGAAGGCCGCACGCAATCGAAATACAAACAAGAGCCTTTTTTAGGGGTTTCTAAAATAACCGTTGAGAACAACGTTATTTCCAACATTGAGTTTTATATCATCGATACTACCAATAATGAGCTTTTTGACGAAAAGTATGAAAAGCATTTCGTTGGGAATAATGAAGAATATGTTCAACAATGCCGTAACGACTGGGCAGGCGTACAACGATACCCGAAAGAGCTGCTGCAAAGGCAATGTCTGGATAGTGTTGATGCTGTAACAGGCGCTACATGGTCGTACAATATGTTTCATGATGCTACAACCATAGCACTTGAAAAAGCTAAAGCTAATAAGAAATATGTAAGGTAATTTTTATTAGAAATAGCAAAAGCCCGTCAGTTTTCACTAACGGGCTTTTACTATTTCAAATTGTCAATAATTACTTAATCTGTCGAATAAGCATGCCTTCGTAATACTTGCTGCTGGCGCCTTTGAACAATGTACGGTCAATCACAGGCTTTTTCTGGACCCCTGCCGTAGTGTCAACAGGTTGTATTTCGGCAGCCATATAACGGTTGTCCCAAATTTGAGATCCGTCCACCTTAATGGTACCTACGCGTTTGTAAACTGTTTTACCTGTTTTTTCGTCCAAAATTTGCTCAAGTACTTCAAATTTGTCACCTTTTTCAAGGCTTTCTTTCAGACCAATCTTAGCTGTAAGGGGCTCTGTGGTATAAATAGGGGTCTTTGTTTTGAAAACGTCATATTTTTTCTGTAATTTGGCAATAACAGCATCGATAGCCTGAACAGTAGCAATACGAACTAACTCTGCTTCGCTTTTTTTGGTAAAGATAGAAGACTGAACATCAGCCCATGCTTTCTCAGTACCAATCAAATCGAGTGTAAAAAGATTGGTAGTATCAAAAGCTTCTTTTTTCTTTTGGTCAAAATTGTTGGCATCTACCCAATAATCTTGATAGAAAACAGCGGCTATTGAATCATTCCAACGAAGTTTGTAAAGGTAAGAGGTAGTTTGAACAACATAACCTTTAGCAGCAACAGTAGCAGCAACAGAACCAACCTTTGCAATAGAAGCAGCAGTAGAACCGCCATATTTTTCGACCATTGAAAGCATGCCTTTGGCAGCCTCAGCAATTTCTTCTTTGCTAACGTATTTGAACCGGGTCACAACAACGAAAGTGTTGCCAATCAGTTCTTCGCCGGCATCTGACAATGAAGCTGTGCCACGGGCAGTTTTTTTGGCAATATTGGCAGCCATCTCGGTAGCATCGTATTGTCCGCGCTCGCCAATAAGTTCCATATTAAACTCGCCTTTTTCATTCCTGTTAAACCATTTGGCAACCATACCCCTGGCAATACCATTGGCTTTAAGGAATTTTTCAATTTTTAAAGGCAAATCGGCCACATCAGTTGTATCAGCAAGGCCTCCGGTAGTATTATTTAAAATTGTTTTTCCAAATTTCGAACCTGCATTGTCGCCTTTTGATTTTTTTTCTTCAGGAGAAAGAGTAATAGTGCGAGGGTCAAAAGTCTTTATGGCCAGATTGTGGTCATTGTATTTATCGGGTACAGGGGCTGTTAAAAAAGCCTGTTTGATAGTATCGGCTTTTACAAGGCCGGCATCGTCAATCATGATGGTGTAAATAGAACTACGACGGTACTTTGGCGTAGTCACTTTATTTGCCTGGGCTGCTAAATCGGTAATGGTGGCAACCAAAATCAGGGCAAAAATGGTAAATTTTACTTTCATATGTTTTAAGATTTAAGATTAGGAATAATAATGTTTAAAATTAATATTTTTTCAGAAAGTAACAAATTCATCTGACATTGTTTGTTAAGAATTTAGTTGAGCCATGATAACTTCCCTTTTCATCAGGAATGCTTTTTTTAGCTGTTGATATTGATGGTCATTGCACCGTTCTATGATAATTATAGCCAAAGCATCGGTTCTTTCGAGAGTTGCTTTCATCTTATCGCAGGGGAAACCACAACAATGGGTTGTCCCCTGAAGGTTTTGACAGGTATTAACCTGATATCTGCAGGCTTTATCTTTAGTGCACTATGCACCTCATCTCTTGGGCAGAAACAACACGGTCGCGAAGACCAAGCCGAAACCAAAGCCTGGCAAGGTTTTCCAATTCATGCACATCGTTGTTTTGCGTGGCAATATAACGCGGGTATTCCGAACATACATAGCCACAATATGAAATAAGGGTAGAAAGGGGCATTATTAATGAATTTTAGACTAAAAGTAATTATTTAGCGTTAATATATTTTATTTTTGGTTCAAAAAATAAAGGAATATGAAGCCCATCTGCATGGTTGACCTGCAAACGCAATATGCCAGCATCAAAGAAGAAATAGATACCGCCATCCAGGAGGTTGTTTCGTCTGCCCAATACATTAAAGGCCCGCAGGTAAAGCAGTTTGAAGAAGCTGTGGCCAAATATATGGGCGTAAAATATGCCATATCATGCGCCAATGGAACCGATGCATTGATTATTGCCCTCAAATCACTTGATTTACCAGCTGGTTCAGAAGTGATTGTCCCGTCGTTTACTTTTGCTGCAACGGCTGAGGCGGCCATATACTGTGGTTTAATACCTGTTTTTGCGGATATTGATCCAGGGCTGTTTACCATAGACATCAACCATGCCGAGAAGCTGGTGACATCTAAAACAAAGGCCATTATTCCTGTTCATTTGTTTGGCCAATGCGCCGATATGACCCGTATTCTGAGACTTGCCAATAAACATAAACTTTATGTCATTGAAGATGCTGCACAAGCTATGGGCGCTGCCCATCATTTCCCATGTGGCACACCACACAAAGGAGGTACACTTGGGAACATTGGTTGCACTTCGTTTTTCCCGTCCAAAAACCTTGGTTGTTTTGGCGATGGCGGTTGCATTTTTACCAACGATGACATATTCGCACAAAAGTGCAGATTGATTGCCAATCACGGAATGGCAGTAAAATATGAACATGAAATACCGGGTGTCAACTCAAGGCTTGATACCATACAGGCTGCCATTCTCAATGTGAAGCTAAAATACCTTGACAACTATATTTCAGCTCGTCAAAAAGCGGCTTCTCATTATAATGAAGAACTTAAAAAAGTGAAAGGCATAAAACTGCCCGAAAAAGTTAAGACCAGCACGCATACCTACAATCAATATTCTATTATTGTTGAAAAAGGTAACCGCGATGAACTGAAAAAGTATCTTGAAGACAAGGGAATCCCGACCATGATATACTATCCCAAAGCCTTGCACCAGCAAAAAGCCTTTGTCCAATATGTTATAGATACAAAACACCTGAAAAACACCGAGATGATTTGTGGTAAGATACTTTCGTTGCCTATGCATACTGAACTGGATGAAGAGCAGATAAAGTATATAGCCGATTGCATTATTCAATTTTTTAAATAGGCCATGCAAAGACGGTTTTTTCATACCTTTGATACGCTTAGGTTCCTGGCATTCTTTAAGGTTTTTCTGCTGCATATCCCTATTGCCGGGTTCCCAATATTTAGTTATTTGAAGGCTGGTGGCGGGATTGGCGTAGTCTTTTTCTTTGTACTCAGCGGTTTTCTTATCTCTTATATTATTTTTCACGAAAAAGAAACTACTGGGAAATTTAACCTTTATTATTTTTACCTGCGAAGGATACTTCGTATATGGCCTTTGTATTTCCTCATGATACTTTTTGCATTCGCCACGCCTTACATTCTTTCCATTGTCAAAATCAATTCTTCGCCCGAAGGGTACGAGCCTGCATGGTGGATGTCCTGCCTTTTCCTTGAGAATTATAAAATGTTATTCACTGGTATGGAGCCAAATGTATCTCCTTTAGGTGTAATGTGGTCATTGTGTATCGAAGAACATTTCTATCTGTTGTGGGGCTTATCTTTTCTGTTTATAAAGCTGAAACATGTCCCGGTTTTTCTGGGAATATCTGTATTAGCTTCTATTATAGCCAACGGAATATTTCATTATCAAAACTGGCAAACAATAGAAATATCAACAAACCTTATTTATTTCTGTGCTGGGGCTATTCCGGCATATCTGCTTACAACTAAAAAAGAGGCTTTTGAAGAAAAAATAAATCGTATCCCAATATTTTTAAAAGCATTGATGCTGGTACTCTGTTTAGTTTTTGTCATAGTATCACCTCATACCTCCAATGACTGGAGATGGCTTTATGAACCTATTATTTTTTCAGTACTCTTTGCATGCCTTATTTGTATTGTCATTCCTGCCGAAAATTATTTCAAGGTAAGTGATAGCAATATTTTAAGCCGATTAGGAGTGTGGACTTACGGCCTTTACCTTTACCATACAATTGTTATCAACCTATTTTATCAGCTGAGCCTACGTTTTCAGATCAACCTGTCTCAGTTTTTGCCTGCTATCTTATTTTTCATGGCATCTTTGGTAACAACCATTGTTATTAGTGCCTTTTCGTATTATTTGTTTGAAAACAGGTTTCTCAAGTTGAAAAAGTATTTTTATTAAGAAGCTTTATTCCTTTTAAATATTTCAACCCCCACTCTTTCAATGTGCCCAATCAATGCAATTTCAGGCACTTGCACAAAAATCAGGAAATCAAAGGTATAAGGAAGCGCTCATCGAGGTTATTTTGAAGTCTGTAAACTAACGTGAATTCGATATAAGAATAACATTGCCAATTATTGTTAAAAAGGCAATAAATACAAAGCTTTTAATAATAAAACAGGGAAACACTGTTGGAGGATGCCCAAATGATGCGCAACTGCCAGATTATATAAGGCAAACATTAGATACAGGCTCGTAAGCGCTTGACAATAAAGCAGTTTGCAAAAGACAAAATACTGGTTTCGTCCATTGATTGGCTCGACAGGCTGAAGTTTAAAATAAGACTGATAGAATTTGAGGCTATAGCAGCCCTGTAAACAAACATTGCAACTATCCGGATAAATAGAAAATTCGGATAGTTGCATTACTATTCTTTTACCACCAGCTGAGAATAAACCTTGTTTGTTGACTTTAACTTAAGCAAATATAGGCCAGGCTTAACATTAAAGGTTTCTATTTTTACTAATCCCCCCGATACAGCTTTACTAATGCATGTTTTTCCGTCAATGTCTATTATTTCGACATGATTAATTTTCAGGTCCCAATTTTCTATCATCAAATAATTGGCCATTGGATTAGGAAAAACTTTGAACTTCGATTGTTTTACATTCTCTACACCAGTAATATCAATAGTTTTGCAAAGAGAGTTATTGTTTACATTGGTTTCCAATTTTGAATTAGGCGCCAAACATTGAAAACATAGCTTATTGTTATTTAGCCCGTCCTCATATTTGTGATGGATTTTTACTGTTTGAGTCTGACCAGGAAGAATATTAAGGTTTTGGTATTTTCCATAATAATAATTTTGGGCACAATTCATACCTCCATGTAATTGAGAAAAAATGGAAAGACCCTTAATTGTATCATTACCGTTGTTTTTAATATCAAACTCAGCATTGAAATAATACCCTCTTGGAAAAGAGTCTCCCAGATATTTTACATAATCAATGCAAATGCTATCCACCTTAAAATCAACTAATTCTATATCAGGCAAAGTATAATCTTCTGAAGCAAAAGTATCAGCGTGAAAATGATAAATACCTATTTGATTGGTAAACGAATTACCTGCAAAAACATAATTTTTCCCGGCTGCAATAAACCTGATATCGTTTGCTAACAACGGAAATGTCAATGTATCTATGCTTTTGAAATCATTAGTTTTTATAATCTTTATGCTTTCTGCTTGTTTCAATTGCAGCCAAAAAGTATTGTCAAAAGTTTCAATGTTCTGAAAGCCTAAAGTGCTTGAAATAACAGTATCTATAATGTTTAAGCTTGTATCAAGGCGCACAAGACATGAGCTTAGCAAAGTATAAATGGTATCCTTTTTTAAAAATGCTTTTACTATGTTGCCAGAAAATGCAATGGAATCGGATAGAACAAACGAACTATCCGATTTGTATATTCTTTCCGGAGTATTGATTAGATAAAAACGGGGATTTATCGGGTTAATCCCGGTGATGTCCATATTTGAGCCAAAATCATACTTTTTTATTCCAGATCCGTTAATGTCAGATTTAACAACGGATGTTTTTGAACAGACCAGAATTTTTCCATCATCGGTAATATTTATTCCTGTGGGATAGAATCCAAAATAGCTGTAATTAGATGTTTTTTCAGAATAATTAAGTCTGAAAATCTCTGTACCCTCTTTGTTGTATTTGGACAAAACCAATTTTTCATCTCCCACAATATCGTCTGTAGCAATAGTGTACCCTGTTGTATAAATGTTATCTTTATCCGTGACAATTAAATCACTAACACTATACCTGCTCCAAAGCTTTTGACCAGAAAAATTATAGGCAAATAAATTCTGACCGCTGCACGAAACATCACTAACAAACCCGCTTACCAATATCATGGAATCTTGAAACAATGCCACATCGGTAATATGCGATTTGTTATGACAACTTTCATCATCAACAATGCTCCAAAAGGACTGGGCATGCAAAACAATTGGCAATAATGCCAAAACAGAAATGATCAACCTCTTCATATCCATTTATTTTAGAAACGAAGAATTAATAATCTTTTGTCTGTAAATAAAATAGCGTTTTTACTTGGCCAAAAACTTTAGTAGTTCATAAACCAAAAATGCCGGCCATACCAAAGCTTTTAAAAAGCCAAGTACACCTGACCAAAAGCTTGTGGCCTGCGAAATATAAAATATGGCAGCGCCAATCATCCCCAATCCATAAATAGCCCCTGAAGGCCCGTTGTTTGTTATTCTTTTTCCCATAGCATTGACTTTTAGTAATTTAATAACGAAAGGTATAAAAAAAACAGTTATCAAATAGACAAAGGGGAACTAATATTTTTCTGAGGGAAAGAGTTTTTGTTTTGTCAGCCACATTTGCATTTTTAACCCATTGACAGATAGTGTTTTTTTCGTTGATAATAACATTATCATTTGCGAAAATTAATATAAAATGTTAACTTTAAAATAATTGAAAATACTTCTATGAGGGTTATTCCAAAATCAATATGGAGCTTTCTTTTTGAGGAAACAAAGTACAGGCTTCCCATACTTATTTCAGTGTTTGCCCTTTTTATTGGTTTGTTTGTTTTCTTTCATGGCAAAATAGACTACATCGTCAATCTTTACTTTGGGATACCGGTAATTATGGCTACCTATTACTACGGGATGACTATTGGTGTTGGGCTTTTTGCTACTGAGGCGCTGGTACATGCAATTATATTGACATTTAAGAATGAAGACATTTCGTTTTTTTATTCTAACCATCGTGTTGTTATTGCATTTATAAGCCTTTTTGTTGTGGTATATATCGTTTCGCTGTTCAGAAAAGTCAGCAACAGGCTGCTTCTTAGCGAAAAAAAGAATAAAGAAGTGTCTGATGAACTGCAAAAGCTGAACAATTCGAAAGACATGTTTTTTTCGCTTATTGCCCACGATTTGCGCAGCCCTATTGGTTCTATCAGGTCGCAAATAGAAATGTTGCTCGATAACAAGATACAATTGACTGAAGATGAGCGGACAAAAGTATTACAAGCCTTACAATCTTTGGCCAACCGGGTTTATAGCTTGTTAGAAAATCTGCTTAAATGGTCACAAATACAAAAAGGGCTTTTGAGCATTACATTAGAGCGTATTAACATCCAAAACATCTGTAATGACTGTATTTTACTGTTTCAGCAAGCAGCCAAAGACAAAGAAATAAGCATTTATAATAAAATTACGAGCGAACTCTACATTATGGCTGACAAAAATGCAATAGAAACTGTTATCCGCAACCTGCTTGCTAATGCTATAAAGTATTGTACCCCGGGCGGTTGGGTTTCAGTCAGTGCTATTGAAAAGGCCGATACATATTGCATCATGGTAACCGACAACGGCATTGGCATGGAAAAAGAACTGGTCGAAAATTTGTTTAAAATAGATGTCGATGTAAGCCGCAAAGGCACTAAAGGAGAAAAAGGCACAGGACTGGGACTAATCCTTGCCCATGAACTGGTGGACAGATGTCACGGAACACTTACGGTAGAAAGCCAGCCCACCATAGGCAGCGTGTTTAAAATAGAGCTGCCTAAAGCAGAATGACAGATATTATTAGTTTTTTACCAAATCCTTTTTGTTTACCTTAACAATCTTTCCAAGGCGGGACAAGTTATTCATGTTAAAGCTCCGGGTATCTCCATAAATTGTAATAATTGTAGGCTTCCCTGACACATTTTGACGATAGAAGTCAACAATATCTTCAAATGTAAAAGAGCTGAAGTAGTTATACTGGTCTTTTCGCATGTCTTGCTTATACCCGGCATTGATAAATTTTTCAACCAACTCGGAACGTCTTCTGAAATCAGGTTCTTTCAAACTTAATGATTGTAAAAGGTTTGTTTTTATTATATTGTAACGTTCAGGTTTTATGGGCATCGAGTCTATGAGCAAATAAAAAGTAGCCAAAGCTTCTTCAGTTTTATCACTCTGAGTAGCAATATGGCTAAACAAGTATCCGGGTTTTTCGGGGTATGAAAGGTTATAATCAAAAAAACTGTAGGCCGAATAAGCATAAGAACGCTTTTCGCGAAGTTCCTGAAAAACTATAGAACTCATCTCGGTGCCAAAATAACTGTTGAAAGCTGAAGAAAGGTAGTATTGGTCTTTATTTAACACGTTGCCCTCGCGAAATATATATATTTTGCTTTGTACAGCTTTTTTGTCATTTACAATAAAGATAGTATTTTGGGTTACAACATTCCTGTCTTTATATACCGGAGATTTAAAAGCTATCAGTTGAGAGTTAAACTGTATATCTTTTGCAATGGCTTTTTTCACCGTCTCTGCATCTAATCGTCCCGAATAATGAATGGTTGCCTGATATTTCATTGCTTCGTGAAAAGAAGCCAGTAATTGTGCCGAGGTTAGTTTTTTAATTTCTTTTAAAGAAAGGCGGTTCAGGTAGTCCGATTTTTTGCCATAAAGCACATATTGCTGCAATGCCCATCCCATAAAATCAGGGCTTGAAGTTTCAAACTTTCTGTCCAACTTAGCTTCATCAAGGCATTTCATAAGCTGTTTTTCATCAGCCTTAGGTTTTGTTATCAATTCATTGGCCAAAAGCAGTGTTTGTCCGAGGTTTTCGTCAAAACCTGTAATATTAATGCATAGCGCATCTTCATCAGCCCAAATTTTAATATCAGACCCTAACTTTTGTAATTCTTTTCTGAAAATATCAAAATTCATGTTTTCAGTACCAATAAGGTTCATATAGTTTGCGGCCACTGCCAGGGTTTTATCATAATAAACACCGCGTTGGAATTTGATGTTGATGTTGAAAATATTGTTGTACGGGTTGTTGACATGAAAAAATGCCAGGTTGGATTGCAGAGAGTCTACTACAACATCCTTGTTCAGCTCAATAAAGTGTGGCTGAGGAATAATAACTTCTTTGTTGTAGATTTCTTTTGCAAAAACTGATGCTTTTTCACCTTCTTTTGATTCTATTGGTTTGTAAGCAGGCTTTTCGAGTTTAGTCTTTTTAGGGAACCCGGTTTTGGAGTATATAACAAGATGGTCGTCTCCAAAATATTTATTTGCAATGAGGACAATAGTTTTCTTTTTTAAAGTATCAATAATCTTGTCTTCTTCAAATTTTATTTTGTATGAAACGCCATCAATAAAAGCATCTATGAGCATGTTTGCCCTGCCATGTATATTTTCTTTGTTGTTTAAAAGCTGTCTGCGTTTTTCAGTTTTAAGCGAAGAAAGCAGTTCGTCCGGGAAATCTCCGTTTTTGACACGTTGAATTTCTTTCTTTACCAGCGCCTCAGCATTTGGCAATTTCTGGCCCAATATTTTCGGTACAAAGAAAATAATATCAGCGCCAGCATCAGGGAATGACACAGGAGATAAACCGGCCATAAGTATCTTATTGTCCATCCTTAACTTGTCGAGCAAGCCGGTTGACGAGTTGTTGGATAATAATAAGTTAATCAAATCAATACTTATGTTATCCGGATTGGCCGACTCGGGGGTATGATAACTCAACAATCCAACTTTTATGGGGAACAGCTTATATTGATAAAATTCCCTTCCGGTGAAACCTTTAGGTTTAGGAAGTTTATTGAAATTTTTCTCGCCTGAACGTAGTTTCCCAAAATATTGCTCAATCCAAACCTTTGCTTTGTCAGGGTCAAAATCGCCACAAAGTACCAAAGCCATATTGTTTGCCACGTAATACTTGTCAAAAAACTCATACATTTTCGATAAGCTGGGATTCTTTAAATGTTCGCTCAAACCTAAGACCGTATGGTGGCCGGCAGGATGCCCCGCAAAAGCCTTTGAAAACAAGGTGTCGATAATAATCGAATACGGATCGTCAAGGCTCATATTCTTTTCTTCATACACTGTTTCTAACTCAGACTGAAATAACCTAAAAACAGGCTTTCTAAATCTCTCATAATATATATGAAGCCAATTTTCGAGCTGTGACGATGGGAATGAGTTGTGATATACCGTACGGTCAAAGCTTGTATAAGCATTCACTTCTGTACCTCCGCAATGTTTGAGGATTTTATCAGTTTCATTTGGGATGGCATATTCTGCCGCTTTTACCGAGAGTTGGTTAATTTGTTGCTGAATTTCTTTTCGCTTTTTTTCATCTTTGGTATTGCCCAGTTCATCGTATTTCAAACGAATACTATCGAGCAAAACACTTTCTTTTGCCCAGTCAATAGTCCCTATACTGTCTGTTCCTTTAAACATAATATGTTCGAAGTAATGAGCAATGCCAGTTGCTTCATTAGACTCGTTATTAGAGCCGGCACGTACCACAACAGCCCCAAATATCTTAGGCAGGTTATGGTCGGGGTTTAAATACACCGTCAGGCCATTGCTTAACGTATATTGGTCAACATTATAGACAGATGAGCCGGTATTTGTTGCAAAAGAAGTG
>Ga0208197_1003988_pt1 | contig 11275 bp, 13 predicted proteins | sample AD_JPNNA4_MetaG_FD_184444 | JGI IMG/M metagenome (GOLD analysis project Ga0208197, IMG submission 184444) | Active sludge microbial communities of municipal wastewater-treating anaerobic digesters from Japan - AD_JPNNA4_MetaG (SPAdes) (version 2) | ecosystem: Engineered > Bioreactor > Anaerobic... | reverse complement strand
GCTTGAGGGAGATATAAAGAGTATTTACGGGGCGGGGCTACTGGAGCCAGAGCCACTAAAGATAGAGATACAAGAGACACAGGAAAGGCTCCAGAAACTACAGAAAGCCCTAGAGAGGGACACGGAAACAGCGGACAGCAAACAGAGGATAGAGAGGGCAATACAAGCCCACAAAGACAGAAAAAGCCAGCTACAGGGGCTAGTAGAGGAATAAGGAAAGGCTCAGCTTTTACAGGCTGGGCTTTTCTTTTCTTTAGAGTGCTGGGAGTTTTTGCGGATATGTGGCTATAGTGTGGACAGTATGTAAAACTATGAAAATAACGCTTGACTAATAGCGGATAATGAGTATAATAGAGAGTAAGGGAGATTATGCAATAGGAGTTACACAATACAGCATACACAATAGAGAATATAGAAAGGAGGCATAACATGAACAAATTAACAGTTATTGATAGAGGGGAAGTAGTAACCCAGGATAGCTTTACTACAGAGTTTTTTAGCCGCTGGACTTCTTTTATAGATGCAAAGTCAAAGACCATAGAGACCTATACAAGGAATATCAGACCCTTTATTTACTTTCTAGCTGAGAATGGTATAAGGAACCCAGCCAGAGAGGACATTATAGCGTTTAGGGAGAGCATGAAAGAGAGCCATAAGCCTAACACAGTACAGGGCTATATTATGGCTGTAAAACAGTTTTTCCGCTGGACAGAGCAAGAGGGGCTATATCCTAACATAGCAGACCATGTAAAGGGAGCTAAGATAGACAGCGGCTTTAAAAAGGACTATCTAACCTCTAAGCAAGTAGGAAAGCTCCTACAGACTATAGACCGCTCTACTCTTAAAGGCTTGAGAGATTACGCTATTTTATTGCTTATGGTGACTACAGGGCTAAGGACTGTAGAAGTAATGAGAGCCAATATAGAGGATATGCGGACAGTAGCGGACTTTACAGCCCTTTTTATACAGGGCAAGGGACACGAAGAAAGAACGGACTATGTAAAAGTAGAGCCACCTGTAGAAGATGCTATAAGAGCCTACCTTAAAGCCAGAGGAAAGACTGAGGGGAGAGAGCCGCTTTTTACTTCCATAGCACACAGGAACAGCGGGGAGAGAATGACTACTAGGAGTATTAGCCGCATAGCTAAAGAGAACATGATAGAAGCGGACTTACAGAGCGACCGCTTGACGGCTCATAGCTTGCGACATACTACAGCTACTCTTAACCTCTTAAATGGCGGGACTCCAGAGGAAACTAGACAGCTTTTAAGACACTCAAATATAAATACAACGCTTATTTACTCTCACGCTCTGGAGCGGGCTAGTAATAACAGCGAAGCCAGAATAGCTAAAGCTATTTTAGGGTGAGACAGAGAAGCATAGCCCCCCATAAGCTCCTACAGCGCATAGACAGCGCAATAGCTAAGAAAGACCTTACAGAGATACCAGCGGAAAAGCTCCTAAAGCTAAAGCTGGAATATGAGGAAAGGCTACAGGCTCAGCATACAGAGCCTACAGAGGGGAAAGAGAGCTTTACAGAGTACTCACAAGAGGAAATGTTAGAAGCTGTAGCCGCCCTCTATGAGAAGATAAAAGCGGGGGCTATTTCAGTACAGCAAGCCAAAACAGAGCTAGCGACACTTGAGGGAGTACAGAGGGCTATAAACGCTAATAGCTCATTTTGGTAAGAGTATAGGCATATACACAATACAGTATACACAATAAAGGGATAATATGGACATGATACCATTAACAGACAATGTATTTAATAGGCTGAGCTGGGAGCCTGTAGACGGACAGAGCCTAGACGGGCTAATAGAGGGGCTTACAGTAATAGGGGCTGAGCCTACAGACTACCCCTTAACAGATGCCGTTACAATCTATCTAAAGGACAGAGAGGGGGCTGTATTAGCCCTGGATATAGGAGCGGATATTTTCAACACAGAGCCAGGGGGAAACCCCTTTTATATCAATATGGCAAGGGCAAAGCCAGAAAGGGGAACAGAGACACGAAAGAGACCATAAAAACAGGGGACACAGTAAGGATAATAGCGGGGGACGGAACAGGCATACAGGGAATAGTAACCCGCATAGAGGGCGGCAAAGCCACAGTAATAAACCTTATGAAAGGAACCTATATAAAGCCGCTGGGAGAGCTGGAGCCAGTCTAACCCCTACAGGCTAATAAAACCAGAAAGGACAGGGACTATATGAGAGATTATAGCAACCAGACAGACAAAAGAGGACGCTTTAGAGAGTGTAAGAGCCTATAAGGACAGGCTGGAAACGCTAGAAAGGGGCTAGAACATGGATAAATTAGACGGAACCTATTATTTACTGGACTGTTTAGACGGCATTATAGGGGACACGCTCTTAACGGCTACAGAGCTAAGTAACAGGCTTTACGGACAGGACAGAGGGCTAACTGAGCAAAATATAAAGCATATAGCCGCCGATTATGAAGCCGAATTACACAGATATATTTACAAGGACGGGGACGAAGTGGAACATAAACAGCTAACCCGCCTGGCATGGTAAAGGAGGCTACAGTATGAGAGTAATAGCAATAGCAAACAGAAAAGGGGGAGTAGGCAAGTCTACCACAGCCGCCGCTCTAGTAAGTGGGCTTACCCTTAAAGGCTATAGAGTGCTAGCTGTAGACCTAGACGCTCAGCGGAACCTCACTAGCACAATGAGAGCCAGAGCGGACAGTAAAACGGCTCTAGGAGTTCTTACAGGGGATATTACAGCCAAAGAAGCTATAAGGCATACAGAGAGCGGGGACATTATCCCAGCTAGTAAAAGTCTCTCTGGAGCCGATGCGACACTAACAGAGACAGGGAAAGAGTACCGCCTAAAGGAAGCTCTGGAGCCTGTAAAGGGAGAGTATGACTACTGTATTATTGACTGTCCCCCAGCTCTGGGAATACTCACAGTAAACGCTCTTACAGCGGCTAATAGCTTAATTATCCCAGCACAAGCGGACATTTACAGCCTAGAGGGAATAGAGGACTTACAAGAGACCATACAACCAGTAAGAAAATACTGTAACCCCTCTTTAGAGATACAGGGCATATTACTAACCAGATACAGCCCCCGCTCCATACTCTCAAGAGATGTAACAACGCTTGCGGAACAGCTAGCGGAAAGGCTGGGGACTTCCCTATATAAGGCTACTATAAGAGAAGCTGTAGCCGTGAAAGAAGCCCAGATAAGCCAACAAAGCCTATTTACTTACGCTCCTAAAGCGAAAGTAACAGAGGACTACAAAGCCTTTACAGACGAATTTTTAGAAAGGACAGGGACGCTATGAAAGAGTTTATTGTATCAGACTACAGAGCCATAGTAGACAGGCTCAGAGAGGAAAACGGACGGGAACCCGAAAGCACGAAAATAGCCCTAGCCTGTTATGAGCTGGGAGCTAAGAGAGCCACAGAGGACGCAACAGAGACTAAATAAGAAAGAGAGGATATAAAACAATGGCAAGTAAGAAAAAGAGCTTTTTAGGAACAGCTCCAGCAAGAGAGGACAGTAACCCAGCTATGGCTTTTATCAGTGAGGAAAGTATAGAAGCCGTGGACGGAAAGGGAGAGGACACAGCCCCAGCTCTAAAGGCTCCTACTGGAGAGAAACCGCCGAAAGGCTTTAAAGTAAATCCTCTTTATGTGGAGACTAAGAGCAAGAGATTACAGCTAGTAGTACAGCCTAGCCTATATGAGAGGATAAAGGCGGCTAGTGATGCGGCGGGACTGTCTGTAAATGAGTTTTGCCACAGAGTATTAGATAAGGCTACAGAGGAAGAAAGAGAGGGCTAAGGAATGGCTACCAGAGATATAAAGGAACTACTCCAGATAAGACAGGAACAGCTCAGCAATTTTAGAGTATATACCCTTACAGAGCTTGAGCCAGTGCTAGGAGTAACACACAGGACGCTCTTACAGTATGTAAAGGACGGAAAAATAAAGGCTGTAAAAATCGGCGGCAAGTGGAAAGTATCAGAGGAAAACTTAAAAGCCTTTATCAATGGAGAGGGAGAGGACTAGAAAAGCCCTTACTCCTACAGGCTACTACATGGGGCTAAAATAGCGTTATTGTCTCATAATTACTATTAGCGGACAATAAAACTATGAAGCCAGAGACAGACTTTTTACAGCCTTTAGACAAGTAAAAGCCTGTTATCATACATAGCTATTACACAATAGCATATACACAAATACTACAGAGGAAAGGGGCTAGCATAATATGAAGCCACAGGAACAGAAAGACCGCTTTATAGTTATGCGGGCTGAGGGAAAGAGCTACAGCGCAATAGCTAAAGAGCTGGGAATAAGTAAGAGTACCTGTACAGACTGGGAGAAGAAGCTACAGGGACAAATAGCGGAACGGAAAGCCGAACAGCTAGAACAGCTCTACAGCTCCTACTTTATGACACGGGAAGCCCGTATAAAGAAGCTGGGGGACACTCTGGGGACAATAGACGGGGCTTTAGCCAGTGCAGACTTTAGCCAGATGCCCCCAGACAAGCTATTAGACTACAAATTAAAGTACACTCAAGCCCTTAAAGAGGAATACATAGCTACAGGACGCTCTAAGAGCCTACCAGAGGAAATAAACCCAGCTGCTCTTATGGATATGTTAAAAGACCTGTTAGAGCGTGTGAGGGCTGGAGAAGTGGACACAGTACAGGCTAACAGGGAAAGCATGATTATAAGCAATCTCTTAAAGGCTTACGAACAGACGGAACTACAGGCAAAGATAGACGTTTTAGAAGCTATAGTAGGGGGGCGGGCATAATGGCAAAGAGTATAAAAGCCTTACTCAATAAGAAAGGCTGGACAGGTAAAGAAGTAGGAAAAGCCCTACTAATGAACCTAAAGAACGATATAGAGAATAAAGGGAACCCAGATAAAAAGCCCCTGTTTTCTCAAGAGGACTATAACCGAATGGTTGACAGTCTGGACACAGACTACCAGTACACACAATATAAAGTGCTGGAGAGTATCTACAGCGCAATAGTAGACAGCTTTAATTACAATGAAGCTATGGCACAGCAATTTTACAACGGCTACTATAGATACTTCCTAGCTATCAGAGAAGCCCAGAGAGCAGAGGACTTTTTTACTACTACTGAAAAATTCCCGCTCATTCTTACACAAGCTCAGTATGACCGCCTAGCCGCTGAGAGAGAAGCCTATAAGAGAGGATTTACAGAGAGCTACTATAGCCTGTTTTTCCATACAGTAGCGGCTTTTGTCGATGCCGTAGAGAACGACAGAGCGGACTCTGTACCAGAGGACATATTAGCCGCTATTACAGCTACCCAGAGCCAGAAAGTAACTAATAAGAGGATATTAGCTAACTGGGCTGAGGATATGGGAGAGGGCTACTATACACTTCCAGACGGACGAAGAAGCGATAATATGACCGCTGAGGAATGGCAAGCGGCATTAACAGCCCTTTTTATGGAGTCTCACAAGCTCTATATAAACGGGGAACTACAGGACGCTCATACAACCGCCCAGCACTTTAACACAGAGCGACTTTTAACCGCCTACAGGCTCCTATTTAAGGGAGAGGACGCAATAAGAGAAGCCTATAGAGAAAGAACAGGGCAAGAGCTACCAGAGGAATATATAGGAGAGCTTGAGAAAGCCCTAGAGGAAATTATAGACGAAACAGCCAGCCCTAGCAGACGGGGAGACCCTAAGAGGGAACAGCTTACAGCCGCTCTATTTTATAACAATGGGAATAAAAGCCCAGAGTGGCACTATTACACAGAGCCGCCTACAGACTTTACTAAATACGATGTATTAGCGGATATGCTGGACAGATACAGGGGGGCTTATAGCGACCGCCTATTAGAAAGCGGCGGGGAGTATGTGGACGAAGTACCAGAGAGGGAACAGCTCAAAGAATTTAAGAAAGACTACCCAGCTTTAGCAGATGCCGTAAAAACCTATTTAGAGGGAACTGTAGCCCCTACTAAAGGCTTGAAAGCTAACCAGCTCTATAAAGACCTCATTACATGGGGAGAGCTTGCGGACATGGGCTATTTAGACTATCAGAGCCTTATAGCTGTAGACGATGCGGACATAGTGGAGCATATAGCCCAGACGCAAGAGGACAATACAGAAAACTTTAATAGACGGGCTAGGGGAATATATCACGGCATAGCCATATTGAAAGAAGCTAAATATTTTGACGCTGGAGAGGGCGGGGAGTATATAGACCCTGTAGCCGATAAGCTCAAGCTGGAACTCTTACAGGGCATAGACTACCTAGAGAGCAACACAGGGGAAGCGGAATATATAGCCGCTAATCTGGACTTTTTAGCACTTCCAGCCTTGCGCTATATGTATGCTTATAATGCCTTTATAGAGATAGTAGCCGCCGCTTATGACATTGATTTTATGACCGTGGCTAAGTATGACCTCTCTAAATTTGAGAGCCAGATAGAAGCCTGTAACAATATGCTCTATATGCTCTATAAGGGAGTATATGGAACAGCGGACGATAAGAAGCGGAAAAGGGCTTTTATAAGGGAGTATTTCCAGCCTATAGAGATAGAGGACTTAAAGCCCACAGAGGAAGCTAAAGAAGCCCTCAGAGCGAAAATAGAGGGGCTGGGCTATACCAGAGAAGCCGCTGTAACCCTTAAAAATTATCGAAGCCTTATAGCTGAGATAATGAGAGAGGGGGCTGTAGACAATGAGTAAGAGCAAATATACCAGCAAGCCCTTACAGGGCAAACAGCAAGCGGAAACCCCAGAAACCAACATAGAGCTACTTACAGAACGGGACAGACAGAAAGACTTTTACAATGTACCTACCAGCCCAGCCACAGACACTATATTAAAGGTAATGGGGACAGGCTCAGACCTTGCTACTCTACCAGCTAGGGCTAAGGGAGTGAACCACAGCCAGAAAATAGAAGTCTTACAAAACGGCAATAAAAGACAGGTAATAGTAAGTAGTGGAGTCTCTACTGTCACTCTGGAGCTTGCGGACATTGATAAATTAGTAGGCTCTAATAAGCCAGCTAAGAAAATGTTTGTATTCTCTCTTATAAAGATGAATGAGCAAGCCTTTAGTGAGGGAGTGCTTAGACGGAACTATATACAATTCCCTCTACAGGAACTCATAGACATAGGATATTACAGCCGCCCACAATCCGCTAGAAAGGGCTTTAATGATGCTATGGACATACTCACAAGCCTAAAGGTAAAGGGGACGCTCCAGAAAGGAAAGAAAAAGACTATAGAGCAATCCGCTATAGAAGTGCTTTTTACTGGGGCTAATATCAAAAAAGGAACCTGTACTATTTTCCTCAATGAGCGGATAAACTGGGCTTTTGTGGCTACTTTCTATACTATCCTACCTAAATACTACTTTAGCCTACCAAACAGGGCTAGCGACTTACTCTATTATATTTTCTATCTTGCCAGACAGAGAGTAAGGGAGATAGAGGAAAGGGGCTACTTTACTATAGGGCTGAGGGCTGTACAAGAGCGGCTAAACTTGCCTAGTGAGATAGGAAACAGTAACCCAGACAGGACTATAAAACAGCCTATAGAAGAAGCTGTAACAGCCATAGAGGAAGCCAGCAAAGACATAGAATTTACTATTACTCCTATTTACAACATGGGAGACCCTATAGCTAACTATCTGAGCAACGGCTACTTGAAAATAGAGCTAAAGGGCAAGTATGCCAAAGACTTTATAGCTCTATCAAAAGAGACCGCTAAACAGATACAGACAGCCGAAAAACGGCGGGAGACCATTACACAGAAAGCTCTAGCGGCTAACCTTGCTAAGAAAATTGAGAGTGAAGAAGCCAGCAAAAAGGCAAGGGAACAGACAAAACCAGATACAGAGTAGAAGCTGAGAGCGGGGGACGCTGGAAAGGCTAACCCGCTCAAAGTGCTATAAAAGTGCTATTTTCGTGCAATAAACAGGACGAAAAAGGGACAGGAAAGAGCCAAAAAGAGGACGGAAAAGGGCTAATAATGAGCCTTTAGGGGAGAGTAAGTAGCCTTATGAAAATCAAAAAAAGGAACATTTTACTCAGATACAGGGAAGCAACTACAAAGACATTTAGTAGCAGACAATCAAGGAAAGCTCAAGATATAGTAGCCGCTCCAGATGCCAGAGAAAAAGGAACAAAGTACTCAGCAAAAAGAACATTCTACTCAGCAAAAGGAACATTTTACTCAGCAAAAAGAACATTTTACTCAGATGCCGAAACGCTGAAACCCGCATAAAATAAGGCTTTTCTGGACTTCTGAAAATCCTAATAGATAATCAATAGATTATTGATTGATTATTAACAGCGCAAAGCCGCCCAGCTTTACAGCGGCGGCTATGCTTATAATAGCCTATAGAGAAAGAACAGGACAGAGACCTACAGCCGCTATTACTTCCCTACAGGCTCCTACTACTGGGAGCGGGACAGGCTGAGGGGATAGGGGGCTATAAAATCTCTACAGCCCTAAGAGCGGAAAACGGCGGGGGAGTCTCACGCAAATTTTTAGCGATTTCATCGGATTTGTCACAAAGTGACAAAACCGAGAAACCAAAAAAGGGCTAATTACAAATTTTTAGAAAAACAGGAGAGTATAAGCGCATGGACAGAGAGACAGCTAAACAATATGTAAAGGGACAGCTTGAGAGCTACCTACAGGGCAAGGGGATAAACACCCGCCGCCCGTTCCGATGCCTAAACCCAGCGCACACAGATAACAAGCCCAGCATGAGCATAGATAGGAACAGCTCCAGCGGTTTACATTGTAAGTGTTTTTCTTGCGGGGCTTACTATGACACTTTAGACCTTATAGGCATTGATTACGGCTTGACGGACGAAACAGCCATATTTAATAAAGCCTATGAGCTTTTCAATCTGGATATAGACCGCTACAGCCACAGAGCCACAGCACAAGAGGACTTTAGCCCAGAGTACCAAAACCAGCCCAAAAACGAACAAAATACACAATCAAGATTACACAATACAGATTACACAATGAATTATACTATAGAGGATATACAGGACGAAGTAAGGATAGACTTTACAGACATAGTAAAGGCGGCTCATAAAGAGCTACTGGGAAACCAGAAAGCCCTACAGTATTTACAGAGTAGGGGCTTGAACATGGAGACTATTAGAGCCTATGAGCTGGGATATGATGCGGCGGGCTATAATCACTTCCTACAGGCTTACCCACAGAACCAGAGCAAGAGCAAAAAGGCGGGGCTTTACCGCTATATATTCCCTTACCCAGACACAGAGGGAAAATACAGCTATTTTCTTACAGAGATAGAGGACAGAGCGAAAGTAGACGAATACAACGGAAAATATAGAAAAATAAGCAAGGGCGAAAGTAAAATAGCGGCTCAGATATTCAATGAGAGATACTTACAAAGCCCGCCGCCTGTAGTCTTTATATGTGAGGGGATATATGACGCTCTGAGCGTAGAAGAAGCTGGGGGAAAGGCTATAGCTTTTGTAGGGACGGCTCATAGACGCTTTTTAAGTCTCTGTAAAAAGTATATGCCAGATACTACTTTTATTATCTCTCTGGACAATGACGAAGCGGGACAGCAAGCCATAGCCAGAGTAAAAGAGGGGCTGGACTTCCTAAAAATCCCTTACATGGTAAGGACAGCGGAACAGGGGAAAGACTTTAACGAAGCCTTACAGACGGACAGGGGAGCTTTTACAGAGTATATACAGCAAGTAGTAGCCGATGCGGAACAGGAAAAGAGAGCTAAAGAGGAAGCCGAAAGACAAGCCTACTTACAGACCTCTACAGCCTACCAGCTCCAGAACTTTATAGACGATATAGAAAAGAGTAAGACAGCTACTTTCTTTCCTACAGGCTTTTCTAGTATTGATAACCTGTTAGACGGGGGCTTATATGCTGGGCTGTATGTAGTGGGGGCTATTTCCTCACTGGGAAAAACTACTTTCTGTCTCCAGCTCCTAGACAATATAGCCGCCGCTGGACATGATGTAATTATATTCTCTCTGGAAATGGCTAGAAGTGAGCTTATAGCTAAGAGCGTGAGCCGCCACAGCTTACAAGCGGACATAAGGAAGTATAAGACCACAGTACACGCTAAGACAGTGAGAGGGATAACCACAGGAACCCGCTACAGGGACTACAGCCAGACGGACAGGGAAATTATAGAAGCGGCTATAACAGCTTACTCTCAGTATGCGGACAGAATTTACATACATGAGGGAGTAGGCAATATAGGAGTAGAGCAAGTAAGAAAAGTAGTGAAGCGGCATATAAAAATTACAGGCAATAAGCCAGTAATACTAATTGACTATGTACAGATACTAGCCCCTTACAATGAGAGAGCCACAGATAAGCAAAACACAGATAAGAGCGTATTAGAGCTAAAGCGGCTGAGCCGTGATTACTCTATCCCTGTTATAGGCATTTCCAGCTTTAACAGAGATAACTATACACAGCCTGTAAATATGGCGGCTTTTAAAGAGTCTGGAGCCGTGGAGTATTCAAGCGATGTACTCATAGCCTTACAGTATGAGGGCATGGACTACCAGCCGAAAGAGAAAGACGGGGACAGACAGAAAAGGATAAGGGAGCTACTGGACGCTCAAATAGCAATAGGCAAGAGCGGAAAGGCTCAGAGCATACAGGTAAAAATACTAAAGAACAGGAACGGCTCCAAAGGGGACACAGTAATAGACTTTTACCCGATGTTTAATTTATTCTCCGAAAAAGGCAAGAGCGGCATAACGAAAGCCACAGGGGGAGAAGATGCGGGGGACTGGACACGGATAGACGGAACAGAGGAAGATATACCTTTTTAAAGGCTGAGAGGGGGCTATAGTATGCAATTAGATTTTACAGCTATAAGAGGAAACCTAGCAGAAAAGCCCCTAGAAAGCCCTGTAGCGGCTTTTAATGGGCTGGACTGTATAGAAGCCCTAGAGCCTGTAAAACCCGCTCAGAAAGCCCCAGAAAGAGCCACAGAGGGAACGGAACAGGCGGGACGGCTCCTAGCTCAGTATAAGCAAGAGCAAGCGGAACACGAGCGGACTCTAGCTATATACAGGGAATACCAGCATAATATAAAAGAGTCTGGGAGCTTGAGGACAGCTATACTAAAGGGAGCCAAAGTAGGAGAGCCGCCTGTAGCCTTACTCTTAAAGGCTGTAAAGTGTATTTCACTAATGACAGGGGACACAGTATTTTATAGCCAGCTTGAGGGAGATATAAAGAGTATTTACGGGGCGGGGCTACTGGAG
>Ga0208197_1003987_pt1 | contig 11275 bp, 4 predicted proteins | sample AD_JPNNA4_MetaG_FD_184444 | JGI IMG/M metagenome (GOLD analysis project Ga0208197, IMG submission 184444) | Active sludge microbial communities of municipal wastewater-treating anaerobic digesters from Japan - AD_JPNNA4_MetaG (SPAdes) (version 2) | ecosystem: Engineered > Bioreactor > Anaerobic >... | reverse complement strand
TGGCGAAGCCCTGGAAGGCCAACCCGCGGATGACGTTGCGCCCGCCGGTGAGGTTGAACGCGCCCTTCTTGTTGTCGCCGCGCAACACAATGCGCGGGCCGACGATGAGCGCGCGCCCGCCCGGCTGTGTCGTCCCGTCAACGATGACCTTGCCGTAGACGCCGAAATCGCGGAAAGCGTGCGTCTCGGAACCGGAATTGTCACTGTTCACGGTGATGATCCACACGCCGTTGCCCGCGTCGTAGCCGGGATCGCCGGTCGGGATATCGAAACCGATGTGGAAGACTTGTCCCGGCGCCGAATAATAGTGCGCCTCGTTGAGCGCGCGCCGCAGCGTGCAGGGTGAGTGCGTGTCACACCGTTCGCTGTTGGGATCGGAGCCGCCCACATCGCTTGTCGTCGTGACGGTGAGCCAGTACGTCGGCGTGAGATCGGCCGGTGAAGCGACGACTGCACGAGACAGCCGATGCTCCGCCGGTTGCGCCGCAGCCAGCACCCCGCCGACGAGCAGCAACGTCCCCAGCAACGTGAAAACCAAAACCCATAGTTTCCGATACATTCCAGTTGCTCCTTTCGTGAATCTCAAATTGCACATAGAAAGTACGAGTAACAGACCTCACTCTCTACCTTTCGCCTACTCCCCACCCTTTATCTATCCCGCGCAGATCTCTGCTTTTCCTGCGCCGACATCTCGCGTTGTAAGAACTCAAACAGCGTCTGCACATCAACAAAACTCTGGCGTTCTCCGGTACCCGGCCGCTCCACCGAGGCGCGCCAGACTTCCTTTTCACCGTCGCTCGTTTCCCAGAGCCGCAGCAGATACGAGAGATACCCGCGTTGTTTCATAGCACACCCAGCCTTTCACCAACTTCACGGATAATGATAAGCGGTCAGGAACGCAAACTCGCCAATGCCGTCGCCAATAAACAGATAACGTCCGTCACCTGTAACAGCGATGCCCACCGGGAACAAGAACTCCCCCGCCGGCCAGCCGGTGACGCCGTCGTTGGTCGCTTCCACGCCGATACGTTCCAGCCATTGCCCCTGCGCATCCAGCTTCACCGCGCCGGGCGGACTCCAGGTGACGACGTAGAAATTCCCTGCCGCATCCAGGCTCAACATCTGGGGGAAACTATCGGCCAGCGCCTCCATGCCCAGGCGTCGGATCACGCGCCCGTCGTCAGGCGCGAGTTCCAGAATATAACCGCCGGCGCCGGTCAGAAACAGCGTTCCGTCTGGGCCGATGTCCATCGCTTTGACGCTGAGTTCGGTCTCAACCGGGAAGTTACGGAGAAATTCACCCTCGGCAGAAAACACCTGCACGCGCGTCCCGACCTCGCCGACGTCCAGGGCGTAGATGTTGCCGTCCAGGTCAACCGCCAGCGCCGCCGGGCTTTCGCCGGAGAACTCGCCGTCGCCCGTCCCATAGCCGCCAAACGCGCCGAGCAGGTCGCCCTCGGCGTTGAAGTGTACGATTTGGCGGAAACCAAGCTCCGCCAGATAAACTGCGCCGTCTGGCCCCACCTTCACATCCGCCACATAGCCGATCTCGCCCTGCGCCAGTTGCCCCTGGTAGCTGCCTTCGAGATCGAAGATGTAAGCGCCGTTATAAGCATCGGCGACATAGACTGCCGAGTCAGTCGCATCCATACCGCCCAACATTGTGAAGGAAAGCTCCGCCAGCTCCGGGGATGTGCTGCCCACCCGCCAGAGCACCTCCGCCGTCGTCGTGTCTGCGGGGATGACAGGGCGCTCCACCGAGCCGATCACCTCCACAGCATCAATCGCCGCGCGCCCCGCCTTCAACACCGAATGATTCACCGTGATACGCAATCCGCCGATCTGGTAATCTACCTCCACCGGAATAGAGAGTGTGTAGGGACATTGGGATGCGGCGTAAGGCCGGGCCGTGTAAATTTCGTGGTATTCCGCCGTGAAATCAATCAATTCAACTTTGACGATCTGCGAGGGGTTGTTTGTCTGAATGATGTTGATCAACGTCGGCACAGTCGGCACATCGAAGCTCAGTTCGAGCCAGGCGACGCCATCTGCTTCGGCAGGAGACCAGGCGGAAGGTGCATCGCCGCACACGAGCGTATCCGGTTTGCCGGTTGCTTGCCTCGCGCTGTGATCGGGATCGCTGTACGCAGAACTGGCAGATGCGGCAATCGCCCATTGACGGTAGCCCTTATCCGCGCCTGGTGGAATGGGAATTGGCGTGGGCGGTGGCGCAGTCGTCACGGTGGGCGCAGTAATGGGTGTAGTGGTCGGAGGAAAAGCGGTCGCTGTGGCAGCGGCTTCAGGCGCAGACGCCCTTACCGTTGTTGTGGGCGGAACGAGCGCCGTCCCGCTAGAGGCACGGCACGCCGAACTCAGCAGAATACAGATAACAAGGCAGAAAGGCAACCATTTTTTCATGTGTGTTTCTCCCTAAACAAGTGTGGGGCAAACTGTTAGTTTGCCTTCCGCAAGCTAACAGCTTGCGCTACAGCGTTGACAAATACGTATACTCTCACCAGATACGTAGGGCAAACTGTTAGTTTGCCTTCCGCAAGCTAACAGCTTGCGGTACAGCGTTGCCAAATGCGTGTACTCTCACCAGATACGTAGGGCAAACTGTTAGTTTGCCTTTGCCGCAGGCTAAAAGCTTGCGCTACATTTGACAACTGTGTGTACCTTCCTACAATTGAGGCTGGAGGCGTTATGACCACGATCCCACCCACCACAATCAGGGTTATCGCGCCGGATGGACGGCTTACGCCAGCGCGCAGACGGCGGATGATGCTCGATCTGTGCTTGCGACGCGCACGTCCGGGAACCGGCAGCGCACCGGAATTTCTGCACAGGAGGACAGCTATGCACCCCTGGCCCGATTTGCGTTCCACTCTCCGGGGCATCCCCTGGCTCATCGTCGGCGGCGTTGCTACGCGCGCCTATATGCCAGAACGAGCTACTCAGGATATGGACATTCTCATCCGCGTGGCGGATAGCGATTTAGTCTGGCAAAAATTACACGCCGCCGGTTATACGCGCGTTTCAGAATTAGCGATTCCCGGCTTTGTCGCCCGCTCACCTGAAGACGTTGAGTTGGATATCCTCTATAGCGATGAAGCCTGGCTGGATGAAGCGTTGCAGCATCCCGAAACCGACGCCGCCGGGTATCCAGTCATCGGATTGCCGTATCTCGTGTTAATGAAACTGGCCTCCGCGCGGGCGCAGGATATGGCCGATCTCGCGCGGATGCTCGGTCTGGCGTCGGAGGCGCGCCTGGCGCAGGTGCGCAATGCTGTGCGCCGGTATGCCCTGGATGCTGTCGAAGATCTCGAATCCCTCATTTACCTGGGACGCCTGGAAATTGAGAGTGACAGGTAACTCGTGATTTGGAATCAGGAACGCTGCCCGGCGAGACTACCGGGCAGCGTTTTTGTGCAGTCGTGTTACATATTTCTGAGCACGAGCGGTAAGAATATCTTGTGTTCAGCCGTCGGCAACGCGATGACCGTGACCGTCACAGTATCGCGGATAGCCTGCGGCTGCGTCAGCGCGCAGTTCCACACCGCCAGTTCAACCGTGTACACGCCGGTTGCTGCGAAGGTGTGCGCGAGGGCCAGCGGGTCGGCGCTGCCCACCGTGGCGACAACCGCCGAACCGTCGTCATAGTCAACCGTATAGGTGTATGGCTTGGTGGCGTTATCCGGCGCGATGTCGGCGGCGAATTGAACCTCGGTGGTGGTGTAGATGTCGCCAGTCGTGAGCAGCCCCAACGTCACAGCACTGACATCCACGCAGACGACTGGCGGAACGACCGCGACCGCGAGCGTATCCGTCACGGGCGGGGTCAGTTCATCATTCCACACGGTAACAGTGACGGTGTAATTGCCGGTGAGCGTGAAGGCGTGGGTGAAGGTGAGCGGATCCACACTGCTGACGCCAGCGGCGCTCTCCCCATCGCCGAAATCCAGCGTGTACGAGTACGGCTTACTGGCGTCATCCGGCGCAATGTCGGCGCTGAAGTCAACCACGGTGTAAGGGTTGATGTCGCCACCGCCCACCCGTGAGAGCGCGACGCCTGTGACCGGAACAACGGTGCTGAGCTGTGCGACACGCGGGGCGGATGTTTGCAGGGCGTATTGGACATAGCCCACAACGCGGTACAGCGTGTCCGGCAGCGCATTGATCGCGGCCCACGTATCGGTGAACGTGCGCGTCGCACCAGGCACGAGCGCAGTCAGCGTGTGCGTGAACCCGGCAGTCTGCGTCACGCCGTCCGCCGTCTCCACGCGGATGACAGCGACGCCGTCCAACGTCACGTCGCCGGTGTTCTGGAATGTCAGAGCGATATTCACAGCGTCGCCGGGCCGGAAGTGGATCGGCGCAGCGGTCAGGTCTGTCGCCTCGCCGGCAGCAACGCCCACGGTGAATTCAGTCACCTCGGCATCCAGCACGTGACCTTCCAGATCAGCCAACGTCACGTCGAGATAGTAATCCCCGGCCGGGAGTGTCTCCGTAATGACCAGATCGAGCATCGAGGTGCCGGTGATGGCGCGCAGCGCTTGCAACGGCAACGCCGTTTCGACGTTCGCAGAGAGCGATTTGACGGTTGGCTGCACGATGAGCAGTTGTTCCGCGCCGTTGTTGTCCACCACGAGCGTCGTTGTGACCGGCTCGATCAGGCGATAGGTGGTCTGCGCCGGCTGCAGGGCCACGATGCTCACGGTGGTGGTGAAAACGTCAATGTCGAAGTTCCATTCCTGGTAGAAGCGTGCGTCGGTTGTCTCCGGGTTGTAGGTGAAGGGATAGATGGACAGTTCCAGCGTCGAAGTGCCGTCCGGGTTCTCGAAGACGTTCCACTCATAATCCTGCTCAAACTTGGGATAGAAGCCGGTAATGGCAGCCGTCGCCTGGAGCGGCGCGGCGGTCGGTGCGGCGCAGTCGCAGTCAATGGCCGGGACGTAGACCGGCAGGTGCAGACCGGTGGTGACGACCAGACCGGATTGCAGCGTGAGCGCCACATCCTGTACGCGCTGTCCCTGTGGATAGGTGTACGTTGTTTTCCAGAAGGGTACGATGTAATCGGTGGGACTGAGCCACTCACTGCCGTCAGGGAGCGTCAGATGGTCGAAGCCATCCTCGTCGGTCGTCACCGCATAGTCGGGCAGCGTCAGGGCAACCGTACCAATCGGCCCGTCCGGCGCGACAGGCTGCGCGACGTTCACCGCCAGCGTGGGCAGCGCGCCGAATTTGGGATCGCCGAACATGTGGTACTGGTAAATCCATTCCTTCCACCCGTCGCTATCGCCCCAGTGGTCGCGGGCCATATCGGTGAAAGCATAGCCGACAGAGAGCACATTGTTGCTTCCCCAGCGATTGAAGAACGCACGCCCGGCAGCCCCATTCATGCCCCGGTCGGAGGCGCTGACCGCGCCGATGTATAGACCTGCACCCTTCCGCAGCCAGGCTTCCGGCATACTGTAGCTGTCACGATAATCGCCGGTCGAACAAGCCAACCCAAAGACAAAGGGGTGATAGCCGTTCAGGTTAAAGCCGGATACATCGCTGGTATTGAGACCGACAGTGCCATCATCCTGCCAGTAGCTGGCATTGCCATGCCCCCGGTAGACCACCAAACCTTGTCCCTTAGCCAACTCCGGTTTGAAGGCCGCCAACATATCCGCAGCCGTCGCGTAATTCGTCCACTTGAGGAGGGTGATGCTGGCGAAATTCAGCCGGTCGGCGATTTCGTTGGCATGGGTCCAGAACGTCCCCGCGCCGTCCCCGCGCCCACTGCTGATCAAGGCACGCTGCCGGTCGAAGCCGACGCCGGTTTTCGCCACAGCGAGGGAAGCCTCTATGCCTCGCTGCAACGTGCCCAGGTCAGGGCCAACGATGCGCCCCAACACCAATTCGGGCTTGGCCTGTCCAGAAGTGCTGGCGTAACGCAAATCGCTGTAGGATGGGCCATATCCGGCGCCCTGCGGTGGGATGATCTCGTCTTCGCCAACGAAGAGCACATAGCCGCCGGCGTGGTAGGCGCGGAAGTTGGGGTGCAGGGCGTTGGCCCAGCGCCCACCCGGTGCGAGGAGCGCATCCAGCGTCGCCGGACACGGATTGATGGGCAGGTACCCGAGGACGCCGTTGCGGTACGTCGCCAATTCCGCCATCTTTGAGAGAAGCAAGCTCAACTCGCGCTGCGTCCCCTGACTTGCGCGCCATTCCACCGGCGCGGTATACGTTGCCAGCCCTGCCGGGGAAGTGACAAGGATGTAGTCCGATCCGGCAATGATGTTCCGCACCACGTCATCAATCCACTCACCATCCACCCAGTTGTCGCCTTCCGCGAAGTCCTTCGTAAACGTTCCGGAGACGCCCGCATAGCGATAGCGCACACGGGCGACCTGGTCGGGATTGTGCCCGCTGCCGATGTAGTAATAGTCGTAATCCTGGTAGAGTATGGGCACGAGTTTATACGTCACGGCAAAACTCGCGCCGGGAGCAAGGACGAGTTCATCAGTATCGGCGTCGCTGTAGAGGTCCACCATAATCTTCCGGTTGCGAGTGTCGCCGTTGTCGCCGTTTTTAACCACGTAGTAATTGGCATTGGGCGCCATCAACCCAAGCTGGTTGCTCGTCTCGATGACCTGGAAGCCGCGCGCGAAGTCCTCGACGTAATCCACGTAGACCGTGCCCGTTCCGGTATTGCTGATGAGCAGCGTAACTTGGATGGCATTGCCGGCGCGGGTGGCGATATGATCAATGGCAATATCGCCGCGCCCCTGTACCAGTTTGATGGTACTCTCGGACGTCAACGTGCGGCCATCACTCGTCACCGCTTCAAAGCGTAACGTGTGATCGCCAGCACTCTTGCCGGTCAGGTTGATCGTGAATGTGTGGTTGTATGTTCCCGCCGTTGGTGTGTGTGTCCCCACGGCCACGCCATCCAGGTACATGCGCATCGTGGCGACACTCTGTTGCACCGCATCGCAAAGAACAGCCTGCAAACTGGGCGGCACTTCAGTCCCCTCGGAGAAGCCGCTATCGGTGCACCCCCACGCAAACTGCGCGCCGTAGACCAAAGCGTTCATTGTAGTTCCGGCAGGCGCAGTCACCCCATCAATGTAGACCACTTTACCTGAAGTTGGACTGACGAGCACTGCTTTGCCCGTCATCAACCGATTGATCGGGGTGATGGTTCCAACCTTCGCCGTCGGCGCGTTTTGCAGATTGTACGCCTGGACTTGAAGCATGTGCGGCGCGAACCACTGCGCGCGCGTCAGTCCCAGCGCCGCCGGTGAAACATAAACTTCGTAGCGGCTGCCCGTGGGCGAATAATCGCGCCCGATGAGTTGCCCGTCCAAGAAGAACGATACGCGATCCACACCGGCAACGTCGCTGGTCACATCGGCGTAGAGCGTCCAGAACTCGTACTGCGCAGACGGATAGTCGCCGATGCCGATCATGCCGAGCGCCGCCGGGTCCGTGCCGGGCGCCTTTGTCTCGAAATAGGCACCAGAAGTGGTGTTGAGCAACCCCTGTTCATCGGTAAACCGGATGCGGTACCAGTAGATACTGGCGGAGTCAAGGCCGCTCAAGGAGACTTCGTGCTGGGTTTTGTACGTCATGTCGGAGATCGTGGTGACGTTGAAAGGGCCATTTCTGCCGTAATCGAAATTCATGCGCGTCGGTTTGTTTGTCGTCCATGTGATTTGGGCCGTGTGTTCGGTCGTCGTGATAAACGGCCCGGCGACGATCTCCGGCGGGTAAGGATCGCAGAGCCACCAATCCTCGAAACTGTTGTTGGCTTCCTCACGTTCCAGCACGACGCCGCCAGCGTCGGCGGTAATCAAAGCGCGCAAGGCCACCGTCCCCGGCGGGAAAGTCGCGCAGTTCCACACGTAGTCAATGTAACGCGAGCGCACCCAGCCGGGCTGTAAAATTTCGGGGTATTCGGTTTGCGCGACGACGGTGATCGCCTGGGTCAAGTCAACCGCAAAGTTCGCCGGAGCCGCGCTGCCACCGGTATTTTTGATGATGTAGTAGGCGCGGGACTCGTCCAGGTTGTACCACATCCCCGAAACCACAATGTCCGGCAGTTGGTCACGCGGGATAATTTCGATGGTGTGATACTGCACGACCACCGCCGCGCCGCTACAGTTCGAGACGGTAACGGTAATATGTTTCGTGCCGGGGGTAACCCACGTGTATGATTTGATCACCTGCCCACCGCTGGAAGGCGTCTGCTCGTCCGCTTCCCACGTGTAAACTACCGGCTCGGTCGCGCCGCTGGGCGTCGCCTGAGCGTTGAAGGTATAAGCGGTGTTCGTGACGCCCTCTGTCGGCCCACTGACGCTCAGGTCAGTCACCGGCGTACACGTTGGCACGGGTGCGTTGATGACGACCTGATGCGTATCCACCACACTACTCTCGCAATTCGACGCCGTCACCGTGATCGTCTTCGTGCCCGTCGTCGCCCACGTATAGGTGATGACGCCGACATAGCCCTCGAACGTAGATTGTTCATCCGCTCGCCAGGTGTACAGAATAGGCGGCGTCGCCGTCGTAGGCAGGATGCTGGCATTGAAGCTATATGCCGTGTCGGTGAACCCCTGCGTCGCACCGTTGATGCTCACACTCGTGGCAGGATAGCACGGCGGCGGGCCGTAAGTGATGATCAATTGCGGGTCTGGACTGCCTTCACGCGCAACCAAACTGGCAGAACCGAGTTCGCCGTTGGCGGGCTTCAGGCGGAAGCCGTAGTTGAGCAGAACGCCAGAACTCCACGCCTGTACGATATTCGTGACATCCCAGTAGTTAAAACCACCGTCCACAAACGTGGATGAAGGATCGCCCTGGCTCTCGTCGCCGGGACGGCTGTTCCAGGTCACGCCCATTTCGGTCCAACTGCCCAGATTGGCCGTTGGCGAGATGGCGATCGCAGCCTGTGGAGAAGCCAGCGCGCGGTTGACCGTCCCGTGCAGAATCAGTGTAGCGCTGATGATGGTACTGTCGGCCGGGACGCTGGACACATTGAATTGGAGTAAGGCATGACTTTCATTGAAAGTGGATGCATCGCGCCGCACCGTCATATCGACCGCGTTGCCATAGTTCTGCGTCGGGTATGCCTGGGAAATGCTCGTATCGGCCTGCACGGTAAACGTCGTCCGCCGCACATACTCCACCACCAGGCGCGGCGGATTGGCGCCTTCGCGGGAACTGAAGTAGCGCGTACCATTGGTCCCGAAATTGAAGATCAACCGCACGCCATTGTTCGCGAGCGTACCGGCGTGCCACTTCTGCACCATCGGCGTAATGTTCCACCGCCGCCAACTGCCGTCGGGCAAGCCTTCCAGAACCTCATCTACTGTGGTGAAGGTCGGTTGATTGTTCCAGGTGACGCCGGTTTCCGTCCAGGCGCTGGTGAGGGCCTGCGCTTTGATATCGAAGCCCGACCCGCTGGTTTGAGACAATTCCAACGTCGCCGTCAAGATCACAGCATCCGCAGGCAATGTGGAGAGATCAAAGGCGACCAGGGTACGATACGCTGCCGAGATAGGAGAGGTCACGATGCCAACCCTTACGCTTGGACTCGTGCCATAGTTTGTGTCAGCACTCGCGCTGTTCACATAACTATCTTTGCCTGCAGTGAATGTGCTCCGATAGCTCGTTTCCTGTGCCGTACACACCGCCACCGGCCCTTCCGGAAAAGACGGCGTCTGCGCTTGCACCGATTGCGCCGTTAAAAACCAGATACTGGCAACCAACAGTAGGCCAATCCACCATAACGAACGCTTCATCACTATACCTCCTTACTATCGTGGTTGTTTCCATACACAGTGGGAATCGATTCAGGCTTTATTGTAGCGAGACGCCGTCATAAAAACGTCATAACATGGCGGCATTCGCCCACATCGCTGCAAAAAGGCTGACATTGCCCTCTGACGTGCTTACAGGTATAATCTAAGCATTCAGCTTATAGCCTTCAGCAGTCAGCTTTCAGCTATCAGCTTTTAGCTATCAAATCTGACAACGTGCTTATGAAGACACAAGACGGCTAGAAGCTGAAGGCTGATCGCTGACAGCTACACACCATGACACAACTAGACATACACCTGCTCGGAACACTACAAATCTCGCTGGACGGCAAGCCGCTGACCGGGTTCGCCACCGACAAAGCCCGCGCCCTGCTGGCCTATCTGGCGCTGGAAAACGCGCATCCGCTGCGCCGCGACGCCCTCGCCACGCTGCTGTGGCCCGATCAGCCGGAGAACAAAGCGCGCCAAAACCTGCGCCAGACCTTGCTCTACCTGCGCCACGCGCTCAACGAGGATGACCAATGCGCCGTCCCCTTCCTGCTCATCGACCGCGAGACGGTGCAACTCAACCCCGCCAGCGATTACCGGGTGGACGTGGCCGAGTTCCAGGCGCTTCACACAGCTTGCCAGGGACATCGACACCGCCGCGTCGAGCGCTGTCTGCCCTGTATGCGCCGTCTGGAGCGTATGGCCGAGCTGTATCACGGGGAATTCCTGGAACATTTCTTCGTGGGCGACAGCACGCTCTTCGAGGAATGGGCGACGCTCAAGCGCGAGTGGCTGCACCGCGAGGCCATCGAGGCGTTGTTCATTTTGACCGATTACTACACCCGGCACGGCGAACTGACCCGCGCGCGACAATGCGCCCGGCGGCAAGTCGAACTGGAACCCTGGCGCGAGGAGGCGCACCGCCAACTGATGCGCCTGCTGGCGTTGGAGGGACAACGCAGCGCGGCCCTGGCCCAGTATGAAGCCTGCCGTCGCATCCTGGCGCAAGAGTTGGGCGTCGAACCGATGGCGGAAACAACGGCGCTCGTCGAAACCATCAAGCGCGAAGAGGTGCAGGCCCAACCGCGCGATCATGGTCTGCCGCCATCACCCACCCGTTTTGTCGGGCGGGAGACCGAGCTGGCCGAACTGGCGGAATGGCTGGCGGCGCCGGATTGTCGCCTCGTCACCCTGGTCGGAGCGGGCGGGATCGGCAAGAGCCGCCTGGCGCTGCAAGTGCTGGAGGAACATCGCGGGCTGTTCGCGCACGGTGTCGCCTTCGTACCCCTCGATGCCGTGGCATCCGCCGAATTCATCCCCTACGCCATCGCCAGGGCACTCAGCTTCTCGCTGCAAGGCCCGCAAAGCCCCGACGAGCAACTGCTCAACTACTTACGCGAAAAAGAGGTGCTCCTGGCGCTCGATAATTTCGAGCATTTGTTGCAGGATTGTGCGCTAATCGAACAGATTCTTACCCA
>Ga0208197_1003983_pt1 | contig 11300 bp, 9 predicted proteins | sample AD_JPNNA4_MetaG_FD_184444 | JGI IMG/M metagenome (GOLD analysis project Ga0208197, IMG submission 184444) | Active sludge microbial communities of municipal wastewater-treating anaerobic digesters from Japan - AD_JPNNA4_MetaG (SPAdes) (version 2) | ecosystem: Engineered > Bioreactor > Anaerobic >... | reverse complement strand
TGTGCTTTCGCAGCAACACGATGAGAAAAACGGCGGCGGGCATTATCTAAGCTATGAAGAGATAAGAGAAACGCTCATCGAAAGAATTATCAAACCCGTTCTTGAACCCACAGGGCTTCTCGATGCGAGCACGAGATACTTTATCAATCCTACTGGGCGATTTGTAATTGGCGGCCCCTTGGGCGATACTGGACTTACGGGACGAAAGATAATTGCCGATACCTATGGCGGCATGGGACGCCATGGTGGCGGATCATTCTCGGGCAAGGATCCCACTAAGGTAGACCGATCCGCGGCATATATGGTGCGGTATATTGCGAAGAATGTGGTAGCTGCAGGGCTGGCGGACCGCTGTGAAATAGAAGTGGCCTATGCCATCGGAGTTCCAGAGCCTATTTCCGTATTTGTTGAGACATTTGGTACCGCCAAGGTCGATGAAGAGGCGATAGAGCGAGCTATTCTACAGGTATTCGATTTGACACCAAAAGGCATAATCGAGACACTGGAACTAAAGAATCCCATTTATCGAGCAACATCGGTCTATGGGCACTTTGGGCGCGATAGCTTTAGTTGGGAAAAGACCAACAGGGTGGAAGACTTGCTCAAGGCCATCCGCTGAGAAATAGTCGAACTATCGGATAAGCCACGAAGCGACAGCTTCCGACCGATAACTTTTGACCGACAGCTTCTAATCGACAACTTCTAATATCGGGCTCCTGCAATAATGGCGCCCTGGAGCATAACAGCAATAGGGCACACTGAGCGACTCATCGTTGCGGTTTCTTTGCTTCGGCGCATTGTGGTTCGCATTGTGCTCATCGAACCGGATATCGAGCCTCCCGTAACTGGAGTTACATTCTTCCCGTCGAAATAATACGCCAAGCGCACCTCTGCACCAAAGTCGCCGGTCATCGAATCCAGCCGGAAGTCGCTGAACATAACGGGCTCGAGATAGGGCTTAGCATGCATTTCTTCAAAGCTCATCGAGCCGCCGGGCACAGAGAAAAGCAAAAAGGCTCCCTTGCGTGGAACTCCAAGCCAGTCTGCATGCCGAACAGATCCTATAAGGGTTTTTAGGATACCATTTTCTATGACAAGCGTACGCTCTAGAGGAAATCCATCGCTATCGAAGGCTGCCGAGGCTGGGAGTCCCGATATGACAGGTTCGGCCCATAGATCGAGCAGCTCGATTATAGCGCCATCGCCCTTGTGTTCAGCTTCAATGTTTTCGTTGCCGCCCTGCACATTGGCGCCAGGTCCAAATGGCGAAGCTTTGGAATAAATGGCTTCGGTTCGCGAATTCTCGAAGAACCATGAAAATATTTCTTCAGCTTCTTTTCCGCGCAGAATGAGCGGTATGCCGCTTAGTTTGGGCATAGGCTTGGCAAGAGCGCGATCGCCGACCTGTATAAGTCTATCGCCGATGCTCTGTGCCAAGCGCGCTAGGTCGGGCTCGGAGAATTCGATATCGTCAAAGAGCTCGACTGTGCTATAGGGATTGTTGGCGGAACCGTCGATAGAGCCGTCGGAGAAACCGTCGATAGAGCTGTCGGCGAGATTTTTTGAAAGGCTATTGGCAGGGCTATCGGCTGGATTGTTTGAAGGACTATCGGCGGAGCTGTCCACGGAGCTATTTGAAGCAATATCGGCGAGGCTGTCCGCTTCTACAACGAATTCACTATATCCTCGCCAGATGGTTCTCAAATAGTCGATACCTTGCGAATTGAGAAGGCGTCGCTGTTCTTTGGAGATGAAGAGTTCGAGCGAATTGATACGTGGATTGACATTTTTTGGCATAGCTAAGGAATCCACTATAGGTACAGCTTTAGGCTGATTCATGTGTTTGAAGGGGGAGTATAAGGCAGAACGGATAGATTTGACTCGATCTTCAAAAGAAAGGGCTTCAAATCCGGAGATCGGTACTTGTACAGAAAGTGGGGACAGAGCTGGCAGGCTAAACCATGGATTGTGAGACTTGGAGGCCGCAAAAACGGCCTGTCGTATTTTAACCACACATTCTTCCAGCGAGAAACTCGGAAAGATGGTTATAGTGGCCTCGCCGCGAAATCTTCTGGGCGCTTCAGAGCTGTCGACCTTTTCGGAGCTAGGAGCGCTATTGGTGCTAGCTTCATCTGGGGTGTTTTCATTGCTACAGGCGCTCGGGTGAGAAACATCATCGATACTGTCGACATAGAAGGTCAAAGAATAGACGACTTCGTCGATGGAGCGGGCCTGCTCAGCGTGATCGACGATATAATACCTCTCTTGCCGCTGGATGTTGCGCTCTACAAGGCGCCAGTCCGCAATGGCTTGGGCTACTGGAGATTCTGAGTCCACAGGAGAAGGTGCGGCAGCATAAGCTGCTCCTATTCGAGCCGAAGCATGCAGGTTCTTTGAACTACTCTCATTTATTATCGCAATAGCCTTCTTTATTGTATCGATCATCATCCTAACCTCATTCTAGTTTTGACATAGGGACCTCCGGAAAAGACTTTTGCATATTCTTTATGTCCCTTGCCACAAGCTCCAGATCCGCCCAGTTCAAAATCGTTCGATACCATGCTCACTGAGGAAAGTACATCGGGGACATAGCCCGAGCATACGATTGGACTTGCAACGCGACCAGTAAATTTGCCATCCTTTATTTCTCGGCCTACCATACAGATGAGCTGGATGCCCCAATTTCGGGGATCCTCCATGCCTGCATCGAGTTGCGAGAGCTTCCATCCATGCTTAACAGAGGCGATCATGTCTTCGAGAGTGGATATTCCTGGGGCAAAATAGGTGTTTGTCATACGCGCATATGCCTTATGAGAATATGATTCGTGTCTTCCATTACCGGTTAGGGGAAGATTGAGCGCGAGCGCGGAGAGGGTGTCGGATATACCGCCTTTGAGAATACCTTTGTCGATGACGCAGGTCTTGGATGAGAAGACGCCTTCGTCATCGAAAAGATAAGAACCGGTCTGGTCGACACCGGCTGCGCCATCGTACATTGTGACGAGCTCAGAACCGACGGTCTTATCGAGGTAGTCGACCGCGCGAGCGCGCTTTTTAAAGAACATATCGGTCTCCACGCCATGGCCAAAGGCCTCGTGTGCGAGTGTGCCGGCCATGTCGGGGTCGAGGATCACTTCGTATTCGCCAGGTTCCATGGGTACGGCCTCTAGGAGGTCTGCGAGCTCTTTGGAAAGTTCGGGGACGGAGCTTTCGAGATTGGCCAGAATCTCTAAGCCTTTTCTACCGGATGCGGAGCGGTAGGACATCTTGCTGATTTCTCCACTACGCGCCAAGCCAAAGAGATAAGCTTGCGACCACAGAAAACTCTGCATAAGTGAACGCTTAGGCGAAACAAAAAGCCTGGAGACATCGACACATTCATAGCGAGACTGAGCCATGATCACGATCTTGCCATCTGTGAGTCTTTCGCGCAGAGCTACAAGGCGCTAGAGAATTGATTCAGGGTCGGTAACGAATGGATCTTCTTGGATTTCTCCGCAATATTCTTCTGTGGCGGGAATATCGGGGATCTTTGGGAATTCAATTAGCGTCGGATCGGTTAGTAAGACCTCGAGGCGGGTCTGGATTATAGAGGCAGCTGATGAAACAATCGAACTAGCCTTAGAGGTGGCTTCAGAGTCGGCGCCAGATAAGGATAGAGATTTGATCGCCTCATAAGCCAAGTCCGAAATCCCAGAAACATCGAAGGGCAGGGTTGAACATGCGTATTCCACAACCTTACCATCTCGTTGGGCTCGAAAAACAAAGCCTCGCTGAACCCACATAGGCTCGTAGGTGCGCGTCTCGCCAGGCAGAGCAACATAAGAAAGACCGCGATCATCCGTAGCGAGCACGCTGATATAATCGAAATGAGGCCCGAGCAGATTGATAATCTGGTCTAATAGCGGCTTGGCCGCGAGTAAAAAAGGACTGTGTGATCGTTTTTGCATAATACTCCTCTATCGAGTCAACTATAGCATGGATTTAGATATTGTGTTGCTTTTGCTTTCTAGTACCTGTCTTACTTATTCGAACATATAGATATGCATCTCTTGCCTGGCCTGAAATCTGCGGCCTTATGCGGTAATTTGGCAATATTTTTTCTCTGTGCATGCCAATTCTCTCAAGCACACGAATAGAGGCGACATTTTCAACATCGCAAGTCGCCCAGACTAGCGATACCTCAGCCTGAGACAAGGCCCAATCGACGATAGCTCTAGCGGCTTGGGTTGCATAGCCTCTGCCCCAATATTTCCTATTGAGGAGATATCCTATTTCTGCCGCATTTTCTGCTATTCGACAGGAAATAGCACCGATCGCTTTGTCTGAATCTTTAAGAGTAATTATCCAATAGTATTCGAGCCCTTCATTCCACAGGATTTCTCGTCTACGCAGTGTTTCGAGAAGTGGCTCGAGACTTGTGAGCCTAGGCCAATCGGCAAATCGTGCAACTTCTGGGTCGCTACCATATTCGAAAATAGCTGGTGCATCACTCAGACGCGGTCGCCTTAGCCAAATATTGGTCAGTTCGAAGCTTTCTGGTACGAGCATTTTGTTGCTTTATGATATAAGAATCATATTCGAAAAATCGTTTGGAATATGAAGCTGATCGAGTATGTTGCTGATTTGGCCACGATAATGAGTTTGGCGATTAAAGAACTGGATTATTGCCTTCCATATCTCGCATTCAGCTTCTTCGCCTTCGCTGTTTTTTATCGTGAGCTTTTTTGAAAAGAATTCTTCTTCGACTTTGCTAGTGAACTCGACAATGAGCATATCTAACTTTTGCCTTTTCAATGTGAAATCCTCGAAGTTTTGGAAAAGGCTCTTGTCGGGCTCGAGTGCGAATCCAAGATCTTCTTCTATACCTTTGCCGTAGTTCCCCAGTTCCATAAAGGCCTTGAGCCATGAGAGATCGGTCAAATAGATATGTTCAAGCAAGGTTCCTAGTGCTTTTAAGAAATAGCCTTTCAAAGGAGAGTTTATAGGATCCTGAATCATATCGGAGATTATGGCTATCATGCGAGTGTTGGCATTAAGATTGTATTGAGCATAATATTGAACGATATCTCTGATTGTGATCATAGAGACCTCCGTTGGCTTGACACTCTATATTGCAATTATTATCTTTTTTTGAAAGCGAGGCAATTCATCATGTGTCTTTATAAACTAAGAAGGAGTCAAATTTTGATTGATAAAAAGCTACAATTTTTATACTATAGCAAAATATACAAAATATAAATTTCTAACTAAATCTGCATTTGTCAGAAAATCAAATCTCATGCAAGAGAAAGGGTAGTGTTATGGCATCGTTAGGGAATAAAGCTCGAGACATTTCGTTTTTTTTGGAAGCTAAAAAACCTGCTGAGGTGCGTAAGGCAATATTCAAATTGGCTTTGCCGGTGATGCTTGAGTTTTTTCTTATGATGCTGGTTCAAATGATAGACATGATACAAGTAGGGTCGCTTGGACCATGGGCTATTGCTGCAACCGGACTAGCAGCTCAGCCAACCATGTTAATATTCTCGGTATTTAGTGCACTGGTTGTCGGAACTACAGCCCTTGTGGCAAGAGCTTCGGGAGCTGGAGATCGTGAATATGCTTGTCGTGTAACCAGACAATCTTTTGTAATAGTGCTGCTTCTTGGAGTCGTTGTAACCGCAGCGGGTATTCCCGCTTCCAGGACTATTATCCGATTAATGGGAGCAAATGTTGATACCATTAAGCCGGCAACAATTTATATGCAAATTGTAATTGCAGGGACAGTGTTTACTGTGGGCAACATGGTACTGGCAGCCTCTTTAAGAGGTGTGGGCGATGTAATAACCCCCATGATTTCAAACATTGTGGCAAATATCGTCAATATATTCTTGAATTGGGTACTAATAAATGGCAAACTCGGATTTCCTCGACTAGAAGTAGCAGGCGCAGCAATAGCTACATCTTTTTCCAGGTTAATAGCATTTTGCATTACTATGCATGCAGTATATGCACGAGATAAATATATCAGTATATCTATTCATGATTCATACCGCTTTGAATCCAATATTATGCGAGATGTATTGAACATTGGCACGCCAGCAGCAATTGAGCAGCTGATTATGAGGACGGGAGCATTATTGTTTGCACGACTGATTGCCGGATTTGGTACGATAATGTTTGCTGCCCATCAGATAGCAATAAATATTGATAGTCTGGGACTTGTACCGGCAATGGCATTTCAAATGGCTGCGACTACTCTCGTGGGACAGGGTATAGGTGCAAAAAAACCTGAACTTTCAGAAGAAGCAACACGACAATCAATGTTTATCAGTATAATAATCATGTCATTAGTCGGTGTTGTTTACTTTTTCTTGGGTAAATATATAGCAACAATTTTTACTCGAGATGCTCAAGTAATTGCTCTGGGGGAAAATGCTTTAAAAATTTTAGCGTTCTCTCAGCCTTTTGCTGCTGTTTACTTTGTTGTTGCTGGTGCTTTACGAGGTGCAGGAGATACAAAATATGCCATGTATGCCAGCGCAATTGGTGTATGGGCTATTCGCCTTGTTATGGGATATCTATTAGCAGATTTGTTGGATATGGCGCTTGTTGGTGCATGGATTGCCGTTACCCTAGATATGGCGGTTAGAATGGTGTTAGTGCTTAAAAGGTTTTCTAGTGGTGTATTTAAGAAGTATAGCAAGGAGTATAGTGAGGATAGTGAAGTGATGATATGAAAGCGCTTCATCAGCATTGTTAGTTTTATATGGTTATCTAAGTCTCTGTTTTGCGTTAAGCGCATGAAAAACAAAGCTCAAACCAATAATCAATGACGAGGAGGATCACGATGCCTGAATTTTCAACAGCATTTTCGGTTCAAAAGAGCGATCGGAGGCTAACACATCAAGAGCTCGTACGCGCTATCCGATTTATGATAGCCGCAGAGTATGAAGCTATTCAACTCTATATGCAGCTTGCCGAATCGATCGACAATGATTTGGCTATCGAAGTATTAGAAGATATTGCCAATGAAGAACGGGTGCATGCAGGCGAATTCTTGCGTCTATTGCAAGAGATCGCTCCCGATGAATCCAAATTCTATAAAGAGGGAGCCGAAGAAGTGGAAGAGGAGATAAAAAAAGGCCAAAAGTAGTACACATGACTTTTAAGGCCCAGCCCAATTCTCGAAAGGCCATGCATTTTAAAGTTAGGGCTTTCTTAATCCTGTTCATCCCGTTCAATCCCGTCATCATGTCAAGAATTCTTATAGAATATGCTCCAAAAACCTGCGTGTGCGCTCTTCTCGCGGAGAGGTGAAAAATGTGTCCGGTGGCGCTTCTTCAACAATTTGACCGGCATCCATAAAGATTATGCGATTGGCGGCAGCCCTGGCAAAGCCCATCTCATGCGAAACCACCAGCATGGTCATGCCTTCATGAGCGAGATCTGTCATTACATCGAGCACTTCTTTTATCATTTCTGGGTCGAGTGCGCTGGTTGGCTCATCGAAGAGCATGACTTTTGGGTTCATGGCGAGTGCGCGAGCGATTGCGACACGTTGCTGCTGTCCTCCGGATAGCTGCTCAGGCCAGGCTTTTTCTTTATCCAAGAGTCCAACTTTTTCTAGTAGAGCTCTTGCAATATCGGCTGCTTCTTCTTTGCTTTTCTTGAGTACGTTGATCGGGGCGAGGGTGATGTTATCGAGCACGGTTAAATGGGGGAAGAGGTTGAAGCTCTGGAATACCATGCCTACCTTTTCGCGGATGTGACGGATATCGGAATCAGGATCCGTTACGCTCTCTCCATCGATAAGAATTTCTCCAGAATCGAGGCGTTCGAGACGGTTGATGCATCGAAGCAGCGTGCTTTTGCCTGAACCAGATGGACCTATGATTAGGACAACTTCGCCCTTTCTTACGGTTATGCTGATACCTCGGAGCGCTTCTATAGTGCCAAAGGTTTTTACGGCGTCTATGATCTCAATGTACTTTTCCACGGTGTCTCAGCCTTTCTTCCATTATTGCAACCAGACGCGAGAAAAAGAGCGTCATTACAAGATAAATGAGCGCGACGACGGTGTAGCTTTCGAAATACCTGAAAGTAGTCGAAGCAAATTCTCTGCCTCTTCTTAGGAGGTCGGATACGGCGAGAATCGAGACTAGCGAAGAATCCTTAAGGAGCGCTATGAATTCATTTCCAATGGGAGGCAGAACGATTCGAATAGTCTGAGGAATGATGATTTTGCGCATGGCCAAGGAGCGCGACATGCCGAGAGCAAGGGCTGCTTCCATCTGGCCGCGAGGGATGGCCTGCATGCCTGCTCTAAAAATCTCTGCAAGATAGGCGCCATAGCAGATAGACATGGCCAGCACTGCGGCGGTATGTCCCTGGAGCCGCAGAAGCGGCCCCAGAGCATAATAAATATAGAAAAGCTGAACAAGAAGCGGAATTCCCCGAATGACCTCGACATAGACAGTTGCGATTCGATTTATGACAAGGTTCTGCGAAATGCGCCCCAATCCAGCAAAGAGACCAATGATCAAGGCAAAAAATATGGAAATGATAGTAACCGAAAATGTCGCGATAAGTCCGTCGGGCACAAAGGAAAGAATCCTAAGATATGGATCTGGGCTTATTAGCGGCAAGATTATCAGCATTGCTATAGCACCGAAGAAGGAGATATTCCAAGCCGACATAAGGCTGCCCTCATCCTTTATGGGGATGAGGGTGCCGTCTGTTACATTGATGGTCGTTTTTTCGGAGCTTTTTGAATTCTTTTCAGACGATGAATGGCCTTTCATTTTTATGCTTTTTTGACCGTTCTATTGTGGTTTTCATGCCTATTTGAGCCATTTCTGGATAAGTTCGTCGAGCTTGCCAGATTCCTTGACTTTGGCAAGGCCATCGTTGAAAAGTTTTTGAGTCTTTGTATCTCCTTTCTTGAAGACGAAGCCCAGCCACTCATCGGTGAAGGGTTCCCCGGCAATCTTTAACCTTTCCTTATACGAAGCGTTCTGGAGCGCAAAATTAGCTGCAATTGGTGAATCTGCAACCACACCGTCGATATTTCCGTTTGCAAGATCTTCGAAGGCAAGTCCTATTTCATCGTATGTCTTGAGTTCCACACCGGAGACTTTGCTGATTTCGATTGCACCGGTTGTTCCGATCTGCGCGCCTACCTTCTTGCCTACCATATCCGCGAGGCTGCTCACTCCCGTAGTTTCTTTTCGGACAACAAGAACCTGGCCGGCATTTACATAAGGCTCGGAGAAATCCATTGTCGCCTTGCGCTCCTCGGTGATCGTGACAGAGGATGCTATGACCTTGTAGTTGCCCGTGGCGAGGCCAGCAAAAATGCCATCCCAGGCTGTATTTTTGAATTCCACTTCGAAGCCGCCGGCCTTGGCGATTTCGTTCACAAGATCGATATCGAATCCCACGATATTCTTATTCTCATCTATATATTCCATGGGTGGCCAGGTAGCATCGGTGGCAACAACTATCTTGGTTGGCTTTTTTGCGCAGGAAAAAAGGCTACCTGCAGCGAGTGCGACAAGCAAGGCAAGCGCAACAGTGGTGGAAATTGATCTAAGTTTTTTCATACCTCTGCTCCTTTTGGACATCTATTGGAATCCATGTCCTGTATTAAAGCAATTTATTGTATGAGGAGAATATGGCGAATTGCATATAGTGTCAATAATCTCGAATAAATATGGGACTTTTGGGGCATAGGGCGAGGAAGAACGCAGCGCATCTGATATTGGATACAAAATAGCGCAATGGCTTCATAGAGCCGCAATGCGAGCCGTGATAGCGGCTAGCTTTCGAATGCTGAGATGCTCTTTCCCGGATAGATATGTTTCAAGGGTATCATTCAAGGGTTTTCCCCATTTATCCGGCACACCGTTTATTATGCCGATCACAGTCCCCACAAGGCCAGCGTTGCAGTCGACATCGAGGCCTGCATGAGCAAGTATCCGGAAGGATTCGGTCATGTCGCCATTGCCAAACCATAGCGCAGTTATGACGGCTGCAATGTTGGGGTAGGCATGGATCCAGTTATAGCGTTCGAAATACACATCGAGCTTTTTCCAAGTTGCTTCTGGCTGCGCACTCGAGCGGACAGTCTCGAGACATTTTGCAAGCACTGCAGCATATTCGCTCTTTGCAGGTATAAATTCAGCGGCATCGGTAAGGAGGGCACGGGGGTCAGATATAATAAAAGCTAGAGAAGTCAGAACAGCGGCATAGATTTCTCCATAGACTCCATTTTCTGCATGCGATACTACGCCATCGAGATGAGCGAGGCGAGCTGCTTCCATTGGCCAGCCAGGGCTCACAAGGCCACAGACCATACCACGCATCTGCGCTCCTATCCAATTAGAGTAAGGGTTGTGCCAAGAGCCTGATTCTGGAGGGAATATACCATCAGCCAAGTTGTGCAAAGCTATCCATTCGGCAGACCATCCAAAGGGAATCTGGCGTATCCACTCGAGTGCAATGTCGCGCGATGTCAGATTTCTTCCATTTTTTTCCAGCGCATCGAGAAAGGCGAGCTCATATACAACATCGTCGTTTGTGGTTTCTGGTTCTGTTATGTACTCGTCTATGTGGCCATAGACCTTATGTAATTGCTCGCTATGATAACCTTCGATTGCTGTACCGAATGCGCCGCCTGCAAGTTGGCCAAGCCAGCCAGCATGTATCCTGGCTTCTAAATCGCTGGGTAGAAAAGGGCGATCGGTCTTGGAGACGGTAACGGCAGGCATTGCTTCGCGAATCTCATCCCATTCTTGTGGATGTTCATGGCGCCAATATGGATGGGAGAGATCTTTGGGAGCATAATGGATTTCGTGTAGAAGCTCGGCCGTGAGAGCACGCAAATCTGGGCTCGGATTTCCTCCATGCGCAATTCTGCATGATTCAGCCATAGCTAGACCTTCATGCAAAAGCATTTCGGCCTTCGAGACATCGTAGCCTTTATTGCCCATAGCCTGGACCATTTCCAGGTATGGAATCTCGGGCGCTCCCGAACCAGGGACGGAGGAATGCCAAAACAGAGCTATCAGATTATCGCCTGTAGGGAACACCGTATCGCTCGTATACCAATTGCTTTCGTGCGTTCTGCGATCCAGAGGAATGACCGAAAGCCTGAGCTCTCGTTCGATCTTCCAAGCAGGACGAAAGGGCTTCGTATTCGGCTTGTTTGATTTCTGATTCATAGTGCTTTCCTTTCGCGCTCGCGGGCACGGCGCGAATATACGTAGAGGGCCACGAGAGTCGCTATATATGGCACCATCGACGTAAATTGTGGGCTG